>Ga0080064_1001623_pt1 | contig 43824 bp, 44 predicted proteins | sample Subgrocontami54m_FD_69260 | JGI IMG/M metagenome (GOLD analysis project Ga0080064, IMG submission 69260) | Subsurface groundwater microbial communities from S. Glens Falls, New York, USA - GMW46 contaminated, 5.4 m (SPADES assembly) (version 2) ...
GGGTAGGTTGGCACTACATCGCCGCTTTCGAGGGTGCCTCCGGCCTGCGCCAACGACTTGCGACGGAATCCACCCCTCGGATTTCGCCTCCGATTGACCCAAGTGCGGAAGTTGGGCTAGCCGATTGGCACTCGCCATGTGAGCCGCTACAATGGCCCCCCCGCCGGAGAACGGGCCATGTCGCAGAACGACCTGGCCGACTCGACCCCGCAGCTCCGGCGAGGTATCATCCGCCCGCCGCCATGGGGTCTCACGACTGTCCGGAGGTTCCCATGTCCACGCCCGATCGCGTCTTCGCCATCCTCCTCCTCCTGACCGTCGCAATCCACGCGCAGGGCCGCAAGAAGCCCGCCGCCAAGGCCCCCGCCTGGACCCCGGCGCGCGTGCGCCTCGTCGAGCTTCCGGCCGGCAGTCCGCTCCTCGACAGGATCCCCGCCCTTCCGCTCGCGGCCAACGACGACGGGCGCTTCCTCTTCGGTCGCACCGACGGCTTCCATGTGTCGATCGGACCGAAGGGCCCGGTCTTCACGCCCCATGCCGGCGGGAAGCCCCTTGCGGTCGAGAAGCCCGGCCGCGTGAAGTTCCAGGTCTTCACCGGAGGCAAGGCCGCCGCCCAGATCCCGATCGAGCTCTCGGAGAACGAGGGCGCCTGGTCGTACCGGGTCCCGTGCGTCATCGAGATGACCGTTCCTCAAGGGAGGGCGTGCTTCCTCGATCTCGACGGAGACGCGTGGTTCGACGACCTCGACGCCGACGGGCTGGCCGTTGGCCCGGCCTCCGCGAAGGAGCCCGAGGTCAGGCCGTTCACGGGCGAGGTCCGTCTCGGCGCGCAACGTTTCCTCGCGTTCGCGGACCTGGACGAGGCGGGGCTGTGGGCGGTCTCCGCGGAGGTTCGCGACGACTACGTCCGCCAGGCGGCGGTGGTGAACGAGTTGCGCAAGTACGCGCTCCTCCCCGCGGTGGGGCTGGCGGAGGACAGGATCGCGGCCTGCGAGGCCCACTCCAGGTACTGCGCGAAGCACGGCCTCTCGCATCCAGAGGACCCCGCCCTCCCCGGGTATAGCCCGGAGGGGAACGAGGCGGGGATGCGCTCCTGCCTGGGATCCGGGGAGGACGCGGGGAAGGCGACGCACGACATGCTCCAGACGCTCTGGCACCGGAACTTCTACCTGTCGCGCAGCCTGACGCGCGTGGGGGTGGGGCTCGTGGAGCGTGTGCTGACGAGCGACGTCCTGAGCTACGGGAGTGGGACGGACGAAAGGACGCTCGTCTTTGCCCCACCCGCGCGCGCTCTCGACGCGGAGATGCGCGGCGCAACGGAGGAACCGGATCCGTACCCCGACGGGAAGGAGCTGCCCGGCCCGTTCGTCACGGTCCTCCTGCCTCCCGGGCGGCAGATCTCGTTCGTCTCGGGCTCCATCGTGCCGCGAGGCGGCGCGCCGATCGACTTCGTCACGACGGACCCGACCCGCCCGCCGGCGGCGGCGCGGGAGCGCTTCCCCGACAACGACGCCTGCATCGTCCTGATCCCACGCCAAGCGCTGTCGCCCGAGACGATTTACGACGTGACGGTCGTCGCGGGGGCGGGGAAGAATAAGCAGACGTTCCGATGGTCGTTCCGCACCCGCCGGCGCTGAGCGGGCCGGATTCCCCCGATCCGCATGCAAACCACGCGACGGGCTCCGTCCGCCGCTCGCTGCTTTGCCTCTCAGGGTCCCTCTGCTACAATGCCCCCCCGCGCAGGGACCCGGATATGTGGCGCACATTGCGAACCGTGCTGGAGATGATCAAGGTCCAGCACTCCGTCTTCGCCCTCCCCTTTGCCGTCCTCGCCGCCCTGTACGCCTCGAACGGCCGTCCTCCCCTCGCCGCAGTCGGCTGGATCCTCCTCGCGATGGTGTCCGCACGCAGCGCCGCGATGGCGTTCAACCGCCTCGTCGACCGCAGGTACGACGCCGAGAACCCCCGCACGGCCGCGAGACACATCCCACGCGGACTCGTCTCGCCCAGGTGGGCCGCGGGCTTCACCATCGCGTGCATCGCGATCTTCGTGGCCGCCGCCAGCCGCCTCAACCCCACCGCGTTCGCCCTCTCCCCCGTCGCGCTCGTCATCGTCCTCGGGTACTCGTTCACCAAGCGCTTCACGTGGATGTCCCACGGCGTCCTCGGAGTCGGCCTCGCGCTCGGCCCCATCGGCGCGTGGGTCGGCCTGACGGGACGGGTGTTCGACGCCTTCCCGCTGCTACTTGGGCTCGCCGTCGCCCTCTGGACCGCGGGGTTCGACCTGATCTACGCCTGCCAGGACGTGGAGTATGACCGCAGGGCGAGGCTCCACTCGTTCCCGGCGCGCTTCGGCGTCCCGCCCGCGCTCACGCTCTCCGCGCTCCTCCACGTCGGCATGGTGGCCGCGCTGGGGGCCGCCGGGTGGACGGTCGGCGCAGGCCTCCCGTACTGGATCGGCGTGGTCGTCATTGCCGTGCTCCTCGTCGTCGAGCACGCCCTCGTCCAGCCCGACGACCTCTCGAAGGTCGAGGCCGCCTTCTTCAACGTCAACGCGATGGTCAGTCTCGTCGTCCTCGCCGCCGGCGCCCTGGAGGTCGCCCTCAGATGAAGAACGTGCTCATCCTCGGTGCCGCCGGAAAGGACTTCCACGTCTTCAACACCGTCTATCGAGACGACCGCGACGTCCGCGTCGTCGCGTTCACGGCGACGCAGATCCCCAACATCGACGGGCGCAGGTACCCTCCCGCGCTGGCGGGGGCCGCGTACCCGGAGGGGGTCCCCATCCACCCGGAGGCCGACGCCGCGCGACTCGTGCGGGAGCTCAAGGTCGACGAGGCCGTCTTCGCCTACAGCGACGTGAGCTACGACTACATCGAAGAGCGTCGACGGATCGTCGAGGGGGCCGGCGCGAAGCTCACGCTCCCCGACCCCGACCGCACGATGCTCCCTTCCACGAAGCCGGTCGTCGCCGTCTGCGCGGTGAGGACGGGGAGCGGAAAGAGCCAGACGACGCGGAAGGTGGCCGAGGTCCTGCGCGCGAAGGGGCGGCGCGTCGTGGTCTGCCGCCACCCCATGCCATACGGGGACCTCGTGGCGCAGGAGGTACAGCGGTTCGAAACGATCGCGGACCTCGCGCGGCACCGATGCACGATCGAGGAGATGGAGGAGTACGAGCCGCACCTCGCCCGCGGCACGGTGGTCTTCGCGGGGGTGGACTACGGGAAGATCCTCAGGCTCGCCGAGAAGGAGGCCGACGTCGTCCTGTGGGACGGGGGGAACAACGACACGCCGTTCTTCCGCCCGGACCTGCACATCGTCGTCGCGGACCCGCTGCGGGCGGGGCACGAGGTGACGTACTACCCCGGACGGGTGAACTTCGAGCGCGCACACGTCATCGTGATCAACAAGATGGACAGCGCAGGGCCGGAAGGGGTCAGGACGATCGAGGCCAACGCGAGGAAGATGAACCCGAAGGCGACCATCGTGAGGGCGAACTCGCCGGTGAGCGCGACGGACCCGTCGAAGATTCGCGGGCGCCGCGTCGTCTGCATCGAGGACGGCCCGACGTGCACGCATGGGGACATGGCGTACGGGGCGGCCTACGTGGCGGCGCAGCGGATGGGGGCCAAGGAGATCATCGACCCGAGGCCGTTCGCCGTGGGCACGATCGCGGACACCTATCGCAAGTACCCGACGACGGGGAAGGTGATCCCCGCGATGGGGTACGGCGACGCGCAGGTGAGGGACCTCGAGGCGACGGTGAACGGCGTCCCCGGCTGCGAATGCGTCATCGTCGGCACGCCGATCGACCTCTCCAGGCTCGTGAAGTTCCGCGCCGACCACGTGCGCGTGACGTACGAACTCGCGGAGATCGGCAAGCCCGACCTGGCGGAGCTGCTCGCGCGCTTCTAGGCGGCCGGCGTTCACCTGATGAGAAACTTCCAACTGGAACTGGCGCACGGCCTCTGCGTCGGCGTCCGAATTCCGCAGGGCGGCCCACTCGAAACGTGGGTCGACTGGCTCCACGTCAAGGAACAGAAGTTCGCGGCTACCCTGCCCCTCCCTCGACGGGCCACCTGGGTTGCGGGACGCGCGGCCCTGCGCCAGGCTCTGAACCGGGTAGGCGTGCGGTGCGGGCCCGTCCTCGTCACCGACCGCGGCGCCCCGTTGCTGCCCGAGGGCGTCGCGGGCAGCATCAGCCACAAGAACCTCCTGGCCGTGGCCATCGTCGCGCGCGAGCCCGACGCGCGGATCGGCATCGACCTCGAGGTGCTCGAGCCGCCACGGGAGGGGATCGAGCGGAAGATCCTCACCCCGGAGGAGATGTCCAAGTGGCGATTGCTGCCCGAGGAGCGGCGCTGGAACGACACGATCCTCCGCTTTTCCATCAAGGAGGCGATCTACAAGGCGATCGACCCCTTCCTGCGGCGGATCGTCGACTACAAGGAGGTGAGCGTCTACCCGCGAGAGGACGGGAGCGTCCGCGTATCGGCCCGCCTGGAGCGCCACCTGGAGATCGAGGCGCGGTGGCAATTCCTCGAAGGATACGTGATCACCACGTCACGAGCGCGGGAACCCCGGCCCGCCTGACGGAGGGGCGCGCCGACCACGTGCGCGTCACCTGCGAGCTCGCGGAGATCGGCAAGCCCGACCTGGCGGAGTTCCTTGCGCGGTTCTAGCGGTCCTGCAGGCGGAAGCGGACGGGGACCACGACGGTCGAATCGACCGGGACGCCGGCGCGCGTGGCGGGCTTGAAGCGCCAGACGCAGACCGCCTCGAGGGCCGCTTCGTCCAGGAGGGAGCTGCCGGAGTCCTGAGCGACCCTCACCGAGCCCGCGGTGCCGTTCGCGAGGACGAGGACCTCCAGCAGGACCACGCCCTCGATACCGCGACGGCGCGCCGCCTCGGGGTACTTCGGCGCGGTGTTGAGCAGGTAGTCGGGCCCCGCCTCCGCCCCCTGGTCCGTCGCCGCCTGGTCTATGTCGCTGTTCGCTTCGACCGGTTGAGGCGAGGGGGAGGGACTCGAGGCGACCTCCTGGGCAGGTTCCGCCGCGGCCTCGCTCACGCGGCGAGGGAGGCGCGCGAGCGGGATTGCCCGCAACGCGAGGGGATCGTCGGGTAGTACCGCGTCAGGCTCGTCGAGGGGAGGCTCCGTGAGCTCGGCCTCCTCCGGGTCCGCGAGGGTCTCCTCCACGGAGACGGGCTCCACGAGGAAGGCATGCTCCGCGACGACCTCGGCCTCCCGCGTATTCGCGACCAGCTCCATCTGGAGGCTCCTGGGACCGGGGTTGACGCCGTAGAGCGCGTCGGACCACAGGAGCGAGGTGTATCCCAGAACGGAATGAACCGCCAAGGCGCCAAGAAACGCCAAGGGGAGGTCGTAGCCCGTCCTGCGATGCTGATTCATCGGTCGTCCCGCCGAGACTCGATGTCGACTTTGACGATCCCTGCGCGGCGGACCGCGTCGAGGACCTTCACCACGGTCCCGTGGGAGGCCTTCTCGTCGCCATTGATGCGCACCGCGAGCGCAGGGTCGACGATCGCCGCCTGGAGGAGGCGCGCGCCAAGGTCCTCGAGGCTCACCGCGTCCTTGGCGAGGTAGACCTCGTCCGTGGCCGTGATGGTGATCGTGAGGTGGTCCGTCTTTTCGAGCTGCGCGGTCGTGGCCTGAGGGAGGTCCACCTGGAGTCCCCGGTGCGCCGTCATGTCGCTCGACGCGTAGACGAACGACGCGAGGACCAGGAACATCACGTCGATCAGCGGCACGATCTCCATCCGTGCCTTGCGCGGGGGGTCCTTCTGGAGCTTCATGGCTACCTCCCGATCTCCACCCGAGGAGACTCCTTCTCGTGGAAGACGAGTTCGAGGCGTGTTCCGGCGTCCTCCAGGCGCGCGGTCTCGCGGTCGATGCGGGAGAGGAAGTAGTTGTAGAAGCAGATGCACGGGATGCTGATCACGAGGCCGGCGACGGTCGTGATGAGCGCCTCGGCGAGCCCCGCCGTCACGCCGGCCTGGTTCTCCGCGAGGCCGCCTCCGAGGAGGTGGAAGGCGTTGATGATGCCCGTGACCGTGCCGAGGATCCCGAGGAGGGGCGCAACGGTGATCACCGTATCGAGGCCCCCCATCGAACGCTTCATCCGGGCGACGACCTCGCGACCAGCGGCCTCCATGGCGCGTGCGTGGCCGCCGTCGGGGGCCTCCAGGCCCGCGAGGAGGACGTGTCCGCAGCCATCGCGCAGCGTGCGCGCGATGCCCTGGGCCTCGGGCGCGCGTCCGGCGCGGACGGCCTCGAGGACCTGGTCCACGCCGCGGTCGTCGCGGCGCCAGGCGACGCGGGCCCAAAAGAGGAGGCGCTCGAAGACGAACGTCAGACCGATGACGCTGCACCCCAGGAGGGGCCACATCACCGGTCCGCCCTTCAGAAACCACTCTCGCATCGTGCCACCTCAGGAAACTCTCGGGGCAGCCCCTAGTATTCCGTCCAGCCTCACTCTATGAGCTGGAGTCGCGCCCGTAAGGGCGCGACTCCAGCCCCCAGGAATAGCCTGGACGGAACACTAGAACCGGACCTCGTACTCCACGCCGCCGAGGACGTTGAAGCCAGGAGCGGGGAAACCGAGGACTTCCTCGTAGTCCTTGTCGAACAGGTTCTCCGCCCGCCCCATCACCCGCAGCCCCTTCACCCACGGGAGGCTCCAGGAGGCCGCGAGGTCGACTCGCAGGAACCCCTCCGCCACCTCCCGCGGGGGCCGGCCGAAGACGAAGCTCACGTCCTTCCGGTCCCCGAAGTAGTTGAGGTCGAGGTTCACGTCGAGGCGGTCCGCGATCGTGTAGTCGAGGTTCAGGTGCCCCGCGCTCCGCGGGCGACGAATGAGCGAGCCCCCTTCCTTGAAGGTGCTGCTCATCGGGTTGTTGCTTTCGATGACCTCGGTGTCGAGCCAGGTGTAGCTCGCGCTCGTGGTCACCGCGTCGTCGTCCCGCAGGACCCCATTCGCCACGTCCCAGTGGACCTCCGCCTCGACCCCCTCAGTCCGCGCACGGCCCGCGTTCAGGAACGTCCCGTCGAACACGGGGAAGAACGAGGTCACCTCGAACTGGATGACGTCCTCGAGCTTGTTGTGGAAGTAGGTCACGGAGGCCCACACGCGGTCGTCGCAGAGCCACTGGTCGACCCCAACGTCCCACCCTTCGTTCCGCTCGGGGACGAGACCCGAATTCCCGAACTGCGCGTCGTACGTCTGGAAGAAGTTCGGCTCCGTGATCGCCGTCCCGTAGCTCGCGCGGGGCTTCGTCCCCGTCTGCTCGATCCAGACGGCCGCCGCGACGCGCCCCGTCCATTCCGCCCCGAAGCCCTCGTTGTCGTCCCAGCGGACGCCCGGGGTCAGGTAGACCATGTCCCAGAAGGCGAACTCGTGCTGCATGTAGAAGGAGCGGTTCATCCGGTCCTCCTCGACGAGGTTCGAGATCCCCGCCGGCGGAAAGACGTCGAAGTTGAAGAGCTGGGACATCTCCTCGAGCTCCTGGTCCTCGAACTCCGCGCCCACGGTGATGATGTCCCACCGGCACGGATAGAAGCGGCTGTAGAGGTGGGCGATCCCCTTCGTGTACTCCGAGATCGTGTTGAAGAACCCGAACGGGTCGACCGGGTCCGGGTCGTCGAAGCTGTCGCGATCCAGCGAGTAGTGCGAGAGCTGGACGTGCGCGTCCCACCAGTCGGTGACCCACGTCCCGAAGTCGACTCCAATGAGGACGCTGTCCTTCTCCCCGTTCGCGTCGGGGTCGAGGAGCGGGTCGAACCGCGGGCCTGCGGCATTGGAGAACTGGAGGAGGTCGTCCTCCTGGGCCCGAATGACGACCATCAGCCGCGTCCGGTCCGAGAAGTCAAGGTCGAATCGGCCGGTCGCTCCCTGGATCTCGTAGTCCGAGTGGTCGATCCGCCCGTTCGACTGCTCGAAGCGGCTCGCCTCGAAGTTGAAGCCGAAGCGGTCGTCGCCGCCCCGGACGGAGACCTTCTCGCGATTCGAGGCGTACGATCCGAACTCGATCGAGGGGCGGACCCGGCCGGGCCCCTCCCCGCGCGGAATGCGGAAGTTCACCACGCCGCCGACGGCGTCGCTCCCGTAGAGCGCGCTCTGCGGCCCGCGGAGGACCTCGATCCCGCCAACGGCGTCGGTCGTCAGCGTGTCGAGCTCGAAGAACTGACCCCCGTCGCGCGTCAGCTCGAACCCCTCGAGGAGGAACGCCGTGTGGTTCGAGTTGAGGCCGCGCGTGAAGAGGCTCGTGAGGCCGCCGCGGACCCCGGTGCGGAGCACGTGCACGCCGGGGACGCCGCGGAGGGGCTCCATCCCCTCGTCCAGGTGCTGCTGGCCGATCTCGACGCCGCTCACGGTGCTGATCGTCGAGCCGGTGGTCTTCGTCCCGGCCTCGCCGCGGGTGGCGGTGACGACGACCTCGCCCATCGGCGAGCGGCCCTTCCCCATCGGCGAGGAGGGGGCCGGGGCCTCGGCGGGCGGAGCAATCCCCCCCTCGCCGAGGCTACGGGGGGCAAGCCCGTGCTCGGCCATCGCCCGCTCCATCCGGGCGAGACGCTCCTTGAGGGCGGCGTTCTCCCGCTTCAGCTCCTCGGGGGTGGGTTCCTGGGCGCTCGCGGCGAGGGCGGCGAGCAGGGTGACCACGGCGACGAGTCTGGACATGACAGCCCTCCACGAAGACCCCGTGAAGGACTGCTCCCGTCTCCGATCCTCCGGCCCCGGGGAAGGGGCGGCCTCGACGCGGACCCACATACGAGGTCCGGTCGCGGTCTTCCCTCGGGCCGGTCTTCTGGCTCCCGGATCGGCCTACTCCCCGCGTCTTCCCGTCCTCGCGGACAGTGACATCGTGCGGGTTTCGTCCCCGGTCACAGCGGCGGGTCCGCGCCGGTTTCTCACCGGCTTCCCGATTCTGCCCTCGCGGGCACCCGAAGGACGCCGTTCAGCGGCGAGGTACAAGTAGTCGACGCCGAGTCCGGTGTCAACGAATGGGGGGCCACACTTTTCCGGGGGCGGACAGGGGAGCGGGCGCGTAGAATGGCGGCCTTCCTGGCAGGTCGGTTGCCGTTGACTGGACTACAAGGGCCTATGGGGGTGCGCATGCAGAGACGCACACGCGGTTTCACGCTGGTCGAATTGATGCTCGTCGTCGCGATCATCGCGATCCTGGCCGCCGTGGCCGTTCCCAGCCTCTTTCGCTCGAAGGTCGCCGCCAACGAGGTCTCCTGCCAGTCGACGATGAAGCAGCTAGCGACGACGGAGCAGGTCTGGAGGCAGACCGACTCCGACCGGAACGGAGCGCAGGACTTCTGGACGCACGACGTGGCGGGCTTCTACGGCTACCGCGACGCGCTGGGCGTGAGCCTGAAGATGGTGGATATCAACCTCGCCACGGCCGATCCGGCGGGCTGGCCGACCTACACGGCCGCACCGTTCCTCCTCCCGGGGATCGTCTCGGCGAAGAGCGGCTTCTATCACTCCGTGATGACGACGAACGAGACGGGGAACCCCTACCAGCTCGACCCGGACGGCGACGGGTTCATGACGCACCCGACGCGGTTCGCGTTCTGCGGGTACCCGGCCGCCTACGGCGTCACGGGGGTGCGGCAGTACATCATCAACGAGGAGGGCGTGGTGTTCGCCCAGGAGCTCGGCGCTGTGCCGCCCACGACGGTCTGGCCCGCCTCCGACCCGACCACACTCGGCTGGCTCGCGGTCGAGTAGATCGTTCCCGGCCTGACAGCGTGTGTCGGCGCGGGCGGGCAGAGTGACGATTCCCGGCCGTAAAGACTGCTGACGGACCTGGGTGCGCCAATCGTAAGTGCGCCGCAAGTCCTTGCGCCATCGCTCACTCCACCGAATCGGCCTGAATGTGTCTGCCTTGGCAGCCCCCTTGCCCATCCATGGGGCGGGGATGTTTCTGGGGGTCGAACCATGAATCGACGCACGCGCGGTTTCACGCTGCTCGAAATGATGATCGTCACGGCGGTGATCTCGATCCTCGCCAGCATGGCGGTCCCGAGCCTGCTCCGCTCGCGGGTCGCGGCGAACGAGGTCTCGGCCCAGGCGACGATGAAGCAGCTTGTCACGACGGAGCAGGTCTGGAGGCAGACCGACTCCGATCGGAACGGCTCGCAAGACTACTGGACGAACGACGTCGCGGGATTCTATGGCTACCGGGATGCGATTGGCGCGAGCCTGAAGATGGTCGACATCAACGTGGCGACCTCCGACCCGGTGGGGTGGCCGACCTACACGGTTGCGCCGTTCAACCTGCCCGGCACGGCCTCGGCGAAGAGCGGGTTCTACTACACGGTCATGACGACGGACGAGGTCGGGAACCCGTACCAGAACGACCCGGACGGCGACGGCTTCATGACGCACCCGACGGGGTTCGCGTTCTGCGGCTACCCGGCGACGTACCCGATGACGGGCGTCCGGCAGCACATCGTCAACGAGCAGGGCGTGGTCTTCGCGCGGGAGGTGGGCTCGGTGCCGCCCACGATCGCGTGGCCCGCCTCCGACCCCTCGACGGTCGGCTGGGTCGCGGTCGAGTAGTCGGTCGGCGCATCGGGGTCACTTGTAGAAGGTCCGCAGGTCGCCCCGCACCCTCTCCGTCTCGGTGAGGAAGCCCTCTCGCTGCCGCCTCAGCCCCTCCGGCAGCGCCCCTTCCTCGCCCCCGACGGCCCCATCCACTGCGACGAGGAGCGCCTTCAGGCCCGCCACGAAGACCTCGATCGACGAGGTCACGGCGTTGATCGCCTTCGCCCGCTTCCCGGTGAGCTGCCGCTGCGGGTCGTCCGGTCCCATCGTCCCCTCGACGCCCGCCGCACGCACCGTCCCCTCGTGCGCCCCCGGGGCGACCTTGCGCGCGAGGTCCTCGAACGCCGCGATGGCCCTGTTGAAATCGCCCCTCCACGGGTTCCAGTCGACCCGCCTCGGGAGCCCCACGTCCGGCGCCGCCAGGACCGCGAGCTGCGCGGGGAGGTCCGCGATCGCGAAGGCGCACTCCCACACGAACGTGAACCGCAGCGCGCCGAGCTTCCTTTCGATGTACGCTGCGCCCTCCACCTTCAGGACCTCCGGGTCGTTCCCCTGCTTCTCCCCACGCGCGGCGCGCCACAAGGACGACTCGTGGTCCCCGAGGTTCAGGGCGACGTCGTTCAGCGCCGCGTAGCACGCGGGGAAGTGCGTCGGGTGCTTGTCGTGGAAGATGGCGGCCCGTTCGAGGAGGCGGTCCATCTCCTGGCGCACGGACTCGTGCCACCAGGCGTACTCCGCCCCCTTCTCGCCGAGCTTCCCACGATTCCAGAGGTCGATCCACCCGTTCAGCTTCGATGTGATCGACGCGACCTGGGCGAGGTCGGCCCCGATCCGCTCGACCTCCCCGCGGAGGGCGTCCACGAGCTCCGTGGGCGCCCCGACGAAGACGTCCCGCTCGACGACGGGCCTCCTGTGCCCCGCGATCGCCTCCTCCACGTCATCGCGTTGCCGCCCGGAGACGGTCACGACGAGCGCGTACCTCCCGGGGGGGATCGGCGCGGAAAACTCCGTGAGCGCCCCTCGGCACTCGTACCCCATCACCCTGCCGCGTCCGCGGACCACGACGCGCCTGAGCGGCCCCTGGACGGAGTCGAACCGCGACTCGAGGGAGAGGTCGAGGATCGCGTGGTCCGGGAGGTTCGTCCGCGCCTGGTACCGCACCACCCCTCCCCTCGCATCGGGCTCGTGCCAGGCGAAGTCGACCGTCACGGCGATGTCGCCCTGCGCAGCCGAGACGACCAGGACGAAGAGGACGGCGGCGCGCATGTCGCGTGCTCCGGGTCTACCGCTCCACCCAGGCCCAGGCCAGGAACCTCGGGGCCCTGGTGAACATGATCGTGATGTCGTCGAAGACGAGGGAGTCGACGATCCCCTGCACCCCGCCCACGCCGGGGTAGAAGTGCACGCGGTAGCGGATCGGCCCGCTCGCCTGGACGTCGGCCTTTTCCCCGCCGGGCCGGGTGTACTCGTGCGTCCCCGGGAGGGTCGAGCGGTCCTGGGCGCTCAACAGCTCCACGGTGATCCGGCCGCTCGGAAGGCTGTCCGGGACGTAGGGCGTCCACGCGACCATCGCGACCTGGACGGACGTCCCCGCCGGCAGGCTCGCCTCCGCCGCCAGGTCGATGGCCCGGCTCGTGAAGGTCCCGTCGTCCTCGTTGTAGAAGCGCCCGTCGTTGAACTCGTCGAGGATCGCGGGCTCGGGATTCGGCGTGAGCACCCCGTTCCAGACGAGCACCTCGTCCATCGTCGAGTCCGGGACGGTGTTGATCTGCACCGCGCCGCGGCGCTCTCCGAGGCGCATGATCTGTCCGTCGTACAGCGTCGGGTAGCTGACGTCCCCCGTCTGGTACGAGAAGACGCCGCAGACCTTCCGCCCGTTGATGTAGAGGGTGTCCGTGTTCTCATGGTAGGTGGTGGGCCAGTCGTACGGCCGCCCCTCCAACGAGGTGCCATTGTGGATCCACCCGACGTGCATCCACTTTCCGCCCTCGAACATCGTCCCCCACGTCTCGCCCCCTCGGGAGATCGACGGATGGCCATGCTCCAGGTGGTTGATGCACGGCGTGGCGCAGGCCCCCTCGTAGGTCTCCACCGTCCCGCCCGCGAGGATCGCCGGCGTGTCCCACGGCTCCTGGTACTCGTAGCCGCCCACGCTCGTCGACTCGAGGAAGCTCGTCACGGTGCAGTAGATCCCGAGCGGCATGACGGAGATGTGCGACTTGCCCGTGGGCTTCTGCCACGTCATGAAGACCCGACTCCTCCCCGCGTGCTCGGGGAAGAAGTGGGGCTTCATCCAGAAGGAGGCGGAGAACCGGTGCCGGTCCGGCGGGATGTAGTTGTACATCGGCACGCTGTCGAGCTCCGCGTAAACGCCGTCGGGGAAGAGCTTCCCGGGCCTCCAGGAGCCCGACCCGCCGGCCTGGTTCAGGAGCTTGTCGTAGTACGGCCCGTTGACGTCGCTCACGAAGCCGTGGCCGCTGTCCGAGTCCAGGCCGCGGTCGAAGAACGTCGCCTGGAATTCGGCCCCGACGCCGGCGGACTCCTTTGTCGCGAGCGTGATGTGACCGTCGTAGTCGGCGTCCTTCGTCCACGCCGGGTTCGGCATCTCGGGATAGACCATGAGCGAGAGGTCCCCCGAGGTGTTCCCCGAGCCGCGCTCGCGGCTGATGATGTTGTCCCTGATGTCGTCGTTGTTCTTCCACTGATCGTAGAGGAAGTCCTTCTGCGTCGACTCGCGATAGATGTCGAACATCTTCACGTCGACGAGGACCTCGCTCTCCGCGACGATCCGGCGGAACGGGTCCAGGACCCTCCCGATCGACTCGATCTCGTAGTACCCCGTGGGCGCGAACGTCATCTCCGTGGTCCAGTAGGCCAGGTCGGTCTTGTCGACCCACGCGAAGCGGAAGTACTCGGGGTTGAAGTCGTTGATCTGCGAGTTCGGGTTGAAGTTCGCCTTGAGGACGTCCATCTGCTGCCGCGAGAGGATTCCGGTCGCCCAGCAGTCGTCCCAGAGGCACTTGTTGAAGTCCTGCCACGTCGTGAAGACCCGCGTGCGTCGGCGGGCGATGAGGGCGTCGGCAACCCGCGTGGCCTGCGTGCGCGAAATCGGCGGCGTCTGGCGGATCTGCCCGAGCGCACCGTCCGCGCCCCTGTAGGTGTAGAAGACGCTCATGAATGCGTAGCCGTTGTTCACGTCGGTGCCATAGGTCTCCTCGTCGAGGTAGAACCCCTGCAGGCCCCAGAGGAGCGCGATCAGGACCTCGCGCGGCGCGAGGTTGACGTTCACGGGGCAGCGGCCGACCACGGCCCCGTTCGCGTCCCTGGGGAAGTCGATGCGGCTCGGGCGGACCTCCTCCCACGTGTAGACGTACGACCCGGGCGCGAGGCCCCGCCGGATCCGCTGGTTGAGCGGCACGGCATTGACGACCTTCTTGTCGAACCAGCCGTAGACGTTGATGAGGTTCTTCACCTTCTCGAACTCCGTCGCCGTCAGAGCCAGACGGTCGCGGATCTCGAGGAGGGAGCCATAGGGACGGTTCTGGAAGAGCCGGGCGCCGAGGCCGCGGCCGAGGCCGGCGACGTCGCAGAGGTTCTCGAGGATCGCCTGCAGGTGCGGGTGGCCGTCCATGTTGACGTTGAACTTCCCCGAGAGGTCGCTGACCCTCACGGAGTAGATGTCGCCGCCCTGCGTGTACGTGGAGGGGAGGAGGCCGCTCACCCCGACCATCTGCCCCTCGACTTCGAGCATGTCGCCGGCGTCGGCGCGGGCGTTGCCGTTCACGTCGTGCATGTAGGAGGGGTGGGGCGCGCGGCTGAGCGGGCAGGCCTCCTCCTCCCAGCCGTTCCCGTTGACGTCCTCGCCGGCAGACGGCGCGCCGTCCTCGTTCATGTCCTCGCCGTAGAACTTGTGCAGGAGCATCGTGGCCGGATCGCAGACCTCCTCGGCAAGGCGGGCCACGGCCACCTCGACGCCTGCCGTGGCGAGCAGCTTCGAACGGACCTTGTCGACGTAGTTACGCGAGACGTTCCGTTCGATCGAGGAGAGCGAGGTGAAGACGAGGGCGAAGAGCACGAGGGCCGACAGCACCGCGACCGCAAAAATGAGGACCAGGGCCGCGTCACGCTGCGCATGACTGTACCTCATGTGAGTTCTCCGTTCTCAGGGAGCATGAGGGGCACTCGACCGGTCCTTCCTCATGCAAGCCAGGTGCCTTGCCCCGGCGGCGTCGATCCGGGGAGCCCCGGTCGCCCGACCCCGCGTCTCGGAGCCATGCCGTCCCGATCCACGCGGGGCGCCGGACACGCACCGAAGTTCGTCGGGCGCACCTGGTGCCACAACCCGAACGAAGGGAGTTGCTTGTCGAGTGGTATGGAAGACGATCCAATCGAAGGGGCATGGAGACCGGACGAGGGGCACGCGCAGATCCGGGTCGGGGAGGTGGGTGAGCGCACTCGATCTTCGTGTGCTTCGGAACTCCCCTTCTCCTCCTGCCGCGGATCGGACGGGTCAAGCGGCTGGGCGGCGTCCGTCAGGGTGACCGACGGGACTACGCCGGGCGCTCCTTCTCGAGGTTGTAGAGCTTGATCTTCTCATCGAGCGTGGGGCGCGAGACGCCGAGGAGGCGCGCAGCCTCCGTCTTGACCCACGCCGCGTCGCGGAGGGCCTGGAGGACCAGCTCCCGCTCGACGCGCTCCGTCTCCTCGCGGACGATGTCCTTGAAGGTCTTTCCGCCCGCAAGCGCGGGGACCGGTGGCCGCGTCGCGCTCGCCGCCTGGACCTCTTCCTTGAGCACCTCCTTGGCGATGCGCCCCTCCGCGAGCGCCGAGGCGCGGCGGATCTCGTTCTCCAGCTCCCGGACGTTTCCCGGCCACGGATAGGCCGACAGCAGGCGCAGCGCCTCCTTGTCCACCTCGCGCGGGGCCGTTCCCGCCTCCGCGGCGATCGCCTTGATGAAGTGCTCGACGAGGATCGGGATGTCCTCCTTCCTCTCCCTGAGGGGAGGCATCCTCACCTTGACCACGTTCACCCGATAGTAGAGGTCCTCGCGGAAGAGCCCCTGCTTCACCAGCTCGGCGAGGTCCCTGTTCGACGCCGAGATGATCCGGACGTCTACCTTGATGCTGTCCCGCCCCCCGACGCGGCGGATCTCCCCCTCCTGCAGCACGCGCAGCAGCTTCTTCTGCATCTCGACCGGCATGTCGCCGATCTCGTCGAGGAAGAGCGTCCCGCCGTGCGCCAGCTCGAACAGCCCCTTCCGGTCCTCGTTCGCACCCGTGAAGGCGCCCCGCACGTAGCCGAACATCTCGCTCTCGAGGAGCGTCTCGGGGATCGCCGCGCAGTTCTCGGAAACGAACCGCGCCTTCTTCCTCGACCCGTTGAAGTGGATCGCCTTCGCGACCAACTCCTTCCCCGTGCCGCTCTCCCCCTCGATCAGGACCGGCACGTCGCTGTCGGTCACGCGATCCAGGATGTGGAAGATGTCCTGGATCCTCTTCGAGCGGCCGACGATGTTGTGGTACGTGTACTTCAGCTCGAGCTGCGCCTGCTTCTGCTTGATGTCCTGCTCCTGCCGCTCCAGCTTCTCGTCCTGGAGCTTCGTCAGGCGCTCGAGCTGCTCCTGCTTGACGAGGTTCTCCTCGATCAGCCGGGTCGTCTCGATCGCGATCGCGGCCTGCTCGCTGAAGGCCTCCAGGAGCCAGAGGTCGTCCTCGGAGAAGAGCCCCGTCTCGAAGCGGTTGTCGAGGTAGAGGCACCCGAGGATGCGCTCCTTCACCTTGAACGGAACGCAGACGACGCTGCGGAGCTTGAGGTCGGTCACGCTGTAGGCCGCCGACAGCTTGCCGTCCTGCTGCGCATCGGCCGTCAGCGTCGGCTTTCCGGTCTTGAGGACCTCCTCCGCGATCGAGTGGCTGACCTTGAACTCGGGGTTCCGGACAGCCTCCTTGTCGAAGTTCCGCGCGACGCGGATGTTGAGCTTCCCTCCCTCCACGATGATGAGGAAGCCGCGCTCCGCGTTCGTCAGTTCGACCATGGTGTCCATGATCCGGTCGAGGAGGCGCTTGAGGTTGTGCTCGCTGTTGATCGCCTTGTTGATCTCGAGGAGTCGGAGCAGGTTGTCGCGCATCCGCACGAGGTGCGCGACGCGCGACTTCCCGGTGCGATCGAGGAAGTACTCGTCGAGGACGTTCGCCGCCTCCTCGACGGCGTCGGGGCCCTTGGCCTCGATCCAGGAGTCGACGAGCTCCCTGAGCTCGTCCTCCACGGGGACGGGCTCGGCGGCCGGCCTGGCAAGGCCAGCTTGCTGGTCCGCGGTCTTCTCCTCCTTGTCGCGGGTCGGAAGGACGGAGGAGCGGCGGAAGGGCAGGAGCCGGCGGCGGGGGCGGCGCGCGAGGGAACGGGTCTTGAGCGAGTCGACGCTGCGCTCATCGACGCCCTCTTCCTCGGGGGGCAGCTCGAAGACGATGGCCGTGTCGCCGATCTCGATGCGGTCGCCGGGGCGGAGGTAATGCTGGTTGACGGGGGTGCCGTTGACGAGCGTGCCGTTCTGGCTCTCGAGGTCGACGAGCTTGAACCCCTTCTCGGTGCGCTCGATCTGGCAGTGCTCCCGGGAGGACTTGAGATCGCGGATCTGGATGAGGTTGTTGGGGGAGCGGCCGATCGGCGTGATCTCGGCCGTGATGGGGTAGACGCGGCGTTCGCCGCCTTCGTGGACGACCAGGCGCGGCATGCGGGGCCTCGGGATCGGGGCGCGCCGATTCTAGCGGCGCCCCCGCGCCGGTGTCCATCGTAATGCGGGACGCATCCTCGCCACGGCGTCGGCTAGCGCGTGATTTTGCCCGCGAGGATCGGCTGGTCGCCCGCGTAGGTCCGATCCCAGTCGCCCGCGACGTCTTCCTTCCAAACGCGCGCGATCGCCATGGCGTCCTCCCTCGGGACCCAGATGGCGTACGTCGGCGGACCGATCGGGACGAGGACGGGCGCGGCGGGCCTCGGGCGGACGGCCGTCGCCTCCTTCGTCTGGAGGGGGCTGACCCTCTGGGGCCCGACCCCCTGGCTCGGCGACGGCGGATCGCCGACCCCCTTGTAGTAGTACTGGATCGCCTTCTGCACCTCGCCGGCGTCGACCTGGATCACCTTCACCTTGAGGTTGGTCAGGCGCCGGAGCTCGATCACCGCCGCGCGGTTGTAGTAGTTCCCCTTCGCGATGCAGAGGATGTTGCCGATGCGCTCGAGGGGGATCAGCTCGTGCTTCGAGGCGATCTCGAACGGGACGAGCTTGATCGCGTCGGGGGAGATGCGCAGGTCGCCGAGACGCGCCTGGGGGACCTGGAAGGTCTGGGAGAGGAACCGGACGAGGTCCTCCTTCTTCGCATGCCCGGCGGAGAGGAGGATTTCGCCGATGACGGAACCCTTCTTTCCCGTCTCCTCGAGGACCTTCGTCAGCTCCTCGGCCGTGACGATCCCTTCCTCGATGAGCAGTTCGCCCAATCGCTGGATGTCCTGGGGCTGGGGCATGCGCGCCTCTCACATGCGTGAAATGTGCGTCGGAGTGTAGCCCCGAGGCGACGACGGGGCAAGGGGTTTCCGCGCTAAGACCCGGCGCGTCACCGGGTTGGGATTCCGCTTGACCTCCCCTCAGGGCCCCACTAGAATCCCCCCCTTGCGCGGCGGGAGTGAGGGCGCGCGCGTTCCCGTCCCCTCCCTCCCCTGTCGGCGCGTCCCGGGCGATTCCCCAGCGGAGGCGACCCCGTGCCCGATCTGACGTTCGAGGTCGAATACCTCAAGGACATCCCCCAGGGAGTCCTTCTCGTCCTCGGCGGCGCGATCGACGCGAAGACGGTCCCGAGCTTCCAGGAGAACCTGAACAAGCTCAAGGAGAGCGGGATCACTCGGTTCGTGCTGGACATGGAGCAGATCAAGTACGTCAACAGCACGGGCCTCGGGTACCTGGTAAACCTCGCCGACAGCGTCGAGCTGCAGGGGGGCGGAATCGCCCTCGTGAAGATCCACCCGAAGGTGAAGGTGGTCTTCGACATGCTCGGGCTGAACGCCTTCTTCAAGATTCACAACAACCGCAAGGACGCGCTCGAGCACTTCCGCGCGACTGCGGGAGGGGCCGGCGGCTCCTCCAAGCCGACGGCCGAGGATGAAATCCCGGTGGCGGAGCCGATCCCGGTCGCGCCCCAGCGGCCTGCGGCACCGCCCCCGCGGCCCGCGCCGGCCGCTCCCGCGCCCGCGCCCACGGCCGCCCGCCCCTCGGGGCCGCAGCCGCCGCGCGGAGGAGAGCAGCCCGTCAGCGGCCCGACGCCCATGCTCGAGCCCGTACCGGAGGGGCAGACCATCACCTGCTCCTCATGCCGCCAGGCGCTCATCGTGCCGGAGGCGGGGACGTTCCGCTGCCCGCGTTGCGCGGCGATGTTCACCTACCTCCGCGACGGGAAGGCAAATTTCTGGCCGAAGCGGAAGCCCGCGCTCACGCTCACGCTTTCGTGCGTCCCCGAGTGCACCGAGGCGCTCTGCTCGCTGGTACAGGGCCTCTCGAAGCGCGGCGGCGCGACCGATCAGGTCCTGAAGGAGATCGACAGGACCGTGCGCGAGACCGTGGGGACGATCATCGACACGGCGTACGGCAAGCAGGAAATCGCGACGTACCAGGTGATGATCGTCGCGACCGAGTCCGAGCTGAACCTCAAGTTCAGCGACTACGGGAAGGCGCTCAGCCCCGACTCACTCTTCGCCGAGTCCCGCAAGTCGATGGATGTCTTCGACCACAAGCCCCACCCCAAGGGCGGAAACGTGGTCACCCTCTCCAAGAAGCTGCACCCCTAGGCCGCATACCGCCAGGCCACGACCTTCCAGGTGAGGAAGAGGCCCAGGGCCATGATCAGGATGGGGCTCGCGACCCCGAGCACGCGGAAGAGCCCCGCGCCGCGGCCGATCCGATCGAGCGCGCGCTTGGTCGACACGAGCATCACGCCAATCCCGACGAGCGTCAGCGCGAGCCCGAGGCTGAAGGCGAGGATCAGCAGGAGGCCCCACTCGAAGCGGTCCACCTGAATCGAGAGGAGCAGGAGCACCCACGCGGTCGGGCAGGGGACCACGCCGCCAGAGATCCCCAACGAGATGATGCTCCAGAGCGACGGGGCCCCGTCCCCCACGGGGACGTGGGAGTGGCCGTGGTGCTCGGGTTCTTCGTGCTCGTGCTCGTGCACGTGCTCGACCTCGTGCTCGTGCTCTCCGATCGGCGCGTGCTCGCCTCTCTCCCGTTCGTGGTCGTGATCATGATCGTGGTCATGGTCGTGATCGTGGTGACCATGCGCCACCCGTGCCACGCGGGCGCCACGAAGTCGGCTCGCGAAGAGCCCCGCGCCGACGAGGAACGTGATGGCCCCGCTTGCCACGCCCGACCAGTAGTTCACCTTATCGCGGTACTCGGTCCCCCTCGCCTTTCCGAGGGCCCAGTTGAGGATGACGCACATCAGGACGACGCTCAGGAGGTGGGTGATGGTCACGACGATGCCGAGGATCACCGCGTGCCCCACCGTCCCCTTCTCCCCCACCAGGTAGGCGGCGGCGATCGTCTTCCCGTGCCCTGGCGCGACGCCGTGGCCCATCCCCCAGAAGAAGGCGAGGACCAGCGCGCCGATCACGACGCCAACCGTCAGGCGCTCCGACGTCAGCGCCTTCAGCATCCCCTCCTGGCCCTTGTCGCTCTCGATCGGCGCCGTCCGGCCCGCTCGCGGGTCGGTGGGCGTGTCGTACTCCGCGGGCTTGCGGAACCGCAGGTAGATCTGGGGCCCGAGCTGCGCGCCCTTGAGGTCCCGCTTCACGAGGAAGACCATCGACACCGTGTCCGGCGCACCTGGATACGGCCGCTTCCCCGATTCGTACCGCTTCGCGTCCTCGGGGATCCCGCCCACGATCTCGCACTGATCTACCGTGACGACGAGCCTCTGCTGCGCGGGGCGCTCCTGGATGTTGAGCGCGGCGAAGCGGAGGGTGTGCTCGCCGGGGGGCAGGTCCTTGATCGGGAGCGTAAGCTCGAACGAGAGCTTGAACGGAACCGCGCCCACGACGTCGACGGTGGTGTCGAGGACCGGTTCCGAAAGGAGCGTCGGCGTGACGGGCTTGTCGTCCAGGTCGACGAGGAACCCCACGTCGTCGATCCGCTTCTTCCTCTCGTCGAGCCAGGCCTTCCGCTCGGCGGGGGAGATCTTCCCGTCCCGGTCCGAGTCCATCCCCTTCCGGAACTCCAGGGCCTCGATCTCGCCGAAGAGGAACCAGTAGTCGACGTAGACCTGGTCGGGGCCGATCCAGACCTCGACCGCGTTCTCGAGGTCCTTGACGGTCCCGTCGGTGAAGTCGTGCGCGGAGGCCGGAACGGCCGCGAGGAGGGCGGTGAGGAGGATCAGGGTGGAGCGGACCAACCGCTTCTTCAGGTTGTGCGCTCCACCCTCCACAGTCGACTCTCTACCTACTTGGCGGCGAGGTGCCACTTCGGATCGTCCTGGTTGGCCTCCCACCAGGCCAGCCAGCCGTCCATGTTGCCCTTCTTGTTCGCCATCCCGGTCAGGCCCTCGAGCGCGCCGTTGACCACGCGGCGCTCGATGATCGTCATCTCCTCCTCGACGCGGAGGACCTTGATGTCGAGGACGACGCCGTCGACGACGGTTCCGATGATCGGGTCGTACGCGGCCGCGGCCGTGGCGATCTCCACGTCGTAGTCCCGGATGTAGGCGGTCTCTTCGGCGTGATAGAAGTACGACCTCGGCCCGCCGCCGCCGACGAGCTTGATCCGGCGGATGATGACCTCCACGCCGCCGACGAAGCCGAGCTTCCCGATCCCCTCGATGGCGCGCATCCTCGCGAGCGCCTGCTCGGAGAAGACGGCCTCGCCGAGGCCGCGGACGGTCTCGTTGGGGCCGAGCATGTCCGCGAGGGCGTGCACGGAGGCCTCCCGCGCGGGTGCATAGACGTCGCCGAGCGCCATCTTGTAAAGGGGCGCGACGGACTTCTTGTCCTTCAGCTCGGCGATGTGCGACGCGGTGTAGGTCCGGACGATGTGGTACGGGTGCTCGAGCAGCTTGACGTACTGGGGCGCCCGCTCGGCGGACGGGATCTCCGCAAGGAGGGCCTCGGCCTCCGTGCGCAGAGCGGCGTCCTGGGAGGTGGCGACCTCGACGTAGACACGTACGGCGCGCTCGCGGTTCGACCGCTTCTGCGCGTAGGCGAGTTCGCGCCGGTCGTCCTCGACCGCGCGCGGCCACTCGGCCTTGGTCTGTCCGGTGCCGTTGCCCGGACGCGGAAAGGCCTGCGCGTCCGCGCGGCCTGCGGCCATCCCCAGGAAGAGCAGGAGGAGGGGGAAACCCTTCCGGAACATGATGTGAACCCTCGAACTCCGGTCCTTCCCCCGACTTGGTAAGGGTAGCGCAACCGGGTCCCGGGGTGCAAGGGCATTCTGGGTCGCTCGATATCTGATATCTGAGAGCTGACATCTGACATCAGATATGTTCCGGAACCCCAGCGGTGCCCGGGCCATATCTGATATCAGATATCAGCTCTCAGATATCAGATATCGGCCACCCAGCCACGCCCGGACGTCCCACCCGCCCCGCGGCCACCAAGCCCCGCCACGACCTCCTCTCCTCCTCACCCCACCCGGCCCTTGCGCCCGCCTCGCCGCACTGCTACCTTGAACTCAAAGGAGCACATCATGCCACTCGCATTCCTGGGCAGCCTCGGTCCGTGGGAACTGCTCATCATCGCCTTCATCGTCCTCCTCCTCTTCGGCGCCAGCCGCCTGCCCGGGGTATTCCGGAGCCTGGGCTCCGGCGTGAACGAGTTCAAGAAGGGGATGTCGGAGGGGGACAAGGCCGCGGACCCGCCGAAGGAGAACCTGGAGAAGAAGGAATGAGGCGCTGGCCCGTCCTCGCCCTTCTCGTCTTCCTCCCCGCCTGCCGCACCCATCCCACCGTGATCGAACCCCAACACGCCGCCTACGACGTCCAGGCCTTCGCCGAGCGCGTCCGCGCCGGCGACGTGGACGTGATCGACCTCACCATCCGCCTCGACGGGAAGACGCCGTACTTCCCGGGAGGCGAGTCGTTCGCGCTCGTACCGGCCGCCAACCTGGACAAGGACGGCTACTACGCCAACCACTTCGCGATGGGCGAGCACACCGGCACCCACATTGACGCCCCCTGCCACTTCGCGAAGGGGCGCTGGTCCGTCGACGACATCCCCCTCTCGCACGTCGTGGCCTCCTGCTGCGTCGTCGACGTAACCGCACAGGTCGCGAAGGACCCCGACTACGCCGTGTGCGTCCGCGACTTCGAGCTGTGGGAGGCCTCCCACGGCCGAATCCCCGACGGCGCGGTCGTCGTGATGCGCAGCGGCTGGGGGAGCCGCGCAGGCGACCTCGAGACGTACCGGAATGCCGACTCGGCCGGCGTCCTCCACTTTCCCGGCTTCTCGCGCGAGGCCTCGGAGTGGCTCGTGCGCGAGAGGACGATCGTCGGCGTGGGCGTCGACACCCTCTCGGGCGACCCGGGCCCCTCGAAGGACTACGGGACGCACCACGTCCTGAACGGGGCCGACAAGTACATCCTCGAGAACCTCGCGAACGTCGACAAGCTACCGGAGGCCGGAGCGGTCCTCGTCGTCTCCCCGCTCCCGATCCGCGGCGGGTCGGGCTCCCCTGTGCGCGTCTACGCCCTGGTCGGGAAGCGCTGAGGACCGAGCATGGACCTGCCCGAGGACCTCCTCCCGCCCGACCACGAGCTCCCGGAGTGCCCGGGGTGCGGAGCGCTCCTCTCCGAGAACGCGCACCGCTGCCCCGCGTGCGGGGCGCGCCCCAGGCGCCCCGGCGGCCCAGGCACCGAGGTCTCGGCCGCGGCCGTCGCGACGATGATCCTGGTCGCGCTCATCGTCGGGGCGCTCTTCTTCTTCGTCTTCGCGTCGAGCTGACGCGGGCGCGGCGCTTGACGCGCCGTGGCGGGGACCCGTATCATCCGCGCGCGATGAAGTTCGCGCTCCAGATCCTCGACAAGCCGACGGGGCACTGGAACGACCTGCACGCCGTCGACGCCATCCCCGACCGCCCCATCGTCCTCGGACGCGGGACCCAGGTCTCGATCCAGGTCGTCGACGAGCGACTCTCGCGCCGCCACTGTCAATTCGAGTTCGTCGGCTCCCAGTCTTTCGTGGTCGACCTGAAGAGCGCGAACGGGAGCTACCTGAACCAGGTCCGCATCCAGCGGGCGCGCCTCTGCCACGGCGACGTCGTCGACATCGGGAACACCCAGCTCCGCGTCCTCCTGTGGCGGGACGACCAGCCGAAGCGCGTGGGCCCCCAGGACCGCGCGATGTCCTGCGCGAGCTGCGGCAACGTCCTCTCCCCCGACGAGGTCCCCACCGTCCTCGACCCCATCCGCCCGCCGATCACCTTCTGCTCGAAGTGCCAGGGTCACCTCCGCATGGTCGGGAACGCCGTGGCGGGGTACACCCTCCTCGAGTTCCTCCGGGTCGGCCCGACGGGCCCCGTCTACCGCGCGAAGAAGGGGGGCGAGGACGAGGTCACGATCAAGCTCCTCCCCGCGGAGCAGGCCCAGACGCCGATCTCCATGACCCGGTTCGAGCGCGAGTCGATTCTCGGAAGCCAGATCGAGCACCCCAACGTCGTGCGCGTCCTCGCGCACGGCAAGGAGGGAAAGCACTACTGGCTCGTCACGGAGCTCATCACGGGGCACACCGTCGCCGAGATCCTCCGCGCCGCGGGGTTCCTCCCCGGCGACGAGGTGGTCGACCTGGGCCTCCAGGTCTGCGAGGCCCTCTCGTACTTGCACGCGAAGGGGATCTTCCACCGCGACGTGTCGCCCTGGAACGTCCTCCGGGAGCCGCGCGGGGGCGTCAAGCTGGCGAACTTCGGCCTCGCGACGGCCTCGGACCTCGCGGGCGCGCCCCGTCTCACCAGCTCGACCATCGGGCCGGAGACGCTCGCCTACATGGCCCCGGAGGCGCTCCTCGGGACGACCCCGGCGGACGCGCGCACAGACCTCTACGCCCTCGGCGCGACGCTCTACCAGGCGGCCGTGGGGCAGCTCCCGTTCTCGCCCTTCCCGCTCGATGCGTTCCTCAGGCAGGCGATGCACGACACGCCGACGTTCCCCGCGGAGCCCAAGGTGCGGGAGGACCTCCAGGCCGTGCTGCTTCGCCTCATGGAGAAGTCCCCCGACTCGCGGCCCAAGGATGCGACGGAGGCGAAGTCGATCCTCGCCGCGATCGAGTAGAGGTCACGCGCGGGGCGGAAGGGTGAGGCGCGCCGTCGTCCCCTCCCCCTGGGTCGACTCGAGGACGATCGTCCCCCCGTGGGCGCGGACGATCGCCTGCGTGACGGCGAGCCCCAGGCCGACGCCCCGGCTCTGGCGGTCGCGTGAAGGGTCGGCCTGGTAGAACCGCTCGAACACGTGGGGCAGGTCCGCCGCCGGGATCCCGACCCCGTCGTCCTGGACGAGCACCTCGCTCCCGCCGGGCCCGCCCGAGAGACGGATCCGGACCTGTCCGCCAGGCCGCCCGTACTTGATCGCGTTGTCGACGAGGTTCGTCAGCGCGCGGAGGAGCTGGACGCGGGAGCCGCGGACGACCCACGGTCCTCCTTCCCGGGTGACCTCCACGCCGATCCCGCGCGCCCCCCCGAGGTGCTCCCCGATCTCCACGGCGTCGGCCACCACCTCCGCGAGGTCGAGCTCCTCGCCCCCCGGCGACGCGCTGCCGGCGTCCGCCCGCGCGAGGTAGAGGAGGTCCTGCGCGATCGCCTGCATCGACTCGACCTCCTCGAGGAGCAGGCCGAGCAGCTCGCGCTGCGCCTCGTCGCGCTCCCCCTCGCGCAGCGCCACCTCCAGGTGCCCCTTCAGGACCGAGAGCGGCGTCTGGATCTCGTGCGAGACGTCCGCGGTGTAGCGGTGCAGCCGCTGGTGCGCGTCCGCGATGCGGTCGAGGAGGGCGTGAAAGGACTCCACGAGCCCCTGGATCTCCGGGTCGCCGCGCACGGGGTCGGCGCGGCGGTCGAGCGTCGAAGCCGTGATCCCGTTCATCACCTGGGTCAGCCGGCGGATCGGTCCCATCGCGCGGGCCGCGACGACGCGGCCGACGACCATCGACAGGAGGAGCGCGCCGAGGAGGTAGAACAGGCCCTCGCGCAGGCTCTTCTCGATCCGCTTGTCGACGACCTCGGTCGACCTGGCCATCAGGATCGCCCCCGACCAGCAGTGCTCCGCCTCCTCGCACGGCGCCGCAAACAACTCGTAGGTCTCCCCCGCCGGCGAGGTCCAAGGCTCGCCGTCCTCCCTCGCAAGCCGCGCCAGGGTGGGCGCGTCGGTCGGGAGGGAGGGAACGGCCGGCCCTCCCCGGGCGTAGGGTGCGCCGCCGGGCGAGATGAGCTGGACCGGATGGCGCGATCCGCGGAGGAGCTTCTCCATGTCCTCGCGGGCCTGCTCCGCCCCCCCCTTCTCCTCCACCTCCTCGATCAGCATGCTCTGGATGAGCGCCGACTCCTTCTCCATGTCGGTCCTGAGGTCCCGATGGAGCCGCCGATGCTGCGAAAGGAGATTGAGCGCGAGGAACCCGCCCAGCAACAGCGTGAAGAGGGCGGAGAAGACGATCTGGAATCGCGTCCGGAACGAGGTAGCCATCGTCGCGTGCGTCCCGTCCGGGACCTACGTCTCCTCCCTCAGCGCGTACCCCACGCCGCGGACCGTGTGGATCAGCTTGCGCTCCGGGTCGCGATCCATCTTCTTGCGCAGGTAGTTCACGTACACCTCGACCACGTTCGAGAAGGAGTCGAAGTTCATCCCCCAGACGTGCTCGACGATGGAGTTCTTGGTGACGACGCGGTCCGCGTTCCTCATCAGGAACTCGAGGAGCGAGTATTCGCGGGGCGTCAGGTCGATCCGGTCCTCCCCACGCTTCACGACCCTGGCGCCGGGGTCGAGCGTGAGGTCGGCCACCTGAAGGATGCCGGGCGGCTGCCCCTGGCTGCGGCGCACCAGCCCGCGGACGCGCGCCAGGAGCTCCGTGAACGAGAACGGCTTCGGCAGGTAGTCGTCCGCGCCGAGCTGGAGGCCGCGGACGCGGTCCTCGACCTGCCCGCGCGCCGAAAGGATGAGGACGGGCGTCTTCACACGGGCCGCGCGCAGGCGCTGGATGACCGTCCATCCGTCCATGCGGGGCAGCAGAAGGTCGAGGACGACGACGTCGAAGCCCCCGCGGGAGGCGATGGCGAGGGCGTCCTCGCCGTTGTCCACGAGCTCGACGGAGTACCCCTCCTGCGCGAACCCCTTCTTGAGGAAGGAGGCGATCTTGCGGTCGTCCTCGGCGACGAGGATCTTCACGTCGGGTCTCCACAGGTGGGGAACGGGATCCTGCCCGATCCGCCGTGAGACGAGAATTAACGCCCCATGAGAACCGGCTTAGGCTCTGTAACGAAACAAGGTATCCGATTGGGGAAACGCCTTGCTGGAGTCGCGCCCGTCAGGGCGCGGTGGATGACGCCCGTAAGGGCGTCAGGAGCGGCTCGGACGCCCTTACGGGCGTCGATCCACCGCGCGCTCACGCGCGCGACTCCAGCGTTGCATCGAAAAGTGGACTACTTATTTCGTTACAGGCCCTTAGAGGTCAAGCCCGCAGGAAGCGGATCCTCTCGATGCTCTCCTCCCGTCGCACGGCGCCTTCGTGCTCCAACAGCTCCAGGTGCCCCACGACCTCGGCAAATCCGAGCCACACCTCCGAGAGCGGGAGCCGTGGGAAGAGCAGGGCGATCAGGTCGTACGGGCTCCGCCCCTCCGTGAGGGCCTCCAGGACCTCGCGCTTCCGCTCGTGGTGGTGGGCCGTAACGCGCTCGACGGTCCCCTTCACGTCTTCGAACGGCTTTCCGTGGCCCGGGAGCGCGATGCGCGCGGGGAGCGTCGCCAGGCGCTCGAGGCTCTTGAGATAGTGGTAGGGCCCCATCTCGGCGTCCGAGGCGTACCCGGCGAAAAAGGCGTTCGGCGTGACATGGCCGAGGAGCGTGTCTCCCGTCAGGAGCGTTCCCGTCTCGGCGTGCCAGAGCGAGATCGACCCGCGCGTGTGCCCGGGGGTGTGGAGCACCTCGAAGACGACCCCGCCCAGGTCGAGGCGGGAACCGTCCGCGAGCTTCTCGTCCACCGCGCACGGCTCGGCGATGGGGAACATCCCGTGGTAGTGGCGATCGAGCTTCTCGCTCAGCTCCGCGGGCATCCCGAGGCGCCGCCCGTACTCCATGTATCGCGCGGAGGCCTTTCCGGTGGTCTCGGGGTGCCCCTCGATCAGGCGCGCGTCGGCCGCGTGCGCGTACGTCCGCGCCCCCGACCGCGCCTTCGCGCGCGCCCCCTGGCCGAAGTGGTCGAGGTGCCCGTGCGTGAAGACGATCGCGCCGATGCGCTCCAGGGGACAGCCGGCCTCGACGAGCTTCCGGTCGAGGGCCTCCCTCGCGGAGTCGGTCAGCGGCCCCGGATCGACGATCGCGGGCGGGTCGCCGCGGACGAGGTAGCAGTTCGTCGGACCGACGGGGAACGGCGTCGGGATGGCAAGGCGTTCGACGAGGTCGGGCATCACTCCCCTTTGATCATCGACCGCGCGATCACGAGCCGCTGGATCTGGTTCGTCCCCTCGTAGATCTGCGTGATCTTCGCGTCGCGCATGTACTTCTCGATCGGGTAGTCGCGGAGGAAGCCGTATCCCCCGAAGATCTGGACGGCGTCCGTGGTGACCTGCATCGCCACGTCGGTCGCGTAGACCTTGCTCATCGCGCAGAGCTTCGTCACGTTCTCGGCCCCGGCGTCGATCGCGCGCGCCGCGGCGTGGACGAGCTGGCGGGCGGACTCGACCTTGGTGGCCATGTCGGCGAGCATGAACTGCAGCCCCTGGAAGCTGATGATCGCCTCTCCGAACTGCTTGCGCTTCCGCGCCCAGTCGACCGCGAGGTCGAGCGCCCCCTGGGCAAGGCCGACGGCCTGGGCGGCGACGCCCGGGCGCGCGCGGTCGAGCGTCATCATGGCGTGCTTGAACCCGCGCCCCTCCTGGCCCCCGAGGAGCTGGGAGGCGGGGATGCGGCAGTCCTTGAAGTGGGTCTCGTGCACGGGGGCGCAGCGGATCCCCATCTTCTTCTCTTTCCACCCGATGGTGAACCCCGGCGTCCCCTTCTCCACGATGAAGGCGCAGATCCCGCGCGTCCCGCGGGCCGGGTCGGTCGTGGCGAACGCCGTATAGAGCGACGCCGCGCCCGCGTTCGTCGTCCACTTCTTGTCGCCCGTGAGGACGAAGGAGTCGCCGTCCTTCACCGCGCGGCACGAGAGGCTCCCCGCGTCGCTGCCGGCGTTCTTCTCGGAGAGGGCGTACGCGATCAGCTTCTTCCCGCTCGCGACGTCGGGGAGGAACTTGTGCTTCTGCTCCTCGGTCCCGCCGACGATGATCGGGAAGCTCCCCAGGGCGTTCACGGCAAAGACGACGCCGACGCCCCCGCAGGCGCGAGACAGCTCCTCGACGACGAGGCACAGGTTCAGGACGCCGTCCCCCTTGCCGCCGTATTCCTTGGGGATCCAGACCCCCGTCAGGCCGTACTCCTGGAGCTTCTCCATGACGCTCCACGGGTACTCTTCCTTCTCGTCGAGCTCCGCCGCGACGGGCCGGACGTACTTCTCGGCGACCTCGCGGGCGCGCGCGATGTAGTCGTCGTTCTTCGCGTCGAGCAGTCCCTTCATCGTCGGCTCCTTGTCTTGGGGGGCGGGCATTTTATGGCCTTGCGTCGTCCCCGTCCAATTCCGGGAATCCGATTGACGGGGGCGATTGCACTGTGATATCATCTTGGTAGCATTCATGGAGGTGAATCATGATGAAGGATAGGGCCATCAAGGTGGGACCGGGGCTGCCGATGCTGCTTCTGTTCCTGGGAACGATGGGCACGATGTTCGTGGTCTTTGTCATGTCGGTCGCGAACGTCCGCGACCCGAACGTGCCGGCGATCATCGCCGAGGTCCTGATCGGCCTGGCGTCGTTGGTCTGCCTCTTCGGTGTCTTCGTCGTGAACCCGGGCGAGGGCAAGGTCATTCAGCTCTTCGGGACCTACATGGGGACGGTGAAGGAGCAGGGCTTCTACTGGGGAAACCCGTTCTGGTCCTGCAAGCGGATCTCGCTCCGCGTGCGCAACTTCGACAGCGAGAAGATCAAGGTGAACGACCACGACGGCAACCCCATCGAGATCGCGGCCGTGGTGGTGTGGAAGGTGATCGACACGGCCGAGGCGCTCTTCGACGTGGACAACTACGAGAACTTCGTCTCGGTGCAGAGTGAGGCGGCGGTCCGGAACCTGGCGACGCGGTACTCGTACGACTCGCACGAGGAGGGGAAGATGTCGCTGCGCGGGAACACGAGCGACATCGCGGAGCACCTGAAGAACGAGATCCAGGAGCGGCTGGCGCAGGCGGGGGTGCAGGTGATCGAGGCGCGGATCAGCCACCTGGCGTACGCCCCCGAGATCGCGCAGGCGATGCTGCAGCGGCAGCAGGCCTCGGCGATCATCGCCGCGAGGCAGATGATCGTCGACGGGGCCGTCGGCATGGTCGAGATGGCCCTGGCGCGGCTGAAGAGGGAGAAGGTCGTGGAACTGGACGAGGAGCGCAAGGCGCAGATGGTCTGCAACCTCCTCGTCGTGCTCTGCGGCTCAGCCGCCGCGACCCCGGTGATCAACGCGGGGACGATCTACCAGTAGCCCTTGGAGTCGCGCCCGCCCCACCCGTTGGAGTCGCGCCCGTAAGGGCGCGGGGGAGTAGCGCCCGTAAGGGCGCGCTACCGCCATGAGCGATCGCAAGCCGTTCCTCCTTCGTCTCGACCCCGCCCTCCTGGAGGCGCTGACGCGCTGGGCGAACGACGATCTGCGGAGCCTGAACGGGCAGATCGAGTTCCTCCTGCGCAAGGCCCTCCGGGAGGCGGGGCGGGTGAAGGAGCCCCCCTCCCCCGATGCATCGCGCCCCTCCCGCGGGAAGGCGTGACCCGATGGCCAGGTTCCTCACCGAATTCGAGGCGCTGGTCCGGGACGATGCGACCATCGACCTCGCCTCAGCGGCGCTCGCCTTCGCGCGCGAGGAGTACTCCGAACTCCGCCCTGGAGCCTACCTCGCGCGGCTCGACGGGATCGCTGCGGACGCCGCCGGGAAGGCCCGTCGGAGCGCATCGCCCCTCGAGGTCGTAGAGGACCTCTCGGCCTTTCTCCACGGCGAGCTGGGCTTCCGCGGAAACATCGAGGCGTACGGCGATCCGCGGAACAGCTTCCTGAACGAGGTGATCGACCGGAAGCTGGGCCTCCCGATCAGCCTCTCCACGGTCTACGTCGAGGTCGCCCGTCGCATGGGCCTCCCGATCGTCGGCGTCGGCCTTCCCGGGCACTTCATCGCGAAGTACGACGGCGGCGTCTCGGAGATCCTCTTCGACCCGTTCGAGGGGGGCCGGGTCCTCACGCGCCAGGACTGCCAGGCGCGCCTCGACGCGCTCTACGGCGGGGCGCTCCGCCTGCAAGACGAGCACCTCGCCCCCACGCCGCCCCGTCAGGTCCTCGCGCGGATGCTGCGGAACCTGAAGGGCGTCTACCAGGCCTCCATGCGGCTGGACCAGGCCCTCTGGGTGTGCGACTATCTCGTCGCGACCCTCCCGAACGACCCGTTTGAACGGCGGGACCGCGGCCTGGTGCGGTTCCGCCTCGGGGACTGGGACGGGTCGGTGGACGACCTGACTCGCTCGCTCCAGGAGTGGCCCGCCGGGGTGCCCGGGCGGGAGGTGGTGGAGGAGCACCTCGCCGACATCCGCAGGGGTCGTCGTCGGATGAACTGACGGCCGCGGGGCGACGCTCTCACGAGGACTCCCACGGAGGGATCGAATGACTCGATGGATCGCGGCCTTCCTCCTCCTCGTCACGCCTGCGGCGGCCGAGGACACATCGCGTCTGGTGCAGGACCGCTTCGCGGAGTGGTCCCTCACGGTGAAGCGCCAGGGGGCGCGGAACACCTGCTCCGTCTTCACGATGACGGCCGCGCTCGAGTACGCGGTCTCCACGAGGCGGGGCAAGGGGACCCGTCTCTCCGAGGAGTTCCTGAACTGGGCGTGCAACCAGGTCATTGGAAACAAGGAAGCCGACCGCGGGCAGTTCTTCTCCGACCTCTGGAGGGGATTCGAGAAGTACGGCGTCTGCGAGGAGGCGGAGATGCCCTACGGGGCGAAGTTCGATCCCTCCCTCCGTCCCTCGGATGAGGCGCTCGCCAGCGCGGCGGCGATCGGCGAGCTGGGCCTGCGCCTCCGCTGGATCCGCGAAAACGACGGCAAGGCGGGCGTCACCGACGAGCAGATCGCCGAGATGAAGCGCGTCCTCACCGAAGGGACTCCCGTGGCTGCGGGCTCCTACCACAGCCTGCTCTTCGTCGGCTTCGAGGACGACGCCTCCCAGCCGGGTGGAGGCCGCTTCCTCCTCCGCGACTCCGGCAGCGGCCGCGAGGGGGAGATGTCCTACGAGGAGGCGAAGACGCGCCTCTGCGACGTCTTCTGGCTCGAGGTCCCGCCCCAGGAGGACAGGTAGCAGTCCGCCTTCAACGAGCCGCGAACCGCCAGGGGGATCAGGAGAGGAGCGCCAGCACCTTTGCGAGCACGTCCAGGACGACCCCCTCGGGCGCGCGGCCGATTGGCGAGGCATGACGGGCACGCCAGTCCACGGTCCTGAGCTGATCCGCCAGGATGACGCCTCGCACCTTGAGGCCCTGCGGAAGCGCAACCTCCATCGGATACCCCTTCGCGTGGGACGTGACCGGGCAAACCAGGGCCAATCCGGCCTTCCGATTGTACAGCTCCCGGGAGAGCACGATCGCCGGTCGATGACCGGCCTGCTCGTGCCCTGCCTGGGGGTCGAAGTCCAGCCAGACCAGGTCTCCCCGTTCGGGGGGCTCTGCCGAACGCATTACCACACCTCCCGCCCGACGGGCTTTCCCCAGTCCGTTTCGCCGTGGAGGTTGCCCGGGCGAATGCCCGCAACCAGATCTTCCAGGGTGTACCGTGGCCTTGTCGCGGGCGAGATCACCAGCCGTCCGTCCTTCACGGTCATTTCCACCTTGGAGCCCGGGCGGAGGCGCAGCTCTTTTGCGATCGACTTGAGGATCCGCACTCCGAGGCTGTTTCCCCAACGCTGGATCTTCGATGTCATTGCGACCCTCCGTTTGGATATACAAAGAGTATACCGATGGACCGGTTCGCCATCAAGGCCTCTGCGCTCCGGCCGACCCTCAAATCATGGCCGGCTGGACGCGCGCAACGCGGGGCCGCTACAATGGCCGCTCACGCAAACCGAGAGGCCACGCCGGCATGCTGCGACTCCTCCTCGTCGTCCTCCTCCTTGCCTCCCCCCTCCTCGCGCAGGGGAAGGGGCCGTCGAAGCCGCTCGCCGAGGCGAGGCAGAAGGCCTGCGCCGACCTCGCCGAGATGAGGCAGGCGATGGCCAAGAAGGGGATGAAGGGCGAGGCCGAGGACTGCGACGCCATCGCCGCCGAGCTGAAGCAGCCGTCGAAGCAGCTCTCCGCGAAGGGCTCCGGCGGCCCCCACCCGGGCGACGAGGCGTACGAGGAGGTCCTCGTCGCGTGGAGCGACCTCGGGAAGCGCCTCGCGGCGATCTACGAGGAGGCCGCCGCGGCGCTCGAGGGGCGCGAGAAGGAGGAGGCGGAGACCTACGCCGGGTGGTTCGCCACGTGGGACCAGGTCGGCGCCGGCATCCGGCGGCTGAATCGCCGCAGGAAGTTCTCCAAGCTCGCCCCCGTCACCTGTAGCTGGGCCGGATCGCTCGGAGGCTACCTCCACGGCGTCTACCTCGAGAAGAACGCCCACGACCCGGCCGTGGAGGGCCTCGGCGCGCACAACGAGGCTGCCGGCCTCCCGGGCGCGACCCCCGAGGGGGCCGAGGCCGCGGGCGGCATCCTAGGCGGAGGAGGCGCGGAGGGCTCCATCGACATGTGGTGCGGCTCCCGCTTCCACCGCGACCCCGTCCTCAACCGGGGCGTCGGCCGCGTCTCGTTCGGCGGCCTCCCCCGCGGCTGGTGGAGCTGCCGCGCGGCCCCTGGCGGCGCCCCGAAGCAGCAGCCCGACGTCGTGGTCTACCCCGGCGACGGAGACACCGAGATCCCCCCTGTCTTCTTCGGCGAAGCCCCCGACCCGTTCCCTCCCGGCGTCCGCACATCCGGCACGCTCGTCTACGTCGAGTTCTTCAAGAACCGCCCCAAGAAACCGAAGTGGCAGCTCCTCGACCCCGACGGGACCGCCGTCGAAATCCTCACGCTCGACGAGCACCCCCTCTGCTTCGTCGCCAAGGAGTCGTTGAAGAGGAACACGAAGTACACCATCGAGGTCACCGGCCAGGGCGGGTTCAAGTTCACGTCGACGTTCACCACCTACTAGGAACCCGGCCGCGGGCCCGGCCGTCCAAGGAGACCAGCCATGCCGAAGAAGAGGAAGCTCCCCGACGACCTGCTCATGATCGCGGCGCCCGAGCACGACGCGAACATGCTTTACGCGACGCGGTTCCCCGCCCCCGACGCGTTCGTCTTCCTGCGCCTCCACAAGCGGAAGATCGTCCTCGTGAGCGACCTCGAGCTCGGCCGCGCGCGGGACCAGGCGGAGGTCCACCGCGTCGTCTCCGTCATGCGGCTCCAGAAGGCCCTGAAGAAGGCCGGCGTGAAGAGGCCGACGCTCTCCCACATCGTCGCCGCGGTCTGCCGCAAGGCCCGCGTGAAGAGGCTCACCGTGCCCTCGAATTTCCCCTACGGGATGGCCCTCGCGCTGCGTCGCAAGGGGCTCCGGCTCTTCCCGAAGGCCGACCCGTTCTTCGAGGACCGCGTCGTGAAGGAGCCCGAGGAGCTCCGCGCCATCGAGCAGTCCCAGAGGCACACCGAGGAGGCCGTCGAGCGCGCGATCCACGTGATCCGCCGCTCGAAGATCCGCGGGAACCGCCTCTACTACGACGGCGAGGTCGTCACCTCGGAGTCGATCCGCCGCGTGATCAACGTCTCCCTCATGGAGAACGAGTGCGTCGCGAGCGACACGATCGTCGCCTGCGGGAAGGACGGCTGCGACCCCCACTGCACCGGATCGGGGCCGTTCAAGCCGAACCAGACGATCATCATGGACGTCTTCCCGCGCTCGACGCGGACGCGCTACTTCGCCGACATGACCCGCACCGTCGTCAAGGGGCGGGCGACCGAGGCGCAGAAGTGCCTCTACGCCGCGGTCTTGCAGGGACAGCACTACGCCTTCGAGAGGATCAAGGACGGCGCCGACGGGAAGAAGATCCACGCAGGCATCGTGAAGCTCTTCGACTCGATGGGGTACAAGACCGGCCCGAAGAACGGCAAGATGGTCGGGTTCTTCCACGGGACCGGCCACGGCGTGGGGCTCGACATCCACGAGTCGCCCTCGATCGGCATCCGGGGAACGAAGCTCGCCACGGGCCACGTCGTGACCGTCGAACCGGGGCTCTACTACCCCGGGATCGGCGGCGTGCGGCTCGAGGACATGGTCCTTGTCGGGGAGAAGGGGTGCCGGAACCTGACGAAGGCCCCGAAGTTCCTGGAGGTCCCATGAGGTCCCTGCTCGCGCTCCTGACCCTCGTCGCCCCGCTCCTCGCCGAGGAGGCGCCGCGCGTCCCGCTCGCCGTCCTCGGCACGCACTACCTCTCCATGGGCGACGACCGGAACCTCCCGCTCGCGACGGTCGGATCAGCCCCCGATGGGACCGCGACGCTCCCCCCGTTCATCGCCCTCGTCCAGCGACTGGAGGGCTCTCGCGACGGGAGCCCGGCCGGGGACCCGGCGTGCGAGGCGCTCGTGAAGGCCCTGACCGACGGTTCGGCGACGCTCGCTCCGGTCAGGCCAGGCGGGCAGGCGCTGGTCTTCCTCGTCGGTCCATGGCTCGACTCGGGGGAGAGCTGGGAGCCGACGGAGCTCTCGCGCAAGGGGAACACGTACACGCTTGTCATCACGAGCTGGCGCGACAACGGCCCGCGGCGAAGGAACGTGCCGATGAGGCCGACCATCCTGATGTCGCTCGGGGAGGTCGCCGCTGGCGATTACGAGCTGGCGATCACGTACCGCGGGATGTTCCAGGACGTGGAGAAGCAGGAGCCCCACCACACGATGAACGCCCTGCATCACGGTTCGCTCCCCTTCCACGTCCTGGCGACGCCGGAGGCCGACGGCGCGCCTGTAACGCTGCCCCAGGGGGGGTTGCGAGTGGCAGCGATCGAGCGGACGGAGCCGAACGATCAGCGGCCGTATGCGGGCGCGTATCGCCTGCAGACGCGGAACGGGGAGGCCCTCACGCCCGGCGTCCAGGCCGGCACGTTCGACCTGGCGGCGTGGGCGCGGGCGGAGGGCGGGCCTGGCGCGCCGCCGAATCTGATGGCCCCGGGCGAGGGGGACGTCCTCTACGCCTGCGTCACCGGGCCGGAGCTGAACAGCATGGAGTGGATGTCGCTCGCATCTGTCACGTGGACGAAGGAGGGCGTACGGCTCGTCGTGGAGGTCTGGCGCGACAAGGGGGGGCGCGACAAGAATGTCCCGTACACGCCCATCTGCGTCATTCCGCTCGATCGCCCCGCCTTGGAGGGCTCGAACCGCGTCCAGGTGGAGTGGGAGACGCTCATCGCACCGGCCTCGGGCGGCCTCTACCGCCCCGAACACGACCCGCTCCTCGAGCCCGTCCACACCGACTTCGAGGTGCGTTAGGCCCCCTCCCAGGCCATCAGCTTCTCGAGGAGGTTGCGCTTCGACACGCGGCCTCGCGAGATCCAGGCGATGAACTCCTCGCGCCCCAGGAGGTCGTCGCGGATGCGGTCCAGCGGCACGCCATCCGCCCGCATCTCCAGGGCGCGCCCTCGCAGCTCGCGAAAGCGCGAGAGCTTCGCCCCGATCGCCTCCAGGTGATCGTCGGGGACGCGCGGATTGTGGCCGCAGAAGAGCCGCGACCGCGGGAGGGCGAGGAGCGACTCGAGCGAGCCCGCCATCACGCCCGCGTCCTCGTCGTTCCGCATCATCTTCAGCTTCTCGTGGAGGAACAGGTCCCCCGTGAAGAGAAGCCCCTCCTTCGGCTCGTGGAAGACCACGTGGTCGTCCGAGTGGCCGGGCGTGTGGATCACGCGGAGCCGATAGCGCTCCGTGGCGATCTCCTCCCCCAGCGGGACGGCCTGCGACGGCCCCGGGACGCCCCACACGAAGTGGCGGTACAGGCCGAGCGTCCAGTCCTCGCTTGCGAGGGGCGGGATGCACAGCGGGTGGGCGAGCACGGGGCAGCCGAACCTCGCCGCGATCCGCCCGGCGTTGCCGCCGTGGTCCTCGTGGTGGTGCGTGACGACGACCGCCTTGACCGGGAGCCTCGCGAGTTCGGGCTCCAATGCCTCCCACCCCGAGGTCGGCCCCGTGTCGATCACGAGCCCGTCGAGCCAGAAGACGGCGGCGAAGAAGAGCGGCCTCCCCAGGAGCGTGCGGCTGACGCGCCACCGCTTCACCGGGCCGAATTCGTCGAACTCCAGTCGGACGCCCACGGCGCGGCTACCCCTGCGGCCGAGGCAGGTCGGCGTGCGTGCGCGCAAAGACCTGCGCTGCGAGCGGCTCGGGCGGGGGGAAGCACGCCTTGGACTGCGTCACCCGGTCGAGGTAGTCCATGAGGGCCCGCATGAGCGGGTCCGAGTTCATCCCGCGGAACCAGGTCCCCTGGCCGTTCGCGTAGAGAAAGCAGATGTTCCCCTCCTCGCACGGGCCGAGGCAGTTCGACATCGTCACGTACGCGCGGTCCTTGAGCCGGCGCCGGTTGTACTCGATCCGGACGATATCCAGCATGCGGTCGATCGACATCTTCGGAGAACCCTTCTCCGGATCGCCGCAGCATCAGCCGTTGCAGAGGAACAGGATCGCGTCGACGGTGGGCGTCATGGAACCTCGTGGCGGAGGGACAGGAGCGCCATTCTCGCAGACGCGCCACCGATCGTCCAGCGGCAAGCGGGGGCGCTTGCCGCCCTGCCCCGCCCTTGCTATCATCCGCGCCTCTCGGAGGGGCGAGATGGCAGGCGGAGTCGAGTGGCTGGTGGACGCGGGGGGCTGCCGGACCGAGGCGCTCCGCGACGTCGTCGCCCTCGAGACCCTCCTCCGCCGCGTCGTCGCCGACCTCGGACTGCACCCCGTCGGCGAGCCCGTCTGGCATCGCTTCCCCGCGCCCGGCGGCGTCACCGGCGTCTGGCTCCTCCAGGAGAGCCACCTCGCCTGCCACACCTTCCCCGAGCACGGATCGATCTGCCTCAACCTCTTCTGCTGCCGTCCGCGGCCGGCGTTCGACTGGGAGGGCGCCCTCGCCGCGGCGCTTGGGGCCGCTCACGTGAGCGTCCGGGCCGTCGAACGCGACTACGCCCCCGTTCCGGAGGCGCGCGCATGGCGATAGCCGCGAACTGCCCCTCCTGCGCGGCGCCGATCCGCTTCACGAACAAGGCCACCCTCTTCGTGGTCTGCGACCACTGCGGCTGCGCCGTCCTCCGAACGAACATCGGCCTCGAGAATCTCGGGAAGGTCGGAGAGCTGGCCGACGACGGCACGCCCATCCAGCTCGGCACGACAGGCGTCTTCCAGGGCCGCTCGTTCAACGTCCTCGGACGCCTCCAGGTCTCCTTCCCCGACGGCTACTGGAACGAGTGGTTCCTCGACTTCGACCGCGGCGAGCCCGGCTGGCTCGGAGAGGCGATCGGGAACTACACCGTGAGCTTCGCGACGTCGTCCCCCGTGAAGGTCCCGCCGTTCGCGGCGCTCACGCCCGGTCAACAACTTACGATCGAGAAGACCCCCTACTTCGTGAAGACGCTCGACGAGGCCGAGGTCGTCGGCGCCGAGGGGGAGCTCCCATTCCGCACCGAGGGGGGCTGGAAGGTCCCCGCCGCGGACCTCACCGGCGAGGAGGGGCGCTTCGCGACGATCGACTACAGCGACGACACGCCTCGCGTCTACATCGGCTGGCACGTCGAGATGCCCGACCTCCGCCTGAAGAACCTCCGGCAGGTGGAGGGCTGGTAGATGCCGAAGCCCGAGCCCATCAAGCCCCAATCGCGCTCGTTCAACTGCCCGAACTGCGGCGCCCCGGTCGACCTCCGCGTTCCCAGCCAGACGCAGTCGGTCGTCTGCGGCGCCTGCGGGTCGGTCCTGGACGTCCGCACGCCCGAGGTGAAGATCCTCCAGGAGTACAACAAGAAGCTCACGCACAAGCCGATCATTCCGCTCGGGCGGCGCGGGAAGGTCCGCGGCGAGCAGATCGAGTGCATCGGCTACATGCGGCGCACGATCACGGTCGAGGGCGATCAGTACACCTGGAGCGAGTACGTCCTCTGGAGCCCCTACGTCGGGTACCGCTGGCTGACGGAGTACGACGGGCACTGGAACTACGTGAAGACGACGAACGCCGTGGCGCGCGCCCCGAAGTCGGCCGCGGCCTCCATCCAGGCCTACGGGCTCACGTTCCGCCACTTCCAGACATCGACTCCCGAGGTGACGTTCGTCCTCGGGGAGTTCCCCTGGATCGTGCGGCGGGGGAGCCGGGCGAGGGGCTACGACTACGTGAGCCCCCCGTTCATGCTCTCGGGCGAGGAGGAGGAGGGCGAGTTCACCTGGAGCCTCGGGGAGTACACGAGCCCCCACACGATCTGGCAGGCGTTCGCCCTCGAGGGAAATCCGAGGCGGCCCGTCGGCGTCTTCGCGAACCAGCCCTGTCCCTACACGCTGAAGACCGCGCGGCTGTGGGGGATGTTCGGCGCCTTCGCGGGCGCGAATGTAGTCCTGGCCATCGTGGCCCAGATGGTGGCGAAGCCGCCCTCGACGTCGCCTGGGTGCTGCACGATCGTCTCCCTGCTCGCGCTCGGCGCGTGGCCGATCGCGACGCAGGTTTTCTCGTCCCAGTTCGAGACCCAGCGTTGGGCGGAGAGCGACCATGCCTGATCCCAAGCCGGCGGTGCCCGTGCCGACCCCCGCGGACGGCCCCTCGAAGGGGCTCATCGCGAACCGGCCACCCCTGCCGCCGTGGTGGCACGAGTCGTACCTCTGGTACGGGGTGTTCGTCATCGGCGCGACGTTCTTCGGGCTGCTCATGGGCTGGAAGATGCCCGACCTCGACATGGGGCTCGACGTGGGGTCCGGTGGCGGAGGAGGCGGCGGGGGCCGCTCTTCGGGCGGATCGAGCTTTGGAGGGAAGTAGGATGACGATCGATATCCTGGCCTTGGGCGCAAGCTGGTGGACCATTCTCAAGATGGACGAGCTCCTGCCGGCGGCGGTGTTCGCCTTCGCGGGGGTCCTGATCCTGGTCTTCTCCTTCGTCATCATCGACAAGGCGACTCCCGGAAACATGTGGAAGGAGATCATCGAGGAGAAGAACACGGCGCTCGCCATCCTCATGGGCGCCATGGCGGTCGCCATCTCGATCATCATCGCCGCCTCGATCCACGGGTAGGCGGCCGTGCCTGTCGGGATCCTCGTCACCGTCCTTGTCGTCGCAACCTGCGGGCTCGTCTACGAGCTGATCGCGGGCGCGATGGCGAGCTACCTGCTCGGCGACACGGTCACGCAGTTCTCGATCGTGATCGGCGCCTACCTCTTCTCGATGGGGATCGGGAGCTTCCTCTCCCGCTACCTCGTGAAGGGGCTCGTCACGCGGTTCGTGCAGGTCGAGCTCCTCGTCGGGGTCATCGGCGGGGTCTCCGCGGGCGTCCTCTTCCTCCTCTTCTCCTACGTCTCCGCGTTCCGCCTCGTCCTCTACCCGATCGTCGCGGTCGTGGGGATCCTCGTGGGGATCGAGATCCCGCTCCTCCTGCGGATCCTCAAGGACCAGGTCCAGTTCAAGGACCTCGTCTCCCAGGTCCTCGCGTGGGATTACGTCGGGGCCCTCGCCGCATCGCTCCTCTTCCCGCTCGTCCTGGTCCCGCGGCTGGGGCTCGTGCGGAGCGCCCTCCTCTTCGGCATCCTGAACGTCCTCGCGGGGCTCTGGTTCCTCCGGATCTTCGGCGCGGAGGTCGCCCGCGCGACCGCGCTCCGCGTGGAGAGGGCCCTCGCGCTCGCGCTCCTCGGCACCGGGTTCGCCTTCTCGGACCGCCTTACGCAGTTCGCCGAGTCGCGGCTCTACGCCGACGAGGTCGTCTACGCCACGTCGACGCCGTACCAGCGGATCGTCCTGACACGCTGGAGAGACGACCTTCGGCTCTTCCTCAACGCCCACCTGCAGTTCAGCTCGCACGACGAGTACCGCTACCACGAGCCTCTCGTCCACGCCGGGCTCGCGGCCCTCCCGCAGGCGCGGCGCGTGCTCGTCCTCGGCGGGGGGGACGGCCTCGCCGTCCGGGAGGTCCTCCGCTACCCGAACGTCGAGCACGTCCGCCTCGTCGACATCGACCGCGAGATGACGGACCTCTTCAAGACGCACGAGGCCCTCGTCAAGCTGAACGGCGGATCGCTCCTCTCGCCGAAGGTCTCCGTGACGAACGCGGACGCCTTCCAGTGGCTCGACGACTCCCGCGAGTCGTTCGACTTCGCCGTGGTCGACTTCCCCGACCCGAGCAACTACGCCATTGGGAAGCTCTACACGACGGCGTTCTACCGCCTCCTCGCGAGGCGCCTCTCGGCAAACGGGATGGCGGCCGTGCAGGCGACCTCGCCGCTCTTCGCGAGGCAGTCGTACTGGTGCATCGTGGAGACGGCCCGGGCGGCGGGGTTCCAGACAACGCCGTACCACTCGTACGTCCCGTCGTTCGGGGAGTGGGGGTACGTGCTGCTGTCGAAGGGGCCGTACGCGCGGCCGACCGCGTGGCCGCCGGGGCTCAGGTTCCTCGACGCGCACGTCGCCGAGGGGCTCTTCGTCTTCCCGCCCGACATGCAGGCGGTGGAGGCGGAGCCGAACCGCCTCGACAACCAGGTCCTCGTGCGCTACTACGAGGCGGAATGGGACGAGGTCGGTCAGTAGGGCTCACACGCCGCGAGCTGCTGCTCGGGGGCCTGGGCGCCGCGGCGAGCGCGGGGCTCGCATGGAGGCTCTACGAGCCCTCCCCCGCCGCCCACGGGCGCATCCTCGGCGGGATCGTCGGGGCCTCGCACGTCCCGGGGCACCGATTGCGCGACGGGCGATTCCCCCAGCCCTCTTCGACGGAGTCGGTCGGCGTCGCGATCGTCGGTGGAGGCGTGGCGGGGCTCTCGGCGGCGTGGAGGCTCGCGAAGCGCGGCCGCACCGACTTCCGCGTCTTCGAGCTGGAGCCCCGGGAGGGCGGCACGTCGGCGTGGGGGGCAAACGGGACGACGAGGTACCCCTGGGGAGCCCACTACCTGCCGGTCCCGGGCCCCGACGCGGTCTGGGTCCGCGAGCTGCTCGAGGAGATGGGCGTCCTCGAGGGGCGCGGGGCCGACGGGGAGCCGATCTACGGCGAGCGGCACCTCTGCTTCGACCCCGAGGAGCGGCTGTTCCTGGATGGAAAGTGGCGTGAGGGGCTTTTCCCCGGCGACGGCGCCTCGGAGGACGACCTCGCGCAGTCCAGGAGGTTCCGCGAGGCGATGACGCGGCACCGCGGGATGCGGGACTCGTCCGGACGCCGTGCATTCGCGATCCCGATCGAGGCCAGCTCGCGTGACGCGGAGTTGCTCGCGCTCGACCGGACGACGATGGCCGCGTTTCTGGACTCGCTGGGGATCACCTCGAAACGCGTGCGCTGGTGGGTGGAGTACGCCTGCCGGGACGACTTCGGGTGCTCGCTCGCGACGACGTCGGCCTGGGCGGGGATCCACTACTGGGCGTCGCGCGTGGAAGACGGGCCGCTCCTGACGTGGCCCGAGGGGAACGGGCGGCTCGTGAGGGCGATGATGGAGCGAATCGGCCCGCGGGTGGAGACGGGGAGGGTCGCGGTGCGCGTGGTTCCGGAGGACCGCGGCGTGGTGATCGACCTCTGGGACCCGCGGACCGACAGCGTCAAGCGGGTGAAGGCGGACCACGCGGTCCTGGCGGTCCCGCAGTTCGTCGCGGCGAGGATCGTCGAGCCGTGGAGGGGATCGGCGCCCGAGTGGCTCCCGTCGTTCACGTACTCCCCGTGGATGGTGGCGAACGTCCACGTCGACCGCCTGCCCGCGGGAGAGGGGTTCGAGACGGCGTGGGACAACGTGATCTACGACTCGGAGGGGCTCGGGTATGTCGTGGCGACGCACCAGCTCCCGCGCTCGGCGCCAGGGCCGTCGGTGCTGACCTATTACCGCGCGTTCGTCGGCCCCGATCCCGCCGCGGAACGCACGCGGATGCTCTCGCTGCACTGGGAGGACTGGCGCGACCTGATCCTCGCGGACCTCTCGGTGCCCCACCCCGCGATCGAAGAGGTGGTCACGCGGATCGACGTGATGCTCTGGGCACACGGGATGATCCGCCCGACGCCCGAGTTCCTGTGGGGAGGCCTCCGCGCCCGTGCAGCCCAGCCCCTCGGCCGTCTCCACGTTGCGCACTCCGACCTCTCGGGCATCGCGCTCTTCGAAGAGGCGCAGTACTGGGGCGTCCGCGCCGCCGAGGAGATCTTGGGGTAGGTCAGGAGCGGCGACGCTGTGTGCGGTAGCGATCCTGGATGCGCTCGACGAGCGTCACGTGCGCGCCGAGGTCGAAGGGGATCTCGCGGGCCTGGAAGAACGAGGCCGCCAGCTCGCACGCCTCGCGGAGGGAGCGGAAGACGAACTCCTCGAGGTCCTTGGGCTCCTCCAGGTCCTTCTGGATGGAAACCTGGACCTGGACGCGGCGGTGGCGCTTGGAGAAGCGGCTCGTCTGGACGACGGACCAGCCCGGGCGCGCGCCGATCCCGCCGAGGTGGAAGACGACCTTGACGAGGGGATCCTCGTCGTCGGGGGAGACGGGGGGTGAGAAACCGGCGGCGATCCGGGAGAGCTCGGCGACGATCCGCGACGCAGGGCTCGGCGTCGTCCCGCCCCTCACGGTCGTGATCGCGATGGCCACGGCGTCCGCCCCTCCGACGCGTGTATTCCGCCCCTTCGGGGCTAAGTAGGACGCACTAAGTTCCACGGGATACCGGAATGCACGATCGCTGGAGTCGCGCCCGTGAGGGCGCGGTGGATCATGCCCGTAAGGGCGTGATCCTGCGGTCGCACGCCCTTACG
>Ga0080064_1001626_pt1 | contig 43805 bp, 47 predicted proteins | sample Subgrocontami54m_FD_69260 | JGI IMG/M metagenome (GOLD analysis project Ga0080064, IMG submission 69260) | Subsurface groundwater microbial communities from S. Glens Falls, New York, USA - GMW46 contaminated, 5.4 m (SPADES assembly) (version 2) ...
GCCAGTCCACCATTCGTGCCTCATGATAACGCCTCCTTGTCTGGATTGCGCTGCACGCTCAATTCAGGGGCGCGGCTGGCAATGCCCTTATTGCCATCGCGGGCGATGGCGGGCATTGATTTCGCGCAATCCGGAGCGGATGGAGCAGCGTCAAGTGCATTGTGACAGTAAGCCCCCCACCAATGGTGCTCATGTCACCAGGGCGAAGCCTGGGGAACTTGGCATTCGGTGTGCGAGTCTTCTTTCTGCTCTGGAGGGGCACACGTGACCACTTCAGCCAGGTGGTATTTCGCACCGTCTACGGCGGCCGCCACATCAGCCGCGACTAGTCGGTCTTCACGCCGGGCAAATCTCTCGCTGAGACGGGCATTTCCATTCGACGGGCATTTCCATTCAATGCACGTGGCCCAGGAACTGCGCTCGCCGAGCCCGGCCAATTGAGGATGAGGCAAGAATCGTGGCCACCAGCGCACTCACCGTCGCGACAGGCTCATGCTCACGTTCTGCAGAGCGACGCCTTGCGTCGATATCGATACGCTTTGGTGCGAGCTGCTGTAGGAAACCCTCATGGAACCCGACACCCCACCGCTTATAGTCAGCGTCAGACGGTCACTGCTGGCCTGGCCTGAGACTGTTCCTTCCGCATTGAAGGTGCGTTCCTCCCACGTGCCGGTGATGCGACCATCACTGTAGTCTAGCCTGCTGCGAATCTCGATGTTGTTGCTTTCGCCGGCACAACGGGTGGCCATCCGCAGCTGAGCAGCGCCTCCCGTATAGTGTGCGTCGCACTTGATGCGCTCGGTCGTGCCGTCAGCGAGCCGAAACTGGCCATTGCCTCCCCATGACCCAAGGAGCGACTTGAATGGCTCGACGTTGCTGCCTGCCGCAAAGGCTTGCGCGCCCCAGACGAGCGCCACCAGCGCTGCAACGACGAGCGTGGATAGGTACAGCACAAGGTTGCGCCTTGCAGTCATCAGAATTATTTCTCTCCCGATCCGGCATTTGCGGCTACGCATCGATGCCATGCCATCAAGCCTCCGCCGGCGTGCGTGCGGATGTTTAGCCGACGCCCGCGCCTCCTACGTCGACGACCTGACGGCTCAAGAGGACTGTGACGCCAAGGTCGACGACGACATCCAAGAGCATCGTGTAGGCGGTGACCCAAGCCGTTTTCGCCTGAAATGGCGAGAGAACGACATACCCTGAATGGTGTTGAAGAATGACGTAGACGATAACGAACAGCGGAATGATCGACGTCAAAGCATCGAGCCACATTTGGTTTTTCGTGCCGGCCCCGACCAGGATCAGACTTCCCATCTGAATCCAAATATAGGTCAGAAGGATCCAAGTGACGCTGAAATTCGTCAGCTCCTGCCAGCTTTCCGACGGGCTCCAACCGGCCATGGCGACGAAGAACAGTCCAATCGCGACGGCCATCAGCAGGGACGAGATGATACTGATCTTGTAACCCTTCGGATGCCACTTGCGTGCCGGCAACGCATGCTGAGCCTCCACCACGGCAGCCAAGCGCTGAGCTGATTGCTGCATGTCTCGATCCTTCGCATTGCTAGCCGCTTCCTCATCTCACAAAGACATCGCAGCAGCTGAGGCGATGACCATTGACCAATATCAAGGATTTGATCGGCCTCCGCTGAATACGTCACTTGTTCGGTGCGCTACTGCCGAGCTCGGAAGGCGATCATCGACGCGAGCAATGATGTCGGAATCAGCGAGGTGAAGCCAACTTGCGGCTCACTCCGGCGCCGCGACCAAGTCGGGCCTTGAGGTGAGCGTCGCAGCTGGTTTTGGATCTCTTGGGCCCTTCGATGTCCAGACAGCGCCCGTGAGTGCGTTCTGACTTGTTGTTCTAGATCAATGCCGCGCGTCGCGGGCCAGTGCCAGCCTTCAAGCTACGCTTGGTTGCCTGATGGAGGCTAACATGTTCCAGCACATTCTGATTGCTACTGACGGGTCAGAATTAGCGCAGAAGGCTGTGGTTCAGGGCCTTGAGCTTGCAAGCGAGCTCAAGGCCAAGGTGCTGGCCGTTACGGTTACTGAGCCGTGGACAATGGTCGGCGGGTCCGTACCAACTCAATCTGTCGTAGAGCGTTACGAAAAGGCAGCCACCGAGAATGCCGGCCGGATCACATCCTTAGTCAGCGAGGCTGCGAAGAAGAAGCATGTCACGTGCTCGGCCTTGCACGTTTGGGGTAAGCACCCGGCAGAAGGAATCACAGAGGCCGCCAAGAAAAACGGATGCGATCTGATCGTCATGGCTTCCCATGGACGCCATGGATTTGGGCGGTTCCTTCTCGGCAGCGTGGCCACCGAGGTGCTGGTCCGCAGCACGATTCCTGTCCTCATTTGCCGCTAGGCCCCCTCATACCGCCGCCGGCGTTAGTGATCTGGGTCACAGCGCGTTGGAGGCTTCAACCTTGGAGTTCCCGCCATGTCAACCGGCCTCGATGTCTTCGACACGACACTGCAACAGACAAATCTTTGGCTTAAGGACCTGATGGAGCATCTCGCAATTGATCGCCGGCATGCATACAGGGTGCTGAGCGCCACTCTGCATACTGTTCGCGATCGGATCGGCCCCGAGAACGCGGTCCACCTGGGAGCGCAGCTGCCTATCTTGATTCGTGGCTTCTACTACGAAGGATGGCACCCGGCCGCAACGCCGACCAAGCAACGCCACAAGGAAGACTTTCTGGACTACGTGAGCGGTGACGTTTTCCGCGGCCTCGGCATCGATCCCGAACGCGCGGTCCGGGCAGTGTTCGATGTCATGTCGAACAGACTTGATCCTGGCGAGATCGAAAAGCTGATCAAGCTGTTTCCCGACGAGCTGCGCAGCCTTTGGCCAGTGGCTCGCAACGTTGGCTCAGGTCCGAGCGACGAGGCGCCGGGCTGGCGGCAATGACCTCTCAGAGGATTTGTGACGATCCATCAGAAATTGTGCCGACCAAGACGGCTGTCGGTACTCTGGGTACCGGAGCGCCCGGGCAGGTTCTACCGACACGGATGACACAGATGGAACCCGAAAAACAACAGGACGCGGACAAGCGGGGCGTGTGGAAACGCGGACTGTTGATGCTCCTTTTCGCAGTAGCGTTTGCTATCGCACAGGCTCTGCTGAGCCTTCTTGCCATCGTGCAGTTCCTTTGGCTGCTGTTTGCGAGCGAGCCCAACCCGTTTCTGCTTCGGTTCGGCAGGTCATTGTCGGTTTGGTTTGCGGACGCAGCGCGGTTTCTCAGCTGCGCGACTGACGAGATGCCCTTCCCATGGAAGAGTTGGCCGGATACTGGGTGACCTCGTATGAAGGCCAGCCGACAGAACCACCCGTTTGATGCCGCCGCGCTCAAGCGCGCATTCCCAAGCCTGGCGGACGCGAGCCTGCATTACTTGGACAGTGCCGCAACGGCGCAAATGCCCGAGGTCGTGCTGGATGCACTGCGGCGATTCGAGCTTCAAGCGCGCGCCAACGTTCACGAAGGATTGCACCGTTTGGCGCGGGCAGCGACCGACGCCTATGATGAGGCACGTGGCCGCGCTGCCCGGTTTCTCCACGCGAATTCGCCCGAAGAGGTCGTCTTCACCTACGGCGCCACGTCGGCGATCAATCTGCTGGCTCACTCCTTCGGAGCTCAACTCGAGCCAGGCGACGAGATTCTGCTTTCCGTTCTCGAGCATCACAGCAACCTGGTGCCCTGGCAAAGGCTCGCCGAGCGACGCGGCATCGTTCTGCGCTTCTTGCCGATGACCCCAGAGGGGCGGCTCGATCTCGCGTGGCTCAACTCAGAGCTCACCCATCGCTGCCGACTGGTCGCGCTCACCCATTGCTCGAACGTCACCGGTGCGATGACCGACGCCGCCCAGGTCGTGGCGGCAGCGCGTGCAGTCGGCGCAAAGGTCATGCTGGACGGCGCCCAACGCGCTCCGCACGGGCCGCTCGACGTACGCAAGCTCGATGTCGATTTCTATGTCTTCTCCGGTCACAAGACCTATGGGCCGACCGGCATCGGCGTGTTCTGGGGCCGCCGCGAGCTCCTCGAGTCGATGCCGCCGTTCATGACCGGCGGCCAGATGATCGAGGCGGTCACGCTGACGAAGGCGACCTTCCGCCCGCCGCCACGGCGCTTCGAGGCCGGCACGCCGCCGATCGCCGCGGCCATCGGCCTCGGCGCCGCGCTCGAGTGGATGCAGGCGCTCGATTGGCACGCCATCCAAATGCACGAGCTGCGTCTGACGCGCCGGCTGCTCGACGGGCTGGCGTCGATCGCAGGCGTACGTGTGCTGGGACCGCTGGATACGCATGATCGCCGAGGCGTTGTCTCGTTCAGCGTCGAGGGCTTCTCCGCCGAGGAGGTCTGCCGCTGTCTCGATACTCGGGGCGTTGCGCTGCGGGGCGGCTACCATTGCGCCCAGCCGCTCGTGCGCGGGTTCGGTGTCGATGGCGCGGCCCGCGCAAGTCTGGCGCCGTACAGCGTGGATGGCGACATCGATGTGCTGCTGGGCGGCCTTGAAGAGCTGGGGGGTACCCGATGAGCGCATCTTTCTCGTCGAGGCCAAGCCCGTGCCGGAAAGCGCCGGGCCCTGTGAGTTCGGCCCAGCCGCTCGCGCGGCCGTGTGGTCAGCTCTTGGTCGGCCCAAGTCTGGTCTCGAGATAGCAGACCGCCCCATCGATCGTGACGAGCTTCGGATAATCGAGCTCCGGGATGTCGACCCCGAGACGGTGATGGATCGCGGTCACGAAATTCAGGAAGTCCATCGAATCGATATCCAGGGCCTCGCGCAGATCGGCGGAGGGATCGACCTTCTGCAGATCGACTTCGGGGGCGATGTTGCCGAGCTCTTCCTGGAGCACCGCGCGAATGTCGGTTTCGGTCATAGCTTCTCCGGCTCCTGCAGCAGTTTGCCGATCTCAGTCAGGAAGAGCGCGCCGGCATGGCCGTCGCTCACGCGGTGGTCGGCCGCGAGCGTGACGGTGACCACCGGCCGCGGCCCGATCGCGCCATCGATTACCCAGGGACGCTCAACGACTTTGCCGATGCCTACGATTGCCACCTGCGGCGGGTAGATGACGCCGTACAGCGCCTCGACGCCGCGTTCGCCCAGACTCGAGACGGTGATGGTCGCGTCGGCGATCTCCGAGCTGCGGATGCGGCCGGCACGCATGCGCTGCACGAGGTCGCGCATGCGCGCCATGAGATCGTCGAGCGCAAGCTGGTCCGCATCATGGATCGCCGGCGCCGCCAGTCCGCCACCGCGGATCGCGATCGCCACTCCGGCATGGACGGCGGAGGCGGGCTCGTATTGTCCGTCCCGGTAGAAGCCGTTGACGGCGGGAAACCGGCGCGCGGTGAGCGCGACGGCCTTCAGCGTGAGCGCACCCAGTAGCAGGCGCTTGTCCGGGGTCCGCTGCGCATTGGTGCGCGCTAGCCAGTCCTCGCATGTCCCGACGTCCACCTGGTGCGTGAGGTAGTAGTGCGGGATCTCCCGCTTCGAGCGCGCCATCGCGGCGGCGATCGCGGCGCGCATGGCGTCGAGATCGAGCCCCACGCTGCGCCTCTTCTCCGCCGCCGCGGCGACCCCGGCAAGGTTGCGTTCCACATCCGCCCGGACGATCGCGCCCCCACGGCCGCTGCCACCAGTCGCGCCAAGATCGACGCCGAGCGTCTGCGCGAGCCGCCGTGCCGCCGGGGACGCCCGAACACGCCTCGCGCTCGGAGCCGTCACGATCGTTGGGCGCGCCAGCGTCGCTGGCGCTGCCGGTCGAGGGACCTCGCGTACAGCCGGTGCCGGCACGATCGGCGGCGGTGGGGCCGCGACGGCTGCAGCACCGCCCTTGACCTCCTCGTCCGTCCGGATGCGCGCCAACGGCATGCCGACCGGCACCTTGGTATCGAGTGCGACAAGAATGCGCTCGATCTGCCCGGCCTCGAAGATTTCGATCTCGATTGCGCCCTTCTGCGTCTCCACCACGGCGACGATATCGCCCCGCTTCACCCGGTCGCCCGGCTTGACCAGCCACTCGACCAGCGTGCCCGCCTCCATGTCGGCGCCAAGCGAGGGCATGCGGAACTCGACCATGGCCGGTTACGCCCGCCCGAGTACGGCTTTCGCCGCCACGACGATTTTCGAGGCCTGCGGGATGGCAGCCTCCTCCAGATGCCGCGGGTAGGGGATTGGCACCTCCGCGCTGCAGACTCGCCCGATCGGCGCATCGAGCTCCCAGAAGGCCTGCTCGACGATGCGCGTGCAGATTTCCGCGGCCAGGCTGCCGCTGCGCCAGCCCTCGTCGACGATCACGGCTCGCCGGGTCTTGCCGACCGACGCCATGATGGCCGCGTCATCGAGCGGCCGCAAGCTGCGCAAGTCGATCACCTCCGCGTCGATGTTCTCGGCCGCAAGCGTGCCGGCAGCCTGAAGCGTCTTCCACAACGAGCCGCCATAGGTGATGAGCGAGATGTCCTTCCCGGCACGGCGGACCGCGGCCTTGTCGATGTCGACCGGCCCGGCGTCGGGCGCAAGCTTGCCGGTCATGTTGTAGAGCATCACATTCTCGAAGATGAGCACCGGGTCGGGGTCCTGCAGGGCCGTCCACAGCATCCCGCGCGCGTCCTCGAGTGTCGCCGGGGCAAGCACCTTGATCCCCGGAATGTGCGCGTACCATCCCTCGAGACTGTGCGAATGCTGCGCCGCGAGCTGGCGCCCGGCGCCGGTCGCCATGCGGATCACCAGCGGCGCGCCGAACTGATTGCCGGACATGTGGCGGACGGTTGCCGCGGTATTCAGAATCTGGTCGAGCGCGAGCAGACTGAAATTCACCGTCATCAATTCGACGATCGGGCGCATGCCGGCCATCGCCGCGCCGATGCCGGCGCCGGTGAAGCCGGACTCCGACAGCGGCGTATCGCGAATCCGCTCGGGGCCGAATTCGGCCAGCAAGCCTTTGCTCACCGCGTAGCAGCCGCCGTAGCGGCCGACGTCCTCGCCCATCAGGAACACGCGAGCGTCCCGGCTGAGCGCGTCGCGGATCGCCTCGCGCACGGCGTCGCGATAGGTGGTTTCGATCGCCTCGGACTTGATTGCCGCCGTTGCCATGGGATCAGACGGCCTTGTCCGCGTAGGTGAAGCGTGTGAGCTGCTCGACCGGCTCCCACGTGCCGGCCTCGGCAAAGGCGACGGCCTCGGCGATCTCGGCCGCGACATCCGCTTCGATGCGCGCGAGATCGTCGGCATGGATCATGCGGTTGGCCTCGAGCCAGCCCTGGAACCGCACGATCGGCTCCTTCTTCCGCCAGGCCTCGACCTCGGCCTTGTCGCGGTAGAGCTGGGCATCGAACATCGAATGCGCGCGCAGGCGATAGGTGCGGCATTCCAGGAAGTGGGGTTTGCCCGTCTCGCGGACCGCATGCACGGCCCGGCGGGCGGCCGCTTCCACGGCGACCACGTCCATGCCGTCGACGGCTTCCGATTGAATGCGATAGCACGTCGCCTTGTGCTGGATGTCGGTCTCCGACTCCGACAGCGCCAGCGCCGTTCCCATGGCGTAGAGGTTGTTCTCGCAGATGAAGAGAACCGGCAAACCCCACAGGGCCGCCAGGTTGAGGCTCTCGTGAAACTCGCCTTCGGCGACGGCGCCCTCGCCGAAGAAGCAGGCGGTCACGATGTTCTCGCCGCGCATGCGGTCGGCCAGAGCGAGCCCGACCGCCAGCGGCAGGCCGCCGCCGACGATGGCATTGCCGCCATGGAAATTGGTGGCCCGGTCGAACAGGTGCATGGACCCGCCGCGGCCGCGGCTGCAGCCTTCCTGCTTGCCGTACATCTCGGCGAGGACCGCCGTCATCGGCACGCCGCGCACCAGCGCGTGACCGTGCTCTCGGTAGGTGCCGACAACCCGGTCGCGCTTCTCGAGCACCGGGATCACGCCGACAGCAACCGCTTCCTCGCCGTCGTAGAGATGGAGAAAGCCCCTGATCTTCTCCCGGGAATAGAGCTCGGCGCACTTGTCCTCGAACCGGCGGATCCGGATCATCTGCTTCAGCAGATCCAAGACATGCGGTCGCGACAGCCGCGGCTTGTCGATGCTGGCGCTCATCGTTCCTCGCTTTCGAGCGTCGAGATATCGCCTTCCGGCAGGCCGAGCTCGCGCGCCTTGAGCAGGCGGCGCATGATCTTGCCGCTGCGCGTCTTCGGCAGGTTCGCGCGGAAGGCTATATCCTTTGGCGCAACGGCCGGACCAAGTCGCTGCCGCGCATGCCCGAGCAGCTCCTTGCGCAGCGCCTCGGTCGGTTCGATGCCATTCTTGAGGGCGACGAACGCCTTGACGATCTCGCCGGCCGTCGGCTCTGGGATTCCGATCACGCCGGCCTCGGCGACGGCGGGATGCTCCATCAGAGCGCTCTCCACCTCGAACGGGCCAATGAGATGGCCGGCACTTTTGATCACGTCGTCCGCGCGGCCGACGAACCAGAAGTAGTCCTCCGCGTCCCGCATGGCGAGATCGCCGGTGAGATACCAGCCGCCGGCGAAGCACTTGCGATAGCGCTCCGCCTCGTTGAGGTAGGCGCGCATCATCGACGGCCAGCCTTGGCGCAATGCCAGCTCGCCCATCACCATCGGCTGCGTGATTTCCCGGATTTCGCCGCTTGCGGTGCGCTCGACCACGGCGGCGGTGACGCCCGGCAAGGGCCGGCCCATCGATCCGGGCTTCACGTCCATCGAGGGGTAATTGGCGATCATGATGCCGCCCGTCTCGGTCTGCCACCAGTTGTCGTGGAACGGCTTGCCGAGAGCCTCGACGCCCCAGACGACCGCCTCGGGATTGAGCGGCTCGCCGACGCTTGCCATGAAGCGCAGCTTGGACAGGTCGAAGCGCTTGGGCGTATCGGCGCCGACCTTCATCAGCATCCGGATGGCGGTCGGTGCCGTATACCAGACGCTGACCTTCTGGTCCTGCAGTATGCCATACCAGCGCTCGGCATCGAACTCGGCCTGGTCCACGATCAGCGTTGCGCCGTTGGTGAGCGGCGAGATGATGCCGTAGGACGTGCCCGTCACCCAGCCGGGATCGGCCGTGCACCAGAAGATGTCCTCCGGGTGGAGGTCGAGCGCGAGGCGGCCGGTGATGTGATGCGCAACCACGGCCTCGTGCACGTGCACCGCCCCCTTCGGCCGCCCCGTCGTGCCGCTGGTGAAGTGCAGCAAGGCCATGTCCTCGGGGCCGGTCCACACGGTTTCGAAGGCATTCGACGCTGCGGCCATAGCCGCGGCCAGGTCCGTCGTGTCCGGCGGCAGGCTCCCCGAGCAATCGGTCAGGAACACCTGCCTTAAGCTCGCCAGCTCCTTCCGCCAGGGTTCGACCTTGCGCCGATAGAAGGCTTCGGAGGTGACGAGCACCTTGGCGTCGCCGATCGTCATGCGCGCCTTGATCGGCTCCGGTCCGAATGCCGAGAACAGCGGTGCGAAGACGCTCCCGTTCTTCAGCGTGCCGAGCGCGGCAATGTAGAGCTCCGGCACGCGCCCGAGCAGCGAGAACACCCGATCGCCCTTTGCGATATCTCGCTGCGCCAGGAGATTGGCGAACCGGTTGGCCTGCGCGCGCAGCGCCGCGTATGTGAAATCGCGGACCCGGTTGTCGCGGCCGATCCACCGCATGGCAAGCTTGTCGCCGCGGCCGGCGGCTATGTGGCGGTCGACCGCCTCATGGGCCATATTGAGCCCGCCTCCCGGCAGACCGTCCAGAAGCCCCCTCGCCTGTGCCCACGAGAACGTCCCGGCGCAGTCCTCGTAGTTCTGGAGGTTGGCGCCGACGTAGTCCTCGGGCCGTTTTCGAATTCGTTCCCATGCCATCGTGCGGATCCGCGCCAAAATCCCCAGTTCGCCTTCGCGAAGGATGCACCGATCGCTGCAGTTGCAGCTTTGACGCGCATCAACCCGGTTGGAACGCGCGGATTGAGGGAGATCAAAGCCAACAGCGCCCGCTGCTCCTTGGATTGGCAGACAAGGAGCAAGGCATTGCCGAGTCAAAGCAACATCCGCCACTTCCGCGACATTCGCCTCGGCGACATCGCGCTGGTCGGCGGTAAGAACGCGTCGCTGGGAGAGCTCTATTCGGTCCTCTCCGCGCAGGGCGTGCGAGTCCCAAACGGCTTTGCATTGCCGGCGCGGTCCTATCGGGAGGCGCTCACCGCCGCGTCGGCATGGGATCGCCTGCACGTCCTTCTCGATACGCTCGCGGCGCGTCGACATTCTCGCCGAACGAGCTGCCGAAGCGCGCAAGATCGTATTCAAGGCGACCGGTGGCGGCGACCTTCGCCAACAGATGGCGGGCGATTATCGGCAGCTCGAGGCGGAATATGGCTCGAATGTCGCGGTGGCGGTCCGCAGCTCGGCCACTGCCGAGGATCTGCCCACCGCCAGCTTTGCCGGGCAACACGACAGCTTCCTGAACATCCGCGGCGAGGATAATCTGTTCGAAGCGTGCCGCCGCTGCTTTGCCTCCATCTTCACCGACCGGGCGATCTCCTATCGCATCGACAACGGCTTCGACCATTTCAAGGTCGCCCTCTCGGTCGGGGTCATGAGGATGATCAGGGCTGACCGCGCGTCGAGCGGCGTCGTCTTCACGCTCGACACCGAATCCGGCTTCCGCGATGTCGTCTTCATCACCGGCGTCTACGGGCTCGGCGAGAACATCGTCCAGGGCACCGTCGACCCCGATGAGTTCTACGTTCACAAGCCGACATTCCGCCAGGGCCATCGCGCCGTCTTGAGCCGGTCGCTGGGGCGCTAGCAGATGCGCATGATCTATGCCGGCGATCATGGCGGCACAACCAATGTCCCCGTTCCCCAACCGGATCGGGAGCGCTTCTGCATCGACGCTGCGGAGGTGCTCGAGCTTGCCGATCATGCCATCAGGATCGAGGACCACTACTCGGCGAACGCCGGCCATCCGATGCCGATGGACATCGAATGGGCGAAAGATGCCGACGACGGGCAGCTCTACGTGATCCAGGCCCGGCCCGAGACCGTGGCGTCGCGTCGTGCGCCGACGGCCTTCGACACCTATTCCCTCAAGGGCAGCGGCCCCTTGCTGGTCACGGGTCGCGCGGTCGGGGAGAAGATTGCAGTCGGTCCCGTGCGCGTCGTCACCGGCGACCTTGCGGCCTTCCAGCCGGGCGAGGTTCTCGTCGCGGAGTCGACGAGCCCGGATTGGGAGCCGGTCATGAAGATCGCGGCGGCGATCGTGACTGAGCGTGGCGGTCGAACCTGCCATGCGGCCATTGTCGCCCGCGAGCTCGGAGTACCGGCTGTCGTCGGGGCAGCAGGAGCCAAGGACTCACTAAAGACCGGTCTCGTCGTGACGGTGTCCTGCGCAGAGGGGGACGTTGGTCGTGTGTACGCCGGCCAGCTCGCATTTGAGATGACGCGGGTGGACGCGAGCACGCTCAAGCGCCCGCGCACCGCCATCATGCTGAATCTCGGCAACCCGGAGCTTGCGTTCCGGACGGCGATGCTGCCCAACGATGGCGTAGGCTTGGCGCGGATGGAGTTCATCATCAGCGAGCACATCGGCGTGCACCCGATGGCGCTGGTCAGTCCCGACAAAGTGACGTCGACAGACGCACGAAACGCCATCGAGCGGCTGGTGCGCAACTACCCCCGCCCGGCGGACTATTTCATCGAGAAGCTCTCGGAAGGCGTACGATGTCAGTGACGAGTTCGTGGTGCCGGCGGTGGTCGGCAACTATCAGGGCATGCGCGACGGGGACGGCGTGCTTTGCTTCAATTTTCGCGCCGACCGGGTGCGCGAGATTTTCGGCGCGCTACTCGATCCGGCGTTCTCCCGCTTCAAGCGGCGGCGCACGGTCCACATCGCTGCCGCGGCGGCCATGACCGAGTACAGCGAGGCATTGAATACGTTCCTGCAGGCAATCTTCCCGCCGCAGCCGCTGCAAAACGTGCTGGGCCAGGCGGTGGCCGACGCCGGGCGCACGCAGCTGCGCATAGCCGAGACGGAGAAGTATCCGCACGTCACCTACTTCCTCAATGGCGGCGAGGAGGCGCAATACCCCGGCGAGGACCGCATCATGGTCCCCTCTCCCAAGGTTGCGACCTACGACCTGCAGCCGGAGATGTCGGCTCCGGAGCTGACCAACAAGGCGGTCGATGCGATCGGCTCCGGCAAGTACGATCTGATCGTGCTGAACTACGCCAACCCCGACATGGTCGGTCACACCGGCAACCTGGCAGCTGCGATCAAGGCCGTCGAGACCGTCGATGCGGGGCTCGGCCGTTTGCTGGAGGCAATACACAAAGCTAGCGGCGCCTTGCTCGTCACCGCCGACCACGGCAATTGCGAGATGATGCGTGATCCCGTAACGGGCGGCCCGCACACGGCTCACACGACCAACCCGGTGCCTGTGCTACTGCTGGGCGGCGGCAACGTGTCACTGGCTGACGGCCGGCTGGCAGATATTGCGCCCACACTGCTCGAGCTGATGGGGATGTCGAAGCCGGTGCAGATGACCGGTACCTCGCTCCTGCGCCCATGCGCCGGCGGCGAAGTCCAATAGGGCAGTTACGGCACATGCGAGGAGATCGCCCAGGCGCGTCGGATAAGGCGTAAGGCACCTACTGGTATGGACACGAGCATCAAATTCGACGAGGCGAACCCCCAATTGGGGCCACAAGGCGCGATGCACACGCGTAACGTCACGCGGCGGCCGTGGCAGGCGGGAGGCTTCGCATAAGGTCGACGAATGTCTTCCACTCGGTTGCGGCCCAGATTTCAGTCTGTGCGTGACCGAAGGTGCGAACGATGGCTGCGACTTTCGCCGCCGTCTCAATATCCGGGGCCGTGAACACGTCCAGGTAATCGGATGGCCCGCCGAGGACGGCGTAGCTCGATTTCCACTCTACACCTGGGCATTCGCTGTGAACGCGCTCCATCACGGCACGGCAGAGGCCTTCAGGCGAATTCGGCAGTCGCAAAGCATCATGGCTGAGACGTGTAAGCATCGTACGTACCCATGACGAACCTCTTTCTCACAGTCGTCGAACGGCCTTAACCGTCGCCATGTGCGACCCACCCCGCATTGATGACGGTCAAGGCCATACCGCTCCAGCGCAAGCCATGTTCAACCTATTGGGGCGATCCCGCCTGTGTGCGTGGAGGTCGTCCATCTCGTAACTGTGAGCCGGGCTTGAGCGCTTCGGAACATGTCAGGTTGGACACCTTCGAGTTCATCAAACACCTTGCGGTCGCCCTCGCTATCGGCCTGATCATCGGCATCGAGAGGGGGTGGAAGCAGCGCGAGGAGCAGGAAGGTGAGCGGGCGGCCGGGCTGCGAACCCATGCGCTTGCGGGCTTGCTCGGCGGGGTGTGGGGGGCAATTGCGCGCACGTTTGGCGATTGGGGTGTCGTAGCGCTGGGGCTTGCCTTTGCGGTCTTCACGGCGAGCATCGTGCTCTTCCGGCTGCGTGAGATGCAGCACGCAAAGTCGTTTGGTGCCACAACGGTGGTGGCCGCCATGCTGGCGTTCTCGCTCGGCGCCTTTGCTATGGTGAACATCGTCGCCGCCGCGGCGGCGGGGGTGGCAACGGCCATGCTACTCGCCCTCAAGGCCGGGCTGCATGCCTGGCTCAAGCGGCTGACCTGGGAAGAGCTGCGAGCGGGCCTCGTGCTCCTGGCCATGACGGTCATTCTGTTGCCGATCCTCCCCGATCGCGAGATGGGTCCGCTTCGGGCGCTCAATCCGCATGAGATATGGTTGATGACCGTCACAATTGCCGCGATGTCATTCGCGGGATACGTGGCTATTCGGGAGGCCGGTGCCGAGCACGGCGTTGTGCTGTCCGGGTTGGCCGGCCTCGCTCAGGTCCTCTTCGCCGGCATTCTCCTGCGCTGGAGCTTGACGGAGGAAAAGACGCTGGTAGAGCCACTTTATCAGCGTCGGGTCGGTCCAGGCAGCAAACACTTCCCTCGCTGACGCGTTGATGGTGCGGACCAATGAGACCGAGTTCTCAGACGTGTTCATTGCATGTCGCTCAAATTTGAGCTGCCAGAACCAGGCCACTCAAGCACAGCTCAGATGCGGCACCCGGCCGAAGCGGTCTTTCGCACTCATTTCAGATTTGACCGTGTACTCAGGATTCGCGCTTCCAGGCCATGCGAACGAAATAGCCGCCTTCATCGTAGTGGGTCTGGAGATTTCCCTTGAAAGCATCGACGATGGCGTGCCCGATGCGTCGCGGCAGATGAATATCGGTCGTGGTAATGACGATCGTGCCAGCCGTGTCGTCGATCCCCATGATTCTTTGCAAGGGATGCTCGCGCTTCTCCGCCTTCTCGATATTGCGGGCGAGTTTGATGATCTCCTCACGGTGACCAGCAAGAAAGGTTCCGCCGAGGGTCAGCTCGCCTGCGGGATATTTGTCGTTGATGCGGTGGCAGGCGGGGCAGCGCTCCTCGTGGGCTCCCTCCGGCCGCTCTTTCCACTGCCAGCGCCCTTCATGAAAAACGGCGGCGCACTGCGGACAGACGGTCGGTTCATGCAGCTTCTGGCGTGCCTTGTAGGGATCATGCCTGTGCTCTTGGATGTGGTGAGACTTCATGCTGTCGTGGCGCGGCTCGGCGCGATGGAGATCTCTCTTCTTCATGGGTTCGGCTTCCGCTCATACGGCCAATTTGGCCCCGATTGACTGTTTCTCTCGTTCGCGAGTCACGCGACGCTCTTGCAGGGCTCGTCGCGAAGGCGCCTGTGCTCGAGCATTGAACTCCCTAGGTTTTCCTCTCCTTGGCGCGAAGATCTCTGTCGAAAGATGGCGACAGCACCCCGCTTGGCCCGTCAGCGTCAAAGCGCTCATCCTTGATGCGCTCGACAACTACGAGTTCGGCTCGCTTCCATGGTGGAGCAACGATCCCGGCGCGCTGCCTGAACCGCGTCTTCACTCCGAAAGCGGCCTGAGCGACTTCTCGCGCCGTCTCTTCGTCAGGCGCGCGAACGATGGCCGCTGCGCGGTGGGAGCTCGCTTCCCAATTGGGATCGGAAAGATCAACTGGAGAAAGGCGCCAGATAGCCATCATCTTACCCTCGGGTTCGCTGACTACCGAAGCCGCTAGCCTCAATAGGCATGCTTCAAGCAGCAAATCCGCCAACCGCTGTGACCCGCATTGACCCGCGTCAAGCGGCTCGCGAGATCCAAAGATGCGAAGAGAGCCAGCCGCTCCAGTTCCGGGCGCGTCAATCCCCAACAAGTCGATCCATCCGGGTTTGAGCAACGTCAATGCCGAACCTCATTCGAGGGCACAGTGATGGTCCGGATGATCGAGAATTTCGACCGCCGAACGGACATCACCGCGCACGAGACGGCGCAGACGATTCCCGGCCTTTTTCGTGAGAGGGTCGCGAGGAACCCGGATGCAATCGCGTGCCGGGAATGGAATAGTATCTGGGGCCAGTGGCGAGACTACAGCTGGAGCGAAATAGCACGGCTGGTGGTGCGCTACCAGGCTCCCGATTTGCCTGAGCACGCGCAGATACGCGCCGTCCATCTCGTCCTCGAGCCTTGGACCGTCCAGCAAGGTTTGTTGACACCGACCCTGAAGGTCAAACGCCAGGCTATCACGCAGAGGTACAGTGCAGAGATCGACGCGCTCTACGCAAGCCTCAAAGATGGCCGGGAGAGCTTGGCCCAAGTTCGTATTTCTCCATTGAGAGCGCAGGATTCGCGTGAGGGCAGGCGCCGGCAACAATGGCGAGCAATAGACCATGCCTGATCCGCACACCGCTACTGCCAAGACGAGCCGTTTGGGGTTGGCGTCCTGGTGCCTCTATGACTGGGCGAACTCGGCCTTTCCAACGATTGTCACGACCTTTGTTTTCGCCGTCTATTTCACGCAGGCAGTTGCCGAGAACCCCGTCGATGGCGCGGTGCAATGGAGCCACAGCATAGCTGCTGCGGCGCTGATCGTGGCATTGGGTGGCCCGGCGCTCGGCGCGATCGCGGATTGCTTGGGCCGGCGGAAGCCCTGGCTGCTCATTTTCACCCTCCTGAGCCTGGTCGGCACAGCAGCCCTGTGGCTGGTGAAGCCGTCACCGCAGTACGTCTTCCTCGCGCAAGCGCTGTATGCTGCGGCAGCGACATTTTTCGGGTTCGCAATGGTCTTCTACGACGCGATGCTGCGCAGCATAGCGCCGCCAGGATACATCGGCCGCATGTCGGGCTGGGGTTGGGCGCTGGGCTACGCCGGCGGTCTGTCGTGCCTGGTCATCGCCCTGGCCTATCTCGTCAACGCACAATCGCTTCGGTTTGGACTTGCGCGGGAGTCGTACGAGCATGTTCGGGCGAGCAACATCTTGGCGGCACTGTGGTTCGGGCTGTTCTCAATTCCACTCTTCCTGTTCACGCCTGACCGTCCCCCGACGGGCGTGTCGATCGGCACGGCTGCGCGAACAGGTTTGCGCAGTCTCTTCGGAACACTGCGCCAAATGCTGCAGAACCGGTCCATTGCACGTTTCCTGCTGGCTCACATGTTCTTCACAAATGGCTTGAATACGCTCTTTGCCTTCGGTGGCATCTATGCCGCGGGGACATTCAACATGGGTTTCGAGGAAGTCCTCCATTTCGGTATTGCGCTCAATGTGACTGCGGGCCTTGGCGCAGCAGGTTTCGCCTGGGTCGATGACCTGATCGGATCGAAGAAGACCGTGCTGATCGCTCTGTGCGCGCTGAGCGCACTGGGCCTGGCCTTGGTGCTTGTCGAGGCCAAGTCACTGTTCTTCGCATTGGGCTGCCTGCTTGGCGTGTTCGTAGGACCGGCGCAGGCCGCAGGGCGCGCGCTCATGGCCAGGCTCGCGCCACCGGGTATGGAAACGGAGGCCTTCGGGCTTTACGAGCTCGCCGGCAAAGCTACGATGTTTGCCGGCCCACTCGCGTTGGGTCTTGCAACCGACCTCTTCCGGTCTCAACGCGCTGGAATGTCCACCATCCTCGTTTTTCTTGCCGTGGGGATCATCATCCTGCTGCCTCTGAGGGAGCCTAGGTGACGGCCTACTTCAAGTGGACCGCGGCCGGCCCTCGCTCACCGCCGCGTCACAAAGCTTCCAGCGAGGCCTGTTCGCGGGCCAGGTCCGGCTCGCCGTAGTGTTCAAGCATCGCGGCCCGTACCTTATCCCTCAATTGAATGGCCGCCGCAAAGTCGCTCCCTTGAGGCTGCACGGCTTTGCCGACGTGGACGACAATTGCACCGCGTCGCGGAAGCCATTGGTCCCCGCGCAGGATCGAGCGCGTCCCTCGTACCGTGACCGGTAGGACCGGTATTCCGGCTTGCGCGGCGACCAGAAAAGCACCGAGTCGGAAGCCAAGGAGGCCCGGCCTGCGGGTGAGTGTGCCTTCCGGGAAAGAGACGATGCGCGCACCGGCGCGTGCGGCCTCCAGCTGGTGCTGCGTGTCCTCCACGCCGCCCTTCGGATCGATGCGCCGCACAAACAAGGTCCCGATCCGCCGCAGGAACGGCCCCGCAACCCACTGCCGCGCGAGTTCCTCTTTCGCGACGAAGGATAGCGGGCCGGGAATGACGGCCGCGATGACAAGGGAATCGAGATAGCTGGCATGATTTGTGACAATCATCACAGCTTCCCCGGGAGGCCCGCCCTCTGCCTCGATGCGGGGCGACGTGCCTGTCGCCCACAGGAAACCGCGCGCTGCAGAGCGAATTACCCCATGGCGCCAATGCAGCCGAGGCAGAACAATGACCATCGGCCAGACGAGGCACGCGACCACGACGAGCAGGGTCCACCAATAGGCAGCGTATGCCATTTCCCAAAGCCCGCGCCGGGCGCGCCGCACACGGTTGCCGAAACTTGAAAGCGTGAGCCATGCCACTTGCCACCACAAACTGAGTTCCCGATGTGTCGGCAGGCCGCTTTCGTAGAGGGCTCGTGCGGCCGAGCGTCGTATCTTGCCACTCGAGGTCTTCGGAACGGTGCGAGGCGGAACCAGCTCAATGACGTCGGGCGGCATGTCGAGCAGGGTGGTACAGGCTTCGCCGATCCTCTGCTTGAGGGCCTCTGCGGCGGCGACATCCGTAATGCGGGTCTCGACGAGCAGCACCAGGCGCTCGGTTCCCCGTCCCTGGCCGACGCTTGGAAACGCGACGACGCAGCCCTTGCGCACCCCTTCGATACCGCCAACGAGCTCCTCGATCTCATGCGGATAGATGTGGCGGCCCGCCTTGATGATCATGTCCTTGATGCGACCGGTGATGTGCACATCGCCGTTCGCAACGTAGGCGCGGTCGCCGCTTTCGAGCCAGTCTCCATCGAAGAGCGTACAGTTCTTCTCCTCGTTGTGGAAATAGCCGCTAGTTGCGGAGGGGCCCCTGAATTGCAAGCGCCCCTCGGTTCGCTCTGGAAGCTCCCGGCCCGCCTCGTCGACAATGCGGACCTCGTGTCGCGGGATGGGCTGACCGCAGGCCACGAATTCGAGAGCCGTGTGGTCTGAGGCAATTGCAGGTATTGCCAAACCGTCCCGCGAAAGAGCAGTGCGTTGCACGCGATCGACAATCGGCGCGCGCCCGAGCGGTGGAAAGGCAAGGCCGACCGAGTTCTCCGCCAGGCCATAGACAGGACCCATCATCTCTGGCCGGAAGCCATATTTCGCAAACCTCTGGGTAAACCGCGTGATCGTGGCTGGGCTCACGGATTCCGCACCGTTCACGACCATCTTGAGCGAACTGAGGTCGAGACCAGAGACGTCTTCATCGCGCACATTCTTGCAGCAGAGCTCGAACGCGAAATTGGGCGCAGCTGAGAGTGTCGCGCGGTAACGGCCCATCGCGCGCAGCCACCGTCCGGGGTCCGCGAGGAATGTAAGAGGCGGCATGATGACAGCCAGCGCCCCATAGTAGAGCGAGCCGAGCCAGGCACCGATCAGCCCCATGTCGTGGTAAAGGGGCAGCCAGCTCACGAACACGTCGGACGAGTTGGCCTCGAGAACCTCTCCCATCGCGCGTATATTGGCAAGCAGGTTCGCATGCGTGAGGACGACGCCCTTCGGATCTCCTGTGCTGCCTGAAGTGTATTGCATGAGCGCCACGGTCTGCGGTCCTGCCGGAACCGGGCGGTCGATCGAGCCCGCCTGCTTGAGGCTGGCGACTGTCTCGACGTGCCGCAGATCCTCCGTCAGTCCAAACAGCAGCGACCCGACGTTGCGCAGCTCCGTTGTCACAATGAGAAAGCTGGCCACGGCATTGCGCAAGATGCCGGCTTGGCGTCGCAAATGCTCCTCGACTTGAGCGCGCCGGAAGGGTGGATAGACAGGAACCGGCACTCCGCCAGCGTAAAGCACGCCAAAAAATGCCTCGAAAAAAACGGCATCCGTGGGCAGCATGATTGCAACGCGATCACCTGGGGCCAGTCCCCGTTCGAGCAGGCCGAACGCAATTCTGCAGGACTCTCGATGCAGATCATCGAATGTGAGACACGTCTCCTCGTCCTCCCCCTGCCAAATGCGTACATGCGGCCGTTTGCCGTGCACATGGGTGTGGTGTTCCAGTACGTCAATGAGGGTCTCGGCCATCAATGGCGCCGCGATCTCCGGCAGCACGACCGCGGGAGCGACGCCGACCTCAAACAGCACTTGCCGGAGTGGGCGTGCTGCGAGCACGGCCGCCAGCAGCTCGCGCGGCGAATCGGCCTCACTCAGCAAGTGATCGGGCAAACGTACCTTGAACGCTTTGTCGAGACGTAGGATGAGCTCGGCACGTCCCAGGCTGTCGAGTGCGAGGTCCCTGTCGAAGTCACTGTCCAAGCCAACCGCGGTCGAGTGCCGCATGTGAGGATGCAGCTCCCAGACCAACTCACGCACAATCTCGAGGAACTTGATCGAAACCTGTGGGTCGATTTGCTTGGTCGGGTCGACCGCTTGGATTTCCAGCGCTTCAGCCACCGATCGCGCTCTCCCGGGCACGCAACGGGACGGGTACGATCCTCATCCCAAACCACTGCCGGCACATCACGCTGCGTGATGTCATGAAACAGTTAGCCCTTTGCGCTCCCGTGACTTTGCGATGGATCAATTGGATCCAAGGGACTTGTCGCTAGACAGGGCGCAACAACGGGCACGCAGCGTGCATTTCAGGCGATGATGACCCCAGACCGGAAAGATGGCCGGCGGCTGTCAGGGAATGTCGCCGTGCTCGGCCTCGTCAGCCTGCTCATGGGCATGTCGTCGGCGATGATTCACGGATTATTGCCGGTCTTCCTGGTGACTGTGCTGGGCGCGAGCATAGCCTCCGTGGGGCTCATTGAGGGCATCGCAGAGGCGACCATCTCTCTGACAAAGGTCATCTCTGGGGTCGCGAGCGACTGGGCCAGGCGGCGCAAGCCCTTGGTCTTGCTCGGATATGCCTTTTCGGCGGTCAGCAAACTGATTTTCCCGCTATCGGAGCTCGCATCCACGGTCCTGATCGCGCGCATCGCCGACAGGATCGGCAAAGGCATTCGCGACGCCCCGCGTGATGCCTTGCTGACCGACGTGACGCCTTCGGGAATTCGTGGAGCGGGCTTCGGTCTGCGACTTGCGCTTTACACCATTGGTGCCGTCGTGGGGCCGCTGACGGCCATCGGCCTGATGGTGCTGAGTGGCGACAATATCAGGCTGGTGTTCTGCATCGCCTTGCTTCCGGCCTTTGTCTCAGTCGCCGTGCTCCACGTCGGCATCACTGAACCCCAGTCGGTTCTCCCTTTGGACCAGCGACGGCTTTCGCTTCGGCGCAGTGATCTTGCAAAACTGACCTCGCCGTTTTGGCAGGCGATCTCGATTGCGACTGTTCTTGCGTTGGCTCGCTTCAGTCCGGCATTTTTGGTGTTGAAGGCCTACGACGTCGGGGTCACCTTGACGCTCGTCCCGGCCACGCTCATCGTCATGCACATGGTTTATGCCGCCGCCGCCTATCCGTTCGGCGCGCTCGCGGATCATTTCGATCGCCGATCTCAGCTGGCAATAGGAGCGCTGATCCTGATTGGCGCGGGCGTAGTCCTGACCAATGCGAGCAGCATTTGGATGACGGCGCTGGGGGTTGGCCTGTGGGGACTGCAAATGGGGGTGACGCAGGGCCTGTTGTCGGCTGCCGTCGCCGATGCGGCGCCCGATGGGATGCGCGGAACCGCTTTCGGCATTTACGATTTCGCAGTTGGTCTAGGAACGCTTGGCGCGAGTGCAGGTGCTGGGATGCTTTGGACGATTGGTGGCCCAGCTCTGGCCTTCCAAGTCGGTGCTTGGCTTGCAGTTGGAGCATTGCTGCTGTTGTGGCTTTGGCCTCCATCTCGGGCAAGTCGCGGCTAGAGCCCATCCGGAATCTATCCTGGGATCCAGCCCGAGCGCGCCCAGTGGGTATCGCGGCGTGCAACGTGTCCCTGGCGCGGCATCGTCTGACCTGACGCAAGTCAAACAGCGCATGCGATTGCTCGAGGACGCATGCTCACTGACTATGGCGCGCGCGAAATACAGCGTTGGTCAAAACGATCTCAGCTCGACTTGAGCATCCGCAAGCCGGCGATAGAGGTCTACACGGCGGCGCACAGCCCAAATGTCGTATAGGAGGATTTCGGCCGGCCTCCAGTTGGCGACCCAGCCGAAGATCATAATGCCCTCGGCAAGAAGCTGGCCCAGTGCCAATTCCGGCAGCGCCGCGCGAACGATCTGGCTGAGGCCGATGCAGACCGCAAGCACACCAATGCCAATACCGAGCGACCGCCGTCCGACGCGAAAAAGATCGCGGAGGTCGCGTTCCAGCATGCCCGTGCGGTACTCGAAGTAATTGCCAATCGCAGCTTCCAGGCCGCGCTCCCGTCCCTTTTCCGCCTCGCTTGCCGGAAGATGAACGACAATTCGGAAAGGCCCCTGCGCATCCACCTCGCGCGCCCAGCTCACGATATGGGCTTCGGCGTCGTCGTCGAGATCGCGCTCGGTGAAAGGAGAGGGGTCGAGCGAGTTGAACATTTGCCCGAGTTCCCGGACGCGCACCTCGATCGTCGCGTGGTCGACCGGTTCCGGCTTTTTGGGATCAGGCGTAACCAAGCGACCTTCCTTCCAGACCCGGCTTCAGCGCTGTCACGATGCCAAGCCGAACGCGGCTTCGGCGCCGACGTTTCTCAAGTACCGAGAGGCAAATCTCGCGCTTTGAGAAGCGGTCGTTGTTGATCGGTATCAAAGAGCGCCGGCTGTGTCGCCGCTATTGGTTGACCATGTGTGAACCACGCCCAATTGCGACCCGAGAGGGCACGCCCGCACGCGCAAGGAGCGCCAAAGCGCCATCATGGGAGCACTTTTCCCACGACGCGGATATCGGCATTCGCGGTTGGGGAGCAACGCCAGCGACGGCATTCGCCCAAGCGGCGCTCGCCATGACAGCTGTCATTACCGATCTCAACCGCGTCAGGCCAAGCCAAGCGGTTGCAATCGAGTGCGAGGCGCATGAGCTCGATTTGTTGTTTTACAAGTGGCTTAACGCGCTCGTGTTCGAGATGGCAACGCGCTGCATGCTGTTCGGGGCATTCGAAGTCTCGATAGATGGGACGCGGCTCAAAGGCCTCGCCCGCGGAGAGAAGGTCGATCGTGCGCGGCATGCCCCCGCGGTGGAAGTGAAGGGAGCCACGCTGACCGAGCTCAAGGTGGAGGAGCAGAAACCGGGCTGCTGGCTGGCGCAGTGCATCGTCGACGTTTGACACAGCGTGCGGCCAAGGAGATGAGCGATGGACGTCAAGCTGTTCGATCGGATCTCGAATACGGAATGGCACGTCGCGCCGACCGGCGCCATGCGTGTCCCCGCCGTCATATTTGCGACCGAGGGCCTCATCGGCGACATGGACGACAAGGTATTTCAGCAAATCACCAATGTCGCCACGCTGCCCGGGATTGTGCGTGCAGCCTACGCCATGCCGGACGCTCACTGGGGCTATGGGTTTCCGATCGGAGGGGTGGCGGCTTTCGACGCCAATGCCGGAGGCGTGATTTCAGCCGGCGGCGTGGGCTTTGACATCTCATGCGGGGTGCGTACACACCTCACCGGCCTGCCGCGCCAATACATAGAGGAGCGGCAGAATGATCTGGCCAGCGCCCTCTATAGGCAGGTGCCGGTGGGGGTTGGCGCCGAGGGCAAAATCGCCCTCGATGATCAGGAAATGACCGCGATGCTTACGGGAGGCGCAGCTTGGGCCTTGGGGCGCGGCTGGGGCCGGGCGCACGACCTCGAACGCATCGAGGAGCGCGGGCGATGCGAAGGCGCCGATCCCGCCGCCGTCTCCGATCACGCGCGCAAGCGGCAGCGCCGCGAGATGGGCACGCTCGGCTCGGGCAACCATTATCTGGAAGTGCAGGAGGTGGTGGAGATATGCGACGAGCCGGCCGCAAACGCCTTCGGGCTGAAGCAAGGTGAGTGCGTGGTCACGATCCACTGCGGGTCGCGCGGTCTTGGCCACCAGATCGGCACGGAGTTCCTGAGCGAGATGGCCGAAACGGCCGAATCCCACGGCATTGTGCTCCCCGATCGCGAGCTGGCATGCGCCCCGATCAAGTCCGACGTCGGCCAGCGTTATATCGGCGCCATGCGGGCGGCCACCAACTGCGCGCTGGCCAACCGGGAGATCATCGGTCACTTGGCTCGGCAGGTGTTTGCGCAGTTCTTCAAGCATGCCGAGCTGCCGTTGCTGTTCGATGTGTCGCACAATACATGCAAGCTCGAGGAGCACGATGTCGATGGCACCCGCAAGCGGCTGCACGTCCACCGCAAAGGAGCGACACGGGCCTTTGGACCGGGGCATCCCAGCCTGCCGGATGCTCTTCGGCCATGGGGGCAGCCTGTGCTGATCGGCGGCAGCATGGGGACCCAGTCGTTCATTCTGGCCGGCGCCAGCACGAGCGAGGCTCGCGCCTTCTCTTCGGCTTGCCACGGCGCGGGCCGCCAGATGAGCCGACATCAGGCTCTGAAGACCTGGATGGGCCGGCAGGTGATCGACGAGCTGAGGGCACGCGGCATCGTCGTCCGCAGCCCTTCGTCGCGCGGCATCGCCGAGGAAGCTCCGGGCGCCTACAAAGACGTCCGCGCTGTGGTCGACGCTGCCGAGATGGCCGGGCTCGCAAAGAAAGTTGCCCGGCTCCAGCCGATGATATGCATCAAAGGATGACGCCAATGGCCGATGTTCCTCGCGCGCAAGACATTGAGATTCTTCCTCTCGGGCTCAAGGGATTTCTGTCTGTCCCGGACGGGGCGAGCGGCATCGTCCTTTTCGCTCACGGCAGCGGCTCCAGTCGTCTGAGCCCGCGCAATGCCCAGGTGGCGCGCGCGTTCAACGAGGCCGGACTGGCCACGCTGCTGTTCGACCTCCTGCTGCCGAGCGAAGCCAATGATCGTCACAAGGTCTTCGATATCCCGCTCCTCGCGGGGCGGCTCGAAGAGGCGTTGGATTGGATCGAGGAGGAGGAGACCACCACCGACTTGGGCGTAGGGCTCTTCGGCGCAAGTACGGGAGCGGCTGCTGCATTGACTGCGGCAGCCCGACGGCCGGAGCTGGTCTCGGCCGTCGTCTCGCGCGGTGGCAGGCCAGACCTCGCAGCAGACGCGCTCGCCAGCGTTCTGGCGCCGACACTCTTGATCGTCGGGGAGCTCGACGCAGTCGTCATCGAGTTGAACCGCCGCGCCATGTCCCAGCTCACGTGTCCGACGCGCTTGGAGATCGTACTGGGCGCAACGCATTTGTTCGAGGAGCCGGGGACCATCGATCAGGTGGTTGCACTGGCGACGGCGTGGTTCACACAATATCTGGAGACACGCCCCGAGTAACCGCCGGCCGCGTGAGCACCGCGCGAACTAGCAATTGGTGTCGCCGCTATCGACCTTGACCTCAATGAAGCTTTCCCGGCCAGCGGTCTAAATCCCTTCCTGCGGCCGGCATGCTCGACCATGGGTCCCCTTCGGAGCGGGAATCTTCAAACACTCAAGCGTTTTTATGGACAGAAAGTGTGGAAGCGCTGGGTGAGAGCTTTATCCTCGATCCCATCTGCTCCCATCAATGCGTGGCCAGACCAACGGGCTGTTCCGGGTTATTTCCCTTGCTCAACCGTCGTTTTCAGCGTCGGCCGCTCCAATTTCGGCGTTGCGAATAACACGAGCCCCACAACGATGGCTGCAACAAGCGCGGCAAGAATATTCCTGATCTGCAACGCACCACTCCTGAGATCGCCGCGAGCCTACCTATGAGCCTCCCCTGAATGCGAAGAGCGCCTAGGCATGCATTCTACGCAGCCGCAGTTTTCGGGAAGAGACTCACGTTATCCTCGACCTTCTGCACGCCACTCACGCCTTCCACCAGGATTCTCAAGGCGCGACGCTGCTCATTCGAATCGACGGCGCCGTAGAGCTCGACAACGCCGTCTTTCACGGCGAGGTTCACGTAGGCGGATTTGCGCTTTTTCTCCGTGCCGGTCTCGCTGCGATGGCCAAGGTCGGTCTGGCTGACGATGCCCGCGATACGATTGTCTTCCGAAACGACCGGGGCGGCACTGATGCGATGACGCACGAGCAAACCGGCGATCTCCCCGACTGTCGCTTCCGGTCCTACCGTGACCACGTCCTTGGTCATGGCTTCCTGCGCATTCATGGAAACACCTCCAACCCACGGAATGGCCAATAACGGCTCGTGCCTTGGATCCGCGTTGATTTCGATCAATCCGTGCGTGTCGGCCACCGTGCAAAAAGACCTGGGTGGTCGGTTGCAGACGGGTTCGGAACAGACATGGGAGAGCCAAAGGCGCAAAGCCGAGTCTCTCAGCTACCTGCTTCCCGTTGAGGACGCGCGGTTTCTGGTCCTCGCTGGTCCGGCGCGGCTAGCGGGCGCTTACGCCGAATGATCGATGAGCAATCACGATGACAACCCGAGATAAGACGAAACGCGTTGTAATTATGGGCGCGGCTGGCCGCGACTTTCATAACTTCAACGTCGTTTTTCGCGATGACGCGGCCTGCGAGGTCGTGGCCTTCACGGCCGCTCAGATCCCGGGCATTTCCGGCCGGCGCTACCCAGCTGCCCTCGCAGGCGAGCACTACCCGAATGGGATACCGATTCGGGATGAAGCGGACCTCCCGAGCATCTGCCGCGAGAGAAACGTGGACGAGGTTGTCTTCGCTTACAGCGACGTCGAGCACACCTTCGTCATGCACAAGGCCTCGATCGCGCTCGCTGCCGGAGCGGACTTCAGCTTTCTGGGGCCGGCACGAACGATGCTCAAGTCTCGCCTGCCCGTCATCGCCATTTCCGCCGTGCGTACGGGCGTAGGCAAATCGCAGACGGCTCGCTGGCTGTCCAGGCTCCTCAAGGACAAAGGGCTGAGGGTCGCCGTCATTCGCCACCCGATGCCCTACGGCGACCTCGAGCGTCAAGCGGTGCAGCGCTTCGCAAGCCTTGCAGATCTGGATGCGGCCACATGCACCATCGAAGAACGCGAAGAGTATGAGCCGCACATCCGCGCGGGCAATGTCGTCTTCGCCGGCGTCGATTATGCCCGCATCCTCAGCCTTGCCGAGACGGAAGCGGACATCATCGTCTGGGACGGCGGGAACAACGATTTTCCTTTCGTGCGGCCCGACCTCCACATCGTTCTGGTCGACCCGCTCCGACCCGGGCATGAAACTACGCATCATCCCGGTGAGGCCGTCTTGCGCATGGCGGACGTCGTCGTCGTGGCCAAGACCAACTCGGCTTCCGAGGTCGACATTCAGAGGGTGAGCGAGACCGCACGCAGCCTCGCTCCCGACGCACCCGTGGTCCGTGCCGCCTCCATCGTGTCGCTCGACGATTTAGCCCAGGTCGCGGGCAAGCGCGTTCTCGTTGTCGAGGATGGCCCCACCATCACACATGGCGGCATGGCCTACGGCGCGGGCTATGTCGCAGCGAGTCAGGCCGGCGTGAAAGAGATCATCGATCCCAGGCTATCCGCCGTCGGCGACATCGCCGAGGTATTCCGCCAATATCCCCACATCGGCAAGGTGCTGCCCGCCATGGGGTATTCAGCGAAGGAACTCGTGGAGTTGCAGGCAACCATCAACGGATCGAGTGCCGATGCTGTGATCGCCGGCACGCCGATTGATCTCTCGCACATCATGCAGCTCGATAAGCCGGTGATCCGGGCACGCTACGAGTTCGCCGAGGTGGGCAAACCCCGATTGAGCACGCTCATCGAGGACTTCGTTCGTCGCGCGGGCGTTCTCAAGGGTTCCAGCTCCCCGTGACATCGTGGGAGCCGGGCGCTCCGCTCGCGTTACCGGAGACAAGGGTCATGCCGATCAATCTGAAGGGCCGCAGTATCCTGACGCTCGATGAGCTGAGTGCGGCCGAGATTCGCTATCTGCTGCGGCTCGCTGCCGAACTCAAGGCCGCCAAGTCCACCGGCATCGAGCAGCCGCAGCTCAAGGGAAAGAACATCGCCCTCATCTTCGAGAAGGACTCGACGCGCACGCGCACCGGTTTCGAGGTGGCCGCCTACGACCAGGGCGCACACGTCACCTACCTCGGTCCCACTGGAAGCCAGATCGGCCATAAGGAATCGATGAAGGACACCGCGCGGGTGCTGGGCCGCGTCTACGATGCCATCGAGTTTCGCGGCTTCAGCCAGCAATCCGCCCAGCGGCTGGCCGAGTTCTCGGGCGTTCCCGTCTACAACGGCCTGACCGATGAGGCGCACCCGACGCAAGCGCTGGCCGACTTCATGACCATGCGCGAGTTCACGCACAAGCACCTCTCTGACATGGCGGTGGTGTTCATCGGCGATGTGAGCGACAACGTGGCACGCTCGCTGGCGCTGGGCGCCATGAAGCTCGGCATGGACATGCGGTTGTGCGGCCCCCCCGAGCTCTGGCCGGAGAAAGACTTCAGCTCCAAGCTTCTCGATATTGCGTCTCTGACGAACGCCCGGCTCCGCGTGTGCAACGATCCAGGCGAAGCGCTGCCGGGAGCCGACTTCGTCTACACCGACGTGTGGCTATCAATGGGCGAGCCCAAGGAGAAGTGGGCGGAGCGGATACGCCTGCTCGAGCCCTATCGAGTCACCAGCGATATCCTGCGCAAAACGGGCAATCCTCACTCCAAGTTCATGCATTGCCTGCCGGCGTTTCACAACACCGAGACCAAGATCGGCGCTGAGATCGCGCAAGAGTTCGGCATCGACTGCATGGAGGTGACCGAGGACGTATTCGAGGGGCCGGCGTCGATTGTCTTCGACCAGGCCGAGAACCGGATGCACACCATCAAGGCCATTCTCGTTGCCACGCTCGGAGGCTGAGGCCGATGCGGATCGTGGTCGCGCTTGGAGGCAATGCCTTGCTGCGGCGAGGCGAGCCGATGACGGCCGAGACTCAGCGCGCGAACGTCAGGCGCGCAGTCGCCGCCCTGCTTCCACTCTTCGAGTCAGGGCATCAGCTCGTGATCACGCATGGCAATGGCCCACAGGTCGGGTTGCTCGCCCTGCAGGCTGCCGCCGGCCCGAAGGAAGGCGCCTATCCGCTCGACGTGCTCGATGCCGAGAGTGAAGGCATGGTGGGCTATTTGATCGAGCAGGAGCTCGACAATGCATTGCCGAGCGGGCGCCTCGTGGCAACGCTGCTGACGCAGATCCTTGTCGATCGGCGCGATCCGGCCTTTGGTCGTCCGACAAAGCCGATCGGAGCCGTCTATGACAAGGCGGAGGCCGAGACGCTGGCTCGGGCGCGGGGCTGGACCGTTGCCGAGGACGGAAAGGGCTGGCGGCGCGTCGTTGCTTCACCCCGACCGCTGCAAATTCTGGAAGCGCGCGTGATTGGGCTACTGGTGTCGCAGGGTGTCACCGTGATCTGCGCGGGAGGCGGGGGGATACCCGTGCTGGAGCGCAGCGACGGCAGCTTGGTCGGGATTGAGGCTGTGATCGACAAGGACCTGGCAAGCGCGCTGCTGGCACGCCAGCTCGGCGCCGATCACCTGCTACTGCTCACCGATGTCGACGGCGTCTATCTCGACTGGGGAACAGACGCAGCCAAAGCGATCAAGCGAGCGGGCGTGGGCGCCCTGAACCCGGGCGATTTCGCAATGGGCTCGATGGGGCCCAAGGTCGAGGCCGCGAGCCAGTTTGCAGCGGAGACCGGGAGGCCTGCCTCGATCGGGCGTTTGGAGGATGCGGCCCTCATTCTGACGGGCGCCGCCGGCACCAGATTTGATGTCGAACGCACAGGCCTCGTCTTTCGTCCCTGACCCTTGGGGCGGACGCCCCGCCATGGATGCTCACACTTTCTCGAGACTAATTTGCGCACCATCCAACTCGTCCAGCACATCCTCGTTGAGCACCTCCATTAGGGCGCCAATGCTGGTGGTCGTCTGCAGCCGCCGGTCTTGCAGCTGCGCCCACACGTCGGCGAAGGCTCGTCCGAAGCTTTCTGAATCCGTGATCTCATGGACACCCTCATAGACGGCGCCCCCGTTCTTGCTGATGATCAGCTTGATTTTCATGGCCCAACCTCAAAGGTTATCCAACGGCAACCAGAGCTATGCGTATCCTATTCGCCTTTGCATGAAGAGATTTGAGCTAGCGCAAATCGAACCGTCGCTTCATCGGGGTCACGGCACTGCGCGGTAGATCCTCGATCGTACGCGCGGCCTTTCGGTAGGCGCGGACTCTGAACGGATTGGCGTCTTCGATCTCCAGCAGATCGGCAAGATGATCGAAGGCGGTCGCGATCTCCGCGTTGTGGACCGGCATGAGACCCGTTCACGATGTGCGCAACTCTCGTCACCATGACAGTCGGTGAGTTCGCCGGGGCGCCTTGACACGGATCAACACGGCTGATCACTCGGCGTCGCCATTCTTTCTCTGTCGTCTTGACCCCGCTCAATGTTCACAACGTGCGAACCTGTTCAATAGTGGGCAAAGACAGGCTGATCACGTGGGAATACGCGACCCAATCTGTAGGGCGGAACGTTCTGCTGGTGACCACATGGATCTAGCCGCGAACCCGCTGCTTACCGACCTCTACCAACTCAACATGATCCAGGCCTATCTGGAGCATGGTGAAACCAGGACGGCGGTATTCGAATTTTTCGTGCGCAAGCTACCTGCCCGGCGCGGCTTTCTTGTTGCGGCTGGGCTTGAGCAGGCGCTCGACTTTCTGGAGAGCCTGCGCTTCTCGCCAGAGGAACTCGACTGGCTTGAGAAGAGCGGGCGGTTTGGCAAAGATCTCCTCGATCACCTCGCCGAATTCAGGTTCACGGGTCATGTCCACGCCATGCCCGAGGGCACGGTGTTTTTCGCCAATGAGCCGATCCTACGCGTGACGGCACCGCTGCCCGAAGCGCAGCTCGTGGAGACGCGGCTGATCAACATTCTGCATTTTCAGTCGCTGATCGCGGCCAAAGCCGCGCGCATGGTCTTGTGTGCGCCGGGGAAGCTACTCGTCGATTTTGGCCTGCGCCGTGCGCACGGCGCCGAGGCCGGACTCTTGGCCGCGCGCGCGAGCTATATCGCTGGGTTCTCTGGCACCGCCACCATGCTGGCCGGAAAGCTATTCGGCATTCCGATCTACGGCACCATGGCCCATTCTTTCGTCCAGGCGTACGACGGTGAGACTGCCGCGTTCGAGGCGTTCGCCCACTCCCGACCCGACAACCTGGTTCTGCTGATCGATACCTATGACACTGAGGAAGCCGCAGGCAAGGTTGTCTCCCTTGCTCCTCGCCTCAAGGCTGCGGGCATCACGGTTCGCGGCGTGCGGCTGGACAGCGGTGACCTGATTGCTCTCTCCAAGAGCGTGCGTCGCATCCTCGATGCCGGCGGACTGAGCGATGTGACCATTTTTGCGAGCGGCGGCCTCGATGAGGATGAGCTGGCCAGGATTGCAGAGCAGCGTGCGCCTATCGACGGCTTCGGCATTGGCACGAGCCTGACAACGTCGTTCGATGTGCCGGCCCTCGACTGTGCCTACAAGCTTCAGGAGTATGCTGGATTGCCGCGACGCAAGCGATCGACCGGCAAAGCGACCTGGCCCGGCCGCAAGCAGGTCTGGCGGCAATATAGCTCGGACGGTCGGATGTGCGGGGACACTCTCTCCGTTGAGGAGGATAGTCAGTCCGGGGAACCTCTCATCCAACTCGTCATGGAGCATGGGCGGCGCCTCCAGCCGGAGCCGACGTTGGCTGAGATCCGCGCCAGAGCCAGCTGCGATCTTGAGCGTCTACCCGAGCCTTTGCGCCGCGTGGAGCCGGGTGCATCTTATCCGGTCCAGGTGACGGAAAGACTGGAGCGGCTCGCAGCTGAGGTCGATCAGCGCTTGGCGCAGCAGGAAGGGACGCGACCATGAGACACAAGATCGCCGATACCGACGTCTTGCTGGTTGTCGATGTGCAGAACGACTTCTGCCCGGGCGGCAAGCTTGCGGTACCGCATGGTGATGAGGTGGTGCCACTCGTCAACCTGCTCGGCAAGCGGTTGCGGCACGTGGTGCTGACCCAGGACTGGCACCCGCCTGGCCACCGATCATTCGCCTCCGCCAATCCCGGCCGGCAGCCGTTCGAAACGGTTGCCTTCGCCTACGGTCCGCAGGTGTTGTGGCCGGACCACTGCGTGCAGGAAACGTCCGGCGCGCAATTCCATGCCGGGCTGCAGATCCCGCATGCCGAGCTGATCATTCGCAAGGGCTACCGCCGCGACATCGATTCCTATTCGGCCTTCTACGAGAACGATCACAAGACGCCGACGGGGCTTGGCGGATACCTGCGCGAGCGGGGCTTCACGCGTGTGTTCCTCGCCGGCCTCGCATTCGACTTCTGCGTGCGCTACTCGGCCGAGGACGCGCATCGCTGTGGCTTCGAGGTGGTCGTGGTGGACGATGCTTGCCGTGGCATCGATGTTGGCGGATCAATGGACGCAACACGCCAAGCCTTCTCGCATCTGACCATTCATCGCCTGGCTGCCGAAGCTATCGGCTGATCGAGTGATTCATGAGAAGCCGATTGTGGAACATGATCTCTCGATGATTGCGGCGGACGAGCCGACGCTTGCCGACAAGGTAGAGTTTCTGAGCCGGCCGGGCGCTTACCCGCACTCCGTTGACGAGCTGACCCGCCGCGAGACCCACATGTCGTGGGTGTTTCTTGCGGGTGACAAAGTCTACAAACTGAAGAAGCCGGTTCGCTTTCCCTACCTGGATTTTTCCACGTTGGGGCGTCGCGAAGCAGCGTGCAGGGCCGAGGTCAGTCTCAACCGCCGGCTCGCCCCTGATGTCTACATTGGCGTCACGCCGCTGGTCGTCTCTCCTCGCGGTCTTTCACTCGGTGGAGCGGGATCGATCATCGATTGGCTGGTCGTCATGCACCGCCTCGATGACCATTGGGTGCTCGAACATATTCTGCGCGAGGGCCGCCTCCAGACTTCGCAGCTCGATCGGCTGGTCACGACGCTCGTGCGGTTCTATCGACGAGCTCGGCCTGCCTTCGTCTCCCCGGGCTTTCATCTGGTCGAGTGGTCGAAGAACCTGACGGTGAACCGCCGTGTCCTGCTCGAGGCGCGGTTTGGCCTGCCTACGGGGCTGATCAGAAGGATCGACCGCATCCAGCGCCGCTTTGTTGCGGAATGCGGGGACACACTTGCAGCCCGTGTGCGCCGTCGCCGCATTGTCGATGGGCACGGGGATCTGCGCCCCGAGCACGTCTGGCTCGATCACGAGGTGAGAATCATCGACTGCCTGGAGTTCAATACGCGCCTGCGAACCGTCGACCCGTTCGACGAGATCGCGTTCTTGACCCTCGAGTGCGAGCGGCTCGGGGCCGCGTCGGCCGGGCAATACATCAGGAAGGGCGTCGAGAGCCGGCTGCATGAGGATTTGCCCGCTGAGCTGTTTCTATTCTACCGCTCCTACCGCGCCACATTGCGGGCCCGCCTTGCCATCGCCCATCTCTTCGAGCCGAGGCCTCGGACGCCCGAGAAGTGGCCTCGCCTCGCTCGCACCTACCTCAATATTGCAGCGCGAGACGCTGCAAAGCTCAACGCGCTCCTCAGAACACGATGAGGTCGGTGAGCGCGCGATCGCTGTGCAGACGCCTGATCGCCTCGGCCAGAAGCGGCGCCGCCGGCAGGATCGCAAGCTTGTCGCGGCCAGTTCCGGCCAGCCGAAACGGCGGAACGGTGTCGGTGATGATAAGTCTTTCGACTGCTGGATCGGCGAGAACCTCGGCGGCCCCGGCCATGAACAGCCCGTGCGTGACAAGGGCCATGACCCGACGTGCCCCGGCCTTGCGCGCGGCCTTTGCGGCCCGCAGGAGCGTGCCCCCGGTGCTGATCAGATCGTCGATGATGAGGGCGGTGCTTCCAGCCACATCGCCTACAAAGAGGTCACCGGAGACGACGCCAGCACTGCGATGCTTGTCTGCGAATGCCTTGCCAACAGGACGGCCGCAGGCCGCCTCCAGCATCTCGCGAAACAGTTCTGCACGCTTGGCGCCGCCGGTATCCGGAGAAACGACGCAGAAGTTTTCGTCCTTCAGTTGTTTGGCATAGTCAACAAACAGGGGAGTGCCCGTCAATGTGACGGTGCGACATCTGAAGGCGTTCTCGAACGCTGTCGGATTGTGGACCTCCAGCGTGACGATCACATCCGTGCCCACGGCCTCGAACATGCCGGCAACGTATCTCGTCGTCACCGGGTCGTTAGGCTTGGTGCGACGGTCTTTACGCGCGTAACACAGGTACGGCACCACAGCCGTCACGCGTGCTGCGCCGGCATCCTTGAGCGCTCCAATGAAAAACAACAGCCGGCAGAGCTTGTCGTTGGCGCTCATGGTCGGCCCGCCGTGCAGGCTCTGGATGACATAGACATCCTGACCGATCACCGGATCGAGCGGGCGCGCCTTGTGCTCGCCGTCCTCGAATTCCCGCTCCTCGTGCAACGACAGCGGCCTGCCCAGCGCGGCTGCGATGGCGTTGCCGAACTCAGCCGTCGCCTGTAGCGCAAAGAGCTGCAGGCGTTCGCGGGAGCCTGGTTGCGAGCGCTCGCTCGGGCTCCGCAGTGGGGACTGTCGCTTCATGTCTTGCTTCCATGCGAGAAGGGCCGACCATACATATCACCCAGCTGGCGGCATTGACATTTGGCAATGCCGCAGACGGTCTGTGGCTAGAGAATTGCGCGTCGCAAGGCTCCGGACCGAGCGTGATCCACCTCATGATACCTCGCCATAAACTCGAGGCGCTTACGGGCGCCAGTGTCATCGATGAGCTGACCGCAATTGCTTCCCGCGCGGCAGCCGCTGTCGTTGCGATTGATCGATCGAAGGTGGAGTGGCGCACAAAGACCGATCTTTCCCCAGTGACCGCAGCGGATGAGGCAGCCAATGCGGTGATCGTTCCAGGCCTCTCGCAGCTTCTTCCAGGCATGCCCATCGTCTCGGAAGAGGATACTGGACGTGCGAGACCTTCCGCGCTGGGCGCATGCTTTGCACTCGTCGACCCTCTCGACGGCACGCGTGAATTCCTAGCTGGTCGCGACGAGTTCACGGTGAACATTGCCATCGTCCTTGATGGAAGCCCAAAAATCGGGGTCATCGCGGCGCCGACCCTCGGCCTGGTCTGGCGCGGCATTGTCGGTCGAGGGACTGAGCGCCTACGTGTTGCTGCCGGCGCTGGGCCGCACCAGGCGTCAGAGATCCGCGCGATGCGGACGCGCCGGCGACCGGCTGACGGCTTCGTCGCCACCGTCAGCCGATCCCATTTCGACGCGCAAACCGCCGCGTTTTTGAAACGGCTACCCATTGCCGCTCAGGTTTCTTGCGGCTCCTCGTTGAAATTCTGCCGAATTGCGGAGGGCAGCGCCGATCTTTATGCCCGGCTTGCACGGACATGCGAGTAGGATGTGGCCGCGGGTCATGCGATTGTCGCGGCGGCCGGCGGTACAGTGACGACGCCTGATGGCGCTGAACTCGTCTATGGGCGCGCTGCGGACGGATTCCATATCCCAGGCTTCATCATCCCAGGCTTCATCGCCTGGGGCGATCCGACGACAGTGCGCGAAACCCTCGGCGGTCGCTTGGGAGGCGCTGGAGCCTGACGTTGGCTTCTTACCGCCGGCAGTTCTGCATTGCAGGGCGCCGCCGATGCGCCGGTGGCATCCGCCGCAAGCAACCTTACATGGCCATTTCCTGTTCCGGTGCGGCTGCCTTCTTCCGCTCCGGCAGCTCCGTCATCGTGGCCTCCGTCAGGAGCAGGACGCCCGCGACCGAGACGGCGTTCTCGAGCGCAATGCGCACGACCTTGGTCGGATCGATGATGCCGGCTTCGACCAGGTCGACGTACTTGTTGCACGCCGCGTCGAACCCAAAATTGCCCTGCCCTTCGAGCATTTTGGCGACGACCACGCCGCCATCCACCGCGGAGTTGTCGGCAATCTGCCGCGCCGGCGCGCTGAGCGCCCGTTTGAGGATCTGCATTCCGGTCTTTTCGTCGCCCTCGCTGCGCGCTTCCTGCTCGGTCACCGCTTGCATGCAGCGCAGCAACGCGAGCCCGCCACCAGGTACGACGCCCTCGCTGACTGCGGCCTTGGTGGCGCTGATCGCATCGTCGAGGGCCTCCTTCTTCGATTTCATCTCGGACTCCGAGGGGGCGCCGACGCGGATGACGGCAACGCCGCCCGCCAGCTTGGCGAGGCGCTCACGCAGCTTCTCCTTGTCGTAGTCGCTCGTCGACTTGTCGATCTCGCGGCGGATCTGCTGCACGCGATCATCAATTGCTTTGCGGTTGCCGCCGCCGCCGATAATGGTCGTAGTGTCCTTGTCGACAACAATGCGTTTCGCCCGCCCGAGCTGATCGAGCACCACGCTCTCGAGCTTGAGGCCCAGCTCCTCGGAGATCACCTGCCCGCCGGTGAGCACGGCGATGTCCTCCAGCATGGCCTTGCGACGATCACCAAAGCCCGGCGCTTTGGCGGCGCAGCTCTTGAGAGCGCCGCGCAGCTGATTGACGATGAGCGTTGCGAGCGCCTCGCCTTCGATATCCTCGGCAACCACCAGCAGCGGACGGGCTGCCTTCGCAACCTCCTCGAGCAGGGGGATCAGGTCCTTGAGCGCGCTGATCTTCCTGTCGCAGATCAAGATGAGCGTATCCTCCAGCACGGCTTCCATCTTGTCGGTGTTGGTGATGAAATAGGGCGAGATGAAGCCGCGATCGAACTGCATCCCTTCCACGACGTCGAGGGTAGTTTCAGTGGTCTTTGATTCCTCGACGGTGATGACACCCTCATTGCCGACTTTCTCCATGGCTTCGGCGACAAGCTCGCCAATGATCGGATCGTTGTGGGCCGAGATCGTCGCCACTTGCGCCTTTTCCTTCCGCTCCTTGACCGGCCGCGACAGAGCCTTCAATTGATCGACGGCAGCCTTGGCGCCTCGCTCGAGGCCGCGCTTCAGGTCTATGGCGCTGGCGCCAGCGACGACATTGCGCACGCCATCGGCAAATATCGCATGCGCCAGGATGGCCGACGTGCTGGTGCCATCGCCGACGGCCTCGCCGGTCTTCTCGGCGGCCTGCCGCAGCATCTGCGCGCCAAGATTCTCCTCGGCATCCTCAAGATCGAATTCCTTGGCAATGGTCACGCCGTCGTTGCAAACGAGTGGCACACCCCACTTCCTCTGGATCAGCACAGACTTGGATTTTGGCCCGAGCGTCACCCGGACCGCATCGGCAAGCTGCGCGGCGCCGCGCAACAGTTTCTCTCGGGCCACCGACCGGAACAGGACCTGTTTATGGGGCATGGCTGGATCACTCGCGTTCAACGGCGGCGCGCCGGATAGGCTGGCGCACGCATTCAGTGCATTCCTCTTAAGACCAGAGCCGACCCCAAGCACCTTGACCCTGATCAATGTCGGGAGGGGATTTCCGGCTACGAATGCGGTTAGCGTCGTTCTGCCAGCGTGGTTCAGGACAAGAGCAAGGAAGGCGTGGAAAAATGCCCGGATACAAGAAGGGTGACTCAAAGGTCCTTCCGATAACCTCTTCTACTGAGGTGCGACACCTGTTTGGCCCCGTGTCCGATGACACGATCTTAGCCATCCTCGAATCCGGCGCCTCCATCGAGGAGCTGGAAGTCGTAGCAACCTACCTGCGGGGCGAAGGCAACCACGTGGACCGCCTCGGTCATCCGATGACCGGCAAAGTGGCGCAGCTCTACGACATCCTGACCGCGGACGAGCTCTACGCCAATGGCGAGAGGTAGAGACGACGCCAACCTCGCAATCGCCTCGAACCCCCCGGCGGCCACACAGCTCATGAGATCGTACCAATGCAAGTGCCCCTCCAAATCGTGTTCGAGCACATCGGGCACTCCGATGCCCTTGAGGCCGCAGTGCGCAACGAGGCGCAAAGGCTCGAGCACTTCCACGATCGCATCACGTCGGCGCGGGTGGTGATCGCCCGTCCTCAGCATCGCCATCATAAGGGCGATACCTATTGCGTTCGCATCCATGTGGCGGTGCCCGGCGGCAAGCATATCGACATCAGCCGCGACCCCGCAGCAACGGGCCGGCATGAAGATGCCCACGTCACCATTAGAGATGCATTCGACGCGGCCGGCCGCCAGCTGCAGGATCAGATTCGAAAGCTGGACGGCGAGGTGAAGGTTCACGAAACCCCGCCGCATGGCACCATCGCATCGCTGGTTCCCGAGCGCGATCACGGGTTCATTGCTGCGTCAGATGGGCGCGAGATCTATTTTCATCGCAACAGCGTCTCCGACGGCAAGTTCGACGATCTCAAGGTCGGGCAGGAGGTCCGCTTCTCGGAGGCGGCCGGAACCAAAGGTCCCCAGGCCACATCCGTTCGACCCGTCGGCAAGCATCATTTGCAGTGACAGCGCTGCAATATCAAAATACCAAGCCCTTGTCCGCTCCAGCGGTCTCGGCTGCGAGCTCATCCATGGTGCTACGGCGTGCCCCGTCGATTAGTTCAGCCTCGCCGATGCCGCGCGCGTCCATGCACGTGCCGCATAGAAGCACCAGCCCTTTGCTGCTGAGCACGCGTTTCAGCATCCGCTCAACATTGTAATAGCCATCAGGTGTTTTCTGCTGGGCCTTGCCGGCCAGGACTGCATCCGCCATCAAGAAGACCGTTACTTGCGCCGACGGCTCTTGCTTGAGGAGAGCATGCGCCAGCCTGAGGGCGTTATAGACGCGCTCCGTACCGTAGGGTGGGTCGTTTATGACGAAGAGGAACTTCATGGCTGCGGCCCACATGCATTGCTGCGGATCACTTCTTCAATCGCGCCCGGAAAGTTCTGGCACTCTGCGGCCACAGCTCCTTCAGTTCCTCCGGAAACTGTGCAATGACATCAGCAATCTCGCCAGGGTCGCAATGGTGCGCCAGGAGTGCAAAAACGTCGCGCACCGCCGCCTCGGCCGCGATCGGATGCGGTCGCAGCTTCACCGTGACCTCGTGGAGAAAATCCTGCTTCGAGCGCAACTTCTCGGGAGTTCGGCCCGGCCGCCACCCCTCGAAGTAGAAACTCACGGTGCTTGCCTTCATCGTCAAGGCCTGCGCTCTCGCGCTGAAGGCGATCAGGCTGTCGCTGCGGCACTGGAACCTCGGGCAGCAAGGGAAGCGTCGGACAAGACCGTTCTGCATGCAGCGTCTGGTGCGCAGCCGTGAGCCCACGCCTTGGTGGACTGTTGGATCGGAATGTCCGATTGACCATCATCAAAGCGGCTCACGCCCGGGGGCCCAAGAAGCAGCGTAGCTTCCAGCTCATCTCATGGAGTGGTCATGTCCTACAAAACGATCCTAATGCATTGCAACAGTCAAACAGACCCGGAACGGCCTGGCACGGATCGGCTTGACATCGCCCATCGCTTGGCCATCGAGAGTGGGCGACCCATCTTTGATCGTACCGAATACACGAATGCACGAACGCATCGGCGAGAGGGTGCTGGCTGCCTGGAATGCCAGGCGCGAAGCGGCGCGCGCAGTCTTCGACGCGCTGCCAATTCTCCAACGCGCCAAGGAAGTGAGAGTCGTTTGGGTCAATCCGCAATCGGAACGCGAGCTCGCGCAAGACATCCCGGCCGCGGATATCTGCGCGGCGCTTGCTCGTCACGGCGTGCAGTGTCAGGCGGTGGAGGAGGAGCGACCTCACATCGGCGTGGGTGAAACATTGCTAGCCTGTGCCAAGGACTATGAAGCCGACCTTCTCGTCACGGGATGCTACGGACACACGCGGCTGCGCGAGTTCGTCTTCGGTGGTGCTAGCCGGCACGTGCAGGAGCATATGTCGATCCCCGTGCTGATGTCGCATTAGCCACAAGTCATTTAGCGAAAGCCGCTTGGCGTAGAGGCCATGCCGACGCCTCGTCGTCCTCCGCATTCTTCGTTCATTTGCTAACGGCAAGGGCATAGAGATAGGCAAGGATCGCATCCACGTCTTCCTCTGAGAATTCGACCTGAGGCATCTCCTTATGTCTGGACACCATTCCCTCTAGCAGCTCCGCTCGCAGCTCCCTTGGCGCAAAGCGGGCGTAAATGTCGCGCATCGGCGGCGCCGACCTGAGCGGGCTATCGCCGGCAGGTTCGACAGAGTGGCAGCGCCCACACTTGTCCTGAAGGACGACCTTGCCCCTCGCCGACTTTGCGGAGTCGGCATCCGCCATTGCCGGGAAGCAGACGAGCAAGCCGGCGGCCAAGACCAACGGCGGGCACAATGCCGGCGTCGTCTCCGAGCCGGGCCGAACAAATCGGCACTACCGCGTGGCCACGAGAACCGAGCAGGACAGCTACATCGATCCCGCCACATGGCCCGTACTGAACACCCCTCGCGAGGGATCGTGGTGGCCCGAGTGGGTGCGATGGCTTGGCGAGCGGTCCGGCCCTTCGACCGCACCCCCCGCCATGGGTGCGCCGGAACGCGGCCTCCCTATGCTGGCGGAGGCGCCTGGCACGTACGTACTACACAGGTGAGCCCGCCGCGCAGGGCCGCCCACGTGCTGGCGGCGTTGTCGACGTGGGTGCTGGCGGAACTCCCTTGCCGATGGGCGGTTGACTTTGGGCGGGGTCTGTCGAACGGCGGCACGCGATCCGCATGAAGCAAGGCGTTGACGCTGATCAAGGCCGCAAGCCGCATGGGCAAATAGAGTTCCGTGTCGACCCCGCGTGGTCAGGGAGATTGCCATGTATAAGCACATTCTGATCGCAAGCGACGGGTCGGAGCTGGCGGAGCGGGCCGCGGCTCGAGGGCTCGAGCTCGCCAAGCTCCTCGAGGCCAAGATCACGGCCGTCACGGTGACGGAGCCTTGGGGCTCGGTTGTCACCGGAGAGGCGGCTCTGGGGTTCCCGTTCGAGGAGTACGAGAAATCCGCAGCAGAGAATGCCGCGCAGATCCTCGCCGGCGTAACCGAAATGGCCAAGAAGATGGGCCTTGCGTGCGCCACGGCGCATGTCTCGGACCAGTTTCCGGCCGAAGGCATCATTGCCGCGGCCAAGGAGCACGGCTGCGACCTGATCGTCATGGCCTCGCATGGTCGTCGCGGTCTCGCCAGGCTGTTCCTCGGCAGCGAGGCGACCAAGGTGCTGACGCTCAGCACGGTGCCGGTTCTCATTTGCCGCTGACAGCGCGCGTTGCGCCGAAAGAAAGGAGCAGGCGTCGACGACTTTGCTTTGGATCAAACCTGCCGGATCGGCTGCGCGATACCTTTCAATACGTGAACAAAGAAGGAGAGGCATCATGCGCCGTTCGCTCATGGCCGTTGTTGCCCTTTGCATTGCGCTGCTCCCGCCTGTGGCGGGCGCGACAGACACGACGGATACCGAGCCGCAAGTGTATTTCTTCTGGTCTGCAAGCTGCTCGTTTTCGAGAAGCGCGCTGTCCTTCCTGCAGGGCGCGCAGAGCAAGGACCCAAAACTCCAGGTTCGCGACTTCGAGGTGGACAACAGCTTGTCCAATACCCTGTTGCTCGGCAAGGTGTACGACAAGATTGGTCTGCCCGAGTTCTGGGTCGTGCCTCTCATCGTCGTCGGCCACCACTTGATCATCGGCTACAACGACGCCGAGACGACGGGCCGAGACGTCCTCAATCACGTGGCCGAGTGCCGAAAAACCGGCTGCAAGGATATGGTGCGCGATTTGATTGGGGAGCCGCGCACCTACGACGAGGCGTCTGCAGCCGCATCCGTCAAATCGACGATCTGTACGAGCCTGCAAAGGCAGCCGTGACGCGTCGGGAGGTTCGGGCGAATGAAAACGATACTCGTCCCAGTCGGCGGCGCGGACACCGATGCGGTTGTCGTAGAGACGGCCATGGCGGCGGCGCGCCCGCTCGCGGCTCACCTGCGCTTCCTCCATTTCCGCGTCAGCGCAGCCGCGGCGGCCCAGCACACGCCTCACGTCGAGTTCGCGCGTGGTCCCGCGATCGCGCATGCCCTGGCGCGTCTCGAGACCGAGGCCAAGGCGCGCTCGCTGGCTGCGGCCCGAGACGTTGCCGAGGCCTGTGCGCGCGCCCAGATCGACATGACGAATGAGCCTCACCCGACGGACGCCGTCACCGCGAGTTGGCAGGAGGAGAACGGCAACGCACTGGAGCGCCTGATCTTCCATGCCCGGCACAGCGATTTGACGGTCATGGCACGCGCAAGGCGACCGGACGGCCTGCCTGCCGAGCGACTCGAAACCCTCCTGGTCCACTCCGGTCGGCCTTTGATGGTGACGTCACAGCAGGTGCCGCGCACGCTGACCGGCACGATTATGGTTTGCTGGAAAGAAAAGCCGGAAGCCGCGCGCGCCCTGGCCGCTTCCATGCCCTTGCTCCGCAAAGCCGAGCGTGTGCACTTCGTTGCCGTCAAAGAGGGCGATGAAGACATCGCTGCGGCCCTGCAGGATCTCGTGCGTCAAGTTCGATGGCATGGCGTCGCCGGCGATACGCGCGTGATCACCGCAGATCGCCGCTCCACGTCGGAGTTCTTGCTTGGGGCCGCCAAGGACTGCGGCGCGGACCTGATGGTGATGGGCGGGTACGGCCACACGCGCGCACGCGAGTTCATATTCGGCGGCTGCACGCAGGCGATCTTGGAGAATGCGGACTTGCCGGTCCTGCTGGTGCATTGAACCCCAGCCTCGGCTCCGGCCATCGACCTCGAGAAGCCGGCGCTAGAACGGCATCAGGCCGAAGCTCAGGGCCTGTGTCTTGTCGAAGGGCTGCTTCAGGATCGGGTAGGCGTAGTCGACGCGCAGGGCACCGAGCGGGGAGTCCCACGCCAGCCCGACGCCGACCGAGGCGCGCAGTGCCGGCGCGTTGCCGGCGAGCCCCGGCGCCGCCGCCGCGGTGCGGTTGACGTTCCACAGCGAGCCGGCGTCGGCGAACACGGCGCCGCGCAACCCCGCCTCCTGCGACACGCCCGGGATCGGGAACAGCAGCTCGGCGGTGGTGCCGAAGAACATGCGGCCGCCCAGCGCGTCCTGGTTGGCGCTCGCGGTGTCGCGCGGGCCGATGCCCGCGACCGCGAACCCGCGCACGGTCTCGCTGCCCTTGTAGAAGAGATCGAGCAGCCGCACGTCCTGGCCGCCCCAACCGCCGATGATGCCGCCGGTCGCCCGGCCGACGGCAATCACGTCGTCGGTGACGGCGTAGTAGCCGCGCGCCTCGCCGACCGAGCGCAGGTAGCGCACGTCCCCGCCCACGCCGGCGAGATCCTGGGCGATCGTATAGTAGACGCCGGACGTGGGCCGCTTCTTGTTGTCGCGCGTGTCGTAGGTGAGCGAATAACCGACGGAGGACGTGTAGTAGGTGTTGGAGCTGGCATTGGGGAAGCCGGGAACGGCCTCCTTGATCGCGGCCGAGGCATTGGCGCCGACATCGTAGAGCTGGCTGCGGACGAACGTGTAGTTGACGCCGGTCGACCAATTCTCGTCGATGGGAACGCCCAGGCGCACATCGCCGCCGACCTTCAGGCTCTTGTAGGAGGCCTGCCTGGTGTAATCGACGTCCTTGTAAAAGAGGTCGAAGCCCGCGGCGACGTTGGAGCCCAGGAAGCGCGGCTCGGTGAAGCCGATGTCGGCCTGCAGCCGCGTCAGGCTGCCGGCGACCTTGAGGCGTAGCCACTGGCCGTTGCCGAGGAAGTTGCGCTCGACCAGCGAGATGTCGCCGACCACGCCCTCCGACGTGGAATAGCCGACGCCGAACGACAGGTTGTTGCTCTGGTCCTCGACCACCTCGACGGTGATCACCGTCTGGTCGGGCGCCGATCCCCTTTTGTGCTTGACGGCGACGCTCTTGAAGAAGCCCAGCGCCTGCACCCGCTTTCGTCCGCGCTCGATCAGGAAGCGGTTGACGGGCTCGCCCTCGGCAACCTTGAACTCGCGGCGGATCACAAAGTCCTTGGTCTTCTTGTTGCCGACGATGTCGATGCGCTCGACGTAGATGCGCGGGCCGTCCTCGATGCGGAAGGCGAGGTTGACGAGCCGGCCGGCCGCATCGCGCTTGGGGACGACTTTGACCTGGGCGAACGCCTCTCCCCGATCGCTCAGCGCCAGGGTCAGCTTCTCGACCGATTTTTCGACCGTCTCCTGATTGTAGGCGCTGCCCGGCCTGACCGTGATCAGCGATTGCAGGCTGGCGGTGTCGAGCTTGCGCCGACCGGGGTCGATGGTGGCGGCGCCAAAGGTGTAGCGCTCGCCTTCCTCGACCGTGAAGGTGATCCTGTAGCCGGTCTTCTGCTCGTTCTCGACGGCCTCGGCGGCGATCACGCGCGCATCA
>Ga0080064_1001629_pt1 | contig 43790 bp, 42 predicted proteins | sample Subgrocontami54m_FD_69260 | JGI IMG/M metagenome (GOLD analysis project Ga0080064, IMG submission 69260) | Subsurface groundwater microbial communities from S. Glens Falls, New York, USA - GMW46 contaminated, 5.4 m (SPADES assembly) (version 2) ...
CCTTGCCTGGGCGGCTTGTGTTGTGTGTTAACAAGACAAGTTTCCCATAAAAGAGCAACGAAGCCGACATCAACTTACCCGGAATTCCGCCTCGGAAATCTGCGAAACTCGAACTCAGAGCATGTGAAAAAATCAAAACCGTCTCTCGCAAAGTCGCAAAGGCGCCAAGAATACCCAAGAATTCATGGCTATCTTTCTTGTTGCTTGGCGTCTTTGCGACTTTGCGAGAGATTTTTTCACAAACTCTCACTTCAAATGTTCTCGAATGAACGCGAGCGCCTTCGCATGAGCAGCGTTCACCAGCCGACCCGCGGGAATCGCTGCGCCGTCCCGCGGCTTGAAAACAGGAGTTACCAATGGTCCGGCAACGCGCTCAGGGCGGCGCGGAACTCGGCCGGCGTTTGGAAACGGTCGTTGGGATTGCGTTCGATGCCCTTCGTTAGGAACGTAGCCGTTGCCTGATCGAGATCGGGGCGGCGGTCGCGCGGGTCGTGGCCGGCGCTGTTCATCAGGTTGAGCAGAATTTGCAGCGACGCTGCCTTTTCCCAGGGCAGGCTGCCGGCGAAGGTCTCGTAGGCCGTCACGCCCAGGGCGAACATGTCCACGCGGTGGTCGGTCGTTTGACGCTTGATCAACTCGGGGGCGAGATAGTTCGTCGTGCCGGTGCGGTTGCCGGGCCTGCCGAACTCGGGCGTATATGGGATCGACAGGCCCATGTCGATGATCTTCAGCGTCGCTTCCTGGTCGATCATGACGTTGCGCGGACAGATGTCGCGGTGCAAAAAGCCGACGTTGTGCATGTGCTCCAGCCCGTCGGCGAGCTGCGTCATAAATTTCTTGCGGTTGCCTTCGAGCTGGCGGTTCTTCGTTTCGATGAGAAAGTTCAGGCCGACGCCCTCGATCAGCTCCATGACGATGTACTGCTCGCCTTCCGTGGTCAGGCCGTGCTCGAACGTTTGCACGATGTTCTTGTGCTTCAGGAGCATGAGCAGCGCGCCTTCGGACGGGCGCACCAGGCCGGGAAAGCGCGCGTCGAACTTCGCCGTCTTGAGCTTGTCGAGGAACTTGACGCAGACCATCTTGCCGATCTTGCGGTCGCGGGCGCGGAAAACTCTCGACATGCTGCCCTGCCCCGAACGCCCGAACAGCTCGAAACGCTTGTTGTAGTCGATGATCGGCAGGGGCGGCTTTTTCGGGCCGCCCGGCTTGGATTTGAACAGGTTTTTGAAGGAGCTGAAGAGGCCCACGATGGATTTTCACCAATAACCCCCAGGAATCGCTGCGCTCATCCTGGGGCTTGAAGGTTGCGTCAATGTTCACAGTAGTCGATCAAGCGCGCGACTTCGGTGCGCAGGTCTTTGCGCTGCACGATGCGGTCCACGAAGCCGTGCTTGAGCAGGAACTCGCTGGTTTGGAATCCCTCGGGCAGTTCCAATCGGACTGTGTTCCAGATGGTGCGTTTGCCGGCGAAGCCGACGAGCGCGCCCGGCTCGGCCAGGGTGATGTCGCCCTGGAGCGCGAAGCTGGCCGCCACGCCGCCCATGGTCGGGTTCGTCAAAATCGACAGGTACAGCCCGCCTGCTTGATCATACCGCGCCACCGCGGCCGAGATCTTGGCCATCTGCATCAGCGACAGGATGCCTTCCTGCATGCGCGCCCCGCCGCCCGAGCCGCTGACGATGATGAGCGGCAGCAAGAGCCGCGTCGCTTCCTCGGTGGCACGCGCCAGCTTTTCACCGACGACCGAACCCATGCTGCCGGCCATAAACGCAAAATCCGTGACCGCGAACACGACCGGGCGGCCGCGGATGAAACCTCGGCCGACGACGGCGGCGTCGTTCATGCCGGTCTTGGCCTGTTCGGCGCGGAGACGTTGGGCGTAGACGACCCGGTCTTTGAAATCAAGCGGGTCCTTGGGCTGCAAGTCGGTGAACCATTCCTCGAAGCTGTCCTGGTCGAGCAATTGCTGAATCCGCATGCGCGCCGGCACATAGAAATGATAGCTGCATTCCGGACAGACGTTGTGCCGCGCCTCGGCCTCTTTGCGAAAGATGGCCGCCTTGCACTGCGGACAGCGAATCCACAGTCCTTCGGGCACACCGCGTTTCTGCCGGCCGCCGCTCGCCATGGTAGTCAACCGCGGGTCACTCATGTGGATCAAATCGGACACGACTGTTCCTTATCACACGGAACCAACAGCACCCGGTCAAGAGGCATTGCTTGCGTTTAGAAGCTGTTTCAAAACGGGGACAGGCCCCCCAAGGCAAACGGGCCAGTCCCCGTTTTGAAACAGCTTCTTAGCGCGCCCTTGTCGGCGGCGATGAATGACGGTTCCGACGCGATCCGGTGTGCGCTAAACGCAAGCAAGTCGCACTACCCATCCGACAGCGCCGTGATCCCCGGCAGTTCTTTGCCTTCGAGCAGCTCCAGCGAGGCGCCGCCGCCGGTTGAGCAGAGCGTGACTTTCGTGTCCACTCCCCACTGCACCGCCGCCGTCGCCGTGTCGCCGCCGCCGATAACGGTGACCGCCCCGCGCTCCGTTGCCGCCACCAGAGCATCCATGACGCCCTTGGTTCCGACCGCGAACTCCGGGGATTCGAATACGCCGAGCGGCCCATTCCAGACGATCGTCTTGGCTCGCGCCACCACTTCCTGAAAAAGCGTGATCGACTTCGGCCCGCAATCCAGCCCCTGCCAGCCCGCCGGGATGCCTTGCCGCATGGAGGCGATTTCGACCTTCGCTCCGGGCGGCAACTGCTTCGCTTTGAAATCGAACCGGTCGCAAATCTTGAAATCAACGGGCAAGTGAATGTTCACGCCCTTGTCTTTCGCCTTGGCCATCACTTTCGCCACAATCTCCGCACCTTGCGGATCGAACAGCGACGTGCCAATCTCCATCTGGTTAAGCACCTTGTGGAACGTGTACGCCATGCCGCCGCCGATGATCAGTTCGTCGGCCTTGTCGATGAGGTTCTCGATCAGCTTGATCTTGTCGGCGACCTTGGCGCCGCCGAGGATGGCGAGCACCGGCCGCTGCGGATGGTCGAGCACCTTGGCGAACGCGTCGAGTTCCTGTTTCATGAGGAACCCGGCCGCCTTCTGCGGCAAATCGACGCCGACCATCGAGCTGTGAGCGCGGTGCGCGGTGCCGAAGGCGTCGTTGATGTAGATGTCGCCCAGCTTCGACAGCGATTGGCGAAACGCCTCGATCTCCTGCGGCGTCGCTCGCTTTTTCACTTCGCCGGTTTTCTCGTCTTTGATCTTGGTTTCCTCGGCAACATGAAAACGGAGGTTTTCGAGCAGAATCACCTCGCCTGGCTTTAGCGCGGCACATGCTTGCTCCACTTGCGGGCCGACGCAGTCTTGCAGGAACCGGACCGGCCGGCCCAGCAGCTCTTGCAGTTTGTCAGCGATCGGTTTGAGGCTGTATTTTTCCTTGCGTTCGCCGTCCGGCCGGCCGAGATGGCTCATCAGCACCAGGGCGGCGCCATGATCGAGCGCATATTTGATAGACGGCAAGGCGGCGACGATGCGCTGTGGATTGGTGATCTTGCCGTCCTTGTCCTGCGGCACGTTGAAATCGACACGCATGACGACGCGCTTGCCTTGCAAATGCAATTGTTCGATGGCGAGTTTGGGCATCGCGGGCAGTCTCTTTTCTTTGTTTTTCTAATTCATAGCCTATGGTTGAACCACGTGAATTCCAAGGAGAACATCATGGCGAATGTGGTGCGTGTGGCGGTCACCGGGGCGGCGGGGCAAGTGGCCTACGCCATGCTCGGCCGGTTGGCCAATGGCGAGATCTTTGGCCCCAACACCAAGGTCATTCTGCAACTGCTCGAAATCACTCCGGCGCTGCCCGGCCTCGAAGGCGTCGCCATGGAACTCGACGATTGCGGCGCCCCCACCCTGCAAGACATCATCTGCACCGACGATCCCAATCGCGCTTTCAAAGACTGCAACTACGCCCTCCTCGTCGGCTCCTTCCCACGCAAACAAGGCATGGAACGCAAGGACTTGCTGGGCATCAACGGCAAGATCTTTGTCGGCCAGGGCAAAGCGCTCGCGGAGAACGCCGCCAAGGATGTGCGCATCCTCGTCGTCGGCAACCCGTGCAACACCAACTGCCTGGTCGCCTACAACAACGGCCGCGCCATTCCGGCGGAACGCTGGACGGCGATGACGCGGCTCGATCACAACCGCGCTCGCAGCGCTTTGGCGAAAAAGGCTGGCGTTGCCTGCGGCGATGTGACCAACGTCACCATCTGGGGCAATCATTCCAATACACAGTACCCCGACTTCACGAACGCCAAAATCGGCGGCAAACCGGCGTCCGAAGTCATCACCGATCGCGCCTGGCTGGAAAACACCTTTGTACCGCAGGTGCAAAACCGCGGCGCGGCGGTCATCAAAGCGCGCGGCGCCAGTTCGGCGCTGTCGGCGGCGAACGGGGCGCTCGACCACGTCAAAAGCTGGCTCACGCCGCCCGCGCCCGGCGACTGGGTCAGCGCCGCCATCGTTTCCAAAGGCGAATACGGCGTCCCCCCCGGCCTGGTTTTCAGCTATCCGTGCCGCGGTGACGGCAAAGGCAACTTCACGCCGGTCGAGGACGTCAAGCTCGACGCCTTCGGCCAGGAGAAATTCAAGCTTTCGCTGAAGGAGCTTGAAGAAGAACGCGAAGCGGTCAAGGAAATGTTGAAATAGGTTCAAACGCTGCGTTGTTCACCGTTTCGCGCTCACGGATTTGAAAGGAAGTCCATTTTTCCGCAGCCGACTACCGCGAATTGCCTCCACGCGGTACAATTCTGACAGTGCCTGGCGCTCAACCGTTGCTTGCGAGGTATCTGCCGTGGCGTTGACCGCCGTCGATCGCGATCTGTTGCGCCGCTGCCTCCACCACGAGCCGGCCGCGTGGAACGATTTCGTCGATCGCTTCCTGGGGCTCTTCTATCACGTCGTCCAGCACACCGCCCACTTGCGCAGCTTCGACCTGCGGCCCGAAGACACCGAAGACATCGCCGCGCAGGTGCTGGTGGAAATTGTCGATAACGACTACGCCGTGCTGCGGCACTTCCGCGGACAGTGCAGCCTGGCAACTTACTTGACCGTCGTCGCCCGGCGCACCTGCGTCCAGGAATTAGTGCGCCGCGCCGCCGCTCATGAAGCCGACCTCAAAGCCGGCAAACGCGTGGACGACGTGGACCGGCTGCGTCCGCACGCCGGCCTGGAATCGCTCGAAGAAGTTACCAAACTGCTGCGCACCTTGCCAGCGAAAGAGCGCTCGGTCGTGAAATTGTTCTACCTGGAAGGGCGTTCCTACGAAGAGATCAGCACGCTGCTCGGCGTGCCGGTCAACAGCATCGGGCCGATTCTGACAAGGGCGCGCAAGAAGCTGGAACACAAAGTCAGTGGTCAGTAGTCAGTGGTCAGTGGCTACTGACCACTGACTACTGACCACTGACTAATCCGCCAATTCCTTCACATAAATGTTCTTGAACCACAAGTGATCGCCGTGGTGCTGCAGCTCGATCGGGCCGTGCGTGGGCAGCGGCTTGCCGAGCTTGCGTTCGAAGTAGTTCTCCAGCGGCGTGTTGTCGACCACCAGCGTACCGTTCAGCTTCACGGTCACGCGCTCGCCGATCATCTTGATCCAGAACGTGTTCCATTCACCGGCCGGGCGATCGGCATTCACGAGCGGATCTTTGGGGTTCTTGGCGTTGTTAAACAGCCCGCCGGAGCCCAGCTTGTTGATGGCGCCGTCCCAGATTTGCACCTGCGGTTGGCCGCGCAGGTAAATGCCGCTGTCGCCTTTCTTGCCGATCTTCCAATCGACGTACAGCTCGAAGTTGCCGTAATCCTTGGCGGATTGCAGATTGTTGGCCTTGCCGTCGTAATGGATAACGCCGTCCTTGACGGTCCAATGGCCGACGATTTTCTTGTCGGCGGCTTCCTGGGCCTTCTTGCGTTGGTCGGGCGACATCTTGGCCCGCGTATGCACTTCGATCAGTCCCTGCCAGCCAGTCAAGTCCTTGCCGTTGAGCAAGGCGGTGAAGCCCGGCGGCGGCATATTGTCTTTGGCGCCGGCTTTTTCGTCGGCACCGAGCCGAGCGCCGGCCGCGATCACGATTGTTAAAGTTGTCAGCAGCAGCCAGTTTTTCATCGCATTGCCCCCTAAAATGTGGTGTGATGGCAGATAATATACCAGCGCTCTTGCAGAAATCTCGTTTTTTTTGACGCGGTGCTTAGGCTTGCCGCGGCGAAGTGTCGCCTTGACGATTCCATTCTTACTCCGGGAGTTTCCATGATGAGAGTCTCGTTGATTTCATGCCTGGCAGCCTTTGCCCTCGCGCACTCGGTCGATGCCGCGGCTTGGGCCGACGACGCCAAGCCCATCCTGAAAAAAGAGGACAAGCTTACGCAGGACGATCCCAAGGACAAGGTCCTGCGCGACAGCTACTCCAAGGCCTACACGATCAAGTTCGAAGAGGGCAAGTCGTACCGTATCGACATGGTCAGTGCGCAAGTCGATTCGCTGCTGCGGTTGGAAAACGCCAACGGACAGCAACTCGCTTTGGACGACGACTTCGGCGGCTTCCCGCACGCGCGCATCATCTTCCAGCCCAAGGAGACCGGCGAATACAAGATCATTGCCACGACGTTTGTGAAAAACACGACCGGCGCTTTCACGCTGACGGTCCTGCGGGCCGGCCCCGTCGATCTTCTGGAGCTGCGCGCCCAGAACATTGCCAAAGCCTCGCCGGCGGAACGCAACGCCACCATCAACGATCTCAAAAAGCACTTTCAGGAATTGGGCGGCAAATTGACCAGCCGCGAAGCGGGTCTGGCGATGAACGTCACGCGCACCCTGGAAATGAGCGCCCCCAAGCAGGCGATCCAGGTGTATAAGGACTACGGCAAGCTGTTCGCTGCCGCCGGCGATCCCAAGGTCGCCGGGATCGGACGCATGTTCGAGGGTTGCGCCCGCCGCATCGGCCTGGTTGGCAACACGATGGAAGTAAAAGGCACGACGCTCGAAGGCAAGGAAATCGACCTGGCCAAGATGAAGGGCAAAGTCGTGCTCGTCGATTTCTGGGCGACTTGGCGCGGTCCGTGCATCGGCGAAATCCCGGCCATGAAGAAGATGTACGAAACCTATCACGACCGCGGCTTCGAGATTCTTGCCGTCAGCGTCGATCAGGGCAAAGACGCGCCGACCAAGTTCATGGAAGAACGCAAACTGCCGTGGCCGTGCATCCACGACGATCGCACCTCCGGCAAGTCGCTGTCGGATTATTACGGCGTCGTGGCGATTCCGCTGCCGATCCTGGTGGCGCGCGACGGCAAGGTGGTGTCGCTGAACGCTCGCGGCCCGGAATTGGAACGTCTCCTCGAGCAACATATCGGCCCCCAGGAGAAGAAGTAAGCACGGCTTGCCGACTAAAGACTGATTCGCAACCCGAAGAAACCCGGTTTCTCCAAGAAACCGGGTTTCTTCACGCCTGATGCGTCCCTGGCCCCGCCAGGGACGCCTTTTTTCGTCCTACCTCTCGTTTCCGACAGTTTGCTGCGAGCGCGAAACGGCAAGCGATTGCCTGAATCGATCCCGAACCCCCTTGCCCCAACCCGCGTACAATTCCTAGAAAACTAAGTGCAGACAGCGCGCACCGTCTCCCAGGGACCGCGAGCATGATGATCCAGGTTGACAACCTCACCAAATACTTCGGCCCCGTCCTGGCGGTGGATCGCGTTTCGTTCCAAGTCGATCAAGGCGAAGTCGTCGGCTTTCTCGGCCCCAACGGCGCCGGCAAGACCACGACCATGCGCATCCTCACCGGCTACCTCCCCGCTACCAGCGGCCAGGCCAAGGTCGCCGGCTTCGACGTCATGACCGAATCGCTCGATGTCCGCAAGAACATCGGCTACCTCCCCGAAAGCGTGCCGCTGTATCCCGAAATGCGCGTCGAGGAATACATCCACTTCCGCGCCAAGCTCAAGGGCGTCGAACGCGCCACGCGCACCAGCCACGTCGAGTATTGCCTGGAGCGCTGCCGGCTCAAGGAAGTGCGCCGCCGGCTGCTCGGCACCTTGTCCAAAGGCTACCGCCAGCGCGTCGGCTTGGCCGACGCCATGGTGCACGACCCGGCGATCCTGATCCTCGACGAGCCGACGTCCGGCCTCGATCCGCTGCAGATTCGTGAAACCTTGGCGCTCATCAAGGAACTCGGCCAGCGACACACGGTGCTGCTGTCCACGCACATTCTGTCCGAAGTCGAAGCAGTTTGCGAACGGGTGATCATCATCGCCAATGGCCGGATCGGTTTGCAGCAAGCGCTCGACGAGATCGAGGCGGAATCGAAGATTTGGCTGGAGACGAAGGGCCCCGCCGAGCAGGTGACCGCGGCGCTCAAGAATTTGGATGGTGTCACCAGCGTGGCCGCCCACGGCCATGAAGAAGGCTGGGCCAGCATCGAGGTGCAGACGCGCGACAACGCCGACATGCGCGAAGCGATCGGCGTAACCGTTTCTGGCCGCGGCTGGGCGCTGCGCCGCCTGGAACGCAAACGCCGCCGGCTCGAAGACGCCTACTTCGACGTCTTCCGCGCCCAGGATCCGCTCAAGCAAGAGGCGCCGGCCGCGCCGCCCAGCGAGGCGATCCAGGCGCAACCGCCGGCATCCGCACCGACCGCATAAGTGCTTGCCGCTTAGCGCACCCAGAACCCCACGCGAGCGCTAAGCCCCAAGTGACAACGAACATCATTGAGGAACCCCATGGCCACGCGGTCCATCCGACCGACCGACGACACGATGCTCAGCGGCTGGGAATCGCTGCCGGAGCGGGCGCCGTCCGTAATGCGCGACGACAAACCGACCATCGCCCGCACCCTGGCGCTGATCGGCTTCTTCCTGATCGCCGTCGGCGCCATCGCCATGATGGTGCCGATGTTCAACGAAGGCCGCGAACGTGAGCGGCAATGGTCGTACATCATCGGCCCGACCTGGGGCCTGGTCTTCGCCACCGGTGGCCTTTCGCTGATCCTCTTCCACGCCTTCGCCGACTGGGAAGTGCAATTCCGCCGGCTCTACGGCTTCTTCGCCATCGTTTTTCTTTTGGGCGGCGCCGTCTTGCGCGTCATCCCCATTAAGACGGCCGGCGTCGTCGGCGTCCGCGAATTGGGCGGCTGGTTCCTGCCTTTCGGCGTGCCGATGATGGCACTGGCCTTCGTCTTGATTCTGGCGGTGCTGCGCCATGAAACCGACGCCTTTTGGCAAGCCCTGCTGATGCGCCTCTTGGGCGCGTTCGGCGCCATCATGATTCTGGCCGGCGTCGGCGTCGGGCTCGCTAAGCCCGATTTCGTCCCCGGCGAAGGCATCGTGCTCATTCTCATGGGGACGATGTTCCTCAGCGGCTTCATCGGCATGCAAGGGATGGGCAGCGACACGGGCCATTATGTCGGCCTCGCCCTCGGCTTTCTGGCCGTCGCCGTTTTCTTCCTGGCCACGCTGCGCTCGATGACCGCCCGCGACTATTTCATCCCCGCCGGCCTGACGCTCATGGGCACCAGTCTGTTGCACTTCGCGCTGTCGCTGGGCATTTGCTCGGATCATCCCTTCATCGTCCTCACGCGGCGCGAGCTGGCGTCGTTCTTCTTTTCGCCCATCGCTTATCTGGTCTTGTTCGGCTCGACCGTCGTCGCCGGCATTCTGTTCTATTTAGTCATCGCCTCAATCTTTCTCGACGCGGTCCGCGGCGAAACCATCTTCGAGCCGATCGTCTACTTTTATCTGGGCAACGCCATACCGGTGATCATTCAAATGATCGTGGTGCCGGTGCTGACGATGCGGCTCTTGAGCGAAGAAAAACGCAGCGGCCTGATGGAGATGCTGCTCACGGCCCCCGTAAATGAAAGCAGCGTAGTGATGTCGAAGTTTCTCGCGGTATGGATTTTCTGGCTCCTGACCTGGCTGCCGTACTTTCTGTTCCTGGTCGGCCTGCGCGTCGCCGGCGGCGAGGAATTCGATTATCGCCCGCTATTGAGCTTCGCCCTTGCCCTGGCGGCGACCGGCGGCGGCTTCATGGCGATGGGCCTGTTCTTTTCCAGCATTACTCAGAACCAGATCATCGCCGCGGTACTGACGTTCGTCGGCATGATGGTGCACCTGTCGCTGTTCATGTTCCAGGGCGTGTTCGATCCCGGTTCGGTTTGGCGCGAGATCTTCACGTACGCCTCGTTCTTCGACCTGTGGCGCATGTACCTGCAGGGCAATTTCGCCCCGCGCTTCCTGGTTTTCCACGTGGCGACGATGGTGTTCTTCCTGTACCTCAGCGTCAAAGTGCTCGAAGCGCGCAAGTGGAAATGACCAGTCTCTTGGCTTGCCGTTGAGCGCACCCAGGATCCTCCTGGGCGCGCTCAACGGCAAGCCAAGAGATGAATGAAATTGACGACGGCCCGCTGTCAGCGGATGGATCAAACCTATGGCAACCGACACGGTTCCTTCTGCACCTGCACCGTCGGCGGCTACCACAGCGCCCAACCCCGCGTGGGCCGTCGCCTGGGGCGGCGGCATGCTCATCCTGCTGGCCCTTTGGCTGCGCGCCAAGTTCGAAGATTTGTCGTTTTCGCTGATCGGCGCCTCTGTCGTGCTCGGCGTTGCGGCCGCCGCGCTCGCCGTCTGGCAATTGGTGCGTGCCGTAAAGCAGCCAGCCAATGCGGAACTGAACGCCAAGCTGCGCCGGGAAGCGGCCATCATCTCGCTCAGCGGCGGCGTGGCGATGATCTTCCTCGCCGTCGCCCTCGGCGTCGCGCTCGGCCTGGCGGGCTTCGGCGAATACGTCGGCCTCGCCCTGCTCGGCATCATCGCTCTGGCCGCCGGGCGATCGCTCTCGTCCACCGGCCCAACCGACCTGACAGCCCTTTGGACCCAAGTGCGTGCCCAGCTCGGCGTCGTGAAGTTCGCACTGGTCGTGCTCGGCGGCGGCAGCGTCATCACCTTCCTCGTCCTCAGCTTCGGCGTCAAACCTGCGGGGACCTGGCATCCGGAGTATTTCGCCCTGATGATCGGCGGGTTCTTCTGTCTCGGCGCCGCCTTCTGGCTGCAACTTCAATCGGTGTCCGGCGAGATGGAATTGGTCCGCTTGCGACTCTTTGTTCTCGTCGTCGGCGGCGTCCTTGGCTTCATCATCACCGTCATGATTCTCTGGCGCATGTTCCTGTGGCGCAATGAAGTGTTCCTGGGCGGCCTCGATGTGTGGCTCGGCGACGGCTTCTGGCGCTTCTGGCTGTGCGCCTACGCCCTCATGGCCGGCTTGGCCCTGATGTTCGGCAGCCTGTTCCTCGCCCGCGCCGACGTACACACCAGCATCACTCTGCGCCGCTGGCTCTACGGCTACAACACCGTCTTCGGCGGCGTGCTGCTCTTGCAAGTGCTGATCCTCGCCAACGTCTTCTTCTACATCCTCGTCCCCTACACGATCAACTGGAGCCGCACCAGCTTCAGCACGCTCAGCCCGCGCTCAAAGTCGGTCCTCGCCAATCTCAAGCAGCCGACCACCGTCTACGTTCTCCTGGGCGAAGGTCATCCGGCCATGAGCGACCTCAAGATTCTGATGGAGAATTGCCGCATCGAGAACAACCGGCTCAAAGTGAATTATGTTTCGCCCGACCTGGAGCCGAAGAAGTATCTCGACCTCGCCGGCCGTTACAAAGAGATTCAGCCCGAGCGCAGCGCCTTCGGTCTGCAGCCCAAGCGCGGCGTGCTGCTGGTCTACGGCGACATTCCCGACGACCCCGCCCTGCCCGTGCCGCCGCACACCTTCGTCCCCGACAATAAGATCTACGAAGAGACGCCCGGCATGCGCGGCAAGGGCCGGGCCGCCAAGGTTTTCAAGGCGGAGCCGGAGATTCTGAAGGAGCTGCACCATCTTTCGGCCGGCAAGCAGACACGCAAGCTCTACTTCCTGCAAGGCAACGGCGAGCTGGACATCAACAATCAAGAAGCCGGCGACCGCACAACCTACCACGAGCCGCTGTCGGTGGGCGGCTGTTTCAAGCTGGTCGAGCGACTCAAGAAGGACAACTTCGAGGTGCAAGGGCTGAAGTTCGAGGCGCGGATCAAGAAGGAAGAGAACATTTTCTTCGTCCCGGAAGTCGGCCCAGACAAGAAGAAAGATGTTCCCGAAGACGCGTACGCCGTCGTCCTCGCCGGCCCTAGCGAACCGATGCCTAAGGAAACGCTCGACGCGATTGAACGCTACGTCGACAAGGGCGGCCGGCTGCTGGTGTTCTTTGAGACGATCTTCGACGAGAAGTACACGCGCATGCGCATCTCCGGCTTCGAGGAGTTTTTGCGAAAATACGGCGTCGATGTACGGCCCGAATACGCGATCATGCTGCCCGTGGCAAATGGTCCGACGCGCGATCTGCGCGACTCTGTGGTATTCACTCCGCCGCGGCCGGAGACGCTGCTGGCCAAGCAATTCAAAAACGCCATCTTCACTACCGCTCGCATCATCAAGACCCTGCCGCCCGCCGGACCGTACAAGGCGGACGTGCTGTTTCAGCTCGATCCCGCCAAGCGCTTCGCCTATTGGTCCGAGAGCGATTCCAAGGCCATCGCCAACATCGACGCCTACTACCGCGATTTGCAGCGCAACCAAGACAAGCTCGAAGAGAAGATCATGAAGGAGCCGCTGCCGGTCGCGGTGACGGTAACGCAGGGCATGGGCGAGCTGGCTAAGCCGCGCATGGTGATCTTCGGCGACGCAGATTTCATTCTCAACGATGAACGGATCCTGCGCGTCACCTACGACATCGTCGCCAGCTCGCTCGAATGGATGGCGGACAAGGGCGGCTACGTCGGCCCGGCGCCGCGCGAACAGGCCAGCTACAACGTTCCGATCGACGTGGACGGCACGCGCCTGTTCGTCTACCCGGGCCTCTTGATGCTGCTCGTGATCGCCGGCATGGGCACGGGGCTTTGGCTGGTACGGCGGCGATAATTGAATCGAGGCAAGCATTGCAAATTGAAAATTGACCATTGAGAATTGCAAATTGAAATGTTGCATCGAGTTGGTTGACCGTGATCGTGGGCGATCAACCTAATTTTCAATTTGCAATGGCCAATTTTCAATTTGCAATGGATTTGGAAAAGACAACATCCACGCGGCACGTCGTCGCGCACGACATCGCCGCGTGAAACGAGAACCTCCGCCAATGAACTTCCGCAGCACTGCCATACTGTTCGCCGTCATGTTCAGCATGCTCTGGCTGTTCGGCCTGATGCTGGCGTTCAAGAAAAACCCGCTCGACCGGGCCTACGTCGTGCCGACGCTGCAAGCCGCGCGCGATGTCGATATCGTCTCCGTCACGATCCAGCGCAAGCCCAAAGACAAGGACGCCCAGGAATTTCAGTTCACGCAAGAGAACGACGTGTGGCGGCTTAAGGACACAACCTCGGGCGTGGCGGTCAAGGTGGAAGGCTTCCGCATCAACGATATCGTCAACCAGGTCAAGGGCGCCCGCAAGGACGAGGAATTCGGCGTCAGCAGCGACCTTGCCCGTTTCGGTTTGAACGCCCCGCAAGCCACGATAACGATTAAGGGCCGCACCCGCGCGAAGCCGGCTGATCTCGACCATCTGGATGGCAAGGACAAGAAAGACGAGAAGAAGGACACGGCGCCCGCCAAGGAGATGGAATGGACGTTCTACCTGGGCAACGAAAGCGCCGACAATAAAAATGTGTTTTGCAATTCGTCCGACGAGAAAGCGCGCGTCTTCGCCGTCACCAAATCGAGCATCGACAGCCTGTTCTTCGAAGACCCCAATCATCTGCGCTCCAAACGGTTGTTCGATTTCACCGACGCCACGGCCAAGACCCTTGAGATCAAGCAGGCCAACGATGCGCTGGAGCTGAAAAAGGGCGACGACAACCTGTGGCGCTTCGAGAAGCCCGCGCTCGGATTCGCCGATTTCGAGGGTCTGCCGGCACCGAAGGACCTGCCGCCGGGGATCAAGCTGCCTGAAGCCGGCGTCAAGGGGCTGATTGCCGCCATCCAGAACATCCGCGTCGATGCCGACGGCGATTTCGTCGCCGCCGCCAAGGACAACCTGCCCAAATACAAGCTCGAAGACGGCAAGGAGATGATCCGCATCCAGGTCGGCACGGCGGACTTCAAAAAGGAAACTACCAAAGAGACGCTGCTCATCGGCGATCTGGTACGCGATTACTACTACGCGCGGCTCGGCAACGACGAGGGCGTCTTCAAGCTGAAAGCCAAGCTGGTCGAGCCGGTGCTCGAAGCGCTGAACCACCCCGGCAAGCTGCGCAGCCTCGACGTCGGCCAGTTCGACCCAAAAGCCGTGGACGCGTTCACGCTGCGAATCGGCAAGGACGAGACCAAGCTGTGGCATCCCGAAGGCAAGCCGTGGCAGATCCAGCTTCCCCCCTCGCTCCTTGGGGGAGAGGGGTCGGGGGTGAGGGGAGCGGCGAAAAAGGCCAATGAGCTGGCCGTAACCAAGCTGCTCGACACGCTGCAAGGCAAGCGACAAATTCAAGACTATCACGACGACGCAGACACCAAAGCCCACGACGCCAAGTGGGGCCTGGATTCGCCGGTGCTGGAAGTCAATCTCTACACCGGCGGCCTCGAGAAAAAGGCAGAGAAGGAAGAAAAGAAGGACGCCAAGAAAGACGATAAGAAGGATGAGAAAAAGGGCGAGAAGAAAGAAGAGAAAAAGGAAACCAAGCAAGACGACGGCTTCGAGCTGAAGAAGGACGCCCAACCAGCCCTGACGCTGCGCTTCGGCAAGGCGGACAAGGAAACGGTCGCGGTGCTGCGCGGAACGGACGCGCGTTTCGTCGTGCCCAAGGCGATGCTCGATGCCGCGGCGCCTGCGGAAGGCCCGCTGGCGTTTCTCGATTCCGCGCTGCCGGCGTTCGACGTGACGGATATTATCCGGCTCGAACTGCAGCGTGGCGCCAAAAAGCTGGAGTTGGAGCGCGCCACCGGCAGCCAGGCGGGCCGCTGGTTGGTGAAAGAGGGCAAAGACAAGGCGGACCAAAACCTGGCCGACGTGCAGCGGTCCACGATGGTATTCAATTTGATGGGCGGCCTGACCGCCAAGAAGTGGCATAAGCGACTCGACGCCAAGGACGACCTCGACGCCTACGGACTGAAAACGCCGACCTTGAGCGTGACCGTGAAAAAGCTGCGCGTCACCCCGGCCGCGGCGGCGACCGCGCTGGCCTTGCTGAGCTTGCCGGCCGAAGCGCGCCCACTGGCGGCAGCAAGCGCCTTTGCCGCTCTCTACGGCGACCAAGGCGAAACCATCGTCATCCAGTTCGGCAAAGAAACCACCGACAAGGACACCTACGCCAAGCACTCCGGCAGCGATCTGCTGTTCGCCGTGCCGTCCGACCTGGTGAAGATGCTGCGCGAGCTGGACCTGCGCGACAAGACGGCCCTGTTGCTCATCGAGCCGTACTTGGGCGCCGGCGCCGTCGGCGCGCCCGTCGGCCAGCCGCTGGCCGGCTTGACCGCGCTGGCGCCGGTGAACACGGGCATCGTCACCCAGATCGACCCCGCGAAGATCAAGGAAATCCGCCTGGCCATGCGCAATAGCTTCGAGCTGCGCGAGCTGGCATTCCAACGCAAGGACAAGACCTGGATCGACCAGTCGAGCCTCAAGGACTTCACGGTTGACGCCGAACGGGTCGAGCAGCTCGCCAAGGATTTTGCGAACCTTCGCGCCGACCGCATCATCAGCCTAGCCGGCGGACCCAAGGCCGATCAGAAACTCGCCGCCAAGGACTTCATCGCCAAGATCGATCTGGTGACCGACGACGGCAAGACCATCTCCATCACCGTCGGCGCCGCCCTCGACCGCTTCGGCTACTTCGCCCACGCCACGAATTGGCCAAACGCCGTTTTCCTGTTGCCCGCGACGCGCATCGAACCCTTGGCGCGCGGCGTCAGCTACTTTGCGAAGGAACGGGTCGCGGTGGAGTGAACAGTCGCGGACCAAACAGCGCGGGCGCTAAACGGTAAACAGTCAGCGGTTGTTTACCGTTTAGCGCCCGCAAGATCACATCGATGAATTGATCTCTCAAACCAGCCCATTCAAGGTTCCCGTGCTGTCGCCCAGCCGGTCGATATTGCAGCTCATGCGTTCCAAGAGCGCCAGCCACAAGTTGTTCAGCGGCGTGTCGTGGCGGTAGCGGACGTGGCGGCCGGTGCGGAGGTTGCCGCAGCCTTTGCCGGCGAGCAGGATCGGCAAGTCGTCGTGGTTGTGGCGGTTGCCGTCGGAGTTGCCGCTGCCGTAGACGAGCATGCAATGGTCGAGCAGCGTGCCGTCGCCTTCGCGGATCGACTTCAGCTTGTCGAGCAAGTAGGCGTACTGCGTCATGTGGAACGTGTTGATCTGGCGGATCTTGGCGAGCTTGGCCGCGTCGTTGCCGTGATGCGACAAATCGTGATGCCCTTCCGGCACGCCCATGAATGCGTAGGCGCGGTTGCTGCCTTCATTGGCAAAGACGAACGTGGCGACACGCGTCGAATCGGTCTGGAAGGCGAGCACGAGCAGATCGCACAACAGGCGAATGTGCTCCTGATAATTGCTGGGCACGCTCGCCGGCAATTGCACGGTCGGCGTGGCCGGTTGCGGCATACGGGCGGCGCGCTCGATGCGGTTTTCAATGTCGCGGATTGCCGTGAAATACTCTTCGAGCTTGCGGCGATCACTGGCGCCGAGCTGGTTTTGCAGGCTGGCCGAGTCGGCGCGGACGTAGTCGAGAATGCTGCGGCGCTGGCGCTCGCGGCGGGCACGGTCGGTCCCGCTGTCGCTGCCGAAGAGCCGGTCGAACACCTGGCGCGGATTGTTGAGCTTGGGCACGGGCGTAGTCGCCGAGCGCCAGGAGAGGGTGTTCGAATAGGCGCAGCTATAGCCGGAATCGCAGTTGCCGGCCATGTTGCCTTGATCGCAGCCGATTTCGAGCGACGACAGCCGCGTCTGTTCACCGATGCGCGAGGCCGCGACCTGATCGACGGAGACGCCGGCGCGGATGTCGGCGCCGTCCGTCTTGCGCGGCTGGCAGCCGGTGAGGAAGGCAGCCATGGCGCGGGCGTGATCGCCGGGGCCGTCGCCGTTGGGCCGGGCCTTGTCGGCGGTCAGGCCGGTCAACACCAGCACTTGGTCCTTGACGCCGTTCAGCGGTTCAAGAATGCCCGCCAGAGGCGCCAGCGGCCCTTCGCCCGCCGGCGTCCAATGCTGCATGTTCACGCCGTTGGGAACGTAGAAGAAGGCCAGGCGATTGGGCGTGCGGCTGGCAGGCGCATCGGCCCAGCTTACCATCGGCCCCATCGCTTCCAGCCACGGCAAAGCCAGAGCCGTGCCTACGCCCTTGAGCACCGTCCGTCGAGACAAGCTTCGCTTCATCGATCTTGGTCCTTTCCTCGTCGCAAACGGAACGGGTCGCTTCGGCAAATCTCGACCACCAGCGTTGCGAAGCGGTAGTCGTCCTTCGCCAAAGCGGCCGCAACTTGATCGGCAGCTGGTTTATCGTAATAATCCAGCCCCCGACCTAAAGCATAAGTTAACATCTTTTCAACCAAACACCGACTGAAAAGTTCCTTTTTGTCCATAAGAATCTTGCGCAACTCCTGCGGCCCCTTGAACGTTTGTCCATTGGGCAAGCTTCCGGACGGATCGATCGGCAGACCGCTTTCTTTCGCTCGATATCTGCCGATGGCGTCGAAATTCTCGAAGGCCAGGCCGAGCGGGTCCATCTTCGCATGGCAATTCGCGCACGCGGGGTCCTTGCGATGCTGCTCCAAGCGCTGCCGCAGCGTGCCTTCTAGTTTCTTTTTGCTGTCGTTGTCGGGCAGGTCGGGCACGTTGGGCGGCGGCGGGGGCGGGGGCGTGCCCAGGAGTTGTTCGAGCACCCATTTGCCGCGCTTCACCGGGTTGGTGCGCGTCGGGTTCGAGTTGACGGTGAGGATGCTGGCGTGGGTCAACAGGCCGCCGCGTTCGCCGTTCTTGAAGATCACCTTTTCGAACTGTTCGTTGCCGCCGCCGAAACGCGACTTGAAGCCGCCGCCGCCTGATTTACCCGGATAGTCGATGCCGTAATGCCGGGCGAGACGTTCGTTGACGAAGGTGTAGTTGCTGTCGATCAATTCGAGGATGCTGCGGTTGCCGCGCATGATCTCTTGGAAGAACAACTCCGTTTCCTTGAACATCGCGGCCCGCAGCTTGTCGGTGAACTCCGGGAACAGCTCGCGGTCCGGCGCGTGCGCCTTGAGCGGTTGCAGTTGCAACCACTGCACCGCAAAGTTTTCGACGAGAGCATTCGCTTTGGGGTGTTTGAGCATCCGCCGAACTTGGGCGTCGAGCTGCGGATGCAATTGCTTCGCCTCTGCGAGTGCGAACAGCTCAGCGTCCGGCATCGTGCTCCACAGAAAATACGATAGCCGCGACGCCAACTGGAAATCGTCGATCGGGTGAGCATCCGGAGCGGCTGGCCGATCGTCCAGCTCGACGCGGAACAGGAACTTCGGCGAGCACAGCACCCCCTGCATGGCGTGCGCGATCGAGCCTTCCCAGCTTTCGCCTTGTTTTTCGGTGTCAGCCGCGAGCTTCGTCAGCCGCTCCAATTCATCCTTGGTCGCCGGTCGGCGGTAGGCTTGTGTGGCGAAACGCTCGAGAATTTCCCGGGTTTTGGCTTCTTTGGTTGCCGCCTTGGTCGCCAACAGCTTGCGATGCGTCGCGGGATACGGATCGGCCGGCCCGTACAGCTCGAACCATTCGACGATCACCGCACGCGCCGGTTCGCCGCCGGGATTGAGCATTTTGGCCGAGAAGCGCGTCGTCGTTCCTTCTTTGAGTTGGATCTTGGCTTCGTAAACGTCCGCTCTCTTTTCCGCCGCCTTCACGTCAACGACGCGCAGCTCCTTGTCTTCGGCCAACAGGGCGATCTTCGGCGCTTCGTTGTCGGCGGCACGGCCCGACATCTTCACGCGGAAAGTGTAATCGCCGTCCTGCGAAACTTTGAACGGGGCGTGCAGGCGGTCCTTCGTCAGTTCGCGCGTACGAATGTCCTTCCCCTGCGCTGGCTCCAAAAACCGCGCAATCAGTCGCCGGCTGCCAATCTTCGGCGCCGCCCCGGAGACGATCGCCCGCGTCATGATCGATTCCGCCGCCGCGAGATAGCGTTCCATGAGCAGCGGCGAAACGCTGAGCACGTCGCCGATGTTGTCGAAGCCGTAGCCGATATCGTCGGTTGGAAAATCGTCCGCCGGCTGAAAATCGACGCCGACGAGATCGCGAATCGTGTTGTTGTACTCGGTGCGATTGAGCCGCCGCATGGTGACCCGGCCCGGATCGCGGCGAGCGGCGCGATCGTGCTTCTCGAAGATGCCGTTGATCGCGGCGAGAAAAGCCTCAACTTCTTCGACTTTCGGACGGGGACGCTCGGGCGGCGGCATGTCGCCTGCGCTCAACATGCGGATCACTTCTTGCCAGCGCTTGCGGTCCTTCAGCACGCCGGCTTCGTCCTTGTAAATGTGCAAAATGACGCCGGCCTTCTTCTTCTCCGCGCCATGGCAAGCGACGCAGTGCTGCGCGAGGAATGCTGTCACCTTCTTGTCGAGCGCAGCGTTTGCTTTTTCTTGGGCCTCGATGCGCCGCTCGGGCGCGGCGAGCAGCCAAACCATGCCCAGACAGGCGATTCCTGGAAGAACCAGTGCGAATGCTTGCCGCTTCTTGGTCATATGCAACCTGGAACGCAACGTGGGGACGGGCAGTAGCGATCGATTTAGGCAGGCAACCCTATTCTACCTTGCTGGCGACAGCGCGGCATCTATTTTCCGGCCGCCGGTAGTGGTGCAGTTTTCCGGCCGCCGGTAGTGGTGCAGTTTGTGATGCGGCCGTCTCGGCTGCACGGTGCAGGCGGGACGCCCGCACCACAATATGGGCAAACTGTACCACTACCCGGCCGCCGGTTGCTGCTGCGTCAAGCAATGCAGCGTGCCCAGGCCCCAGACCAGATCGACCGCATGAATGCCCACCACTTGCCGTTCCAGAAACAACTCGGACAAGACCCCCAACGCAACGCGGTCGTGCGGGTCATTGAACGTCGGCGCCAGCACCGTTTCATTGGCGATGTAAAAGTTCGCATAGCTCGCCGGTAGGCGCTGGCCGCGAAAGACGATCGGCGCCGGCATCGGCAGTTCCACGACTTCGAGCTTGCGGCCATGCTGATCGGTCATGCCACGGAGGCGTTCCAGGTTTTCCTGAAGCGGGCGATAGTTGGCGTCGCTGGGGGTCTTTTCGACGGCGGCGACCACGGTGTGCGGGCCGACGAAACGCGCAATGTCATCGATATGCCCATGGGTATCGTCGCCGGCAATGCCGTTGCCCAGCCACAACACCTTGCGAATGCCGAGCTGACGCGCGAAAACATTTTCGTACTCTGCGCGCGTCATCCCTGGGTTGCGAACTTGCACTTCGCTGAGCAGGCATTCCTCGGTGGTCAGCAGACATCCCTGGCCGTTGACGTCGATGCTGCCGCCTTCGAGCACGACCACGGGAGTGTTGCGCAGACCGTTGCGCGTCGGCGGTATCAGTCGGCGAATCTTGAGATGCTGGGCCACATGCACGGACACTCGATCATCGCGACGCCAGTTGTCGTACTTCGCCCAGGCGTTGAAACGCCAATGTTTGATGCCCAATTCGCCCTGGTCCGAAACAGCGAACATCGGGCCATAGTCACGTGTCCAGACCCGATCCGTGGGGATGCGGAAGAAGCGGACCCGCGCTAGATCGACGCCGGCCAGGCCGAGAATTCGCCGAACCCGTGTCTCCATGGCGACATCGTTGACCAGCAGATGGACGATCTCGCAGGTGTGCAAGTGCCGCACGATTTCCGCATACACCCACGGAATGGCCGCGAATTTCCCGGGCCAATCGCTGCGCTCGTGCGGCCAGGCGATCCAGGTGGCGGCATGCGGCTCCCACTCGGCGGGCATGCGCCAGCCACTCGGTTCGGCCGACGGACTCGAGTCGCCTTTCTTCGCTCGCATCAAGCTCCGCCTTCCGGTATAATGCGTCGCACACCCAGAGCGTTCACCTGCGTTGAAAAAGGGGACTGGACCTCTGCAGCCCCTCACCACCGGCGCATCCAATGAGCGGGCTGGAAAGGTCCAGTCCCCTTTTTCAACGCGACGTGGACATTCTAGGAGCCCTCCGCCCCATGGCCTGTGCCAAGACAATTCTGCTCATCGACGACGATCGCGAACTCCTGGGCAGCTTGCAAGCGGTCCTCGAAACCAAAGGCTACCGCGTGTTGACCGCGCACGACGGCCAGTCGGGCATGACGCTGGCCGAGTCTGCGCGGCCCGACCTCGTCGTCGTCGACATGATGATGCCCAAGCAAAGCGGGTTTCTGGTGCTTGGCAAACTGAAAGCCAACCGTGCCGCCGGTCCCAAAGTGATCATGATGACCGCCAACGAAGGCAGCCGTCATCGCGCTTACGCGGAGTTTCTCGGCGTCGATGAATATCTTCGCAAGCCCTTCGCGCTCGATCTTTTCCTGGCGTGCGTGCAGCGCCTGTGTCCGCAGCAAGACGACCCGAAGCCCAATTGACGAACTTCGCAGGGCGTCATACGATTCCTTGCAGATGGACAGATAGCTCAGCTGGTAGAGCGAAGGACTGAAAATCCTTAGGTCGTGGGTTCAACCCCCACTCTGTCCACTTGACATAATGTCTTAGCCGAACGCAAGTTAAGCGTACCCATCGGCGTTCGATGGCGCGGCCTGGAAAGCTGGAATCCTCAGTAGTCTACTGAGGACAACAGGAAAGGCCGCAAAAATGAGCGTTTCTGCCGATTACATCCCCACCCCCACCCGTCACAAAAGCAGCCAGGCCGTGGTCCGGCTTAACGGCCGGGACCACTACCTTGGGCGCTATGGCACCAACGGTGCGAAGCTGGCTTACGAGCGCATCGTCGCCGAATGGCTGGCCCACGGCCGCACGCTGCCGGGCGACGCGGCTGGCATGACGATCAACGAGCTGATTGCCGCATTCTGGCCGTGGGCCAAGCGGCATTACCGCCGGCCGGACGGCACGGCGACAAACGAAGTAACTGACTTCAAAATGTCCCTTCGCCCGGTCCGGCACTTGTACGGCGACACTCCCGCCAAGGAATTCGGACCGCTCGCCTTGAAAGCCGTGCGTGAGTTGTTCATCAAGGGCTATGACCATCCCAAACACGGACCGCAACCCGCGTTGGCCCGTGGCGTCGTCAATCAGCGCGTTGCCCGCGTCCGCCGCATGTTCAAGTGGGCTGTCGAAAACGAACTTGTCCCGCCCGACGTGTTCCACGGCCTGCAAGCCGTTCGGGGATTGCAACGCGGGCGCTGCGATGCCAAGGAATCGAAGCCCGTGCTGCCCGTGGCCCGCGCCGTCGTTGACGACACGTTGCCCCTGCTCCGCCCGATGATCGCGGACATGGTGCGCTTGCAGCTCGAAACCGGCATGCGTCCCGGAGAAATGGTCATCATGCGCGGCATCGACCTGGACACGACCGGCAACGTCTGGTTGTACCGGCCTGGACACCACAAAACCGAACACCACGGCCACGGGCGAACCGTCCCCATCGGACCGAAGGCGCAAGGAATCATCCGCCGCTGTTTGACAACGGACCTGCAAGCGTTCCTGTTCTCCCCGGTCAAGTGCATGGAGGAAAGGAAAATCACCCTGCGTTTGGCACGCAAGAGCAAGGTCCAACCATCGCAGTTCGACCGCAGCAAGGCCAAGCCCAAGAGAAAGCCCGGCGAGCGGTACACGACCTTGAGCTACGGCCGCACCATCGCTGAAGCGATCAAGCGCCACAACAAGGGCAAGCCCGAAGCCGAGCAAATCCCGCACTGGCACCCGCACCAATTGAGGCACACCCGCGCCCTCGAATTGAAACGCGAATTCGGCCTGGACGTGGCCCGCGCGGTCCTGGGCCACAAAAGCCCGGTCATCGCGGAGCATTACGCAACGCTCGACATTGCCGCCGGAGTTGCGGCGATGGCTCGCGTCGGTTGATCGGTTGACAATACTGTAAGTAACGGGAACGCGGTTGCAACCGCGAAGGTCCGGCCGAGTATGGCGTAGCTCCATGCGTCAACCCGGCCGAACCGTGCCCGCCCAACCATGGAGCGCACGTCATGCACGCTAAATCCGAACTGGCCAACGTCATCGACGCCATCATCGCCCTTGCTGACGGCAAGCAACCGCTTACGGCTGCCGACGAAAAGAAGCTGGACGAATTGGACCTAGAGTTTTCCAGGTTGCACTTTTCGATGGGATTGCCGGCCGTTGACCACGACCCGCACGAATGGAGTTGGAACGGCTGCAAGCTGCCCGAATCGACTGACGGCAAAATCGGTCGCAAACGGGTCCATCCAACGAAAGAATGGCGGCAGGAAATGGAAAGGATGAAAGCACTTTCCAGCGTTGCTGCCGGCGACACTCTGGACTGGATTCCCGCCAACGACGCCGCACGCGCTTATGACCTGTTGCTGCCGGAAATCAGCAAGGCGGTCAAAGGCGGTACGATTCGAGGGAGGAAACCGACGCCGGAACAGCGTCAAAGAAACGAGCGGTTGCAAGTAGTTGTGCCTGACGTGACGAGGTATGCGGCCGAAAAACGCCGCAAGCAAGATCAAGCCGGCTGATCGGTCCGAAGTTTCCGAAGACTTTCTTTTCTACATTTCTGTACGGTCAATTCAAGCTCCCACGGACAAAGCGAGTTTCCATCAAGTTTCTTGGCGGTTCCGCGCGCACAATTCCTTGCGATGGTTGGCGTCTTCATGCAGGGGAAAACAATGCTCGCAATCGACCCGTTTGCCGCCGATTTGATCCCACTCCGCAACCTGCCTAAGTTGCTGCCATGCCGTCGCCGTGGCAAGCGGCTGAACCTGGCGACGGTGTGGCGATGGACCACGGCCGGCTACGGGCCGCTAAAGATCAAACTCCCCGTGTTGCGCGTGGGCGCGAACGTGTACACTTCGCGCGAAGCCCTGCGCGACTGGTGCGCTGCCGTGGCTGGCCAACAAACTGACGCACCTACGTCAACGCCCCGCACCCCGACCCAACGACAGCGCGCCAGCGACCGCACCGCCAAAGAACTGGACAGAATTGGAATCTGAGAAACACAAAAACCGGCGCTGCAAACGCCGGCGGCGACACAAACAATTGAGATTTGTGATGTCCATTGTTGCATCGACCTCGAAAAACGGCAAGCCGGCCAAGTGCCGGTTGACCGCCGCACACTTGGCGGACCTTAGCGCAAGCGGTCTGTCCGATGAACAAATTGCCGCGTGCGGTTTCCAGACCATCAGCGACGCGGACAACGTGCAAGAGATTTTGGGTTGGGAAAGGTACAACGGCGAATTGGGCGCTTGCTTGGCGATACCCTTCACCGACGCTGAAGGCAAGCCCACGGGATACTGCCGGCTGAAGCCCGACTGCCCGCGCGACGATCAAGACGACAAACCCGTGCGGTACGAATCGCCCAAAGGCGCGGGTAATCGCGCCTACCTCCCGCCCGGCACGCTGGCCGCGCTGCAAAACCCATCGGCACCGCTGATCCTGACCGAAGGCGAAAAAAAAAGCGCCGCCGCCGATCAACACGGATTCCCGTGCATCGGTCTTATCGGCGATTGGGGTTGGCAGCACAAGCGCCAGCGCGATGAAAACAAAAGGCCCATCGGCCCGCGCAAAATGATCCCCGATCTTGCAGCCGTCGCCTGGAAAGGCCGCACGGTGTTCGTCATTTTCGACAGCGACGCGGCCGACAAACCCAACGTGCAGCATGCCGAGCGCGAACTGGCCAAGGCGCTGACTGCGCAAGGCGCAGTGGTGAAAATCGTGCGGTTGCCCCAAGTCCGGGACGCAAAGGACGCAACGGGACGCAATTCCGGGGTAGGTGGGTCAGAAAAAATCGGTCTTGACGATTTCCTTGTGGCCCGTGGCCCGGAAGCGCTGCGCAAATTGCTGGACGCCGCCGAACCCTATGGCGGCCTCAAGTTGGCGACTCAGCGCGTCGGCAGCAACGGCAAGTGCAAGCTGTCCGCGCGCTTGGCCGGCACCCTTGTTTACGTTGACGAAATCAACATCGCCAGCGCGCGGCACCGCGAGCGGTTCGCGAAAGAGCTGGCGCGGAAATGCCCCGAATTGAAATCCAAGGCCGTCGCCGCCGAACTGCTGTCCATCGCTGCCGGCAACGGCAAGACCGTCGCGGACGAAGCGGAGCTGGACGTTTCGCGGATCGTGCGTCCCGAACAATTCTTCACCCCGGACGTTTCGGGCTTGGCCGTTCCGTTAGCGTGCCTGATCGACGGGAAGCCGAGCGCAGTTTACAAGCTGTTTTTGCGGTGGGCGGACGGCAAGCGCGAATGCAGGCCGCTGATCGGCAGCATCGACCTGCCCGGCGGCAAGAAACTCTGGACGCATCCGACGCCGGGAGCGCCGGCCGTCAGCACCGTTTCGGATTGGTCAGCACCGGCGCGGAAAGCGTGGCTGGACGGCGCACAAGCGCCGGATACCGCCGATTTGCTCCGCCGCCTGCGCGATCGAATCCTGAGATTCGTGGAACTGCCCGACGCCAAGGCCAAGGCGACGGCAACGACGCTGGCGCTGTGGGTTGTGCTGACTTACGTTTTCCGCGCGTGGCCTGCCGTGCCATATTTGTTTTTGGGCGGGCCGATGGGTTCGGGCAAAACAAGAGTGTTTGAAACCCTGTTCCGGGTGGTTTTTCGGCCCATGGCGTCATCGTCGTTGACCGGGCCGGCGCTGTTCCGCACCTTGCACGACCGGGGCGGCACGCTTTTGCTGGACGAAGCCGAGCGCCTTCGCCAAACAAACGACCCCGCGCAGCAAGAAATCATGGCGATGTTGCTGGCGGGCTACAAGCGCGGCGGCACCGCGACGCGGCTTGAACCCGTGGGCGACGGGTTCCGGCCCGTCAGTTTCGACGTGTACAGCCCGAAGGCGCTGGCCTGCATCGCCGGTCCGCCGCCCGTGCTGTCGTCGCGCTGCATCCCGGTCTTGATGTTCCGGGCCGGCGCGGATTCACTGACGCCGAAGCGACGCATCGACGGCGCGCCGGGAAAGTGGCAGGCGCAAAGGGACGACTTGCATGCGTTTGCTTTGGAGCATGGCGCTACATGGTTGGCGCTGGCCAAACGAAATGATGTTTGTCCGCCAGGAATTGACGGGCGCAATTTTGAATTATGGCAACCGCTCCTGGCGCTGGCCGCATGGGTGGAAGATCAAGGCGAAGCCGGTTTGCTCAAGATGATGCAGGCGCACGCGGCCGACAGCATCGACGCCGCGCGCGATGACGCCATACCCGATGCCGACGAAACCTTGCTGGAAATCCTTGCCGAACAAATCGAAGCCGGCTTGCGTCCAACGGCCGGCGAAATCTTGCGGGAAGCGCAAGAAAAGGATCAAGCGACCTTCGCCAAGTTTTGGACGCCGCGGACCGTGTCCAACCGGCTCAAGAGCTACGGCATCGAAGCGAGAAAAACCGACAGGCGGCGCGAATTCAAAACGACGCCGGCGGACCTGGCGCGCATCCAAACCGCCTACGGCATCGACTTGAACATTTCCGATGCCCCCACCCGCGAACCATCGTCCCGGACCCTACCGAACGACGATTCCAACGGGACGAAATCCGGGACGAAGGGTAGCGATTCCGGGACGCAAGGAAACAAATCCGGGACGAAGAGCAACAATTCCGGGACGAAGGACGGCCGATCGCGGCGGGACGCAACGGGACGCAAGGGACGAAGCAAGTCCATTTTGGGACGTGAATCGAACGGGACGCGAAGCGTGGACCGGGACGAAAGGGACGAAGCGGGACGCAAACCGGGGGTTGGTTCCACCAAAAAACGCAATCAGACGGAACAACGCGACGAAGCTGAATTGATCGGCGGTGAGCTGTGAACCCCGCCAGCATCATCAAGCAATGCCGGCGCGCCGGCATCGAACTGTTCGCCGGAAAAAAGCCCGGCAAGATTCGCTGGCAGTCTCACGATCCGCTGCCCCGCGACCTGCACAAGATCATCCTCGAAAACAAGGCCGGAATCCTCGAATACCTGGCGCTGCCTGCAACAACGAAGCAATACCTTGCGATGGGCTTTTCGCAGGACAACATCCGCGAGCGCCGCCGCTGGGAGTTTCCGTTCTTCCAATTCAGCCGATCCGAAGCACGCGAATGCGTGTTGACCCCGAAGCCGCCGAAGCCGACGCGCTGGGATTTGTTGATCGACGATTACTTCCTCGCCAGCGAATGCAAAAACCCACGCTGGCACAACGACCGGCCGTCGCAAGCCCAGCTCGCGTTGCTGCGCGGTCGCTTCGGCGTCGCGCCGCCGGCCGACGCAACCAAGGGGCAATTTTCGTTTGCTATCAGTGCGGTCAAACGCGGTTCCGAAGTTCGCCGCGCTGCCGACGATCCGCCAGCGCCCGAGACCGTCGAACGGTCCGAACCAATCGAACCGCCGAAGCTGATCCAACCCTTGAATTGGTTCGGCGGCAAGAAGTTTTTGGCGCGCCGGATCGTCGATTTGTTCCCCGAGCGCGGCGCCTGGAATCACTACTGCGAGCCGTTTTTCGGCGGCGGCGCTGTTTTGCTCGCCAACGATCCAAGCGGAATCAGTGAAGTGGTCAACGACCGCAACGGCGACTTGACCACTTTTTGGCGAGTGCTGCGAGACGCCGATTCCTTCGCCCGCTTTCTTCGCATCGTTCAGGCCGTGCCCTTCAGCGAGAGCGAATGGCGCGATGCCGGCACCGTCGCCGTCGATGCCGATTCCGTGCAACGCGCCGCTGCCTTCTTCATTCGATGCCGTCAGAGTTTTTCCGGCACGATGGGCAGCTTTAAGGGTGTGAGCAAGCGCCCCCACGGCGCGATGAATGAAAATGTTTCAGCGTGGTTGAACGCCATCGAAGGCTTGCCGGCGGTTCACCAGCGGTTGAAACGGGTTTTGATTTTGAACCGTGACGCCATTCGCTTCATCGAAGGGCAGGACGGCCCCCGGACCCTTTTCTATCTTGACCCGCCCTATTTGCATTCGACCCGCGCCGGCAACGACGAATATGGCCAGCACGAAATGAGTTTCGGGCAACACCGCGACTTGCTCCGCGTCTTGGCCAAGATCGAAGGCCGGTTCCTGTTGTCCGGTTATCCCAGCAAACTCTATCGGCGATTCGCCGAGCGCCACGGTTGGAAGTGCCACGAATTCGACGTGCCGAACAATGCCGCCGGCGGCGCGACGAAGCGTCGAATGATCGAATGTGTTTGGACCAATTATTGACAGTGGTACGTCACTATTTTTGGAGGATTCGACATGGGTTACTTTCCCCGTTCCGTTTGGGTAGCAACGAACGATCCGCGCGCCTTGCGCCTGCAAGCCGAAGCCGAGCGCAAGAAGCGGCTGCAAGCCCCCCGCAAGGGCGCTCGCTTCGTCATCATCGGAGAAAAGAAATGCTGCGCAAAATGACCATCCAATGCGATTGGCCGTCCTGCACCGCCACGGTCGAATTGGTCTATCGTGGTGAATCCGGTTTCGATTGGAATGCCAAAAGCTGGCGGGCAATCGGCAGTGAAACTCACGGGCCGCACCTATGCCAAGTGCATTCACTGCGCGGCGAAGAAAGTTTGAAACGTGTTCGCGAGCGCGCCAAGGACGCCGAAGCACTCGCCCAAGAAATCACCGCGCTCGCGGTTGGCGACACTTCGCTCTTGCCCGGCGCTGCGATGGCATTCAAGGCAATCTTTCCCGGTTGCGAAGCCTCTTGGAAAAAGGCGGTTGGACATGGCCGATAACGACGCTCTGCAAACCTGGAAAGTTGATTTCATCCGCGCCCTGCAATTGCTTCGCCGCGTCGGCATCGCGATCAAAGCGCCGCCGCAAGGCGAGCCGAGCGCGGAGCGGCTGCAAACCTTGCTTGCGGTTCGCGTCGCTCTGGAAGTCGATGATTTGCAGTTGCGCCCCCACCGCGCCGCGGCCGAAGCCCTGGCGAACGCGGCTTGCAGTCAAACGAACCGCGATTATTTGGCCGAAGTTGCCGCCCTGGAAGCCGCCGGCGGCATCGACGCGGAAATCGCCAAGACCGTCGCCGCCCTGGACGAAAAGACTGTCCACTCTGCCGGCTTGATCCGCACCAGCGATTTCGGCGACGGTTTCCGCATAATTGAGTTGCCCCCCGCTGGCGGCTTGCTGGTTGCCGGCATCGTCGATTTCCTGCCCGCCGATCATCCGTTGCGCAACGTCGTGCCGGCCGACGATTTTCTCCGCCTGGAAATGAGCCATGAACCATATCGGCCTGCGCTGCTGTTGGGACCGCCCGTTGCGCAGCTCGCGGGACCGGCACGGCCAAGGCCATTCTACGGCATCGCCGCGGCGCTCTCGCTGACGCGCTTGTTCCGCAACCGGCAGAAAGAGCGCGATCAAGAGCGCGAAGCGCAAGAGCGCCGGCAGCGCCAACAGGACGAGCAAGAGCGCGCAATGCAGTCGAACACGCGCGAAGCGCTGGCGCGTCGCGTCGCCGAACTGGAAACAAAACTCGGAACAGCAAGGGGGACCGCGAATGCACGTTAATCGACTTGCTGAATTGCTGCCTGACGATGCCAGCGATGTTGAACCGGATGAACCGGCCGAAGACATGTACACGGCGGTTCGCCGCTTTATTTCCGAAAGTGAACCGCCCAAAACCGATTTGCGCGACGTGGTTGCGGACCTGGAGCGCCGCGTCCAGAAACTTGAGCAACAACAAACACGAAAGGACCGATGCCCATGAACAACACCACGAATAACGGCGCGGGCAACATGCTCGCGAACGCCGGCGACGCCGAATTCCTGTTGGGCACTGCCCTGCGCGGCAGCATAGAGGCGAGCATTTTGGAAGCGGCGCACGCCGTCCACGACACCCTGTTGGAACGGCTGCCGGGCATCGTGGGCGAAATCGTTGACGAGCGCTTGGCCGACGCGGAGCAACGCATTCTGGCCAATTTGCGGTCCATGATCGAAGCGATGCCGACACCCACGGTCAACATCCAAGTTCCCGAAGCGCCGCAAGCCGAAATCGTCGTGCAAGTGCCGCCGCCGCGCTTGACCAGCAAGACCATCGACTATGACGCGCACGGCCGGCCGGCAACCGTGACCGAGCGCGAAATCGCCGATTGAATCAAAGGCGGCGCGGACGTGGCTCGCGGGTTACTTCTCCCGTTCGTGGCAGCCTTTCCCGCGCCGCCGCCAAACAAAGTGACATGGCAGTGTCAACCGGAAGGGGATGATGGAATGGAAGAGCTGCAAAGTCTGGAAGCGATGCTCAAGAACCCGCGCACGCATCCGCGATTTCGCAGCGCGATCAAGGGGTTCATCACGGATCGGCAAAGCACGAAACGAAAAGTGAAGCCGTCAGTGATTTGGGGGAATGAACCGATGAAACGAACCAAGACCCTGTCCGCCCTGTCCGAAACTGCCGGCGCAGCCTTGATCCCGCCCGCACGTCAGCCGGCCGCTTGCAATTGCGGCGCGTGCGGCTCTTGTGAGCGGACGGCGGCTTGCAACTTGATCGGCAACGACCTGGCAAAGATCGACGTTGAACACCGCGCCATTCTGCAAATGCTTCGGAACGCCAAGCAACTTCGGGAGCTGCGGACGAAGTTGATGAGGATGCAGGGATACGAATACTGGGAACCGAGCGGCGACGAAGATGTACGGGCCATCGAAAGGCGATTGCGCGAAGTCGCTGCGCAGCGGCAACGGCTTGTCGATGAACTGTGCCAACGTTGCGGCGTTTGCCCGATGGGGGAAGAAAGTTGAATCGTCCCGTTTCACTTTTTCAAAGTAAAGGTACTTGTCATGAACAACGATCAAGACCGCGCCCGAAACTTCATCGACCGAATCGCCGGCCGTCCCGTGTCAACGCGGGCCGACGGTGTTTTGGGCGCATTGACCGGCGCTCATCCGCGCCGGGAAGATGAGCAACTTCCGCAGCGGGCCGACACGACGCGGCTTGTGGACAAGGCCGGCACCGCCAAGGGACCGCAACAGGGCGGCAAGCAACCGTACAAGGGATGATCCGGCGATGGTCACGAAAACCAAGCGACGGCGCTACAGCGACCGGCAACGGGCCGAAGCGTTGCTGGCGCTGTCCAGCAACGGCGGCAACATCAAGCGAACGTCTCGCGAATTGGGCATCCCCTACATGACCATTTCCGAATGGGCAAAGGGTGGGTGTCACGAATCTGTCACGAAGTTTCGTGACGAAAACCGCGGCGACTTGGCCACGGCCATCGAAAACATCGCCTGGCGTTTGCTGGAATCCATGCCGGGCAAGATCGACAGTTCCGGCTTGCGCGACGTGGCCACGGCGTTTGGGATTTCAGTGGACAAGGCGCGGTTGCTCCGCAACGAAGCAACCAGCATTTCTGCCAATGTGGAAGGGATGACCGATGACCAGCGACTTGCACAACTTCAACGACTTGCTGACCGCGTTCGATCCCGAAGGCTTGGCGTTGCTGACGGTGGAAGAGCGCCGGCAATTGGATGCGCTGCTTACGCCGATCCCACTGCAACAGGATGACCGGAATGATTGGTCGATCATCCCCTTGTCGGTGAAGATTGCGTTGCGCGATTCAATCCAACGCGCAAAGCTGGACGGCCCGGACACCGGCAGGCACGTTTCGCTGGCGATTCTGGATTTGCCCGACGAAACCAAGCGCTTGATCGCGACTGCCCTTCGCGACGGCGTTTGGCACGGCCCAGCCGACGCGCCGCGGCCGTGGGAGCTGCCGACTTCGCCGGCCGTTGAATCAGCGCCGGCCTGAACTCGCAAACGTGTTGGCGTCCAACCGCCGGCGACGAAACCAGCCGGAACCGCACAAGCCGCCGATGCCCGCGAGCGCCAGCAACAACGACGAAGGCGCGGGAACGGCCGCGACCAATTCCGATTCAATGCTGAAATCGTAATTGCGCGAAAAGAACCCTTCAGCCGAGCCGCTAATCTTAGTTCCGACCACCGGCGGATTTGCGCCCGGACCGAAGCCTCCACCGTAGACAACGAACGAACTGCCCGGCCCAACGTAGCCCACCGGCATCCGCAGCTCTGAACCGTCTGGCGAAGTGGCCTCCCAATACAGCCCGCCGTACACCGTCGTGCTGGTTGTAAGTGTGAAGGCGTTCAATCCGCCGAAACCAGCAGCAACAAAAGCCGTGGGGCCGTTGTAAGTGATTGTGCTGCCCACGGCGATGGGCGTAAAATTTGTGCCGCCGCCGGTCAACAGGATTGGTGTTATTGTGCCCGTAGTCACGAAACCAAAATTGTCGAACTGGTAATTGAAAATTGACGCGATGTAGCTGCCCGGCGCGAACGTGAGCGGATTGTTCAGGTCCACGGCGATGATGTCAAATGCGCCGTCGGACGCAGCGGCAGCCACGTTGCCCGGACCGACGACGAAGCCGGCTACGGCGTGCGCCGGCCAAAGCGCCGCCCACGTGGCGACGCCGAAGGCAATCAGGGTTGCACGGAACATGACGGGGTTTCTTTCTGGGCACCGCCGTCGCGTGGTTGTACCGGCTGCCATTGTCCCCCGCCGCAATGCCGTTGTCCAGCAAGAAACAATCCGGCATCGCTTGCGACGCTGTTGCCCGGCCGAATACCCCCTGCGCAATCCTGGACGATCCCAAGGCCGTCCGCGCCGGCAATCATTCAACCCGTCCCGTTTCGATCAAAACCGCCGATGCTGGACGTGGAAGTATCTTCGGAAATCTTTTCAAATACTCTTGACTGTCCGTTGAAGAGTGCTATAATATGGGTGTAGTCAACGGCAACCACTTTCAACGGGTGTCACAATGGCAGCAATCATCGGGTATCGTCGGGTATCGACGCAGAAGCAAGGTCAGAGCGGTTTGGGGTTGGAAGCGCAGCAAGCCGCCATCGAAGGCCACGCCAAGCAACAGGGACACAAGATCATCGCCAGCTACACCGAAGTCGAATCGGGCAAGGTGAACGGCCGGCCGGAACTGGCCAAGGCCCTGGCGCACGCCAAACGCAGCAAGGCGACGCTAGTAGTGGCCAAGATGGACCGCTTGTCCCGCAATGCCGCGTTCCTGTTGGCGCTGCGCGACTCCGATGCCGATTTCGTCGCCGTGGACAATCCCCACGCCAACCGGCTGACCGTGGGCATTCTGGCCGTGGTTGCCGAAGATGAAGCCCGACGAATCAGCGAGCGCACCAAGGCCGCCCTGCAAGCCTACAAGGCCCGTGGCGGCAAGCTGGGCGCTGAACTGCCCCAATGCCGCAACTTGACCCAAGAGGCACGGGAGAAGGGCGCGCAGCGTGCCGGCGAAGCCGTCCACAAGGCCGCGCAGGAAACTTACGTCGATCTTCTCCCGGTCATGGCGTCGGAACGATCCGCCGGCAAGACGTTGAAGGAAATCGCCGATAGGCTGAACGCGGACGGCCATACGACCCGCAGCGGCCGGCCGTGGACCACGGGCACGGTCTACAGCGTGTTGACCCGCAACGCGGCCTAGAGGCGAGCATGGCGAAGAAAAAGAAGCTAACACCCATCCCCGCACTGCGTCCCGTTGCGTCCCAATCGTCCCGCGATGCCGCCGCTGCCGATCATCGACGGCAACAGCTCTTGGAACTCTGGCGCACGCTGCGCAGCGACCCGGAAGCCGCCGCCAAGATCGTCACCGGGATGGACCCGGCCGAAGCGAAGCAAATCAAGGTACTGTGGGCAGCGATCCGCAAGGCAACGAAGCGCAAACCCAGCAAGGCACGTTGAACGATTCGCCGATCATCCCCGCAAATTGACGTACCCGTGACACTGGCCCGAACCCCGCTTGCATCATCGGCGCTCGCCTACGTCGATCCTGGCGCGTTTGCGGGTAGTCTGGGCGGCCAAGGTCGTGATGGGTTTTAATCAATTTACTGAGAATAGAAATTCGACTACTGAAAAACCCTGCAAATTCTCGCATTTGCTCGCAATCACTTGCAACGCGGGAATTGCACGGTTATAATGCACCGCATGCCAGTTTTTCAGGCTTTTTCGGCTTGTGACATAGGTATGTCAGGACCGTCTGAAAATCCTTAGGTCGTGGGTTCAATCCCCACTCTGTCCACTGGCCGGAAGCCTTGGGAAACCGCACGTTTTCCAAGGCTTTTTGCGTTTTTCCATCATCGCCGGCGCTCCCCGTTTCCGTCTCAGTTTGTCTCTCGGAATCGCCCAAGACACACCGTCACCGACTTTGACGACCGGCGCCGTATCGGTTACAAGGAAGAGGAGAGCTGCGTCCGCGGTGTGCGCCGAGACGGTGGGGCAGGCCGCCTGGCCGTGTCGCGCGTGGACAGACCAAGTCGGCTGGTCTGCATCATTGCCGTGCAGCCGAGCCGCCCGCACTACGTCAGAGCGATGAGAACGGGACGTTCTACTTTGTTTTAGCAAAGTAGAATGTCGCCTTTTCCCGTTCGCGGCTCGGGCAGGTCGAGTTCGACGAAGGTGTTGCGTCCCAGATGCAAGTAGTCGCCGAGGTGCGAGGAACCGTCGTTGTCGATCAGCGCGGCGATGCGGCTGGCGGCGTCGCCGATGCCGCCGCTGCTGCCGTAATCGTAATTGAGCACCCGAGCGTTTGGATAGCTCATGGTCGTGGGCCGCGTGTGGTTGTCGCTGCCAGAAAAAACGGTTCCTGACACGAATGGCACTGCCGGTTGATATGAAAGGACTTACGTCAAACGCTATCGATGAAGACACCACGTGCAATTACGAAAACCAGGGATTCACAGCATTCGGAAAACACGGCAAAAGCAGCATATGACGTAACTCGTTGGTACATAAGCGGCAGTGCCATTCGTTCCTGACACCTACTCTACTCCCTACTCCCTCATCCGTGAGCGCGGGGCGTTCCGGCTTGTCGTCCTCCGCCGCGCGCTCGGGCACGCGGACCAGGAAGAACGAGAGCGCCTCCAACAACTGCTCCTTGGACAAAACTTCGCGGTAAAGAAACTCGACCGGGTATTCGGCGGGATTCGTGGGTGTATTGGTCAGGCCCGTGTTGTGCCAGCGGAAATTCTCCTCCCGTCGCGAGTCGGTGGCGGCCATTACGTCACAGGTGTCGGCGGCGAGGTAAAGGAACGGGTGCTGGAAAATCTTGCGCGCAGGGTCGCGCTTGGCGAACTGCGCCACGGCGTCATGTACGTTCTGGTTGGCCTCGTGCTTCAATTCCAGGTCCACGATGGGCAGCCCGTTGAGGAAGAACACGAAATCAATCTCTTGGTTCGTTTCGCCGAAGTAGAAATGCGGGCGGAACGTGATGCGATTCTCGGCGTGTTTCGTGGTGGCGGCGCTTTCGGCGGAGCGCGGCTTGGGATAGAAGAGCCGGAACTCCAGTCCGCGCACCTTGAGGCCGTGGCGCAGCGACATCCACAGCGGCGTGCGCTCCAGTTCCTTGCGCAGTGCCTTGAACACCTCTTCCCGCGCGTCCGTGCCGTAATCGTCCTTGAGCTTCTTGAGCGTGTCGGCCTGCGTTGCTTTGAGGAACGCCCAAAGGTGGTCTTCGGCGATGAAATGCTCGGTGTTCGTGATGTCGGCCTGTTCGAGCACGTCATATTTATGCTCGCGGACGAGGAATTCCGCGATGTGCTGCTGAAAGGTCAATTCGGGAGTTTTCTTGCGCTTGGGCATGGTCACTCGGTTTCACAGGCCTCACCCGTTTCCCTGAATTATCATACATTAGCTGCGAATCAACAAGTTCCGTCCGCACCGGGGTAGGAGCCGGGGGTGAAGATTTATCGGGCCATGACTCCGGACGCCGACGGACTGCCGCATGTCGGCCGGTCGGCCCGGCAACTTGGGGTTCGCACGTTTGACCGGTTGCCCCATAATGATGTCAGGGCGGCGACCCCGGACGACATTGTGAATCCCCGCGAGGGGATGTCGGCGGCGCCGAACAACCCGGCCAATCTCACCAAGAACCGCCGACCGCCCCAAGTCAACGGGGGCACGGGGAAAGACCCGGTTTGGGAGATCGACACCGAAGACCTCGGGCCGGAACTCGAATACGTCCAAGACAAGCCGACCCACGGCGTCGTGGGGGCAAAAGAGCCGATGACGCTGGCAGAGTTGGAGCAGGCGTTGGCGGCCACCCGGGCGCGGTGGATTCGGGTGATCGGCTGACCTCGTGGAGGATGGTGGAAATGGCGACACCTTTGGAGCGCGTGCAAGCGGCCTGGGCCACCGGCGATCCGCTGGTGTTGCATCGGGAAGTCGAACAATTGGCGGCCGAGGGGCAGCCACGACAAGCCCTCGAAGACGCCCTGGAGGCGTTGCTGCTCGTGGTCCGGACTGCGGGAGCCGATGACGACACGGAAGAAATCATCAACGGCGTCTGGGACCGGCTTACCGGGTGGTGCCACGCGGACCGGCACATCAGGGCGGTGTCGCCCAAGGAAAAAGCGTCGGGCGTAGATTCGCGGATCAATGATCCGCGGACTCTCGACCCCGTCTCCAATCCCAGCACGTTACGGTGAGCAGGCCGGTCGCAAATCCGCCGCCGTCACCCGCCGCTGGCCGGTGACGCACTCGTGAATCAGCGACTTGCGGTAGGCGGTCAGGGTGGCGATTTGGGCTTCGATGCAACCGCAGAGATTGCGGTGCTTCAAGTCATGTTGGTCGATTCTGCCAACAATCTCGCGTTGCACTTTGATCTTTGGAAACGGGATGCGGATAAGGCCGAGGTCGCTGTGGCTAAGCCCTTGTCGAGACGCACCAGTGAAAGTCGAAAGTATCTGATCTTGTCCCATCGGTGAGGAAAGAAACGCGGCAAGAAATCGATGATCGACCCACGGGCCGGGACGAATGATACAGACATGCTGGTTGACGTTTCCGTCGCCAAAGCCGTCTGGCAAGAATGCGCAACGACCGATGGATGCCCCCGTGATGTTCAGCAGCACATCGCGCGCGCGCAATTTCGTGCCGCTCATGTCCTCATGAGTTTCCTCGGCGATGTAGGCCACGTCCTCGAGTCGCAGGCCGTCGAAATGCACGTTCTGGCTTCGCAACAAGGGGATGCCGGCGTCGAGATACGACGCTGCTCCACCGGGCGGCGTGACGCCGCTGCCGATCTTCCAGACGTGGTCTTTGATCCGGTCAACGGCCCACACCGTTTGCGCTGCAAGTTCTGACGATGGCTGCACAACGCTCATTTCGCCAGCCCCTCCAACATCGTCTCCGCGTCCTCCTCCAACTTTCGGCACTCGGCCAACAGGTCGTTGGATGTCGTGGTCGGCATTCAATTGCCACTCTCCATTTCCGCCCGCACCAGATTGGCGAGCTGCTTCGCGGTGGGCAGTTTGCCTTTCAGCTCACCGGGCAGTTTCGACTGCAACTGATAGGCGGCGACGCCGATGGGGTTGGCCTTGGTGCGGAGAGCGTATTCCACCTCCACATCATCCTTTTCCGCGCAGAGGATGATGCCGATCGAAGGCTGGTCGCCGGGGCCGCGTTCCTTGTCGTTGAGCAGATTCAGGTAGAAATCCATCTTGCCGGCGAACTCCGGCTCGAAGGGGCCGACTTTCAGATCGAAGGCCACCAGCGCCTTGAGGAAGCGGTGGTAGAACAGCAGATCAATGAAATACTCCTTCTGGCCGAGGGTGATGCGGTGCTGGCGGCCGACGAAGCAGAAACCGTAGCCGAGTTCGAGCAGGAACGCTTGCAGGCGGGAGATGAGGCGGTCTTCGAGTTCGCGCTCCCGCACGGCCCGGCGCAGGCCGAGGAATTCGAGGTTGTACGAACTTTTCAGCATCTCGTCGGCTTGTTCGGCAAGGTGCTCCGGCAAGGCGAGATCGAAGTTGTGCGTCTTCTTTTCCGTGACGGCGCGCTCGTAGCTACCGGCCTTGATCTGATTGAGCAGGACATTGCGCGACCAGCCGAAACGGGCGGTGGCGCGGAGATACCAGAGGCGGGCGGCGGGGTCGGAGAGCTTGTCGAGGATGAATCGGTGATGTCCCCACGGAACTTCTGCGACAAGCTGTTGCAGAAGTTGGCCCGGGTCATCGCTGTCTTCCAATTTGGCTGCAGGTTGCAGCCAAATTGCGGAGCTTTTTGGAGAATGCTCCAATTCTGCAACAGGCTGTTGCAGAATTACGGACGGAACTCCACTGGCATCCAATTTGGCGACAACTTGTCGCCGTTTTTTCTCTCTGGCCAATTCTGCCACAGCCTGTGGCAGAATTGGGTTCGCCCCGCGTTGACTGATTTCTGGCACAGCCTGTGCCAGAAAATCAGAAGCTGAATAAGCCTCATACAGACGCCGCATATACCACACATTGCGCGGGGAGAATCCGCTCATGGAGGGGAAAGCCCGCTGCAGGTCCGCGGCGACCATTTCCACGACAGATTCGCCCCAGCCAAGCGCCTGCTGCTTCTCAACAATCCCACGGCCGATGTCCCAGTACAGGAAAATCAACTCGTGATTGACTCTCCGCGCCGCCGAGAGACGCGCGGCGGCGACGCGCGCCTTCAGTTCCTCGACGAACTGCCGGTAGTCGGCGCTGATGGCCAGGGCGGTGTCCGTGGTCTTTTTCATTGGGCCAGCCCCTCCAGCATTTTCTCCGCTTCCTTCTCCAGCTTCCAGAACTCCGCCAGCAACTCTTTCGCGGGTGTGGGCGGCTGGTAGCGGTAGAAGTATTTGTTCGGCAGGATTTCGTAGCCGAGTTGCGGGCTGTCCTGCCAGCGGATGATGGGCTTGGCGATTTCCCGTTTCAGGAACGCCGCGATATCCTCGCCGTGCGGAATGTATTCGTCGTCCTGCACGTAGTGGCGGTGGGTCCATTCGACGGCGAGCGTTTCGTCGGCGTCGGCCAGGGCTTCCTTGAACTTCTTTGCGGCGTTGTCCTTCGCTTTGACGGTCAACTCGACGGTCTTCTCCTTGCCCTTCACCCTCACCCGCACGCGGAAACTCAGGTCGCTCTCGTGGAAGTCCTGTTCCTTCTTCACGTTCGCGGCGGTGAAGGCCTTCTCGTAAGGCTCGGTGACGATGGCGGGCTGGTCGTGCTCGTCCGTCTGCCAGAAGACGACGCTGACCTTGTGGTAGGCGAAGTCTTGGTTGCGGAAAATCTTCACGTGCTCATCCGTGAAGCCTTTCGACCATCCTTCGAAATAGCGCTGCTTGATCCACTGCCGGTGCGCATCCGTCATCCGGTTGCGCTTATAGCTGAATGCTTTGGGCTCTTTCTCAAACTGCCGGCGGGCGTCAATGAGCATGACCCGGCCGCGATGGCTTGCCGGCTTCTCGTTGCGCAGGAGCCAGATGTAGGTAAAAATGCCGGTGTTGTAGAAAAGCTGGTCGGGCAGCATGACGATGGCGTCGAGCCAGTCGTTTTCCAGAATCCAGCGGCGAATTTCGCTCTCGCCCGAGCCACAATCGCCATTGGAGAGGGGCGAGCCGTTGAAGATGATGGAGATCCGGCTGCCGCCGTCTTCGGCCGGGATCATCTTGGCCAGCATGGTTTGCAGGAAGAGCATCGCGCCGTCGTTGACGCGCGGCATCCCGGCCTGGTAGCGGGTCTTTTCGAGTTTGCGTGCCTCGGTTTCGTAGCCGTCCTTGCCGCCCCAGGTGACGCCGAAGGGCGGGTTGCTCAACATGCGGCGGAAGTTTTCCTCCAAGAGCGCGTGGTCTTCTTCGTAAACTTTGCGAAGCGTCCAGTCGGTCTTGTTGGAGAACGGCGACTGTTTGGGATTCAGTTCGAGTTCCTTGACCAGCTTGGCGAGTTCCTTCTCGGTGAGCTTGGGCCGCTTGGCCAGCACCTCCGCGCGCTTGGTCTCGCGCCACGCCAGCAGCACGCATTCCAGCCGCCGGATGACAATGATGGGCAGGATGACACCCTGGTATTCGTAAGCCTTGAACTTGCCGCGCAGCCGCTCGGCGGACTTCCAGATGTCGCCCGCGAGGTTGTCGAGCTTCGGTTTGTTGAGGGAGAGCGACATCGTTCAACGAACTCCTATGAACCGGCACTGAGGCGGGACGCCGTAGCAACAGCGATCGTCGTGCTTGGCGTTGGCCTTGAGGTTCGACCAACGGGCTTCCTTGGGCACCCAAAAGATGTTGCAGGCGCGGTATTCGTCGGCGTCTTCCGGGTCCGCGCCGCTTTTGCGGTCGGCGTCGAGCTTGGGCGTTTCCATGAGGGTCTTGCAAATGGGGCATCGAAAGCGAATCACGCAACAGCACTTTCTGCTGGGGAGGCCGACGACCAAGCGAGTCTACATCCGCCTACGCCGGAGTTCAATCAAGAAACAATTCCGGTGGTGTCTCAGTTTGCCGGTATTGTGGTGCGGGCGTCCCGCCTGCACCGTGCAGCCGAGACGGCCGCACCACAAACTGAGACACTGCTACAATTCCCAAGAGATCCCGGCCACCCGGGGGAAATCATCGAGAACCACGCCGAACGCTCAGCTGCCGCGCGGAACAAGGGGGTCGCCGGTTACCATGTCGGTTGCAAAACCAGACGCAGCGGTCGCTGTGTGCATAGGGAGGGGGGGGAGGGGGGGAAATGTAATCCATCGCCAAGCCGCCCGACACACTCGGAAAAGGCGATCACTTGGCATGGTTCAAAACCGGGTCACAATCCTGCGCGCGCGCGACATTCTCAACTCAAGGCGGAGGCGGCAATGCACTTGGTCTATTTGGACGAAACGGGCAACACCGGCGCCGATTTGAACGACGTCCAGCAGCCGGTGTTCGTGCTTGCCGCGCTGATTGTGCCGGAAGTGTGTTGGCAGGATTTGGAAAAGGATTTGGAGACCGGCCTAGCCGCCCTTTTTCCCACCATGGCCGCCGAAGGCCGCGAAGTCCACGGCAAGGATCTTCGCAACGGGTCTGAAGACTTCAAGGGGGTCGCTTCCGCCCAACGGCTGCAATTGCGGGATGACTGGCTGAAGACGGCCCAAAAGCACCAGCTCAAATTGGTCTATCGCGCGATCGTGAAGAAACGCTTCCAGCGCTGGTCGCACGACACGTTTGGCTCCGGCGTCTCCATCAACCCGCACGTGGCCGCGTTTCCCTTGGTGGCTCGCGTCGTGGACGAGTATCTTGACTCATTGCCGGGAAAAGCCCTGGGCATGTTCATCTCGGATGAGAACAAGGAGATTGTCCACGACGTTGAGAAATCGATCAAAATACTCCGGGGTGCGGCGGGCGCCTTGAGGCTCGCGCGCATCGTGGAAAAAGGCTTCTTCATCGATTCGACAAAAAGCCGTGTCTTGCAGCTATGCGACGTGTGTGCGTTCAGCGCTCGGAAAAAGGAGGAGGCCAAGGCGGGAAAGCCTATCAAAGGTCCCGATGAGCAAGGGGTCGCCTTGATCGAACCCTTGATTCACTGCGGCAATGAGGCGTTGGTGGATGTTCTGGCCTGGCTGACAACGCAGCAAAGCCAAGCCGCCAATAAAAAAGAGCGGCCAGGGACTAAGTCCTGAGGTCGGCTGACGCCGGCCCACACTGGTCGCCGATTCCATTATACTCCAAACATCGGCAGCGGGAACCCGAATCTGGGTGGTTGTCATGCAAGTGGGGCAGGGCCCTATTCTGGGGGGGTCACACACGGGAATTTGAACATCTTGACGCGCTCAATCGACATAACCGGCGGCAGAATCAGTCGTTGGAAAAACGCTCATCGATATGTTCAAGTGCATGTGATTTGAACACGTCGAGAGATAAGTAAATATACCTACATACGGGCAAGCCGTAGGCCGGGGAGTTCGGGTGCAAAACCAGACGCAGCGGTCGCTGTGTGCATTGGGAGGGGGGGGAGGGGGGGGAAATGTAATCCATCGCCAAGCCGCACGACACCCTCGGATAAGTTGATCATTTAACTCGGAGCGTGCTCGGAAGTCCAAGACCGGAAACGAGTTGTGCTGAAAAGTTAAGTGATCATCTGGGCCGGTTTTAGATGATCACATGACTCTGCGTTGGATCGTGGGGGGCCGAACACGATGAAAACACGCATTTCCCGGATGAGCCTGATTTCATTCAGGGGGTCCAAGTGCTGAATGAAACGAATCGAAAGGCCATTTCCGCAAAGTTAGTCCAGACCATCGGTTATGCCGAAAACCCCGGCCTGGTTCGATTTCATTCGACACTTTCGGTGTGTGCTGAACGCAAATGAATGAATCCGCAGGGCCTACCGAAGGATAGCAGCAGCAGCCGTTGCTCGGCCGTGAGCGGCGGCAACGGGTCCTGCGCCGCCTTGACCAAGCGCCGTCCGTGCCGCCTGCGACCCGAGGACCTTGAAGTATTTGAGTCCCTTGAGGTCCTTGTCCTTGATCGGTAGTCGTCGTTTCGCCGTCATCGGCCGCCTCCGCGAGCCCAGCTGCCAAATCGGCAGCAATTTGGGCTTGCGAAGGGTATTACAGCTGATAGCGTGCCAAACCGATGGAAAAAGTGCGAGGTATGGAAAATTCAACCCAGCGTTGCTGCTCAGCACGAAATGTGCCGGACAGTATTGTCCGCGGCCCCTTTTTCTTCCTGAGTCTGGACAATGGCAGTGGCTCTGCGGATTGGATAGGATACCAAAAGCACCGGGTCGGGCAACCCATCACCGCAGGCGCCCTTGGGTTCCCGAGCGGGCAGGGATGAACCATGACGACAACGACGATCACCGTCGAGGCCACGCTCCAGCCGGACGGCGTGACCTTGCACCTGGAGAAGAAACTCGCCCTGCCGCCCGGTCGGGTAAGCGTGACCGTGCAGCCCACGGGGCCAGGGTCCGGGCCGACCATGCTGGAGGTGCTGGATCGCATCCACCGGGACCAGCAACAGCGGGGCCGCAGGCCAATGACGGAGCAGGAGTTGGCTGCTGAGATCGCCCAGATGCGCGGCGAAGACGACGAGTACGAGCAGCGGTGGCGGGAAATCTGGTCCCAGACCGGCACGAAGCCCGAGAGGACGGACAACCCCTGATGCTGGTCTACCTCGACACCGTCATCTGCATCTACGCCGTTGAAGGTGCGCCGTCCTTCCAGGCGAGAGCCAGGGCGAGGTTGGCAACGATGCGGGCCGCAGGCGATCAGCCCGCCATCAGCGACCTGACGTGGCTGGAGTGCCGCGTCAAGCCGATCCGTTTGGGGGATGCGCTGGCCCTGGCCGACATGGAGGCGTTCTTGACCGGCTCCGACGTGGTACGGGTGCCGATGCCCACGGCGGTCTACGAGCGGGCTTGCCGGATTAGGGCGGTCCACAATTACAAGCATGGTTCACAAATGCGCACAGGCATAGGTGCTTTTCGAGACGACAGGATTTCGACACAGTTGGCACGCACTCAACTTCCTATCCCCTTGATCCATCCAATGTTACATCGAAAAAAATGTCGGCATCACATGACAGGCAAGTGTAGTCCCTACAGCGTTCACTCTGTCACCCAGAAATGACAAGAATTGAACCATGCCCTATGTCCACGCAAGAAAGTGTTACCCTGGTTTGAACCATGCCCGGAGGCATGGCTATGGGGCGCAGTTGCGACTGGGCCAAGCAGTGGGCCACTTGGCACAGTCGTGCACAGTCGTGCCCGTAGCGTAACTGCTGACCTGGACATCTGTTATGGCAGCCGATTTCGCGACTAGGCCACAATGCCACCTTTGCTGCACACACACGCACTGGCAACGTTGCCAGCTTTTGGCAACCTTGGAAAACCAAGGCGGCCACTTTTTGGCAACGTTGCCAACTTTTGG
>Ga0080064_1001630_pt1 | contig 43774 bp, 37 predicted proteins | sample Subgrocontami54m_FD_69260 | JGI IMG/M metagenome (GOLD analysis project Ga0080064, IMG submission 69260) | Subsurface groundwater microbial communities from S. Glens Falls, New York, USA - GMW46 contaminated, 5.4 m (SPADES assembly) (version 2) ...
AGGGCGGGGGCCAGGTGCCCGGCGAAGAGGCGGTCTACGCCCGCGACCCCGGGCAACTGCTCACCGGCAGCTACGTCGACTATCCGATGCCGCGCGCGGACTGGATGCGCGGCATCCGCTGCGACGAGCACCCCGTGCCGACGCGATCCAACCCGCTCGGCGCCAAGGGCGTGGGCGAGTCCGGGACCTCCGGGGCGGTGCCCGCGCTCGTGAACGCCATCCTCGACGCCGTCCGGCCCGCGGGCATCAAGCACCTGGACACGCCCATCACGCCCGACAAGCTCTGGCGCGCGCTGCGCGCGGCGAGCGCGTAGCGCATCCGGGGCGGGTCTCGCCTGGCGCCTAGGCGCCGCGGCGGCCGCGCTTCGGCGCGCTCGGCGCTCGGGCGGCATCGACGATGCCGCAGGCGATGTCGATGGTGTTCTTCAGGGTGTCGATATTGCCGACGTACCCCTTGAGGGCTTCCCCGGCCCGCCGGCGAAGCGTCTTCGAATCGATCCGGCGCTCGCGTGCAAGGCACTCGATATCCGCGCGGTCCTGATCGGAAAAGCGCGACAGCTTGCTCACCGCGAGATCGAGCGGCGAGAGCACGCGCACCTCGATCAGGCGGGCGTCCACGCCGGGCAGCGAAACCGGGATGGACGCGGCGTAGGCATCCTCGTGCAGCAGACCGAGGCTGTCGTTGAAATTGCGATCCAGGTACAGGATGCGCGTGCGGCCGTCGACGTCGCGATACGCGACGCTCATGTCATCGGCAAGAACCAGCCGCCTGGAAAAGCTGGCGTCGATGTCCTCGGAAACCCTTGCGCCGGTGTGCAGGTACAGGGCCGCTCCGCCCGCGACGAACATGCGTACCGGAAGCGCGGCGGCGGGCGTGCCTTCCAGGGACGCGGCGATCCCGCGCGCGATCCGCGCGAATGCCTCCAGGTAGTCCTTGGTTACGCGTTCATCGGGCTGCATGTGCGGTCGCACGGGACTTCCGTGCCCTGAGCATCGGCAGAAACCGCGCCGGGCGCAGCGGACTTTGCCTCAACCACAGCCCGAAGACCTCGGGCGTCGTCACGCCGACGTGCAGCGACTCGGCGAGCCGCAGATAGCGCTCCCGGTCGAACCCGCCCGCGCCGGCGAGCAGCGCCGCAAGCCCGCCCATGAAGAATCCGGAGGCGTGCGCCCGCCAGACAACGGGATCCATATTGCCGGAAGCGCACAGGTCGAGGAGCGAGGATTCGACGTCCCGATCGTACGCGACGGCGCCTTCGCCGCCCGCGCGCGCGGCCGTCGGCACCGCCACCAGGGAACACCCGGCGCCCTCGGCAAGCGCCCACAGCGTACGCGAGTCGCAGGACAGCCGCGTGCCGAACCTGGACAGGGTTTCTCTGGGAACGCCGGAAGCGCGCGCCCACTGGGCGTCGCTGGCGAAGCGAAGCCGGGCCGCGGCGCGCAGGGAATCGAGCAGGCCGGCAGTCGGATTGGACTTGGGTTGCCGTTTTGTTGACTTTTGCATCACGCCAGTCTGCACATTGTTGACGAATTAGTCAACAATATGCGGGAGCCCATGCACCCGCTGCGCGCCGGGCCCCTCAGTAGGCGATCTTCGCGACCTCGCGCAGTTCCTCGGGCGTGGCGCCGTCGAAGCCGAACAGCTCGAGGTACGGCGGGATCATCTCGAACAGCATGTCGATGCCGATCTGGAACCGGCATCCGCGCTCGCGCGCGGCGAGCAGCAGCGGCGTCATCTCGGTGCTCATCACGACCTCGCCCACGAAGGTCGGGGGCGAGAGCCGCGCGAGGTCCACCGGCGGCGGGTCCCCGGGTCTCATCCCGAGGGGCGTGCAGTTCACGACCAGATCGTAGCCGGCGGGATCGTTGGATCCCGTGCGCACCGAGAGCTCCGGATAGTGCCGGCGAAGCCGCGCCGCGAGACCCTGCGCCGCGGCCGCGTCTATGTCGAAGAGCGCGATCGAGCTCGCGCGCTCGGCGGCGAGCGAGGCCGCGATCGCGGAGCCCACGCCGCCGCATCCGACCACCAGGCACGTCGCGCCCGTGCAGGCGAAGCCCTTGTGCTTCAGGCCGCGCGTGAACCCCACGCCGTCGAACATGTCGCCGATCAGCGTGCCGTCGGGCCGCTTCAGGATCGCATTGCAGGCGCCCGCGATCTTCACCGCCGTCGTGACCTCGTCCAGCAGGCGCCCGGTCGTGACCTTGTGCGGCATCGTGATCAAGGCGCCGCGGATGTTGGTGAGCTTGAACAACGACTTCATCACGGCCGGGTAGTCCTCGGCCTTCACGCCCATCGGCATGACGACCGCGTCGATGCCGTGCTTCTCGAACCAGGGGTTGTAGATGAGCGGCGCCTTGAACGCCTCGGTCGGGTAGCCGATATGCGCAATCAGGGTGGTTCTGCCGCTTATCATTCGAGCTTCCTTCGCCGGGGTTGGGTGATCGGCCCGCTACGGTCGACTCAGCCCTGGTATCCCATGAGCCGCGGCAGGAACAGCACGAGGTCCGGTACCAGGGTGATCAGCGCAAGGGCGCCTATCATAGCGGCGAGAAACGGCATCACGTCGCGCACGAGATCCTTGAGCGGCACGTCGGCGATCCTGACCATCATGAAAAGCAGCAGGCCGTACGGCGGCGTAACCAGGCCGATCATGATGTTGACGACCGCGACCACCCCGAAATGCACGGGGTCGATGCCCAGCGCCTGCGCGGTCGGCAGGAGAACCGGAACGATGACCAGCAGGATCGTGGTTCCTTCCAGGAAGCAGCCGAGGACCAGCAGCAGGAGGTTCGCGATGAAGAGGAAGCCGAGCGGCGAAAGCTCGTAGCCTTTGAGCATGACGCTGAGCGCCCTGGGGATGTTCTCGACCGTGATGACGTAGTTGAAGACCATCGCGCCGGCGATCAGCATGCCGATCGAGATCGTCACGCGCGAGCTGGTCAAGAGCGACGTGTAGACGTCCCCCCAGCCGATCGAGCGATACAGCAACGCGGAAACCAGCAGCGCATACGCGGCGGCGACCGCGGCGGCTTCGGTGGGCGTGGTCACCCCGCTGTAGAGGCAGCCGAGCAGGATCACCGGCATCATCAGCGCGGGCAAGGCTTCCCAGGTGATGCGCGGCAGTTCGCGCAGCGGAACGGGCTTCTCGACCGGGAAGTTCCTGCGCCTGGCGGTGAATGCGATCAAGGCCATCTGCGCGAATCCTATCAGCAGGCCCGGAACGACGCCGCCGAAGAACAGGTAGCCGATGGACGTGTCGGAGACCAGCGCGTACAGCACCAGCGGGATCGACGGCGGGATGATGGGACCGATGACCGAGGATGCCGCGGTCAGGGCGGCGGCGAAGCTCGCCGTGTACTTGCCGTCCTTCGTCATGAGCGTCTGCATCAGCCTGCCGGAGCCCGCGGCATCCGCGAGGGCCGAGCCCGACATGCTGGCGAAGACGATGCTTTGCACGACGTTGACCTGGGCGAGCCCGCCGCGAAAGCGCCCGACGAGCGCGTTGCAGAAGCGCAGCAGCCGATCCATGATGCTGCCGCTGTTCATGAACTCCGCGGCGAGGATGAACAGCGGTACGGCCAGCAGCACGAAGCTCGAATACATGCCGTTGAGCAGTTGCTCGGCGGCGGTCCCGACGTCGAGGCCGGCCAGGAACAGATACAGGACCGATCCGCCGATCATCGCGTGCCCGACCGGCAGACCGAGCAGGCTCAGCGCGACGATCGCCATGACGGCGAGGGAGAAAGGGCTCGCGGGATTCACAGGCCGGAGCTCACCGACGTCGAATCGGGTGCTTCCGGCTCCTTGCCGCGCAGCAGGTGCGACAGGATCCAGAGGTAACGGACGATGACGGCGACGGCGAAGATCACGTAGATCGAATACAGGTAGTCGAAGCGGATCTTGAGATAGGACGTTTTCTCGACCTTCATGAAACTGACGTAGTCGAGCGTCGCCGGGAGAGAGGCCGCATACAGGGCCACGATCGAGACCCCGGTGATGACCCCGATGACCAGGCGCGTTCGCCGGCCCGCCGCCCCGTGGATGAGATCGAAGCGGATCTCCTCGCTTTCCTTCACGACGAAGGCGGCGCCCCAGAGCACCAGCCACAGCCAGGTGATGACGCTCAGCTCGGAGGACCAGCCGATCGGGAAGTTGAACAGATACCGGAAGACGATCTGCACCATGAAGGCCGCGAACATGACCGCGAGCAGGCCCGCGGCGACGTTCTCCGCACGGCGCCGCAGCCAGGCTCCGGCCTTCCGGAGGGATGGGTTCATTGTCGCCTCTTGACCGCGTGCCGCCGGCCGCGGACGCGGCCGGCGGATACGGGGGAGTTACTTCAGGGCGTTGATCTTCTCGAGCATTCCCTTGGGCCAGTCCTTCGCCTCATCGGAGCTCGAGTATATCTTCTGCGCGTATTCGCGGAACGCGTTGACGTTCGGGGTGTAGATCTCGAGGCCCTGCTTCCTGAAGCCCTCGGCCAACTCCGCTTCGCGCTTCAGGTGCTCGGCGGCGCTCCAGTTGATCGCCTTGTCGGCCGCGGCCTGGAAGGCCTGCTGCCTGGCGGGCGACATGGCCTGCCAGACCTTCAGGTTCACGGCGAGCAGGTCGTAGCCGACGAGATGCGAGGTCAGCACGATCTGCGACATCACCTCGTAGAACTTCATGTTCTGCACGTTGGGGAGCGGGTTGTCCTGGCCGTCGATCGCTCCGGTCTGCAGGCCAGTGTAGGTCTCGGCATAGGCCATCGGCGTGGGATTCGCGCCCAGCGAGCGGCCGAGGAGCTGCCAGGCGTCGCCGGGGGGCATCCTGAGCTTGATGCCGGCCATGTCGGCGGGAGTGTTGATCCTCTTCTTCGGTTTCAGTCCCACCTGGCGCGTGCCGAAGAACGTCGGCCCCAGGATCTTCACCCTGAGCCGGTCCTCGACCGTCTTCTTCATTTGCGCGCCGAGCTCGCTCGCGAAGAACGCGTTCAGGTGGTTCGCGTCCCGGAACAGATACGCCGAGGTCAGGACCGACCACGCCGGGATCTGCTTGGAGATGTCCTGCGGCGCGATATTGCCCATCTCCAGGTTGTCGCGCTGCAGGGCCACCAGTTCGGTGCCCTGCTTGAACAGCGTCCCGGAAAAGAAGGGCTCCAGCGTGAAGTCGGCTTCGATGTCCTTCGCGAACATCCGGATCATGTCGGCGCGAATGTCCTTGTCCGAGAACACCGTCGCAAAGCGGATCCTGGGCTTGGCCTGCGCCGCGGCAGGCAGTGCATACGCGGCAGCGAGAGCGGCGGCGGCCTTGAGCGCCGAACGCCGGTTCAACTTGAAGTCCATGTTCGATCTCCTCCGGTAGTGCAACCATATGACTTGCCGCCGCGGCCCGCGGCCCCGGCCCGACCTACCCCATCAACGGCCTGTAGCGTATCCGGTGCGGCTTGTCGGCGTCCTCGCCCAGGCGCTTCCTGCGGTCGGCGACATAGTCCGCGTAGTTCCCCTCGAACCACACCACCTGGCTGTCGCCCTCGAAGGCGAGGATGTGGGTGGCGATGCGGTCGAGAAACCAGCGGTCGTGCGAGATCACCACCGCGCAGCCGGGGAAATCCAGCAGCGCCTGCTCGAGCGCCCGCAGCGTTTCCACGTCGAGGTCGTTGGTCGGCTCGTCCAAGAGCAGCACGTTGCCGCCGCTCCTCAGGAGCTTGGCGAGGTGCACGCGGTTCCTCTCCCCGCCAGAGCACTCGCCGACCCGCTTCTGCTGGTCGGGCCCCTTGAAGTTGAAGCGCCCGACGTAGGCGCGGCTGCCCGTGACGTAGCTGCCGACCTGGATATTGTCGTTGCCGTCCGAGATCTCCTCCCACACGGTCTTCGCCGGGTCGAGCGAGTCGCGGCTCTGGTCCACGTAGGCGAGCTTCACCGTCTCGCCCACGCGCAGGGTTCCCGCGTCGGGCTTCTCCAGGCCGACCACCATGCGGAATAGCGTGGTCTTGCCCGCGCCGTTCGCGCCGATGATGCCGACGATGCCGCCGCGCGGCAGCCGGAACGAGACGTTGTCGAACAGCAGCCGGTCGCCGAAGGACTTCCTCAGTCCCTCGGCCTCGATCACCATGCCGCCCAGATGCGGTCCCGGCGGGATGTAGATCTCGTTGGTTTCGTTGCGCTTCTGGAATTCCTGCGATTCCAGCTCCTCGAAGCGCGCGAGGCGCGCCTTGCTCTTGGCCTGCCGCGCCTTGGGATTGGAGCGCACCCATTCCAGCTCGCTCTGCATCGCCTTGATGAGCGCGGCCTCCTGCTTCGCCTCGATCTCCAGGCGCTGCTCCTTCTGCTCCAGCCACGAGGAATAGTTGCCCTCCCACGGAATGCCGTAGCCGCGGTCAAGCTCCAGGATCCAGCCCGCGACGTTGTCGAGGAAGTAGCGGTCGTGGGTGACGGCGATCACGGTGCCGGGATAGCGCTCGAGGAACTGCTCCAGCCACTGCACCGAGAGCGCGTCGAGGTGGTTGGTGGGCTCGTCCAGCAGCAGCATGTCGGGCTCGGAGAGCAGCAGGCGGCACAGCGCCACGCGCCTGCGCTCGCCGCCCGAGAGCGTCGCCACCTCCGCCTCCCACGGCGGCAGGCGCAGCGCGTCCGCCGCCACTTCGAGCTTGCGCTCCACCTCCCAGCCGTTCACGCCGTCGATCTTCGCCTGCAGCTCGCCCTGCTCGGCGAGCAGCGTGTTCATCTCCTCGTCCTCCATCGGCTCGGCGAAGCGGTCGCTGATGGCGTTGTACGCCTTGATGAGGGCGATCGTCTCGCCGAGACCCTCTTCGACGTTGCCGCGCACGTCCTTCTCCGGATCGAGCTGCGGCTCCTGGGGCAGAAGGCCGATGCGCATGCCCGGCATCGGTATCGCCTCGCCGTCGAAGTCCTTGTCCACTCCGGCCATGATCCGCAGCAGCGTCGATTTGCCCGAGCCGTTCAGCCCCAGCACGCCGATCTTGACGCCGGGGAAGAAATTGAGCGAAATGTTCTTGAGGATGACGCGCTTGGGCGGCACGATCTTGCCGACCCGGCGCATGGTGTAGGCGTATTGAGCCATGGGCACGTCCGAATTCGAAGGGGTGAGAGCTTACCGGATTCGGGGGCGAAGCGGCAGCTCGGCAGCTGGTATTGTCATCCCGAGCCCTTCGACTTCGCTCAGGACAGGCTCCGCGAGGGATCTGCTGTCGTAGTGAATCAACGCGCCAGGAAAAGCAGACGGGGAGCGATCGAAACGGGTTGGTGGTAAGTTAGGGATGAGCCGGTAGAGCGCTTCGAGGCGCCCTGCGGCACGAGGAAGGAATTCTCGACCATCGTCGCGCAGTAACATTCCAATCGGAGCGTGTCATGAAACCTGCGACAAATCTGCTTGCCGCATTGTTCGCCGCCTTGCTGCTCTCGAGCACAGCGCAGGCGCAGAGCTACCCCACCCGGTCAATTCGCCTGGTCGTCACCTATCCGCCCGGCGGCGGCGCCGACGTCATGGCGCGCCTCATCTCGCCCAAGCTCGGTGAATTCCTCGGCCAGCCGGTGGTGGTGGAGAACAAGCCCGGCGCGACGGGCCAGATCGCGGCGGAGTTCGTCTCCAAGTCGGCTCCCGACGGTTACACGCTGATGCTCGATGCCTCCTCCTATGTGGTCAACCCGAGCCTCTTCCAGAAGCTTCCCTACGATCCGCTCGCCGCATTTGCGCCGATCACGCAACTCGCGCAGTTTCCCAACATGGTGGTGGTGTCGCCGGGCTTTCCGGTGAACTCGGTGAAGGAGTTGATCGCCATGGCCAAGGCGAAGCCGGGCGCGATTTCCTTCGCCTCATCCGGCAACGGTTCGGCCCAGCATCTCGCGGCGGAACTGTTTCGACTGCAGGCCGGCGTAAACATGGTGCATGTGCCCTACCGGGGCGGCGCGCAGGCGATGACCGACGTCATGGCGGGCCAGATCCCGCTTTTCTTCGCCAACATGGCCTCGGGCCTGCCGCATGTGAAATCCGGAAGATTGAAGGCGCTCGCCTCGACCGGCAGCCGCCGCTCGCCCAACATGCCCGATCTGCCGACGGTGGCCGAGTCGGGTTTACCGGGCTACGAGGCTTACGAGTGGAATGCGGTTTTCGCGCCGGCGGGAACCCCGCCGGCGATCGTCAATCGCCTGCACGCCGAAATCGCCAGGGTATTGGCGGTCGCCGACGTGCGCGATCGCATCCTGCAACTGGGCGGGGAAATCGTCGCGAGCACGCCGCAGGACACCGACCGCTACCTGCGCGCGCAGATGGCCAAGTGGGCCAAGGTCGTCAAGGACGCGAACGTGAAGGTCGATTAGCGCGTGTGTCGGGCTTCGCTTGCGCGCTGCGCGGCCCGCTTGGACCGGACATGACGCCGGTATAACCGGTGTTATACTTTAGCCATGAAAACGGCCATCTCGATTCCGGACCCTGTATTCAAATCCGCGGAGCAGCTCGCCGCGCGACTGCGCGTGTCCCGGAGCGAACTCTATTCCAAGGCCATCAGGGCATTTGTCGAAGAGCACCGGGACGAACTGGTCACTTCGCGTCTAAATGAAGTCTACGGTCCGGGAGCCGAGAATTCCTCCCTCGATTCCGATGTCGCATCGATGCAGCGTCGCTCGATCGGCCGCCGCAAGTGGTAATCCATCGCGGCGAAATCTGGTGGGCCTCCTTACCCGAACCTTCGGGATCGGAGCCGGGATTTCGGCGTCCGCTTCTGGTCATTTCGGCCAACAGCTTCAACGAAAGCCGCATCAACACGGTCATCGCCGTCGTGATTACGTCGGATCTGCGGCTGGCAGACGCACCGGGAAACGTACGCCTTCCCGTCAGAGGAACAGGGCTGTCGAAGCCGCCAGTGGCAAACATTTCGCAGATCGTGACGGTTGACAAGACTTGCCTGACGCAGCGCGTGGGGAAGTTGACACCGCGGTTGCTCGCCGAGGTCGAGCAAGGGGTAGGTCTCGTACTTTCGCTCCGAACCGGAGCCCCGTAGCGGCTGCGGCGTTTTATACGTCGCAAGAACAATCGTGCCTTCTGACAGAATCGCGTCGATCACGCGGAGGGCGCCACCAGGGCGAAATTGCCTGTAGACTTTTCCCGTCATGCCCGGTACATCACGGTCTCCCGCCTTCACGAGCACCCGCGCCCATGCCTTCCTGCTGCTCGCGTTATCGAATCTTTTCTGGGGCTCGAACTGGGTGATCGGCCGCGCGCTGCGCGACGCGTTCGGGCCGGTCTCGCTCAATTTCTGGCGCTGGGCGGTCGCGGTGCTGATACTGGCGCCGTTCGCGCTGCCCGGCGTCGTCGCAAACCGCGACGCCATCCGCCGCAACTGGGGCATGCTGCTGCTGCTCTCGCTCGCCAGCGTGGTGCTGTTCCAGAGCATGGTGTATCTCGGGCTGAGGACGACGACCGCGGTCAACGCGGTCCTGCTCAATTCGTCCGCGCCCATGTTCATGCTGCTGTGCTCCTGGACGATCGAGCGCGAGCGGGCGACCATGCGGCAGATCGCGGGCATGCTGATTTCACTCGCCGGTATCCTGGTGATTCTGTCGCGCGGCGATTTCGCGAGCCTGCTGCGGCTCGAGTTGCACAAGGGCGATGCGTGGATCCTGCTCGCGATGCCGGTGTGGGGCGTCTATTCGGTGCTGCTCAAGCGCCGCCCCGTCGAGCTTGGCGGCGTGGAGTTCGTCTTCGTGATGGCGGTCGTGGGCCTGACGCTGCTCGCGCCGATGTACGCGCTGGAGACGCTCATCATCCCGGCGCGCTGGCCGACTGCGGAACAGGCCGCCGCGATCTTCTACATCGGCGCCACCGCCTCGGCGATTGCTCTCGTTTGCTGGAACCGGGGCGTGGCGATCGTCGGCCCGAACGCAGCCGGATTCACGCTGCATCTGCTGCCCGCCTTCGGAACGGGGCTCGCCATGCTGTTCCTGGGCGAATCGTTCCACGCCTTCCACGCCGCGGGCGTCGCAACGATCATCGCGGGCGTCGTCGTCGCGACGCGCGCTCGAAGTGCGTAGCAACGTACCGGTGAAACCCGAAGTGCCCGGTTCATCGCCGGGTCGGCCGCTTGTTACGGAGCCTGGAAGTGCACCTTCTTATGGCTGCCGTCGCAGTAGGGCTTGTTCGCCGATGCGCCGCAACGGCACAGGTAGGTTTCCGTCGTGCGCAGAATCGTGCGGCCGGTTCCCGTCACGACCTCCAGCGGGCCCTCGACCCTGAGCGGGCCGTTTGCCTGCGGCGTCACTTTCACCGCGCCGTTGCGCACCGCAAGCGGTTGCGACACCGCCGTCGCCGGTTCCCCGGTCGCCTTGAATCCGGCCGCCGCATGGCTGCCGTCGCAGAACGGCTTGTTCTTCGAGGCCCCGCAGCGGCAAAGTGTGGCGCGAAACCCGCTATCGACACCGCGTATCGTCAGCGGCGCGTGCATCGCCAGCGGGCCGTTCTCCCGAATGCGCACGACGTTGACCAGCGGCGGCGACTCGTTCGCCCCGCCGTCGAGCCGCTCGTAAGTGATCGCGCCCGAAGGGCAGTTGGCCGCCAATGCCGCCACCTCTTCCGGAGTCGCCCGGTCCGGGTGGATCCATTCGCCCTCGACGTTCGGCACGAACACGTCGGGGCGCCCCAGCACGCAGTTGCGGGAGTGCACGCACTTCGCTGATTCGAACCGGATCACGACCCGGCGGCCGCGTACTTCCTCGATCTTGTCCATCGACGATCCTCCTCATCCGGAGACGTGCGAAGTAGTGTAGCCGCAATGATCGCTTACGGCCGGTCGTGCGCGAATACCGACAGCAGTCCGCCCAGGATCGCCAGGTTCTTCATGAAATGGATCTGCTGATTCAGCACCTGGTCGGCCGGAACGCCCCAGTACGCGTGGAAGATGAACGTGGCGGGGATCGTGAACGCGATCAGCGCCAGAACCGCCCAGCGCGTCTTCCAGCCGAGCACCAACATGGCACCGCCGATCACCTCGACCAGTGCCGCGGGCCAGATGAGGATGTCGGCCGCGGGCATGCCGTAGGCCTGCATGTAGCCGATGTTGGCCGCGGGGTAGGCGAACTTGGTGTAGCCGGACCACAGGAAAACCAGGGCGAGCCCAATACGGCCCAGCAGCGGCGCCCAATCCACCGATACGACAGTCTTCGATTTCAGTGCTTGCGTAGTCATGATGCCTCCATTGAAGTCGTTTGCGAATTTCGTCCGACGCCCGCATTTAATCAATTGCGCATAAGGAAATAAACCTGCAAAATTGCAATTTACTATTTATTTTTATCGAACAGTCATGGCGATCGACATTGTCGCGGGAATGCGGGTGTTCACCGCAGTGGTCGAGGCCGGCAGCTTCGCCGGCGCGGCGGACAAGCTCGAGCTCTCGCGCGGCATGGCGACGCGCTACGTCGCCCAGCTCGAGGCGCACTTAAGCGTGCGCCTGCTCAATCGCACCACGCGCAGGCTCTCGCTCACCGAGGCGGGCAGCGACTACTACCAGCGCTCGGTGCAGGTGCTCGCCATGGTCGAGGAAGCCGAGACCTCGGCGGCGCAGGAGGCCTCGGTGCCGCGCGGCACGCTGCGCGTGAACACCTCGGTCGCATTCGGGGCTCGCCACATGGGTCAGGCCATCACCGACTACCTGCGGCGCTATCCCGGCGTCAAGGTGGATCTGACACTGAATGACCGCGTGGTGGACCTGGTCGAGGAGGGCTTCGACCTCGCGATACGCATCGCCGCGAATATCGACCCGGGGCTGGTCGCGCGCAGGCTGACGCGCGCGCGCATGGCGGCCTGCGCATCACCCGATTACCTGAAGAAGCACGGCACGCCGAGATCGCCCGATCAGCTCGCGGACCACAACTGCCTCACCTACGCCTACTCCAGCGTGCAGGGCGGCTGGCGCTTCAGGCGCAACGGCGCCGAGCGCACGGTCCCGGTGTCGGGAAACCTCCACGGCAACAACGGCGACATCCTGATGAACGCCGCGATCGAAGGCCTGGGCGCGATCCTGCTACCCACCTTCCTCGTCTACGAGGCGCTGCGGCGCAAGCAGCTTGTTCGCATTCTTTCGAGCTGGCAGGCCGACGAGCTGGGCGTGTTCGCGGTCTATCCGCACCGGAAGTTCCTGCCGCCCAAGGTGCGCAGCTTCATCGACTTCCTCGCCGAGCGCTTCGGACCCGAACCGTACTGGGATTCCCGCTCCCCGCCTGCGCGGGAATGACCCTGATCAGAGTTTCCCTGCACGTGAAGATCGCTCGCGCCGCCAGATCCATACTGCGAGGCCGGCGGCAAGGATGCCGATCAAGACGAGTTCTTCGATACGCTTGAGATCGGCGAGCCAGGCTTCGATGGCAAGACCGAACGCGTAACCGGCGCCGGCCACCAATGCCGCCCACAGCGCCGCGCCGATCATGTTCAACAGCACGAAGCGCGCGAGCGGCAGCCGGCTCGCTCCCATCATCAATGGTCCCGCGATGCGCAGCCCATAGAGAAAGCGGACCACGAGGATGAAGGGAGCGTGGTAGCGCTCGAGCAGCAACTGGACCCGCGCCGCGTTGCGGGCCAGCGCGGGAAAGCGCTGGATGAGGGCTTCGCCCTTCCAGCGGCCCAGGAGGAAGGCGATCTGGTCACCCAGCGTCGCACCGGCGAAGGCGACGGCAACAACGAGCCTCCAGTCGAGCATCCCGCGGTGGGCCGCGAAACCGGCGGCGAGCAGGACGGTTTCGCCCTCCAGCAGCGTGCCGGCGAAGACTGCGAGATAGCCGTACGAGGCGATGAATTCGGCGAGCATGACGCGGGCCACTCGATCCCGACGTCGATCAGAGATATCCATTGTCTCACTGCCTGCATGGCCTTGACGGCTGGCAGGTCGAGGGGCATAGTATTTTGCCTCGGGGGCGTTGCAGACCCCCCGCGCAAGACGCCTTCCGCGTCCAAGCTCTGCCAAGGAGCGCTCATGGATGCGAACTCAGTTTACTCGGCGGTTCACTCGGTGTCGGCCGTGGCGCTCATAGCGGGAGTCTTAATGAGCTCAGCCCACGCAGACAACTTCAACTTCGATACGGATCGCGCCGGGTCGCTTCCTCCCGGCTGGGAGCAAGGCGTCACCGGCCGCGGCGCATCGCGCTGGACGGTGCACACCGACGCATCGGCGCCGAGCAAGCCCAACGTGCTCAAGCAATCGGGCGTCGGCAGTTTTCCGTGGATTGTCCGGCGCGGCACTTCCATCGAGGACGGCTACGTGGAAGTGAAATTCAAGCCGCTCGAAGGCACGGAGGACCGGGCGGGCGGCGTGATCTGGCGCTGGAAGGACGGCGACAACTACTACGTCGCCCGCGCCAACGTGCTCGAGAACAACGTCGCGCTCTACTACACCGAGGCGGGCAGCCGAAAGACGCTCAAGTACGTCGATGCGCCCGTTCCGTCCGGGGTCTGGCACACGCTGCGCGTGGAGTTCCAGGGGCGAAAGATGCGCGTGGTCCTGAACGGCAAGACCTGTATCGAGCTCGAGGACGCGCACCTCTCCGGCGCCGGCGCCGTCGGCATGTGGACCAAGGCCGACAGCGTGACCGCGTTCGACGACTTCAGCTACGCCACGATCCAGGCGCAGCGGAAATGACCGGACCTTGTTCGCGGCCTTCCGGCGCGTGAAGCCGGGGTCGGGTCAGTCCACGGCCGCCACCAACAGCGCCAGTGCGGTAACGAGGGCGGCCGGTATGCCGTAGCGCTCGAGCTTCGACACCGCGTCGCCCGCGATCACCTCGACCGGCACCGAGGTCAGTTCGAGCACCCTGTTGGTGACCGAGCTCTCGACCCAGCGGGTCAGCGAGTTCTTGCGTGCCGTGCTCATCACGATCTGGTCGCAGCGCAGGCGGCGGGCGGCATCGGTGATGAGCTTGGCCTTGTCGCCCACGTCGGTATGCACCGAATAGGGAATGCCGAAGCCGTCGAGCATCTGCCTGACCGGGCCGAGTGCCTTTTCGGCCTGGTCGCGCTGGTAATCGTGCAGCCCCTTCCTGCTGACGAAGCGCGCGATGTCCCTGTTGAACGGCATCTGGACGTTCAGCAGGTGGATCTCCATCGCCGTGTTGTTCATGAATTGCTTGATGACATGCTTCACCGCAAACTGGCAATTGCTCGAGCCGTCGACCGGAATGAGTACTTTCAGCATGGCCTTACCTCCTGCGAAATGGCGCGGGACGGATGCTTCCATCCCCGCCGTGTCCAACTCCGTTGCCGACCGTTTCCGGAAGTAGACCTTGAGCAGTTCCATGGCGATCGGCGAGGCGAAGAAGAACGGAAGCATGAACAGCCAGTCTCCGGCGGAAAGCGGCACGGTGTCGAAGAAAGGCGCGAGGAACGGCACGTACACCACCATCAGCACGAGCAGGAACGACACGCCGACGGCCCACACCATCCAGCGGTTGGAGAACACGCCGATGGAAAAGATGCTGTGGTATTCGGAGCGCGCGGTGAATGCGCGGATGAGCTCCGAGGAGCAGAGGGTGACGAAAGCGATGGTCTGGGCTGCCTCCAGATGGCCGGGATAGCGCTGCATGGCCAGGAAGAAGACCGCGAGGATGGCGATCGCGTCCACGAACCCGACAACGCCGATGCCGATCGCCATGTCCCGATTGATGACGGGCTCCGTCGGGGATCTCGGCGGCTGCCTCATGATGTCGCGGTCGCCCTTCTCCAGTCCCAGGGCGAGGGCCGGCGCGCCGTCGCTGACCAGATTCAGCCAGAGGAGCTGAACCGGCCTCAATGGAATCGGGAAGCCCACCAGCATGGCCCCGAATACGATGAGGATCTCCCCGATATTGCAGGCGAGCAGGAAGTACACGAACTTGCGGATGTTGGAGTAGATGATCCGCCCCTGCTCGATCGCCGCGACGATGCTCGCGAAATTGTCGTCGGTGAGGACCATGTCCGCCGTCTGCTTGGCCACGTCGGTGCCCGTGATGCCCATGGCGACGCCGATATTCGCCCGCTTCAGGGCCGGCGCGTCGTTGACGCCGTCGCCGGTCATTGCCACGACGTGGCCGCGCGACTTCAGCGCCTCGACGATCCTCGTCTTGTGCTGGGGCGAGACCCGGCAACAGACGTCGAGCTTGTCGGCCCTGGCCGCCAACTCGTCGTCGCTGAGCTTTTCTATCTCGTGACCGCTCAGCACCAGGCCTCCCGGGGTCAGCAGGCCGATGTCCCTGGCGATGGCCTCGGCCGTATCCTTGTAGTCGCCGGTCACCATGATGCACTTGAGCCCGGCCCCGCGGGCCACCTTGAGCGCCTCGACCACCTCCGGCCGGGGCGGGTCGATCATCCCGAGCAGCCCGACGAAGACGAGGTCCTTTTCGACGGTCTCCGGGCTGACGCTTGCCGGGACTTCCTGCAGCGGGCGATACGCCACGGCCAGCACCCGCAGCGCGTTGCTCGCCATGTCGTGGTTCTGCCCGAGTATCGCCTTGCGCGCGTCCTGCGTCAGGCCGACGGAGCGACCGGATTCCAGCTGCTGGCCGCACAGATCGAGGATGACGTCGGGGGCTCCCTTGACGAAGGCGATGACCGGCGGATACTCAAATCCCGAAACCTGAGCCTGCGCGCCTTCGGCGCTGTGGATCGTGGTCATCCGCTTTCTGTCCGAATCGAAGGGAATTTCCTGGATTCGCGGCAGGTCCTTTTCCACTTCGCCGCGCCGATACCCGCTTTTCGCGGCAGCCACGACCAGCGCGCCTTCGGTGGGATCGCCGATGATCTGCCACGAGCGCTTGCCCGCCTCGTCGCTCTTTTCTTCCAGTTTCGCATCGTTGCAGACCAGGGCCCCCTGCAGCAGGAGCGTCGCGTCCGGATCGCTTCGCGGATCGAAGGGCGCCTCGCCTGCGAAGAACTGTCCGCTCGGGCTGTACCCCTCCCCCGTGACCCGGAACCGCTTGCCGCCGGCCCAGGCCTGGACGACGGTCATCTCGTTCTGCGTCAGCGTGCCCGTCTTGTCGGAGCAAACCACGGTGGCGCAGCCGAGCGTTTCCACGGCGGGAAGCTTGCGGATCAAGGCATGGTGCTTGATCATGCGCTGCATGCCCAGCGCGAGGCAGATGGTCACGATGGCCGGGAGGCCTTCGGGAACGGCGGCGATGGCGAGGCTCACCGCGGTCATGAACAGATTGACGATGTCCTTCTTCTCTGCCTCCAGGTAGTTCAGGAACCCGCCGTTGATGGCATCCGCCAGGTGCGTGTCCCGGAACAGTCCGTAGACGAACACGAGCGCGCAGATGGCAAGGCAGCCGGTTCCAAGCACTTTCCCCAGGTGCTCGAGCTTCTTCTGCAGCGGCGTGTCCTCGTCCTCGAACGACTGGATCATCTCCGCGATGAGACCGATCTGCGTATTCATCCCCGTGCCGGTCACCAGTCCCCTGCCGCGTCCATAGGTGATCAGGGTGCCCATGAAGGCGGTGTTCTTGCGGTCGCCCAGCGGTATTTCCTTGTCCAGGACCACCCCGGCATTCTTCTCGACGGGAACCGATTCCCCCGTCAGCGAGGCCTCCTCGATCTTGAGATTGATGCTCTCGACCAGCCGCAGGTCCGCGGGAACATAGTTGCCGGCCTCCAGCAGGACAATGTCCCCGGCGACGATCTCGCGGCCCGGAACCGTGACCTGGTGGCCGTCGCGTATCACCTGGGCATTGGGGGCGGACATCTTCTTCAGGGCCGCGAGGGCCTGTTCCGCTTTCGATTCCTGGATGACTCCGACCACGGCGTTCAGCACCACGATGAACATGATGGCGATGGAATCGACGTACTCTCCGAGCGCGAGCGACACCAGCGCCGCGATGACCAGGATGATCACGAGGTAGTTGTTGAACTGGTCCCAGAGCAGCGCGAAAAAGCCCGGCCGCGGGCGTTCGGTCAGCTCGTTGGCACCGAATTCGCGCAGGCGCTCCTGCGCCTCCTGCCCGGTCAGCCCTTGTTCGAGGCGCGTGCGAAATCCGCTGACAAGGTCCTCGATCGGCTTGCCATGCGATTCTCTATCGTGCATACAAGACTCCTTCCTCTCTGATGCGGGTTCGCGACAGCCGCTCTGCCTAAGTATGGTTCGCCGCAGCGCGCGGCGAAATTTGAAGTTTGCGATGCATTGCATTACGAAAACGCAGGCGCGCGAACGAGAGTCGATGGCTTGCATTACGATTCGTAATGCTTGATAAGCCGCTTTTGGTCTGCTATAAATAACTTGTGCGTCCCGGCGTAAGCCGGGCGCCCCTCCAAAGGGGAGTAGCTTCGGCAGCCGGTGGCTGCCGCGACGCGGTCGTCAACACGGGCTCGAGCCCCGGTCGCGCCGGCATGGTTCCCACATGTGCAAGCGAGACCTTTGCCCACAGGGTGAAGGTCCGTTCCGACAGCGGTCTTCATCCTCGAGGTGAAGGCCGCTGTGCGTTTACGGCATGGCGGCATGGCAACCGAACCGAGGAGGAATCGCCATGCTGCAGTCGAACATCCGCCGCTACCTCAAGCACGGAACGCTCCCGCAACTTCGCGTCTTCGAGGCGAGCGCGCGCCTGGGGAGCTTCACCCGCGCGGCGCAGGAACTCCACATGGCCCAGTCGACGGCCTCGGTGCAGATCAAGAAGCTCGCCGAGACGGTCGGCCTGCCCTTGTTCGAGCAGGTCGGCAAGCGCTGCTACCTGACCGATGCGGGCCAGCGCCTCTATATGGGTTGCCATGACGTCTTTCGCGCGCTTTCGACCCTCGAGGAAACCCTGACCGACATGCGCGGCCTGGCTTCCGGGCATCTGCGGCTGGCGGTGAGTTCAACGGGAAAATACTTCGCCCCGCGGCTGCTCGGTGCGTTCGTCCAGCGCCATCCGGGAGTCGACGCGTCGCTGCAGATCCACAACCGCAGCACCCTGCTCGAGCGCCTCGCCAACAACGAGGACGACCTGTACATCTTCGCCGATCCGCCCGGGAAGCAGGACGTCGTGACGCAGGTCATCCTGCCCAACCCGCTGGTGGTTTTCGCGCGCGACGACCATCCGCTGGCGGGCGTAAAGGACATCGCGTTCGAGCGCCTCGCCGAAGAGCCGTTCCTGATGCGCGAGCCCGGATCGGGCACGCGCATGCTCGCGACCCGGCTGTTCGAGCAGCGCGGGCTCGCCCCGAAGATCAGAATGGAACTCAGCACCAACGAAGCGATCAAGGAGGCGATCCTTGCCGGACTGGGCGTGTCGATCATGTCGCGCCACACCCTGGGGCTGGAACCCGAGCATTCCAGACTGGTTTGCCTGGACGTCGAGGGCTTCCCGCTGGAGAACCACTGGCACTTCGTCTACCCGGCGGGCAAGCAGTTGTCCGTTGCGGCGCGGGCGTTCCTGGATTTCGCCCGGGTCGAGGCCAGGGGGCTGGCCCTCGGGAGTCTTGCCCAGCGCTGACGCCTTCCAGCGCGAAGCTTGATCCTGGTCAAAATCGCCCGATGCCCTGCGACTAGCCTGTGCTGCGAGAAGCTCGCCGACCGTCCCACGGGAAATGCTGGGCGGGGTGGGTTTTGCGCACGTTTCGGTACCAGTTCGGGAGCCCTCGATGTTCAGTCAACGCATCAAAAGCGTCATGGAGCGCAAGAAGATCCTTACGGCCCCTCCTGACACCAGCGTCAGCACGGCCGCCAAGCTCATGGCGAAGAGGAACGTGGGCGCCGTCATGGTCGTCGAGAACAAGCGGCTGGTCGGGATCTTCACCGAGCGCGATGCCGTGTTTCGCGTCATGGCGAAGGGACGCGATGCGCAAACCACGCTCCTGGCCGACGTCATGACGGCCGACCCGCACACCGTCGCCCCGGAGGAGTTATTCGGGCACGCCCTGCTCATGATGTACGAGAACGGCTTTCGCCACGTGCCGGTGATCGAGAACGGCGAGCCTGTCGGTATCGTCTCGTCGCGCAACGCGCTGGATCCGGACCTCGAGGAATTCATTTCCGAAGAGCAGCGGCGCAAGCATATCCGCTCGGCGCAGCAGGAGCGCACGGTCCGCCCGAAGAATCCGCTGACTTGAAAAGCCGATCCTTCGCCGCGTCTATCCCGAGCGGGGCGTAAGCGGCTAAGCCGGAACCGTTGCCGTGATTTGCCGTTTCAACTCTCGCTATTTTGGGAAGTTGCAACTTCGCAACTTCCCAAAATAGCGAGACATTGATAACTCCAAATTCTTCGCCAAGTCTGTCAACACGCGAGTGATAAGAAGCTAAAGGCCCGGCATGTCGCCGCGGGCCCTCAGCGCCTGACCCCGGGTGTCTCGACGGGCAGTCCCTTCGCGCGCCAGGCGAGGAACAGTTCCAGGTCGCGGTACTCGGGCGCGCCGTAGGGCAGGATCTCGGCGCGCACGGCCGACAGGCAGCCGCGCAACCGGTGTTCGACCGATCCCAGGGTCTGCCATTCGATGCGGTAGATCGGGTAGGCGTTGGGATGGCCCTGGGTGATGGTCTCGGAGAGCAGCGTCCGCCCCCAGTTCTGCTCGTGGCAGTTCGCGCAGGAGAGGTTCACCTGCCCGATGCGGCGATAGAAGAAAGCGCGGCCCGCCTCGAAGTGCGGCCGCACCGCACCGTCGATGGCGACCTCGATCGGCATGCCGCGCGACTGGTGCGCGACATAGGCCGTGAGCGCGAGCAGTTCCTCGGATTCGTAGCGCGGCGCCGCCGCGCCCTGGCGCTCGCTGCGGCATTGACGTATGCGTCCCTCGAGATTGAGGAGTTGGCCGCTCGCGCGATCGATCGCGGGATAGCGCGTCGCCGCGCCCTTCATGCTCGTGCCCGCCTCGCCGTGGCAGTCGGCGCAGGAGCGGCCGCCCGCGGGCGTGCTCCAGAGTTTCTCGCCCTTCTCCACCCAGAGCATGCCGGGATTGGAGAACTCGTCGGCCTGCATCGCGCGCACTTCCGGGCTCGCGAAGGCGATCCCCGACCTGAGCTCGCCCGTGGGGATGCGTCGCTCCTGCCCCGCGGCGCCGTAAGCCCAGGCCGCCAGCAGCGCCGCGATCAGCAGGGAGGCGCCACCGCCCTTCATTCCGAGACCGCGATGCTCGCCCGCGCCGAACCCTGCACGCTCAGGTCGTCTATCCACGAGAACTCGAGCTCGCCAGTGGCTTGCGCGACGGTATAGAACTGCAGGTAGGGATTGGCCGAGATCCCCGAGGAAAGGTCGGCGCGGAACACCTCCACGCCGTTGTAGCGGCAGGTGAGCAGGTTGATGCAGTCGCGCGGAATGACGCGTCCCTCGTCGTCCCGGCGATAGCCGGTCTCCATGTCGTGCTGGATCAGGATGCTGACCTCGACGACCTCGCCGCGCTTGGCCCGGGCGGGCACGATCCGGATTCTCGCGCTCATCCGCTAACTCTCGTCCATGCACGCCGACAGCGTGACCTGCACGTGGGCGCTGTCCGACCAGAACGAGCCGTCGGACAGCGCGGCGATCGCGGTCACGGTCTGCGTGCCCGCGAGCCTCACCCTCGTGACCACCTTCGCGCGTCCCCCGCGCGGACCGAGGTAGAAGCGCGCCATGTCCCTCACGGGGTTCTTCTCGGAGAAAAGGTGGATGCTCTTGACGTACTCGGTCGCGCTCATCGGGCTGTCCACGGTCACGGTGAGCGGGACCGAATTGCCGTTGTCGGCGAGCACGGGCAGCTCGAGCTTCACGCGGCCCTTCTGCACCGGAACGCCCTTGGTGAACACCCACACCATGGGATCGAGCGAGTCGATCTGGGCCCCCGCGGCCCTGGACACGACCGGGAGCGCCATGGCCCCGGCGAGGCCTGCGACGAAGCGTCTGCGGCCGGGCCGGTTCACCGCGATTCCTCCTTCAGCGTCGCGAGATACGCGACCGCGTCCTCGATCTGCTGCGCGCTCAAGATGGGCTTGCCGCGCCAGGCGGCGGCCACGCTCTGCAGCCCGTCGATGCGATGGTACGACGGCATGATGGTCTCCGGAACGACGCGCTGGGCGTCCACCAGCCGCAGGCGAATCTGGGCTTCGCTCAGCCGCGCCCCCACCCCGCCGAGCGACGGCGCGAGGTTGCCCATGAAGCGCTCGCCCGAGCCGGGCACCGCGTGGCAGAGCAGGCAGTTGCCCGCCTCGCGGCCCAGCACGGCCTCGCGCCCGCGCGCCGCGTCGCCGGGTTCCGCGGTGAGCGGCGCGCGGATCGCGTCGCCCTCGACCCGGTAGGCAACGAGCCCCTGCGCAGCCGCGCACATCGGAATCGCGGCCGCCGAAAGCACGGCTGCCGCGACGGTCGCTGCGATGCTGAGCCGGCGCGCGCTCAAGCCTTCACGAGAGTAAGGCCGTGGTTCTTGAGCGGCAGCGAACGGATGCGCTTGCCCGTCGCGGCGAAGATCGCGTTGAGCAGGGCCGGCGCGATCGGCGCGAGTCCCGGCTCGCCCACCCCGCCCCAGAATCCGCCGGTGGGCGCAAGCACCACCTCGATCTTGGGCATCTCCGCAATGGAGAGCATCCGGTAGTCGCCGAAGTGCGACTGCTCGACGCGCCCGTCCTTGATCGTGATCTCGCCCCAGAGGATCGCGCTCAAGCCATACACCGACGCGCCCTGGGTCTGCGCCACCACGTTGTCCGGGTTCACCACGTAACCGCAGTCGATCGCCTGCACGATGCGCTGGATCGCGAATTCCTTGTCGTTCTTCATCGAGATCTCGACCACCGCGGAGGTGTACGCGCCGTAGGGTTCGGTCACCGCGATGCCGCGATGCACGCCCGCGGGCAGCGGCTTGCCCCATCCGGCGGCTTTCGCCGCGGCTTCGAGAACGCCCAGGGGCCTCTTCTCGTGCGCGAGCAGCGCCCTGCGGTATTCGTAGGGATCCTTGCCTGCGGCGTGCGCCAGCTCGTCGAGGAAGCACTCGCGCGCGACCGGATTCTGCGACCAGCCCACCGCGCGCCAGAAGCCCACCGGCACGTGCGGGTTGCGCATCGCGTACTCCATGCGCAGGTTCGGCACCTCGTAGGGGAAGTCGGCGAATCCCTCCACCGCCGGCGGGTCGATGCCGTCCTTCAGCGGAAGCCTGAGCAACGTCGCGAGCAGCGAGGGCATGGCGATGCGCGTGGTCCAGGCGACCGGATTGCCCGAGGCATCCAGCCCCGCCTTGAGCCGGTACATCGCGGCGGGGCGGTAGAAGTCGTGCTGCATGTCCTCCTCGCGCGTCCACAGCGCCTTGACCGGCGTGCCTTCCATGCTCTTCGCGATCTGCACGCCGATGCGCGTGAAGTCCTGCGATCCGCCGCGCCTGCCGAAACCGCCGCCGGCCTGCATCCTGTGCACGTACACGTTCTCGAGCGGAACGCCGGCCGTCGCCGCGGCGGCAGCGAGCGTGCCCTCCCCGGTCTGGGTCGATGCCCACACGTCGACGCGGCCGTTCTTGATCAGGACCGTGCAGCCCATCGGCTCCATGGTCGCGTGGGCGAGGTAAGGCGTGTAGTACTCGGCCTCGAGCACCTTGGCCGCGGAGGCGAGCGCCTTGTCCGCGTCGCCGCTTTTCTTCGCCACCGGCGCCGTGGGCTGGTCGAGGCCCACGCGCAGGAATTCCATGATGCTCGCGCTCGTAACCTTGCCGTTGGCGCCCGGATCCCATTCGACCTTCAGCGCGCCCAGCGCCTCTTTCGCGCGCCACCAGTTGTCGGCGATCACGGCCACCGCGCTCTCCAGGGACACGACCTTGATCACCCCGCGCCGGCCCTTGATCGCGGCCGAGTCGACCGATTTCAGCTTGCCGCCGAACACCGGGCACTGCGCCACCGCGGCGTATACCATGCCGGGCAACTGGGTGTCGATGCCGTAGCGCTGCGCACCGGTCACCGAGGCGGGAATGTCCACGCGCGGCATCGATTTGCCGATGATGGTCCAGTCCTTGGGGTCCTTCAACTGCACGAACTCCGGCGGCTGCATCTTCGCGGCCGCGTTCGCCACCTTGCCGAAGCTCGTCTTGCGGCCGCTCAGCTTGTGCGTGATGACGCCCATCGACGCGGCGCACTCGTTGGGCGGAACGTCCCATTCCTGCGCGGCCGCGGCGATCAGCATCTCGCGCGCCGTCGCCCCGCCCTTCCTGAGGTATTCCTGGGAAAAGCGGATGGTCCGGCTGCCCACCGAGGCCATGTCGCCCCAGGCGCGCTTGCGGCGCACGTGCTCGTTCGGCAGCACGTATTCGATGCGCACCCGCTTCCAGTCGCATCCGAGCTCCTCGGCCACCAGCATCGGCGCCGAGGTCATGCTGCCCTGGCCCATCTCGGAGCGCGCGTAGCGGATGACCACCGTCTCGTCCGGGCGTACCACGACCCAGGCGTTGACCTCGGTGTCCGCGGCCTTGACGCCGGCCTTGGCCGCGAGGGCATCCGGCAGATAAATGCCGACGGTCAATCCGCCGCCCAGCGCGGCGGACTGCTTCAGGAAGGTCCTGCGGGAAGCTGCGAATTTCGTCGCGGATTTCATCGCCAATTTGGTCGTCATGGCCGCCTCCTCACGCTTTCGCCGGTTTGGCCGGCTGCGACGACTTCGCCACGGCGTGTATCGCCGTGCGGATCCGGGCATAGGTTCCGCAGCGGCAGATATTGGTCATCGCAGCGTCGATGTCCTGGTCGGTCGGATTGCGCTTCTTGTCGAGCAGCGCCACCGCGGTCATGATCTGGCCCGATTGGCAGTAGCCGCATTGCGGCACCTGGTGTTCGACCCAGGCCTTCTGCACCGGATGCGTGCCGTTGCGCGACAGGCCCTCGATGGTGGTGATCTTCTTGCCCACCGCGGCCGATGCCGGCAACACGCACGAGCGCACCGGCTCGCCGTTGAGATGCACCGTGCAGGCACCGCATTGACCGAGGCCGCAGCCGAACTTGGTGCCTTTCATGTCCAGCACGTCCCGCAGCACCCAGAGCAGGGGCATTCCCGGCTCGACGTCGGCCTGGCGGGTCTTTCCGTTGATGGTGAGCTTGATCATCACGTCTCCTCGATTCGTTCGACGACGAATTTCGTCTTGATACAGACAGGTCGCAAAGCCTAGTCTTCGCGCCCGGCACGGTCAAGCGCGGCACGGAAGGGCGCTACGGTTGAACGGAAATTCAGAGCGTAGGTCGGGCTGAGGCCACTGGCCGAAACCCAACGCGCACGAACCGGGGGCAGACCACCAAAGGTGGTTTGCCCCCTCAGCACTCAGGGAAGCTTGACGGCCTGGATATCCGCTTTGGCACCGAACCCGAGGCTTCTCACGAACGACACGAAATGACCGCGCGTCGTGATGTTGTCGTCGTGCGCCGCGAAGCCGACGTTGTATATTCCGCCCACCTTGAGGGACTTGTCGTCGTCATTGGCGAGGCCGAGCGGCCGGATGATCACGACGGTCCACATGCCGTTCTTCCAACTGGAGATGGCGTTGTTATCGGCGGCCGAACCCTTGGCATCCTCGCGGCTGACGATGTAGTCCGGGATCAGGTCGCCTTCCTTCCAGCCCGCGTTCGGGTCGAACGCTACCGCGTTCCGCTCGCGGACCAGGAAATGATCGCCCTTGCGGAGCTGGTCGGCAGTGATCGACTTGTAACCCACCTTCTTCTCGTCCCACATGAACTTCGGCGCGTGCGTCTTCGCATCGGCATTGCCGCCGAACATGTCCTTGCCGGAGTCCGAATTGCGAAACTCGAGCACATAACCGTCATCGGCCATGCCGACCGGGTGCGAGCGATGGGCGCGCCACTGGATCAGGTCGACGAAACCGCCCGCCGCCTTGATCTTGGCGATGTCCTCCACCGGCTTGCCGCTCTTCCAGTCCGACGGGTCATTGCGGGTGGCCGGCAAGTACTTGCGCACGTCGTTCTTCTTGATGGCCGTCAGCAACGCGTTGCCGCTCACCTCATCCTTGGTGAACTGCTTGGGCATGTCGCGCTGGCCGTTGTGGCAGGTCAGCCAGCAGCCCTGCTGCGCGAACAAGGGCACCTTGCCGTCGTCGATCATGATCGACATGCGGTCCTCGTAGATGCCGGGCTGGGTGCCCTCCTGCACCACCTTGTCGAGCTTGGGATAGCCGTAGACTTTCCATTCCTTGCCGTCGAAGCGCAGGTACTGGTGCTCGGAGCCGGAGTACGGGTACTGTGTCTTCCACTGGAAGCGGAGATAGGCATTCTTGGCGTCGTAGGCCGCCTGGAATTTCAGATCCACCGTACCGTTCTTGCCCTTGACCGGCATCGGCTCGAGCGGCCCGCCCTTGACCAGTTTGTCGCCTTTGGCCTTCTCCTGGCCCTTGTGGCAGCCAACACAGGCCTGCCCGTCCTGCACGGCCTTCGCGCCCGGGTGGTCCGTGCGCAGCCACTCGTAGGAAGACTGGCCGGGATAGAACAGCGTCACCGCGGTCGCCTTGACCTTGGACCAGTCGATCTTGGCCGGATCGGCGGCCATCGCAGGTACTGCGACGATAGCGCTCAAACCCAATATCAATGCAGCTTTCATCATGGTGCTTACTCCCATCTTGAGTCGAAAGATAAAGTGAATTCGTGGAAAATCGATTCAGTAATCGTCCTGTGCCGGCCAATCCGCATCTTCAATCCTCCAGTACCTCGTCGACCAGCTCGCGGATCTTCTTGCGTACCTCGGCCAGCGCGCGCCGCCCCTTGGGCGTCGCGGCGTAGTACTTGCGCACCTTTCCGTTCACGACCTCCTGCGTCGAGCGCAGGCACCCTGCGCTCTCCAGGCCGTGCAGGATCGGGTAGAGCGTCCCCGGTCCCATCGAATATCCGTGCCGCCGCAGCTCCTCGATCATCTCGAGTCCGAAAATGCGCTCCTCGGCGGCGTGGTGCAGGATGTGCACGCGCACGAACGCCCGGAACAGATCGCGCGTTATGGTATTGTTCATCGATATCGCGCTCCGATAATATACCGGGCGAAGGAGCGGCCGCACTCCGCCCGTCCTCCACCGTTGATCCAGGTCAAACATCGCCTTGAAATCCGCACCCGCCATCCCGCGCAGCATCTGGATGCTCGGCTTCGTCAGCCTGCTGATGGACGTTTCCTCCGAGCTGATACACGGCCTGCTGCCCGTCTTCATGGTCTCCAGCCTGGGCGCGACCGCTTTCGCAGTGGGCATCGTCGAAGGCATCGCCGAGTCGACCGCGCTGATCGTGAAGGTCTTCTCCGGCGCGCTCAGCGATTATCTCGGCAAGCGCAAGTTCCTGGCGGTGGCCGGATACGGCCTCGGCGCGCTGTCCAAGCCGCTGTTCGCGCTCGCGCTGTCGGTGAACTGGGTCCTCGCCGCGCGCTTCATGGATCGCATCGGCAAGGGGATACGCGGCGCGCCACGCGACGCGCTGATCGCCGATCTCGCCCCGCCCGAGATACGCGGCGCCGCCTACGGCCTGCGCCAGGCGCTCGACACGGTCGGCGCCTTCGTCGGTCCCCTGCTCGCCATCGTGCTGATGCTCGCCTGGGCGGGAGACTTCAGGACCGTGTTCTGGTTTGCGGTGATCCCGGGCGTGCTTGCCGTCGCCCTGCTGGCGTTCGGCGTTGACGAGCCCGAATCGGCCGCGGCCCGGCGAGGGGCGGCAAACCCGATCCGGTGGAAGACCCTGCGCGAACTGGACCGCGCCTTCTGGTTCGTGGTCGTCGCGGGCGCGGTCTTCACGCTGGCCCGCTTCAGCGAAGCCTTCCTCATCCTGCGCGCGCAGCAGCACGGCCTGCCCGACACCTACGCGCCGATGGTGCTGGTGGTGATGAACCTCGTGTTCGCGCTGGCCGCCTATCCCGTCGGCAGGCTCGCCGACCGCATGAGCCACACCTTCCTGCTCGGTGCGGGCCTCGCCGTGCTGATCGTCGCCGACCTGGTGCTCGCGCAATCGCAGGGACTCGCCGCGGTTGCGCTGGGCGTGGCGCTGTGGGGCTTGCACATGGGTCTGACCCAGGGCCTGCTCGCGACGATGGTCGCAGATACCGCCCCGGCGCAGCTTCGCGGCACGGCCTTCGGCCTGTTCAATCTCGCCAGCGGCGTCGCGATGCTGATCGCGAGCGCGCTCGCGGGCCTGCTCTGGGACAGGATCGGCGCGGCGGCGACGTTCTACGCCGGCGCCCTTTTCTCCCTGGCCGCCCTTATCATGCTGGTCATGCGCAGCAGACGCCCGTCGGCCGCTTGACTCCGGTACTTCATGCCAACAATGTCATTCCGAGCGCAGCGAGGAATCTGCTTTTGAATTCCCGAAAAAGCAGATTCCTCGGCCTTCAGCCTCGGAATGACAGGTCAAGCTCATGAGCGACACCCCGGTCACATCCACTCGCGCGGCGAAGCCCGGCACCGCGATCGAAGTGCTCATGGTGTCGCTCATGCTCGGCCTCACGTCGTTCGGCGGACCCATCGCCCACCTCGGCTACTTCGAGCGCACCTACGTCCGGCAACGGCAATGGCTGTCGGCCGACGAATACGCGGGCTTTGTCGCGCTGTCCCAGATGTCACCGGGGCCGGCGAGCAGCAAGGTCGGCTTCCTCATCGGCCTGCGGCGCGCCGGATGGGCCGGTGCGCTCGCCGCCTGGGTGGGCTTCACGCTGCCTTCGGCGATTGCGATGCTCGCTTTCGCGCTGCTCGCGCCGCGCATGCAGGGCGGCGCGATGGACGCGGTCCTGCATGGGCTGAAGCTGGTTGCGGTCGCGGTGGTCGCGCAGGCGGTCTGGAGCATGGCCAGGAAGCTTTGTCCGGATCTGCCGCGCGCGGGCTTGGCGCTATTGGCGGCGGCGCTGCTGCTGGTCTTCGGCGGCGCCTGGACGCAGATGCTGGCACTCGCCGCGGGCGCGCTGGGCGGCATTCTGCTGTGCCGGGACGCCGGCACGCTGACCGCCCTCCCTTCCATGCCCGTGGGCCCGAAAGCGGGCGGCGCGGCCCTGGCCGCATTTCTTGCGCTGCTCGCTCTCTCTCCCCTCGTCGGCCACGCCGTGCCGCACACGCTCGCGGCGCTCTCGGCGGTGTTCTACCAGGCGGGCGCCCTGGTGTTCGGCGGCGGGCACGTCCTCCTTCCGCTGCTGCACGATGCGCTGGTCCCGAGCGGCTGGCTCTCCGACGACGCCTTCCTCGCCGGCTACGGCGTGGCGCAGGCCGTTCCGGGGCCGCTGTTCACCTTCTCGGCCTATGTCGGCGCCATCGTCGCGCCTTCCGGCTCGGCCCTGCTCTGGTCGGCCGCTGCGCTCGTCTTCCTGTTCCTGCCGGGAATGCTGATCGCCCTCGCCGGACTGCCCTTGTGGACCTGGCTCGGACGCCACTCGAGCGCCCGCGCCGCGCTGGCGGGTATCAACGCCGCGGTGGTGGGCATCCTGGGCGCGGCGCTCTACGATCCGATCTGGACCAGCGCCGTTCATGGCGGCGTGGACGTGGCGATTGCCGCCGCCGGTTTCCTGCTGCTCGAGCGCTGGCGCGTTCCGCCGCTCGCCATCGTCGTTCTCTGCGTCTGCGCATCGCTCCTGTCGGCATTCGCCGCCTGACCGGCCGGTACGCTCGATAGAACAGCGGCATGTAACACCCGCCGGATGTTGCGCCCACCAGCAGTTCAATCGGCTAGGAATCGGCCCTCGGCATCCCGGCCATCGGAAGCGTTCGCTGCCGCAACATCTCCACCTCTATTATGAGCATGGTGATCCTGCTCTCCAGCTCCGCGACCTTGCGCTCGTAATCCGCGAGTTCCTTGCGACGCGCGCGTTTCTCGGCGAGCCTGCCCGGTTCGTATTTTCCAGCCCAAAGCAAAATGAGGTTTCGCCCTATGCCATGGCTTCGGGCCAGTTCGCGGAGCGAGACCCGATCCTCGATATAGTCTGCGACGACAGCGAGCTTGAACTCCTCGCTGTACTTGCGATGCCTGCGCATGTCCTCTCCTCCGCCGGCTGCCCCGGGTGCCAGAGGTTCCGTGATGGGCGATCGAATCGGTCCGCGCAACGCTCGCGCAATGGTTGAATGGCGCATCGCGCGCCGTCAGCCGCCGGTCCTCGCGCGCGACGCGCTACTTCTTGCCCGATTCCGCGGCCGCGCCCGCCGGCCCCTTGACACGCGCGAGGTAGTCCAGCAATTCGGGCATCTTCTCCTTCGGAATTTCGGCCCCGTAACCCTTCATGCGCTCGAGCGTTTCCTTCCACTCGTCCCTGCTCAGATGCTTGTCGTCGAGCGGATTCCGCGTGGGCGTGTGGCACTGCGTACAGACTTCCTCGAACACCTTGGCTCCGCCGTCGGCCGCGACCGCGAGGCCGGGCGCGGCGAGGCCGATCAGTGCCGAGCAAACAATTGGGAAGATTCCGTTGGATCGCATCGTTTCGTCCTGTCTCTTGCGGCGGGCACGGGGGCGCGGGTGAGTCCTGCGCCCCCGCTGCCCGCCAGGGTGGCGTCGACGTTCGGCTCAGAACCCGAACATCACTCGAAGCGTGAGCCCGTTGTCCGTGAGCTTCGCCGGGCTGACACCGGGCCCGCTTGCGGTGTCGTCGAAGACGTGGTGGCGGTACTCCGCGACGAGCTTGATGTTCTGGTCGTAGAGATGCTGCCAGCCGAGCACGTAATCATGTTCCTTCGGCGTCGAAAGGGTTATGCCCGTCACACCATTGACGCTGCGGGTGGTGTCGTTGAAGGCGTCTCCCCTCAGCCAGTCGTAACGGGCATAGGCGATGGAAGTCTTCGAGATCTGCCAGTTGAGCTGGTGGAATCCTCCCTTCCATTTGAATTCCTGGCCGAACCCCGTCGGATTGGTTTCGCTGTTGAACAACACCTGGTTCTCCAGCCATACGGGAATTCCCGCCGGAAGGAGGCTCAGCGTCATGTCCGGACCCCACCGGCTGACCTTGTTGGCGTTCTGGCTCCCAGACATGATGCCGTCCGCCGGGTTCGCCGCAAGCGAGCCGTTGGTCCGCACGTCGTCGCCGTAGGAGTCTCCGCTGCGGAAGGCGAACAGGCCGAGCGACTGGTTGTACCAGCGCATCACCCACCGCCCGTACAGGTCCTTCTGCGCGCGGTTGGCGGCTTTCGCATTGGCGCCGTTGGTGATGCCCAGGTGGTATTCGCCCCAGAAGGTGTCCCGCTTCGCGACGTCGGTCACCGGTTTGCCGAAGGTCAGCATGCCGTTCACCTCGGCCATGACTTGCGGCTCGCTCAACCTGAACAGGAAGTCGTTGGGATCGCCTCCGACCACGCCGTCCACCTTTCGGGGACTGATCAGGTCCAGCGCGGTCCGCTCGTAGATGAGGTACTGGTTCACGGAGAGCCGAACTTTCCCGGGCGAATAGGCCAGCGGAAGATGGGTGATGCCCGCGAGAAAGTTGACGCTGTCGCGCGGAGTCGCGTTCCCAAAAGGATTGTTCCAGAAAAACTTCGCGACCTCGAACGCGGGGCTTTCCGTGCCGAACTTGACGTTGCGCCCCGGGTTGGTGTTGTATCGGGCCTCGTAATTGCCGGTCGGCGTGAACTCCCAGGCGCGGGTCTCGTACATCGGAAACTCGACGAAAGCCGACAAATGCTGGCCCAGGGGCGAGGTCATGAAGATGCTCGCGTCCTGCAAGGCGAGGCTGGTCCCGTCGGAGGTTGCGTTGGAGCCCGGCGTCCCGCTCACGGAACGCTTCTCCGTGCGAGAATCGACGCCCACGCCGGTGACGAACGACAGCGGCAGCGTCGACGGGATGCTCACCCCTTTCGAGATCTCGATGTCCGGGGAAAGCGGCTTGAGGTCGCGCCCGTTGACTGCGCGATAACCGCTGAGCCTGAAGCTCACGCCGCCGCCGTTCAGCGCGCCCCACATGGTGTGGCAGGTCGAGCATTCCACGCCGTATCGGCGCGAGTAGGAGGGCACCGCCTGGGCGTCCTGCGGGGACAGCATCGAGAACGTTCCGGCCGCGACGGCGAGTACCATCACGGTTCGTGCAGCCGAGGTTGCGGATAACAACTGTTTCATTTTTTCCCCCTTGGTTTGAACGCGAATTTGAACCACGGGGCAATATGCGCAAGCTCCATGCCACGCCGGAGCCTCTGCGATACAGGTGAAAAAACCGGGAGTTAGTCAGCGGCGGCGTGAGCGCCGGGGATGAACTGTCGCCTCGACTTCGAGACGACTGCTACGCGCGCGGTACAATTCCAAGCTGCTGCATGTGATTGTAGAAGTTCTGGCGGGCGAGGCCCGACAGACGCGCCGCCTCGGAGACATTGCCGCCCGTGAATTGAAGGAGAGCCTCGAAATATTCCCGCTCGAAGCCTTCCCGGGCTTCGCGGTAAGGCAGCACCTGGGCGGCGGCAAGGGGCTTGACCGCCGAGCCGGGGGAAATGCCGAGGTCCGACGGCGTCACCGGCCCGCCTGCGTTGATGACCACCGCGCGTTCCACGGCATGACGCAACTCGCGCACGTTTCCGGACCAGTGCGCCGCCTCCATGGCCACGACGGCCTCCGGCGTAAACGGACCCACGTGCTTGGCGAACTTGGTGTTGAAGTGGTCCAGGAATAGCAGCGCGAGCGGCAGGATGTCTTCCCTGCGCTCGCGCAGCGGCGGAATGCGTATGACGACGACCTTGATGCGGTAGTACAGATCGGACCGGAAATTCCCGGCCGTCACTTCGTCTTCCAGGCACTTGTTGGTGGCGCAGATCAGGCGAAAATCGCTTGGCCGCTGAACCGTGCTTCCGACCCGCGCAAAGGTTCGCTCCTGCAGCACGCGCAGCAGGCTCGCCTGAAGCTTGGGGCTCATGTCGGTGATTTCGTCAAGCAGCAGCGTGCCGCCGTGCGCCTCTTCGAAATACCCCGGGGTCGCCTTGGCCGCCCCGGTGAAGGCGCCCTTCTCGTAGCCGAACAGCGCCGCCTCCAGCAGCGACTCCGACAGAGCCCCGCAGTTTACCTCGAGCAGGGGGGCCGCAGCACGCGCGCTCAGCGCGTGTATCCGCTTGGCCACCACTTCCTTGCCCGTGCCGCTCTCGCCTTCAATGAGCACCTTGGTGTCGAGCGGCGCCGCCTGCCGAACCTGTACGAGCAGTCGTTCCATGATCGCGGACCGGCTGACGATGATCGGGCTGCCCACGCCCGTTCCCAGGGTTTCGCGCAGCTTGGCAATCTCCCGATAGGCACGGTCCATCTCCAGCGCCCGGCCGATGACCGCGCTCAACTCGTCCAGGTTCTTGAACGGCTTGGTCAGGTAGTCGAACAACCCGTCCCGCACCGCCCGCATCGCGTCGCGCACCTCGGCAAAGCCGGTGATGAGGATGGCCATCTGTTGCGGGCGCTCGGCGCGCATTTCCGCGAACAGGTCCAGGCCGTTGCTGTCCGGAAGACGCTGGTCGAGGATGACCAGGTTGAAGTCGGTTGCATGGAACAGTTGCCGCGCCTGGGCGACATCGGCGGCCGTCCGGAGATTGAATTCTCCCTCGCGCAGCAGGCCTTCGAAGAGCCGTCGCGTGTACGGATCGTCATCGACGAGCAATATTTCCGCGCTCATGCGTTCACCTCGATGCCGGAAGCCAGATGACGAATCGCGCTCCGCCTTCGGGCCTGTTCTCGCCCGTGACGCTGCCGCCGTGCTGCACGACGATCTGTTGGGCCACCGATAGCCCGAGGCCGGTGCCGTTGGGGCGCGTCGTGAAAAACGGCGTGAACAATTTGGCTGCCACTTCGGGCCGGATTCCCGATCCGCTGTCCAATACTTCGATTCGAAAACCCGCGATGCCTTTGCGCCGGCCGGTCGCAATCGATACGACCACCGGTCCCCCGGGCTCGGCCAGGGCGGCATTGTGGATCAAATTGAACAGGGCATGCCGGATCAGCACCGGATCGACATCCAGGACGCACGGGTGTTTCGGCTCCTCCAGCGTCACGGCAGGACGCCCGGACATGCTCTGTTGGAAGAACGCGATCGTTTCGCGCACCAGTCCGCCCAAGTCGGTCCGTTGCGGCTGGAATGTTGCGACCGCGTTGAACTGCAGCATGCGCTGCACGAATTCGCGACAGTGTTCCCCTGCGTTGCGGACATCCCCCAGCAATTCTCTCACGCGCTGCGGATTGTGCGCTTCCCGTTGCGCGAGTTCCGCCAGGTTGACCACGCCGACCAGGGGATTGTTGAGCTGGTGTGCGATCTCGCTCACCATCTGCCCCAGCGCCGAGAGCTTTTCGACTTGAATGACCCGCTCGTGCTCGGTGCTCAACTTGAGGAACCGCGATTCCGCCTCGCGTTGCCGGTGGTACACCGACTGAAACAGCATATAGAGGGAAAAAGAAAGGACCGCCCCGCCCAGGCCGGTCACCAGCCACAGGAGCAACAGGCCGTGACGTATGGTGGCGTTCAATTCGTCCGGGGAGCGGTAGAGCGCCAGGACACCGCTGACGTTGCCGGCAGCAGCATTCGGCGTGCCCAGCGAGAACGGCACGTAGAATTCGATCAGCGGTGCGTGCGGAAGCCCCTCGGCGTCGTTCAAGGGACGTCCGGCGGAGTTGAACAACGCCCGCGTCTCGCCCTTCATCGCAAGTTCCAGATCCACCGGGTGACTTGTCGATTTCGTGCCGATCAGTCGCGGTTCATCCGACCATACGATCGTCTTGTCGGTATTGAACAACTTGATGCGCAGCACCCCGGAAAGATCCTCCAGCGGCCGGAAGCTGTGGCTCAAGTGTTCCTGGTCGATGGCTTTCACGTCACCTCCCAGATCCGACTCGGACAGCCGCTGTTCCAAGGCCTCCTCGCGAACGACCGCCGAGACCGTGTCGCGAACGATGACCGATTCGCGGTCGATGATCGCCTGGCGAAAAAAGGAGGACTGCGTTGCACCGGTCGCCACCGCCGTGGCCACGATCAACAACACGCTGCTGACCGCGAACACGTGCGGCGGGGTCATTCGGAAATAGGGTAGCTGCATGTATGCCTGTCCTTCCATTGTCCTGCGGCCGATCTTCAGGCGCGGGCGGGATTCGAACGACCTGATCGTCGATACCCGCCATTTTGACGACGAATTCCGCGATGCAGAAGGGGTATCGGCGGGGCCGATTGTCAGGATAACGCAAGGCACCCTGTCGTACCAACGTCGGCGAGAAGCTTCGCACCTGCGGGCGGCCGTAATGCGAGGCGCCGGAGGTGCACCGATGCGCGGCCTCGCTTCCGGCACGCGGCCGATACAATGTCGGCATGCCACATTCCGAAGACGGCGCCATCCTGATCCACGGCGCCCGCCAGAACAATCTCAAGAACCTGACGCTCGAAATCCCGCTCGGCGAGCTCGTCGTCGTCACCGGCGTCTCGGGCTCGGGCAAATCGTCGCTGGTTTTCGACACGCTCTACGCGGAAGGGCAGCGCCGCTACGTCGAGACCTTCAGCCCCTACGCGCGGCAGTTCCTCGACCGCATGGACAAGCCCCAGGTCGATCGCATCGAGGGCATACCGCCGGCGATCGCCATCGACCAGACCAATCCCGTGCGCACCTCGCGCTCGACCGTCGGGACGATGACCGAGCTGAACGACCATCTGAAGCTGCTGTTCGCGCGCGCGGCGCAGTTGTACTGCCGCGGCTGCGGAGCGCGGGTGGCGCGCGACACGCCGGAGTCCATCTACGTGCAGCTCGCCGCGCGCTGTCGCGAAGCAGGCGATCCGCGCCTGGTCGTCACCTTCCCCGTGGCGGTGCCGAAGAACTTCTCCGAAGCCGAAATCCAGCAACTGCTCGAGCAGCAGGGCTACACGCGCATCCACGCCCGCACCAAGCACGCCCTGGAAGTCGTGCAGGACAGGCTGCGCTTCTCGTCGGCCGAGCGCGTGCGCGTGATCGAGGCGCTCGAGGCGGCGCTCAAGATCGGACAGGGGCGCGTGAACGTGCACGTGGGCGACGGCGAAACCACCCCGCCGCCTTCGGCGGCACCCCTCCTCGTCGAGGAGGGGAGTAGGGGCTCCCCTCCTTGGAAAGGAGGGGTGGCCGCGTCAGCGGCCGGGGTGGTCGGCGGGGTGGTCTGGCGCTTCTCCTCCGACCTCCACTGCGCCGATTGCGACATCCATTACGCCGAGCCGATGCCCGCGCTGTTCTCGTTCAATTCTCCCATCGGCGCCTGCGAAACCTGCCGCGGATTCGGGCGCGTGATCGGCATCGACTACGGGCTCATCGTTCCCGACGAATCGAAGACGCTGCGCGAGGGCGCGATACGGCCCTGGCAGACGCCGAGCTTCCACGAATGCCAGGACGACATCGAGAAATACGCGAAAAAGCGCGGCATTCCGCTCGACGTGCCGTTTCGCGATCTCGCGCCCGAGCAGCGCAAGTGGGCGCTCGAGGGCGAGCCGGAATGGGTGAGCTGGCGCAAGTCCTGGCCCGGCACCTGGTACGGCGTGCGCCGCTTCTTCGCCTGGCTCGAGACCAAGGCCTACAAGATGCACATTCGCGTGCTGCTCTCGAAGTATCGCGCCTATACGCCGTGCAGCGCCTGCGGCGGTGCGCGGCTGAAGCCCGATGCGCTGCTGTGGCGGCTCGGCACGAAGGAGGATGCCGGGCGCGTGCCGCCCGGCCTCAACGTGCACGACCTGATGCTGCTTCCCATCGAGCGCTGCCGTGCATTCTTCGACCGCCTGCACCTCCCGGCGCCCCTGGACGAGGCGACCGACCTGCTGCTCGGCGAGATCCGGGCCCGGCTGCGCTACCTGGACGAAGTGGGCCTCGCCTACCTGACCCTCGACCGCCAGTCGCGCACGCTCTCCGGCGGCGAAGTCCAGCGCATCAACCTCACCACCGCCCTGGGCACCTCGCTCGTCAACACGCTGTTCGTGCTCGACGAGCCCTCCATCGGACTGCATCCGCGCGACATGGGCCGGGTGATCGGCGTGATGCAGCGGCTGCGCGACACAGGCAACTCGCTCGTCGTCGTGGAGCACGATCCGCAGATCATGCTCGCGGCCGACCGCATCCTGGACATGGGTCCCGGCCCGGGCGAGCGCGGCGGCGAAGTGGTGTTCTTCGGGCCGCCGGATGCGTTGAAGGGGGCGAATACGCTCACCGGGGAATATCTGTCGGGCAGGAAGAGCGCGGATGCGCGGCCGACCACCCCGGCGCTTCGCGCCACCCCTCCTCGTCGAGGAGGGGAGCTAGGAGTTCCCCTCCTGCCAAGGAGGGGTGCCGCCGCAGGCGGCGGGGTGGTCGGGGTGGTCCGGCACGCGAACGCCTGGATCGAAGTGCTCGGCGCGGCCGAGCACAACTTGAAGGGCATCGACGTCGCGATTCCCCTCGGGCGGCTCACCTGCGTGACCGGCGTCTCGGGTTCGGGCAAATCGACGCTGGTGCAGGACGTACTGTACGCGGCGCTGCGCAAGGCGAAGGGCAAGCCCACCGAGACGCCCGGCAAGCACGCTGCGCTGAAGGGCCACGCGCTGGTCGAGGACGCGGTGATGGTCGACCAGACCCCGATCGGCCGCACCACCCGGTCCAATCCCGCGAGCTATGTCGGCGCCTGGGACGCGATCCGCAACCTGTATGCGAAGGCACCGCTCGCCAGGGAGCGCGGCTACACCGCGGGCACCTTCAGCTTCAATTCCGGCAAGGGAAGGTGCCCCACCTGCGGCGGCAACGGCTTCGAGCACGTCGAGATGCAGTTCCTCTCGGACGTGTACCTGCGCTGCCCCGACTGCAACGGCCGGCGTTTCCGCGGCGAAGTCCTCGAGATCGCGATCCGGGACAAGTCGATCGCGGACGTGCTCGAGCTGACGGTGTCCGAGGCGCTCGGCTTCTTCCGCGGCCAGGCCGAGGTGGAGCGCGCGCTCGCGCCCTTGGCCGAAGTCGGGCTCGAATACCTCAAGCTCGGCCAGCCCGTGCCCACGCTCTCCGGCGGCGAAGCGCAGCGGCTGAAGCTCGCGGGGCACCTGGTCGAGGCGACGATCTCTCCGTCATTCCCGCGAAAGCGGGAATCCAGAAAATCAACCGCCGGCTGGACCCCCGCTTTCGCGGGGGTGACGAGTTCTCGAGGCAAGCTGTTCCTGTTCGACGAGCCGACGACGGGGCTGCATTTCGACGACGTCGCGCGGCTGCTGCGCGCCTTTCGCCGCCTCATCGACGCGGGGCACACGCTCGCGGTGATCGAGCACAATCTCGACGTCATCCGCGCAGCCGACTGGATCATCGACCTCGGCCCCGAGGGCGGCGAGGCCGGCGGCGCTCTGGTGTGCGCCGGGACGCCGCAAGAAGTCGCGCAGCATCCTGCGTCGCACACGGGCCGCGCGCTGCGCGAATACGCGTCCGCCCTCACGCGGCCGCGCGTCTCCGGGAGCTTGCCCGCGCCGGTCCCGCGCGGCGCGGCGCGCGATGCCATATGCATCCACAACGCCCGCGAGCACAACCTGCGCATCCGCGACCTCGAGATCCCGCTCGGGAAATTCACCGTCGTGACCGGCGTCTCCGGCTCGGGCAAATCGACCCTCGCCTTCGACATCCTGTTCGCCGAAGGGCAGCGGCGCTACCTCGAATCGCTCAACGCCTACGCGCGCCAGTTCGTTCAGCCTGCGGCGCGGCCCGACGTGGACGCGATCTACGGCATACCGCCGACGGTGGCGATCGAGCAGCGCACCAGCCGCGGCGGAAGGAAGAGCACCGTGGCCACGCTCACCGAGATCTACCACTTCCTGCGCCTGCTCTACGTCAAGCTCGCCACGCAGCACTGCCCGGACTGCGGCCTGCCCATCGAACCGCAGAGCGAGGACGCGATCGCCGCCCGGATCCTGCGCGACTACCGCGGCGAGCGCATCGGCCTGCTCGCGCCGCTGGTCGTCAACCGCAAGGGCTACTACACCGACCTCGCCAGGTGGGCGCGCCGCAAGGGCCACACGCACCTGCGCGTGGACGGCGAATTCCTGCCCACCGACCGCTGGCCGCGCCTGGACCGCTTCCGCGAGCATTCGATCGAGCTGCCGGTCGCCGACCTGCGCGTCGCGGCCGGCAACGAGGCCGCGCTTCGCGAGGCGCTCGCGCGCGCGCTCGAAGCCGGCCGCGGCGTGGTGCACGTGCTCTCGCCGCTCGACCGGCTGGCGGACCTCTACGAATCCGCTCGCGCTTCGACGGGCCCGGCACGAAACCGGAACGTGGAGCTCGAATTGGCACAGGCCGCCTTCTCCACCAAGCGCGCCTGTCCCTCCTGCAACCGCAGCTTCCCCGAGCTCGACCCGCGGCTGTTCTCCTTCAACTCCAGGCACGGCTGGTGTCCGACGTGCTTCGGAACCGGCCTTGCGCTTTCCGGCTTCGACGCGGAGCAGACCGGCGAGGAGATCTGGTGGAACGCGTGGTTCGAAGGCGGCGAGGAGCCCTGCCCCGACTGCAAGGGCATGCGCCTCAACCGCGAGGCGCTCGCGGTGCGCTTCCGGGGGCGCTCGATTTCCGAGCTCGCGGGACTTCCCGTGGCCGAGGTGGCCGCGCTGCTCGGCGCCCTGGAGCTTTCGGGCCGCGAAGCCGAGATCGCCCGCGACATCCTCGCCGAGATCGCCTCGCGCCTGCGCTTCCTCGACGAAGTGGGACTCGCCTACCTGTCCCTCGACCGCCCGGCGCCGACGCTCTCGGGCGGCGAGGCGCAGCGCATCCGCCTCGCCTCGCAACTGGGCTCCAACCTGCGCGGCGTCTGCTACATCCTCGACGAGCCGACGATAGGATTGCATCCGCGCGACAACCGGATCCTGCTCGACACGCTGGAGCGGCTCCAGGCCAAGGGCAACACCCTGATCGTCGTCGAGCACGACGAGGACACCATACGCCGCGCGGCCCACGTGGTGGACCTCGGTCCCGGCGCGGGCAGGCAGGGCGGGCGCGTCATCGCCGAGGGCTCCGCGACGGACCTCATGCGCATCCCCGAGTCGGTGACGGGACGCTTTCTCGCCGCGCCGCTCGCGCACCCGCTGCATCCGCCGCGGCCGGTCGAGCGCTCGACCGCGGCGCTCGACATCGCCGGCGCGCGGCTGCACAACCTGAAGAACTTCGACCTGCGCTTGCCGCTCGGAAGGCTCACCGTCGTCACCGGCGTCTCCGGCTCGGGCAAGTCGACGCTGGCGCGTGACGTCCTCTACGCCAACCTGGTTCGGATCCTGGCCGAACGCCGCGCCCGCAAGGACAGCGCGCGCGGCGGCGGGGCCGTCGGCTGCCGCGAGGTGCGCGGCGCGGAGTCGCTCGGCCGCGTGCTCGAAGTGGACCAGACGCCGATCGGCAAGACGCCGCGCTCCTGCCCGGCAACCTACGTCGGCTTCTGGGACGCGATCCGCAGGCTCTTCGCCGACACCGCCGAGTCGCGCATGCGCGGCTGGACCGCGAGCCGCTTCTCCTTCAACACCAAGGGCGGCCGCTGCGACGCCTGCGAGGGACAGGGCGTGAGGCGGATCGAGATGAGCTTCCTGCCCGACGTGAAAGTTGCCTGCGAAGTCTGCGGCGGGGCCCGCTTCAACACCGAGACGCTGACGCCGCGATGGAAGGGCAGGTCGATCGGCGAAGTGCTGGCGATGAGCGTCGACGAGGCCGTGGAGTTCTTTTCCGCGCATCCCTCGACGCACCATGCGCTGCGCCTGCTGCAGGACGTGGGACTGGGCTATCTCACCCTCGGCCAGCAAAGCCCGACGCTCTCCGGCGGCGAAGCGCAGCGGATCAAGCTGGTCACCGAGCTTTCCAAGGTCCGCACTGACCTCGCTGCCCCCCTGCCAAGGGGGGCTGGCGCGAGAGCGCCCGGGGGGTCCACGCTGTACGTCCTCGACGAGCCCACCGTCGGCCTGCACATGGCCGACGTCGAGCGCCTCATCCGCGTGCTTCACCGGCTGGTGGATGCCGGGAACACGGTCGTGGTGATCGAGCACAACCTCGACGTGATCGCGGATGCCGACTGGATCATCGACCTGGGGCCCGAGGGCGGCGATGCGGGCGGATACATCGCCGCCCAGGGCACGCCCGTGACGCTCGCAAGCACCCCGGCGATATCGCACACCGCGCGCGTGCTCGCGGAATTTCTCTCCAGCCGTCCTTCAGGCGCACTCCAAATGCCTTCGTCCGAGCATATGATATAGTCATAAAACATGGAAGCCGGACCGCCTGCGCGCGGCACAACTGAACTGGAAGGCACGCGTTGATGGCCGCGTCCACCACCGCGCCGCCTCTGCGCAGTGCCATCAAGGGTCGCCGCTTCGGCCTCAGGGCCAGGATCGGGCTGGCCGTCACCGGGCTCTTTCTCGCAGTCATCGGCCTCAACCTGTATTTCACGCTTTCCTTCTGGGAGAGGGAGTACAAGGGCCAGATACTGGAGCAGCAATCGCGCCTCGCGGCCGCGCTGAGCGCGAGCGTCGAGGAAAAGCTGAAACTCGCGCACGCGGCGCTCATCGCCTCGTTGGCGCATGTTCCGCGCGAAGCCCTGGCCGACGCGGACAAGGCGCAGGCGTTTCTCGACGCGCAGTACGCGCTGCTCAGCATTTTCGACAACGGCCTGTTCCTCGTCTCCAAGGACGGGACGCTGATCGCGGAAAGCCCCTTCGTTCCGGGGCCGGACCGGCGCGGCCGCAGCATCGCGGAGCGGGAATACTTTCGCGAGACGGTTGCGAGGCAGCGTCCCTACATCTCCAAGCCCTACGTTTCCACGCACCGCCCGGGCCGGCCCGCGGTCATCATGACCGTCCCGATCTTCGACGACAGCGAGGAACTGGCCGGCGTCTTCGACGGCAGCTTCGATCTGCTCGGCAGCAATTCACTGGCAAGCCTGTCCGACCTGGCGATCGGCACCAAGGGCCGTGTCTACCTCGTGGATACGGACGGAACCGTCATCGCGCACCCGGACCGGACCCGGATCATGACGCGCGTGCCGCGAGGCGCCAGCGAATTGTTCGAGCGCGCCCTGGCCGGATTCGAGGGCAGCGCCGAGACCGTCGATTCCGCGGGCGTACCGGTCCTGTCCACGGTCAGGCACCTCAAACCCGTGAACTGGATACTGGGCATCGCTTATCCGCTCGAGGAGGCCTATGCGCCGCTGCGCCGGGCCGAGGGCTATTTCATCCTGGCGGCCCTCCTGGGAACGGGCGTGGTGCTGCTCGCCGTCTGGCTGATGGCGATCCGCCTCACCGCCTCGCTCAGCGCGTTCACCGAAAACGTCGAAACCCTGTGGAAGAAACCCCCGGAGCAAAGGCGCATCGACGTGACCGGCGGCTACGAAGTCGAGAAGCTCGCCGGGGCCTTCAACGGCATGCTCGGACGGCTGGAACACGAGCGCCACGCGCTGCAATTGAGCGAACAGCGCTACCGCTCCGTGGTCGAGACCGTCGTCGAAGGCATCGTGCTCCAGGATTCGAGCGGCGACGTGATCGCGTGCAACAGCAGCGCCAAGCGCGTCTTCGGCGTGACCATGAACCGGCCCCTGATCCTCGAGAGCGGCAACCGCCGGCTGGTCCAGGAGGACCATTCCGCCCTCCCCCCGGAGCAGGTCCCGCCGGTGGTCGCGCTGCGCACCGGCAAAGTTCAGTCCGGCGTGGTCATCGGCATCCAGGGCCGCGACGGCGTCTCCCACTGGGTACTGATGAACTCGCGCCCGATGTTTCATCCCGGGGAGGCGGCGCCCTACGCGGTGCTGACGTCGTTCGCCGACATCACCGAACGCAAGCGAACCACCGAGGACCTGGCGCGGCTCAACGCCGAACTCGAGGACCGCGTCGCGGCGCGCACCGCCGAGCTGGAGGCCTTTTCCTATTCCGTCTCCCACGACCTGCGCGCGCCGCTGCGCGCCGTCAGCGGCTTCAGTTCGCTGCTGTCGGCCGAGCACGAGGAACAACTCGGCGCGGACGGGCAATCGCTCCTGCGCCGCATCGTCGACGCGGCGGGACGCATGGGCATGATGTTCGACGCGCTGCTCGAGCTCTCGCGCCTGGGCCGCGCGGAGCTGATATCGGCGCAGGTGGACCTCGCCCTGATCGCCCGCGAGATCGAGTCCGACCTGCGCTCCGCGGAGCCGCAGCGCGGCGTCGAGGTCGTCATACCGGCCGCGCTGCCGGCGCGCGGTGACCCGGGGCTGCTGCACGTCGTGCTGCAGAACCTGCTCGGCAACGCCTGGAAATACACGGGCAAGACCCCTCATGCCCGGATCGAGCTGGGCACGGCCACGGAATGGGACGTTCCCGTTTTCTTCGTGCGCGACAACGGGGCGGGCTTCGATCCGGCCCACGCGGACAAGCTCTTCAATCCCTTCCAGAGGCTGCATCCGACGCGGGAATTCGGCGGCATCGGGATCGGTCTTGCCACCGTCAAGCGCATCGTCGCGCGGCACCGGGGACGGGTCTGGGCCGAAGGGGCGGTCGGCGAGGGGGCGACGTTCTACTTTTCGTTGCAGGCGTGACAGGACCCGGGGCTTTGAATTGAGGGCCGCAGTGCAGTAGAGTTGTGTAAGGTGTGCAGGGAGCGTTCGGACCCGGCTTGACATTCACAAAGGAGATCGCGGTGGACATGAGTATCACGAAGGAAAGGATGATGCGCTGGGCGTTCGAGGCGGCGGTGGTCATCCTGGTGCTGGTTGCGGCCTTTGCGGCCATGCTGTACTTCAAGGTCGACGAGCTGGAAGCCTCGCTTGCCCAGGCACGCACCGAATCCGGCAACGCGATGCAGGCGTCGGCGGCGACGAGCAGGAGAATGCAGGAGCAGATCAAGACGGCGACCGCCAAGGCGGCCGAGCTCGAGATGAAGCAGCGCGAGCCGGAGAACATGAAGGCGCTGCTCGCGAAGGTCGAGCCTCAGGTCGTGCCTATCCTGGAAGCCGCGGCCGCGGCCAAGACCGCCAAGCCGGAGACGCGCGTCGCAACGCTCACCGCGATCGGCCTGATCGGCCAGATCGCGCACGGCGCGAACCACGACGCCTCGCTCGGCGTGCTGCTCAGGGCGCTCGCGATCGACAAGACGAATTGCGTCGCCGGCCTCGCCCTGAATCTGGGCGGCGCGAAGTCGATCGAAGTGGCCCCCGAATGCCAATCGCTCCTGCCCGCGCCCGCCGCGCAGGCCAAGCCCGCCAGCGATGCCGCGCCCGCCGCAGCGCCCGCCGCAGCACCCGCCGGCGGCGCGGCCAAGGACGCCCCGGGCAAGGGCTGAGCGCGGGGTCCGCGCCGGCCGAAGGAGTAAAATGGGGCATTCCCTTCGAGGCGAGCTCCATGGACACCCCCGCCGCACCATCTCCTTCGGCAAGCCGGCTGGCCGAGCTGATCTACATCGAGCTGGTCGGCCGCGCCTTCCTCAGGATCGACAATGCCGCGGTGTTCAAACCCGATCCGGCGGAGCTCGCCAGATTGAGCCTCGAGCTCGCCGCGGCGTTTCACAAGGTCGAGAGAGTGGCCCAGGCCGCCTCGGGCCCGCAGAACATCGGCTACGACGTGCAGCTCGCCGACCTCAACAAGTGGGACAAGTAGGGAGCGTCGAGAGATTTGACATCGCTACTCTCGTCATTTTGCGAAGTTGCGAAGCTGCAACTTCGCAAAATGACGAGATCTAATTGAACCCGAAAGCGCCGCCAATTCTTTCTATGCGCGCAAGCGCGAATTCGTGTATAGTGCGCGTCAAGGTTTCTGTTTCGCGTCATCCGGTTAGCGTCTCAGCCTTTTCGCGGTTCTTCCCAAGCACCCCGAATTTCTCAATGTAGTGCATCTGCCTGAACCGGTCCGAAAAGCTCCTGGCTTTTCTCAGGCCGATATCAGGAGATATTTATTACTTCGTCATTCCAGAATCTCGGCCTGTCGGCCGAGCTGCTCCGCGCTGTCGCCGAGCAGGGCTATACCCAACCCACCCCGATCCAGTCGCAGGCGATCCCGGTCGTACTCTCGGGCCCGGGCCTGCGCGGCC
>Ga0080064_1001631_pt1 | contig 43756 bp, 38 predicted proteins | sample Subgrocontami54m_FD_69260 | JGI IMG/M metagenome (GOLD analysis project Ga0080064, IMG submission 69260) | Subsurface groundwater microbial communities from S. Glens Falls, New York, USA - GMW46 contaminated, 5.4 m (SPADES assembly) (version 2) ...
CCTGTCCCTCCTCGATCAGCAGCCCTTGCTGAGCCATTGCATCGGTGATAAGGTCCCCGTGCGACGACCCGGAAACTCGCCGGAATATCGCCTGCTCTTGATTGGAGGACTCCTCCACACCGCCGCCGCCCGCAACCCCCGCTGGAGCTTTGGAATCCGGCGCGGAAAAGGACGTACCGAACAGTGTCAAAATCCGGTTGCTGTGGATCGCCGCGGCGGATACAAACGCTCCGGCTCCGCTTGCAAAATGGCTCCCGAATTGTTGCTCCCAATAGTTCCCGGAGACCTCGGGAGAATAGCCCAAGCGACCCCACAACATCATGCGGAACCAGTTCTGGTCGCTGTTCGGTGGCTGGACCGGGGCGGAGGCATCGGAACCGCTTCTTTCCGATACCGGTTCGAAATCGGATTCGACAAAACCGACGGATTTTTTTGCCCCGATCCGCAGGAGCGTCTCCCGTACCGCGTTCGGGTCCTGCCACGGACGAAGTTCTCTCGTTTCGTTCACAACCTGCCAAAGAACCGGAATATCCATTGCTGCCGGAGCGTTGCCAAGCGTTTCTATGGAAGCCAGCAAATAAACCGGCGCTGGCGCACTGCCGCTCCCGAGAGCTGCTTTGTCTGGCCACCACTCGCCGTCCGTACCGAGGAAAACGGGACGACGCTCGTTCTTCTCGGCGAGCGGCAAAAAAACATTCACCACGAGCCATGCGGCGCGCTTGTCCACTGGGCCGGCCAGTTCCTCCACGTCGGCGGAAAGAGCCACGCCCGCAAGATCCGGATAGGTGTGCAGCACGGATGGCAGCGCGGCTCGTATGTCCAAAGGCGGGGCGGGAACCGGCTCGGCGGACTCCGGCGTTGGAGCGGGTTTTGGAAACCATTCGGCGAAGCAGGATTTATCGAGCGTCAGGTACGGACTCAGGCCGCGTTCGCGGGCCAACCGGAACAGTTCCCGCAGCCTCTCGATGGTCCTTTTATCCGCTACGGGAGCGGTAGAAACAACCGCGGTCCCCCGAGCGAATTCGGTATAACGCAGAAGATTTTCGCGGGCTTCAAAGAAGACGGAATTGAAACGGTTGCGAACCAGCAGGTCGAAATACTGTTTCCACCTCTCCCGGAGTTGCGCTGGGTCGGACTCCAAAGATTCCGCCAGAGGCAGCGTCGCCTGGCTGGCGCGAATCGAGAGGTACGCGCTCGCGCTCGCCCGTTGCACGGCGTTCGGATCGCCGCCCGCCACGATCTGATCGGCGGCCTCGAGCGCCCCCCAATACGCGGAGCGAGCATCGGCTCCCGTGACACGCAGCAGGACGAAACCATCGCTTTGGATCGGGCGGATCTCGAAGCTCTCGGGTTTCAGGCCCGATCCCGCGCCGCCCACGTTGACGATGACGGCGTCGGTAAGGCCGGCGCTGGCTTCCGTCCCGGTCGAAATTTCCACGCGGTATCCACGCTGCGCCAGGCGCGAGGCAACTTCGCGGGCAGCGACTTCCAGCAGCGGCGATGTCTGTTGAATGACTACTCGGATGCGAGGCTGACCGCGGCACGCCAAGCCAAACAATAAGGCCCCGAAGAGAAAGCAAATCCCCGCTCGTCTAGCCCACTGCCCAAAGGACCGGAGAGACCGATGACGCATGTATATCTTCCATGGCAAAACGGGACGCGAAGTTTCCCGCGATGCTCCGTCTGTGAACCATTGTAAGCCATTCCGGGCTGTTGATTGGCGATGAACCAAGAAAGGAACGGAGGGAGCCGAGCCGCGCCCTGCGCCCCATAGTCCGGGGCTACGGACGCCGGGGCGACCGGGAGGGAGCGGTCCGTCGCAGTTCGTTGCGGATTGTCGCGGTTTATTAAACGAAGCGCGCTGCCGAGACTGCCCTGAAACACTTCGAGCCGTCACCGCCGGGACAGCAGCGAGAATTCGATGTCGATATTTTCCCGCTTGCCGATCTCGTCCAGTTGCAGGCGCAGATCGTGCAGGTTCACGGCGGCGGGAACCGAAACGAACGCCTCCATCTGAAAAATCGGAGTGCCGCTCATCGCCGCTTCGTGGGTCTTGGTCTCCATCGAATCGATGTTCACGCCCAACGCGCTCAGCGCCGAGCTCAATTGATGCACCACGCCCGGATGATCGAGGCACGACGCCAGGAGCTTGCAGGGCAGCGCCGATTCGGGATAGCTTTTCGGCTCGGGACGCTTGCTGTAGAAAGCCAGTCCGGTCTGGGCCGTCAGCGCATCCAGCGACTTCGATACGCGGTCAAGCGAGGCCCGCTCTCCCGAAACCAGCAGAATAATCGTAAAGTCGCCGCAGAAGACGGCCATTTTGCTGTCTTCAATATTGCAGCCTTCCTTGAGAAGAAACTGCGCGATCTTTTCGACCAAACCTACGCGGTCCGGTCCCACAGCGGTGATGACGAGATGTTCTTTGGCGGGCATAGGAAAATTCTTTTCAGAGCCGTGACAGTAATGGAGCGGGAGCAATTTACAACCCGCCCCCGCTCCCTAACAGTCGCGGCTCTGATTTATATCAATACTTCGGCACCGACGGATCGACCTTGTCGCTCCAGGCCAGGATGCCACCGCGCATGTTTTTCACCTTGCGGAAGCCTGCTTTGCAGAGGAAGTCCACGGCCTTGCCGCTGCGCTGGCCGCTGCGGCAGTAGACAACCATATCGTCGGCGGTATTCAGCTCGCTCACCCGTGCCGGGACCTGGCCGAGCGGAATCAAATAGGAGCCGGGAATCTGGCAGATCTCCACTTCGTGCGGCTCGCGCACGTCGAGCAGGAAGAATTTCTCTCCCGCATCGATTTTCTTTTTCACACCAACCGGATCGATCTCAAATTCACTCAAACCCGGAGGAGGCGGCGGCTCCGGCCCAATGCCGCAGAACTGGTCGTAGTCGATCAGCTCGTGGATGGTCCGGTGCGGGCCGCAGATGGGACAATCGGGATTCTTGCGCAGCTTCAGCTCGCGGAATCTCATCTCCAGCGCGTCAAGCAGCAAGAGGCGTCCGATGAGCGGATTTCCCTTCCCCAGAATCAGCTTCACTACTTCCGTGGCCTGAATGATCCCAATCAGGCCGGGCAGAATTCCCAGCACTCCGCCCTCGGCGCAACTCGGCACCAGGCCCGGAGGCGGCGGCTCGGGATAGAGGCAGCGGTAGCACGGACCCTGCTCGGCGGCAAACACCGAAGCCTGACCCTCAAAGCGATAGATGCTGCCGTAGACGTTGGGTTTGCCGAGCAGCACGCAAGCATCATTGACGAGGTAACGGGTCGGGAAATTGTCCGTGCCGTCGGCCACGATGTCGTAGTCCTTGAACAACTCCATCGCGTTTGCCGAGGAGAGGCGCGTTTCATAGGGCACGATCTCGATGTGCGGATTCAGATTCTTCAGGTGCTCGCATGCCGATTGGAGCTTGGGTCGGCCCACGTCCGGCGTCGAGTGAATCACCTGCCGTTGCAGGTTGGTCACATCGACCACATCGAAGTCCACAATTCCGATCTTTCCCACGCCGGCGGCAGCGAGATACAAACTGAGCGGAGAACCCAGCCCGCCCGCGCCGATCAGCAGCACCTTGGCCGCCTTCAGCCGAAGCTGCCCCTCCATGCTGACCTCCGGCATGATCAAGTGCCGGCTATAACGCAGGACCTCGTCGTTCGATAGCTTGGCGGCCTTTGCCAGGGTTTCCGGCTGGTTGATAACGCTCATCTGTTTTCTCCCTTCGTCCGAATGACAACCGCTCCCTTCCGGTCGCCCCGGCGTCCGTAGCCCCGGACTATGGGGCGCAGGGCGCGGCTCGGTTCGATTACCTCGGCTGCGCCGCCGGCAATCGACGGAACGATGCTGAGAACGTCCGTCTCCTTGACGCGCGTCTCGCCGCGCTCCAGGTAGCGGATATCCTCATCGTTGCGGTAGATATTCACAAAGCTGCGCAGCTTGCCATCATCGTTGTACAAATGTTTCTGCAAGTCCCCATAGCTTGCCATCAGATTCCGCATGATCTCATCTACGGTCTGGCCTTCCACCATCACGCTCTCGTTCTTCCCCGCGTATTGTCGCAGCGGAGTAGGGATGATCACTTTCACACCCATCTCTGAAACTCCTTTATGGTTCTCGCCGTGCTGGTCCGGCACTCGATGAAACCTAGCCCCCGGCGCCACCCGTAACGGCGATTTCCTCGGGCAAAAATTGCGCGCGATCCTCCGTGAGCAGCCAACCCGTCGTCTCCCGCGGAACGCCCTGCTCCACCCGGAGTATCAAATAAGTATACCAGGGCCAGGCGTGCTCCCGGTCGAACTCGGAGGGCCGCGCGGGATGATCCGGATGCGAGTGATAGAAACCCAGGATATCCACACCGCGCTTCCGCGCCTCGCGCTCGCTCGCGACAAAATCCTCCGGCCGGATCAGAAAACGGTTGCGCGCGGAATTGATCGCTGGATCGGCGCGTTGCAGCCAATTGCGAATCAAATCGTCCTTGGGATGAATCCGCACAAAGAGCTGATACGCCTGTTTCAAGAGAGCAACCGCCTCCGACTGCTCCCCGGTTAAACTTGGGTCCGCCCGTGCGTTCTCGAGCGGCAGAATGCCGGTGACGATCTTTCGTGCGCCCTGGTCTTTGCCAAGCAAAATACCGCAGCACTCGTCCGGATAGTCTTCCTGCCCATGCTCTTCAATCCGCTTCAGATCGTCCCGTTGTAATTCAATCGCCATATCATACCGAGCCGATCAGTCAGAGCCGCGACAGTAATGGAGCGGAGGCACATCACAAGTCCGCCTGGGACACGCTCCCGCTCCCTTACTGTCGCGGCTCCTCTTCCTCCCAAAAACGCTCACTCAGATATTTGTCGCCGGAATCGGGAAAGATCGTAACGATCTTTCCCGCGGTCAGCCGCTTGGCCACCTGGAAACAAGCCGCCAGCGCCGCGCCGCTCGATATCCCCACCAGCAACCCTTCTTCCCGTCCCAGCACGCGAACCAGCCGTTGCGCCTCTTCCGTGGAAACCTCGACGTTTTCGTCGGCGAACGAGGGATCGTAAATCCCCGGCACGATGGCGGTCGCCATGTGCTTGAGTCCCTCCAGGCCATGAAAACCCGCGTCGGGCTGGAAGGAGATCAACCGGATCGCCGGATTGAATTCCCGCAGGAATCGCCCCGTGCCCATGAACGTGCCGCTGGTGCCCAGGCCCGCTACAAAGTGCGTCAACTCTCCGCTGGTCTGGCGGATGATCTCCGGGCCGGTGGTTTCGTAATGCGCCTTCCAGTTGGCATTGTTATTGTACTGATCCGGATAAAAATATTTCTCAGGTTCCTGGTTATAAATCTTGCGAGCCTCCTGGATGGCGCCGTCCGAGCCTAAGGACGGGTCCGTAAGCACCGTTTCGGCTCCATAGGCGCGCAGGATTTGCTTCCTCTCGCGATTCGCGTTCAGCGGAATACAGAGCTTCACCTTATAGCCCCGGCTCGCTCCGATCATGGCGTAGGCGATGCCGGTATTGCCGCTGGTGGCATCCAGGATCACCTTGCCCGGACGCAACGCGCCGCTGCGTTCGCCTTCCCGGATCATGTTCAGCGCCGGACGGTCCTTGACGGAGCCGCCCGGATTGAACCACTCCGCCTTCACGAAGATTTCGACCGGATGACATGCTGCGGCGATCCGGCGAAGTTTCAGCAGCGGGGTGTTGCCTACAAAATCGAGCAGTGAATCACTTGGCGCGGTTCCCCGGGACACTTTATCGGCCGCTATCCGACTGGACATAATGATTTTCGTACCACGGAACCTCTCGCCCCTTCGTTTCGGGCGCCGCCCGGTCCGCAAAGGTATAATTCGCGGTCACTCGGCTCATTCTAACTTCGATCCCCATCACGGTCAACCGACCGACAATTCAAACTAGGCGGGAAGCACGGGCAGTTTATTTTACCATCAGGCAGCCGGTTCCGCCCTTTGATTCGTCAATGGATAACGAGCTATCTCCAATATGGTAAGATTCGGATGGGAGCGAAATTGATTCAATTATGGTTTGATTATTTATTCCGACAAAGCGAGCGTTATGAGTACAAAAAAAGGTTCAACGACAATCATTGAATTCAGTTCCTGGATCGATCGTCTGAAAGCGGCCGGCTTCACGGCCACCGATCGCGGCGGCGGACGCATTCTGATCGTCAAACACGGCTGCGGCGCCGTGATCGAAAAGTCGCCCGCCGGTGACGCCCGATTCGCCGAGCGGCCCGGCCTGATTTCCGGCGACGGCATTGCCCATCTCACCGATCGCGGTTTTCAAAAATACTGGCAGTCGGGCGACCGCAGCTTTCCCGCCGTGGCCGAGCATCTGAAGTCCTTGCACTCTTTCGAGCAGGACTTGATGGCGTTGATGGGGATGACCAGCCTCTACAACCAAGCGCTAGGAACCGTTTCGTCGCGCTACGTCTACGACCGTGTCGAAGGCCGCGAAGGGCCGCGCGTCCATCAAACCTTTGATTGAGCTTCGAACGCAGTCGCTTTAGGCCTGCCTTCCTCTGCCTGACTTCACAACGACAATCTTGCGAAAACCCTCTTCCAGCGTCGGTGGCCTCAATTTCGCCGCCATCCTTTCCATCGCATCTTCCGGCACACGGCGTTTGCGGTCTTGGTTACGTCTCCGGCAGACTTCCGTCGGAACGTCAAAGAAGATCGCCTCCATCTCGTAGCCATATCGCTTGGCCATGAGGATATACGGCCGCCGTTCCTTGGGCGTCAAGTTCGTGGCGTCCACGTAGTTGTGCGGAAGGCCCAGCAGGAGCCGGATCCGGAGCAGGCTCCGCAATGCCACGAAGATCTGGTGCTGTTGGCTCTGGTCTGTTTCGTCGCCGAGCAGCCACAACCGGAGCGTATCGCTCGAAAGCGGATGGATGTCGCGGCGCGCAAAGTAGGTGGATTTACCCGAGCCGGGCAGTCCCACCGCGAGTATGATCTTCCCTTTGGATTTGCTCGGCATGGCGCCCAAAACAGAGCCGCGACCGCGAGGGAGCGGTTGCGATCCGAACCAGTCAACCGGGCAACCGCTCCCTCGCGGTCGCGGCTCTGATTTACCGCCGCACTAACTCAGCCCGCGAGCGCCGATTCAATCGGCAGCGCCAGCGGCGGCTCGCACAGGAAATCCAGCCCCTGCATCTTCTCCAAGGCTCGTGCCAGTTCCGTTTCCGTCGTCGGCTCGATAGTGATGACGAAGGGCATCGCGTCCTTTTCCGCGCACGGCTCCTGCAATACTGCATCGATGCCGATGTGTTCTCCGGCGAGCACGGAGGCCAGTTGCGCGATGATGCCCACGCGGTCTTTTACGACGAACCGCAGGAAATACGAGCGCCGCAGCGCCTCGATTCCGGCGTTGGCGACCGGTTCCAACTTCCAGAAGCCGAACGCGGGAGCGCGCAGCGTGCTGCCGTTGCGAAGGTCGCGGGCCGCCCGCATGATATCGGAGACCACGGCCACTCCGGTTGGCTTCCCCGCCCCGCGTCCGTAGTAAAGCGTGTCTTCTCCATACGCTCCTTTGACCCACATCGCATTGTACGAGCCTTGCACCTTGCTGAGAATGGCGGACTCCGGAATCAAGATGGGTCTGACGTAGAGCGCCAATCCGCCGGAATGCCTTTGCGCTGCTCCCACCAACCGAATAGTGCAGTCGAGCCGGTGCGCGTAGGAAAAATCGACGGGCCGCAGACGCGTGATTCCCTGGCGAAAAATAGCGTCGGTAGGAACGCGGGCGCCAAAACAGAACGCCGCCAGAATCGCAAGCTTCGAACGCGCATCGAACCCTTCGACGTCGGCGGTAGGATTGGCTTCCGCGAAACCCAGCCGCTGCGCCTCCGCGAGAATAGACGCGAACGACGCGTCGGGTCTTTTTTCCATTTCGGTGAGGATGAAGTTGCAGGTGCCGTTGAGGATTCCGTAGAGCGCCTCGATCCGGTCTCCCGAAATACCTTCGCGCAGGGCGTTGATGATTGGAATCCCCCCGCCGACGCTGGCTTCGAAATTCAGCGAGGCTTTGTGCTGCGCGGCCAGCTCGGCCAACTCCGCTCCCTGGAGCCCCAGCAACTCTTTATTGGCGCTGACAACGGGCCTTCCGCGCTCAAGCGAGCCCCGGATCACCTGCTGCGCGATGGTGGTCCCGCCGACCAGCTCCACCACGATATCGACCTCGGGATGCTCGACGACTTCCTGCCACGTCCGTGTGAGCAGCCGCCCGTTCTCTTCCGAGCGTGCTTCGATCTCGAGGCTGGCGGCGGCGCGCACTCGCAAGCGAAATCCCAGGCGCCGCTCGATCTCCGCGGCGTTTTCATCCAGGATGCGCAGCGTGCTTCCGCCGACCGTGCCCAAGCCTACCATTCCCACATTTACATCGCGCATAAGCGTTCACCCACTCCCGATCTATTTAGCGATTCTGCCGAGCAATCATATTACACCGGTCCCCGGAAATCTGGAACGTCGCCGGCCTGCTCACGCACCGTACCAGCCTTATTCGCGCACGCTGTTCGATTTTGGCTCCCACCGGCCCCTGGGCTATACTGCATAATACCGTTGAGCTGGAACACAGGGATGAATACAGCAAGTAAAGTCTTATTACCGGTCCTCGTCATAGTTGCAATCTTCACGGCTGGTTGCGCCAAGCGAGTGCGCTTCCAATCGCTGCCGTTGGCGGGCGCGGGAACGGCCACGGCCCGCGTGGATCTGACCTACGACCGGAACGACACGATTGAGGTAAAACTAGCGAAGGTGCCCGACCCAGCCTCACTCAACGACAAGTTTACCCGTTACGTGCTGTGGGTGACCACTCCCGATAAGAGTCACGTCATCAACGCCGGGCAGCTTCGCGTAGAAAACAATAAAGCGGAGCTCAAGACACTCACTCCGCTGCGCCGCTTCCTTCTCTTCATCACAGCGGAAAGTAGCGGCGACACGATGCTTCCTGGTCCCGACATACTATTTCAAACCAAAGAGATCGAATGGTAGGCAGATCCGACTCACACTGTGTAGCCCAGGACCATAACTGTAACACTCCTGGAAACATTGTGTGTCGATTCATTGACACTATAGTAACTTCCCTATACTATCGATTGTGGTGCTGCGCTTTGCCATCCAGTAGCCATGACATCTTAGTGAGGCAGTCACCGCATCCAACTGGTAACGGTAAAATCACATAAGGAGAACTAATGCCACAAACGTCCGGAGTACAGAATGCAATTCATGAGTTACAACAGGAACTGAAGAGAATTCAAGACGCTATTACAATGCTGAAGAGAATTCACTCCCAGCGAGCCGCCATGGCGTCCGGGGGTGGACGTCCACGGAAACGCCTCTCGGCAAAGGCGCGTCGCCGCATCTCCGAGGCCGCCAAGAAGCGCTGGGCAGCTCTGCGGAGCGGCAAGGCGAAATCCTAACCGAAGCGAAGCCACTTAGCATCAAGCGAAACGGAACCGGTCCTACGTCGAGAGCTATTGCAGCAGTTGGCGCGAACTCATCTCAAATGTCGAATAGGGTTTCGTCCCGGTCTGGAAATAGTCTATTTTGGGCGAGCGAGTAACTCGATCAAGTAACTTAAGATCGGCGTCAAATATTCGATTTTACTTTACTGAGGAGTTTGTACCGTTTTCCGAAGTGGACACGTAGGACCGGTTTCGCGCACGCTTCCGTTCCGTTTATTTGAGCAGCGACGGGGAAATGACGCTTCATAGATTCCAAGGATTCCGGCCGGAGGCGATTACCTTTCTCGAGAATCTCAGAAAGCACAACAATCGCCCTTGGTTCCAGGCCCACAAAGATATCTACGAGAATGTGGTAAAAGCCCCCCTGGGAGAATTAATCCTGCGGATCGGAGAAGCGTTCCGGCGCTTCGCTCCCGAAATGGTCGCCGATCCGCGCATTTCACTTTACCGCATCTACCGGGACACCCGGTTCAGCCGGGATAAGTCTCCCTACAAAACGCAGGTGGCCGCCGTATTCCCCGTTCGGGGACTGCCGAAAAACTCCGGCCCCGGATTGTATTTTCACTTTTCTCCGGACGAGGTGCTGATCGGCGGGGGCATTTACATGCCCGAGCCACACCTGTTGCGGGCGGTGCGCGAACGGATCGCCGCGCGCCCGCGGGACTTTCTGGCAATCCTGGAGGCGCGTTCGTTTCGAAGCACGTTTGGGGAGTTGGAGGGAGAGCGCCTCGTCACCATGCCCAAAGGCTTCGCCTCCGATTCGGCCGCCGCGGAGTATCTGCGCTACAAGCAGTTTTTGTTCGCCAGGGAATTTCCGGCGACAATTGCAACCACGCCGCGCCTGGAATCCCGAATCCTGGACTGTTTTGAAAAGGGAATGCTGCTGATACGCTTCCTACAAAAGCCTGCCTTCAAGAGTCTGGCCGTCTCCCGCGCCCGGGAGATTTCGCATTTACCGGACACGCTTCGATAGGAGCCGGAACGGATGCCCGCACCTCGAACCGCTCCCGCCTACCGCATTCATACCCGCCGCATGGTTTTGCGTTGCTGGAACCCACAGGACGCTCCGCTGCTCCAGGCGGCGATCAATACCAGTCTGGAACATCTGCAAGCATGGATGCCATGGGCCATGAACGAACCGGAGGATATTCTTTCGAAGGCTGAGCGGCTCCGCCGTTTCCGAGGTGACTTCGACCTGGACCGCGATTTCGTCTACGGAATATTCGATCGCGAGGAGACCCGAGTGCTCGGAGGCGCGGGTTTACATCCCCGGATCGGCGAAGGGTCGCTCGAAATCGGTTACTGGATTCACAAGGACCGCATCAACCAGGGGCTTGCCACGGAGGCCGCTGCCGCTCTGACGAAAACCGCCTTTGAACTGCACAAAGTTCCGAGAGTGGAGATCCACTGCGATCCCAGAAATACGCCCAGCAGCCGCGTGCCGGAAAAGCTGGGCTACCGGCACGAAGCGACACTTCGGCAGCGCGCCCTCACTCCCTCAGGCCTGCCCAGGGATTCGATGATCTGGACACTGCTGACCGAGGAATACCCGGCCAGCCCTTCGGCCGTATCGGAGATGGAAGCGTTCGACGTGATGGGGAGGCGGTTGATTTAGAGCGGTTTTGACAATTGGCATCTCCCTCCGCGAGGGGAAAAGAACGCAGTGCAGATCCCTCACTCCGTTCGGGATGACGACGTCGTGGTTCGAGATGGCAATGTCCTGCAGGGAGGGAAGCGGGATACACCCTTTGGAAAACCGGCCTAAAAATTCAGGCGCAGCGAGAACTGAATCTGCCGGCCTTTGTTCATCGTATTGGTAATCTGGCCGAAGGTCCTGGCCGAATACTGCACCTGCGGTTTTTCAAACTGAGCGCGATTGAACAGATTGACGAACTCGGTCCGGAACTGAACACTCCGCTCGCCCGCTTTTCCAAACCGGAACGTCCTGCCCAACGCGAAATTCCAGTTGCTGGTGCCTTGTTTGCGGAAGACCTCGTAACCGATATTGCCCCGGAAGCCGGGCGCGATGTTGGTATCGAAATACTCGCGCCGCAGGATGGACAGCGAAGTATCGGGGTTATCAATGCTCTTGCCCAAGATGGCCGGGTAGAGAATATTGGGACGGTCGTGTCCGACGCCGTCGACGTTCCCGATTCCTTCCGAGTCCGAACCCGTGTGCAAATGGAAGGGAACCCCGGACTGGAAGATGGTGGTGCCGGAGATCTGCCATCCGGAGAACAGAGCCGAGGCCCAGCCGCCCGGCGTTCCCGGCAATGACGGAAGGGCGTAGCTGTAACTGATCGTAAACATCTGCGGCGTGTCGAAAAGAGAAACGGACTTCTGGTCGCTGAAGCGGTCGCATGGGAAGCAGGTGGGGATGCCCTGCTCCGGCGGCGTCTCCGTTCCCGACGCGGTATTGGTGAAGTCTCCTCCGGTGTCGATGCTCTTTCCAAAGGTGTACGACGCGCGGAAGGAAAGACCCCGGCTCAAGCGCTTGTCCGCCGAAAGCTGCACGGCGTCGAAGTAGGAGATGCTGTTGCTCTCCACCAGATTGATGTCGAAATAGCGCTGGTCTTCGCGGCGGTCGTTGATGGTGGCGGTGGTCGCGGGAATCCCCGGCACGGGCCGGGCGCGGTTATATTCACCTAAGGTGAGAATATGGAAGGACCGCATCCCGATGTACCCGATCCGCATCAACAATCCCCCAGGCATCGACCGCTCGATTCCAAAGGTATAGTGGTGCGAGTACGGCATGACCAAGTCCGGACTTAACTTATACAGAGACGACCGCGATTGCACCGCCGGCGCTCCGCCGAAAAGATTCAGCAGGCTTGGATTAAAGAACTGGAGCACCTGAGTGGCGGGCGGATTCAGACGCGTCATGCCATACGTCACCGGGAAGATGGTGGAGTAAGAGATGCCATAGGCGGCGCGGATGGTGGTCTTGCCGCGGCCCGGATTCCACGCCCATCCGATGCGCGGGGCAAAGTTATTCTTGTCCGTCGGGAGACCCACGTCGGTCAGGTGATTCACCTCGACCGGCGCCGTCATCAACTCGTAACGCACGCCGAGCGTGAGGTTGAAGGAGGGGGACAGGCGAATCTGGTCCTCCGCAAATCCAAAATGCTCCCAGTTGCGGAAGCCGCGATAGAAATTGCCCAGAGCGATGGTGTACGCGGTGGGCAGTCCCAACAGGAAGTTTTGCAGCGAGGAGCGGTTGGCGGTGGAGCTGAACGTCAACGTGCCGCGGCTGTTGTCGCTTTGCAGATCGTTCATCTGGACGCGCGTAGTGCTCCATCCCGCCTTCCAAGTGTGTCGCCCGGCGGTGCGGGTGAGATCGGTGTAATACTGAAAGCGATTTTGTACTCTGTGGCGGGGAAACTTCTGGCCGGGGCCGATGCCGGCGGCCTCGGAGCTGATTTCCACGTCCGGCACGGTGCTGATCCCAAGCGGAGCCAGCAACTGGCTGAACCGCTCGGTAGGCTCCAGTAGCGCCCTCGGACGGTCATAGTGGACACCGAAGCGGCCGAGCGTATGCGGCGAAAAGGTCTTGGTGAGGCTGGTATGCAGGCTTTGATTGCGCAGGTTGGTCTGCGGGTTCTGCCCAGCCACTAGCTGGAAGGGGACCTCGACGTAATCGCTCACGGTATAGCGGATCGCCACGGCGTCGTTTTCGGTGGCCTTGAGGTCCAGACGCACCAAGCCGTCATTGGATTTGATATCGCGTGGCGCGTTGGAGTTGAGCCGGCCGTCGCGCAGGTTGGGACCTTCGGCGGGAAATGCTTTGAGAAGACTGGCGAGGATCGCGTTCACTCTGGGATCGGAGGATTGAGGGGTCCGCTCGGAGAGCAGGGGCACCAGAATATTTCCGTTGACCGCGCCCGACGTGAAGCTCTGGCCATACTGAACCAGGAGCGAGGCTTTGTCCGAAACGAGCGGGCCGCTGCCCGTGATCGAATAGTTGTTGAACCGCGACGCGCGCAGCGGACCGACATTGAAAAAGTTCCGGGCGTTCAGCGCACTATTTTGGTGCAGCATCAAAGCGGAGCCGCGCCAGGCGCTCAGCAGGGGCCTGGAATTGATTACTTCGAACGTGAACAGCGGCGCGCCATACATCGCTCCGGTATAGTTCTGCGCGGCGCGGAACTCCGGGTTGTATTGAGGGTCGCCTCCGCGGCCGACGGTCAGGCGGTTGCGCAGATCGTTCAGATCGATCCGGTAGACAAAAATGTTGGGGTTGGTTTCCTCGACGGCGGAGACGGCCTGGGCCGCCGCCGGCTGGAATCGGAAATCGGCGCGCACGGAGCCCGATTCCGGACTCACGCTCACCTGCCGGCGCAGTTGCGCCTGAATGGATGGCGCGGCCACGGTCAGCGTGTAGACGCCCGGCTCGCGAACCGCCAGCAGATACGCGCCGTCGGCCGAGGTGGTCGTCTCGGCCTGGGATGCACCTTTATCGTCCACCGCCGTGACCTTGGCGTCCTTGACCGCGCCGCCCTCGGAGTTGAGCACCTGGCCTTGAATCTCGCTTGCTCCGGCGCTGCCCGCCGCAAGCAATAGAGCTAACGTCCAAAATAATGCCTTCACGCGAAAATCCTCCCATTGCAAATTCCGTGGCAAATCGGTCCACGAATCACTGTAAGTATTTCAAGAGAATACCCGGTTTGACCCGATCGTGCAATTGTTGAGTCGGGCGAGGGTACAATCAGAAGTGGGAGTCACACCCGACAGAAAAAGCAGATCCTTCCTCCCGTTGGTCGTCAGGATGACATCATCCTGAAAAATTAAAGCACAATGTCATCCCGAGGAGTCTTCGACGAGGGATCCGCTTTTCATTTGAGGTAGCTGACTCTCACTTCTAATGGCACCCGTCTTTCGACCGGTAATAACTTAGCTTCGGGTGAGGAGAAAGCCATCCTGGCTACGTAATCGCGCCAGACGGCGGGATGGAAGCTCGCGTTCCTAGAATTGCTTTATCGTGATTTTACCGGTTACGGTCGCGAGATCGTCAGGAAATCATGGGGTTGGCTTTTTCCGGGTCGATGCCAAGCTCTTCGATTGCTTCCGCCACTTTCTCGCGGGGAATCTCGTCTCTTAGAGCGAGTTGGTAGAGAGCCGCCAGCACGATCGATTCGGCGTCAACCTCGAAGAAGCGGCGCAACTCGGTGCGATTGTCGCTGCGTCCGAAGCCGTCGGTTCCGAGCGACGCCATGCGGCCGGGCAGCCAAGGCGCGATCTGGTCCGGAACGATTTTCATGTAGTCGCTGGCCGCGACGATGGGGCCTTGGGTCTCAATGAACACCGTGGACACATAAGGCACCCGCGGAGTTTCGAGCGGATGCAGCCGGTTCCAGCGCTCGGCTTCGAGCGCGTCGCGCCGAAGCTGGTTGTAGCTGGTGACGCTCCAGACATCGGCGGCTACTCCGAACTGTGTGTCCAGAATCTGAGCCGCCCGCAACGCCTCGCGCAAAATCGATCCGCTTCCCAACAGTTGCACCGCCGGACGGCCGTCGCGCTGCGTGGCCGTTTGAAACCGGTAGATTCCTTTCAGTATCCCGTCGGAAGCGCCCTCGGGCATCGGCGGCATGGCATAGTTTTCATTGTAGAGCGTAATGTAATAAAAAAGGTCTTCCTGGTTCTCGTACATCCGGCGGATGCCGTCGAGGACGATGACGGCCGTTTCATAGGCGAAGGCGGGATCGTAGGCGGCGATGTTGGGGACCGTGCTTGCCAACAGGTGGCTGTGTCCATCCTGATGCTGCAAGCCCTCGCCGGCGAGCGTGGTTCTCCCCGCCGTCCCTCCCATCAGAAAGCCCTTCCCCTTCATGTCGGCAAAGGACCAGATGAGGTCACCGATCCGTTGAAATCCGAACATGGAATAGAAGCTGAAGAAGGGAATGGTATTGACGCCGTGCGTGGCGTAAGCGGTGCCTGCGGCGATAAAGGAGGCCATGGAGCCCGATTCCGTTATGCCTTCTTCCAGGATCTGTCCGTTCTTGGCCTCGCGATAGTAAAGGAAGACGTCGGAATCGACGGGTTCATAGAGCTGTCCCTGGCTGGCATAAATGCCGAACTGGCGAAACATGGAGTCCATGCCAAAGGTGCGTGCCTCGTCGGGAATGATGGGAACGATCAGCTTGCCGATACCCGGATGCCGGATCAGCAGCGTCAGCAGGCGGACAAAGGCCATGGTCGTCGAAACTTCACGATTCGCCGAGCCTTCCAGGAATTCCCGGAACTCGTGCACCTCCGCGATCGTGGGAGCTTTCAGCGGCTTGGCGCGGACGGAACGCTGCGGCATGAAACCGCCCAGCGCTTTCCGCCGTTCTTGCAAGTAACGCATCTCCTCGCTGTCTTCCGGAGGCCGATAAAACGGGGCTTCCTCGATATGCTCCTTCGGAATGGGCACTTCGAAGCGGGCGCGAAACTCCTTCAACTCATCTTCGTTCAACTTTTTCTGCTGGTGCGTGACGTTGCGGCCTTCGCCGGACTCTCCCAGGCCGTAGCCCTTAATCGTCTTGGCCAGGATGACGGTGGGCGATCCCTTATGTTCCACGGCTTCTCTGTACGCGGCGTACACCTTCACGGGATCGTGGCCGCCGCGGCGCAGCTTCTTGATCTGCTCGTCGGTGAGACCTTCCACCAGCTTGAGCAGCTCCGGATATTTCCCAAAGAATTGCTCGCGCGTCCAGGAACCGGGCCGCACGGCATAGTTCTGATACTCCCCATCCACGGCCTCTTCCATGCGCTTGACCAGGAGCCCGTTGTCGTCGTGTTCGAGAAGAGAGTCCCAGTCGCTTCCCCAGATGACCTTGATGACGTGCCACCCGGCGCCGCGAAAGGCGGCCTCGAGTTCCTGAATGATTTTCCCGTTGCCGCGCACCGGCCCGTCTAGCCGCTGCAGATTGCAGTTGATGACGAAGATCAGGTTGTCGAGATGCTCGCGCGAGGCCAGCGTCAGGGCGCCCAGCGATTCCGGCTCGTCGGTTTCTCCGTCGCCCAGGAATGCCCAGACTTTCCGGGAACCGCACGAATGCAAGCCCCTGTTTTCGAGATACCGGTTGAAGCGGGCCTGGTAAATCGCCGAGATCGGCGAAAGTCCCATCGAGACGGTGGAATATTCCCAGAAGCCGGGCATCAGCCAGGGATGGGGATACGAGCTAAGTCCCGGCAGCGGGCGCAGCTCCTTGCGGAATCGTTCCAGGTGGCCCACGTCGAGCCGGCCTTCCAGAAACGCCCGCGCATAGACGCCCGGAGCGGCGTGCCCCTGGAAGAAAACGTTATCGCCGCACACATTTTCGTGCGGGGCGTGGAAGAAATGGTTGAAGCCCACTTCCAGAAGGGTTGCGAGCGAAGCGAAGGTGGAGATGTGGCCGCCGATGCCGGGGTCTTCCCGGTTGGCGCGAACCACCATCGAAAGCGCGTTCCACCGGATCAGGCTCTTGATGCGCCGTTCGAGCTTCCGATTCCCCGGATAGTTGGGCTGTTGCTCCCGCGGAATCGTGTTGACGTACGGCGTACTCGCGGCAAATTGCAGGGAAATACCCTGGCGGTGCGCTTGATTCAAAAGCTGGCGGAGCAGGAATTGCGTCCGTTCCGGGCCAGCCCGTTCGAGCAGTTCCACCAGGGAGTCCAGCCACTCCTTGGTTTCCTCGGGATCTTGATCCGGCAGGATGGATTTGCGTTCCGATTGTTCTGCGATGTCTTCCTTCATGACTCCAGACCACCTGTTGAAATACCGCTTCCAATACTGAGCAAAGTATGCCCTCAAACGCCGGGCCGAGGCAAGCGGAGCACGATACTATCGGAAGACCCGGCAATTGCGAGGCGGAATGGGGCGGCCGCCTTGACTGCCACTCGACCCAAATGTAAGCTTAACATTCCGCCCGCGAAAGCGTCTGGAGGCGTTTCGTTGTCTTCTGCTGACACTCCAACCGCCGTGCTACGCAAAACAGCCTTGCATGGAATCCATCGCCGAATGGGCGCGCACATGGTTCCGTTCGGAGGCTGGGAGATGCCGCTGGAATACAGCGGAATCGTGTCGGAACACATGGCGGTGAGGACCGGCGTGGGCCTCTTCGACGTCAGCCACATGGGAGAAATCGAGATCGACGGCAAGGACGCACTTCGTCTGGTTCAAAAGATCACCTGCAACGACGCCTCGCTCCTGGCATTGAATCAGGCGCAATACTCCGGATTGATGAACGATCGAGGCGGGCTGGTGGACGACCTGCTGGTGCACAAGTTCGCGGAAGATCATTATCTGCTGTGCGTGAACGCCTCGCGTTCGGATGCGGATTTCGACTGGATTTTGAGCCAGAACGACACCGGCGCCCAAGTCCGCAACACCAGCGAATACTATTCGCAACTGGCCCTGCAAGGCCCTCGCAGCAGAGAAGTCCTGCAGCCGATCACAACCGCGGACTTGAAACACCTCAAGTATTACCGGTTTACGCGCGGTAAAATTCACGGCGTCGAATGCATCATTTCCCGTACCGGCTACACGGGCGAGGATGGTTTTGAGATTTATCTCACGGTCGAACAAACGGAAAAGATCTGGAACGAATTGCTCGACACCGGGGAGGCGGCGGGGATTCTGCCTTGTGGCCTGGGAGCGCGAAACACGCTGCGCCTGGAAGCCGGGATGCTTCTTTACGGACACGATATCAACGAGGATACGACGCCGCTGGAAGCGAACCTGGGATGGATTACAAAGCTCGATAAAGGCCCGTTTCTGGGAAGCGACATCTTGAAGCGCCAGAAGCGGGAAGGCGTTCGAAGGCGACTGGTCGGCTTCGAAATGACCGACCGCGGCATCGCACGCGACGACGCTCCGGTGTGGACGGAAGATTGCGAGGTGGGAAAAGTCACCAGCGGATCTTTCGCTCCTTTTCTGAAACACGCTATCGGTTTGGCGTACGTTCCGAGCGAGATGGCAAATCCCGGCCAGCGCATTCTGATCCAGATCCGCGGCAACAAAGCCGCCGCCCGCGTGAAGACGACACCGTTCTACCGGAGGGCGAAATCGGAGCCGCAACCGTAAGGTAGCGGAAGCTTGATCGTGAGGCTGATGACGAGTGCTTCCGCTCCATTACGGTCGCGGCTCCGACGCAGCACAAAGAAGGAACCAATGTATCCAGACAATTTCCGCTATTCCAAGGAACACGAATGGGTCGAGGTAAACGGGAATATGGCGACGGTCGGAATCACCGATCATGCGCAGCACGCGCTCGGCGACATCGTTTTTGTTGAACTGCCCAAGCCCGGCGACAAGGTGGAGGCCGGCAAGGCCTGCGGCACGGTGGAATCGGTGAAGGCGGTATCGGAAATATACTCGCCCGTGACGGGAGAGGTGAAGGAAGTCAACACGGCGCTCGGGGATACTCCGGAGTGGATCAACAAGGACCCCCACGGCAAGGCTTGGATGATTAAGGTCTCCCTAGGCGCTCCCCTGCCCGCCGATCAGTTGCTGACGGCTGGGCAATACGAGGAATATTTGAAGGAAGAGGGCGCGAGTTGACCGCGGAGTTGCCTTTCCGCCTGGTCTTCCATCACACCTTCGCCTATGAAGGCTCGAAGTAAACTCGAGAAAGAGACAATCGCTAATCCCAATGCGTTATCTTCCCAAATCTCCCGATGAGCGGCGGGAGATGCTCCGTCAAATCGGCCTCGACTCCATCGAACAACTGTTTGAATCCATCCCGTCGCCGCTTCGCCTGGGACGAGAACTTAGAATGGGGCCGGGGCGCTCCGAACCCGAGATCCTCCGTTATTTCGAAGATCGCACGGCCGAGAACGCGAGCGACTTTGCCTGTTTCCTGGGCGGCGGAGCTTACGAACATTTCCGCCCGTCTGTCGTCGATGCGATGATCTCCCGCAGCGAGTTCTATACCGCCTACACGCCCTACCAGCCGGAGATCAGCCAGGGAACCCTGCAAGCGATCTTCGAATTTCAAACGCTGATCTGCCAGCTCACCGGCATGGATGTGGCCAACGCCTCGCTCTACGACGGTTCGACGGCGCTGCCCGAGACGGTGATGATGGCGGTGCGAGCCAACGGGCGGCGGCGCGTGTTGCTGGCGCGCTCGATTCACCCGGAATATCGCCAGGTGCTTCACACCTACTTGCAGCATCAGGAGATCAAGATCGAGGAGATTCCCTGCTCTGAAAGCGGGCAGGTGGATCGCGCCGCGCTCGCCGAACGGCTGGGGGCGGATGTAGCGGCCGTCGTGCTGCAATCGCCGAACTTCTTCGGGACCGTCGAGGACACCGCCGCGGCGGCTGCAATGGCACACGCAACCGGGGCGCTGCTGATCGTCATGATCGCCGAGCCGGTGTCGCTGGGCATTCTTCGCCCGCCGTCTGAAGCCGATATTGTCGCCGGGGAAGGACAGGCCATGGGTGTCCCGGTCAGCTACGGCGGCCCATACGTCGGGTTCCTTGCGACGCGCGATAAATATGTGCGCAGCATGCCGGGGCGGCTCGTCGGGCAGTCGGTGGATGCGCGGGGCGAGCGGGCCTTCTGCCTGACGCTGGCCACGCGCGAGCAGCACATTCGGCGCGAGAAAGCGACCTCGAACATCTGCACCAACCAGGCTCTGTGCGCCTTGATGACCACTGTGTTCCTCTCCCTCTACGGCAAAGAGGGCTTCCGGGAACTGGCACTTCAGAACCTGGCGAAAGCGCGTTATGCGCGGGACCGGTTCCGCCAGGCGGGCTCAACGCTCCGATTCACCGGCCCGTTCTTCAACGAATTCGTAGTCCGCGGAGCCGGCAGCCGGTCGAACCTTGCGGAAAAGCTTCGAAAGGAACATATCCTGGGCGGACTCGATCTGGGACAATTTTATCCCGAACTCGAAGGCGACCAGTTGTTCTGCTTCACCGAAACCGCAGAGCGCGAGAAGATCGACAAGCTGGTGGAAATTGTTGCGGGGTAGAGGAATATTTCAAGCTGATTTTTAGAGAAACGATTACCGTAATGCCGGACCACAAAATCAAAAAAGCGCGGCCGCACGTCAGCCAAAACGAGGATTTGATCTTCGAGCGAAGCTCGCCTGGCAAGTCGGGCTATCAACTGCCTCCGCTTGATGTTCCGCCCGCGACGGCCGCCGACGAAATTCCGCAAGAACTTCTGCGCGACGAGATCGAAGGATTTCCCGAGGTGAGCGAAGTCGAAGTCGTGCGCCACTTCACGCGCCTTTCGACGTGGAACTACGGCGTCGATAGCGGAGCCTATCTGCTCGGCTCCTGTACGATGAAATACAATCCCAAGATCAATGAAGTGGTGGCCCGGCTCAAGGGCCTGGCAAATCTCCATCCGTATCAGCCGGAAGCTCTGGCGCAGGGATGCTTGAAGATCGTGAAGCTGCTGGCGGAATCATTGCTCGAAATTACCGGCATGGACGCCATCACACTACAGCCCGCGGCCGGAGCGCACGGCGAAATGACGGCGATGCTGATGGTGCGCTCCTACATGGAATCCAAAGGCAATCCACGTCACAAGGTGCTGATACCCGATTCGGCTCACGGAACGAACCCGGCATCCGCGGCGATGGCGGGCTACCGGACACAGAGTCTTCCATCGAACCGTCAGGGAATGGTGGATCTGGGGGCGCTCGACAAGTTAATGGACGATGAAGTCGCAGCGCTGATGCTGACCAACCCGAATACGCTCGGGACCTTCGAGAGCCAGATCACATCGATCGCGGAAATCGTTCACTCGCGTGGCGGCCTGATCTATATGGATGGGGCTAACATGAATGCGCTGGTGGGCGTCAGCCGGCCGGGCGATTTCGGAATCGACGTGCTGCACCTCAACCTGCACAAGACGTTTTCGACGCCGCACGGCGGAGGCGGGCCTGGGGCCGGACCGGTGGCGATCAAGAAGGAGCTGGAGCCGTTTCTGCCCTCTCCGATATTGGTAGAGAAGCCGGACGGTTCGCTCGGGTTCGACTACGACCGCCCACGCTCCATCGGCCGCGTCCGGGCTTTCTACGGAAACTTCGGAGTCCTGGTGCGGGCACTGGCTTACATCCTGGCGAACGGCGCCGAGGGACTCCGCCAATCCACCGAGGAGGCTGTGCTCAACTCAGCGTACATACGCAAAAATCTCGAAGGGCACTATGAGCTTCCCTTCTCCGGGCCGACGCTGCATGAATGCGTCTTCAGCGACAAGAAGCAGGCGCAGTTCGGCGTCCATACGGGCGACATCGCCAAACGCCTGATCGATTACGGATTCCACCCGTACACCGTCAGCTTCCCGCTGATTGTGCCCGGCGCACTGATGATCGAACCGACCGAGACCGAAAGCAAACAGGAACTGGACCTCTTGATTGACGCTCTGCAATCCATCGCGCGCGAAGCGGAGCAGGAGCCAGAAACCGTGCTGCATGCTCCTCACACTACCCGAATCGCCCGCGTGGATGAAGTGCAAGCGGCCCGCCGCCCCATCCTCCGCTGGAAACCCGCATCAAAAGAATAGCTAGTCCCAGGCCAGTAGTGTCTGAGTTTGACGTAAGGGCATGGCTTCAGAGTCTGTGTGAAAACTGTGCCCTTGACGACCGTCTTATAATGCGCCTGTAAGGAGGCGCGATGAAATATTTGACCTACAATCCGGAACAAGCGTACCTGCTGCCACCCAGCGTGCGAGATGTGTTGGGAGAGGATCATGTCTGTTTCTTCCTGCACCGGGCCGTGGAGCGGTTGGACCTGAGTGCATTGGAACAAGGCTACGGGGAGGAAGGACGGCCAGCCTATCATCCTTCGCTGCTGCTGAAAGTGTGGCTGTATGCCTACGCGCTGGGGATCACGTCGTCGCGGCGGCTGGAGCAGCGGGTGCGGGAGGACTTGGCCTTCCGGTATCTGGCTGCGGGAGCGGCGCCGGATTTCTGGACGCTGAATGACTTCCGGCGTCGGCACGCGCAGGCGCTGAACGGCGTGTTCACGCAGGTGGTGGAGTTGGCGCGTTCGCTGGGGATCGGGCGGCTGGGACAGGTGGCCATCGACTCCACGCGCGTGGCGGCCAATGCCTCCCGGGATCGGGTCGACACGGTGGGCAAGTTGCGGGCTCAGCGGGCCAAGATTCGGCGGCAGATTCGTCGCTGGCAAAAACAATGTGACGCGCAGGCTGCGGAGGAAGCGCCGGGACAACGGGTGGGCGCCGCACCGATGGCGGCGCTGGAGAAGCGGCTGGAGGAAATTCCGCGGCGGCTGGAGCAGTTGCGCAAGAGTGGACTGAAACGCCGGTCCCGAACCGATCCGGAGAGCCGATTCCTGCGCGCCCGGAAGGGATTCGTCCTGGGCTACACGGCGGAGATCGCCGTCAGCGAGGATCATCTCATCCTGGAACAGCGCGTCACGCAGAACGCCAACGACCACGCTTCGCTGGTGCCGCTGGTGGATGCCGTGGAGCAACGCTGCGGGGAACGCCCGGAAAAGGTCAGCGCCGATAGCGGCTTTTTCAAGCTGCAAGCGATCGTGGAACTGGGGAAGCGCGGCATCGATGTCTATGTTCCCGACTCGGTGCAAGCGCGGGAACTGAACCGGGGCAAGCGAGTCCAAGGAGCCGCTCCGGTGCGGCATCCCGAGCACAAGCGGATGCGGCAGAAATTGCGAGACCCGGCCGGGCGCGCCATCTATCAGCGACGCAAGGCCATTGTGGAACCAGTCTTCGGAGTCTTGAAAGAGCAACGTGGGATGCGGCAATTCCGCCGCCGCGGGATGGTGAAAGTAGCGGTCGAACTGGCACTGGCGGCCACCGCGTTCAACCTCACTCGCCTGTGGCACACCAAACCGAAGCTGGAGCGCATGCCCTGAGCGCGCAAAAGGTGGCACGGGAGGGTTCGCTGGAACTGAAAACAATAAATGCATGGGTCAATATCTCAAAACCGATAACCCCTTTTCCTAAGGAGCGCAGTTTTCACACAGACTCTGAAGCCGTGCCCTGACGGTTGGCACAATAAGTCTAACTACGAGACAGCTTGTAGAGGGATTTTGTGGCGTTGCGGAGTGCGATGGAGGGGGGATACATCGGCCGTCTAGGATCTATCCGACCGGCTCGCCGCAGACGCGGCAGTGGGAACGGCGCTTGGCGTTCAGATTCCCGCACTTCGGGCAGCGGTTGTACATCTTGCGCGCGAAAAGCTGAGTCACGACGGCGCTGAGGCCCAGGATGCCAACCAGAAGCGCCAGACTGAGGAGTGTGTCTTTCATGGCGGTAAATACAGAGCCACTATCATAAACCCACTGAGCCTCGCAGGTATAGCTTGAACCTGTGTACAGATGTACATATAATCGGAAGGATGGAAGTCGAATGGGACCCCGGGAAGCAGCGAGCGAACCTGAAGAAACATGGTGTTGAGTTCGCCGATGCGGTGGCCGTTCTGGAGGATGAACGCGGGTTCTTCCTCCGGGAGCCCTTTTCGGACGACGAAGAGCGTTGGATTGCAGTGGGAATGGACGCGCTCGGTCGAGTCTTGTTCGTAGTGTACGTCTGGCGCGGCGAAAAGATTCGGTTGATCTCCGCGCGTCATGCAACGCCTGCAGAAAGGCAACGGTATGCGGAGGGTTTATGAAGCGGGAATACGATTTCAGCAAGGCTAAACGAGGACCGGTGTTGCCCATCCCGAAAGGCAAGACACGCATCACAATTCGGCTTGACGATACCGTGTTGGATTGGTTTCGGCGGCAGGTGAATGAGGCTGGCGGCGGAAATTACCAAACTCTCATTAACGACGCTTTGCGTCAACACATCGCCCATAACAATGAATTCCGCGCGGTACAGGCAACCAACAAAAAGGTTCTGAAGAATGTCGAAGAGACGCTTCGGAGGGTCATCCGCGAGGAGATTCGACGCGCAAGCTGATGCCTTCCGCGTCCTCGGCCGATTTATGAGCATTACGGAACAGACCAACCCGGCCAGCGCCGGGATCGACTCGCTCGACACTCTAGGAATTCTGCGCACCATTCAGGAGCAGGATGCGCTGGTCCCGGCCGCCATCGCTCGCGAGATTCCGCGGATTGCCGAGGCTGTCGAGGCCGTGGTCAAAGCGTTGCGGCGGGGCGGGAGGCTGATCTACGTGGGGGCCGGAACCAGCGGACGGATCGCGGCGCTGGACGCAGCGGAAATTCCTCCCACGTTCGGAGTCGCGCCGGAGACCGTGCAGGCCGTGATGGCGGGAGGCCCGCGCGCGCTGACCCGCGCGGTGGAAGGAGCCGAGGACGATGCCGCGCAGGCTCGCCGCGACCTGGCCGCGAAAAAAATCGGAGCGCGCGATGTGGTGATCGGAATCGCCGCGAGCGGCCGGACGCCTTATACCGTCGAAGCGTTGCGCTATGCGCGTTCGCGGCGCTCGACGACCGTGGCAATCACCGCGAATCCCGGCTCGGCGCTGGCGCTCGCGGCCCGCATCGCCATTGTTCCCGAGACCGGTCCCGAGGTGGTGGGCGGCTCGACGCGCATGAAGGCGGCGCTGGCGCAGAAAATGGTGCTGCACATGATCTCGACCGCCGCCATGGTTCGGCTCGGCCATGTTTACCGGAATTACATGGTTGGCGTCCGCCCTACGAATAAGAAGCTTTGGGAGCGGGCCTGCTCCATCATTGAAAGCGTGACGGGAACGGATCGCGAAACGGCGGACCGGACGCTGAAGAAATCGGGAAAGGACGTGAAGGTGGCGATTGTGATGCTGCGGCGCGGGCTTGGCCGCGAGGCGGCGCAAAAGTTGCTGGCCCGGCTGGGTGGGAATTTAAGGGAGATTCTTGGGTAGGATTTTTCGCGAAGATTTACAAACCCACGGCAAATTCAAACTGCGAATTTGCCGTGGCTACCAGCATTCGCACTGTTAACCGCTCCCTTTCGGTCGCGGCTCGGATTGGGGATTGATTGTTATGTCACTGATCGCCATTGCGGCAAGAAAAATCTTCACCCCGCTCGACGCGATTGACGACGGGGTGCTCGTCATCGAGGACGGGACGATTCGCGCTGTGGGATCGCGCCGGGAGATGATCGTTCCGAAGGGCGCGCGGTTTGTGGATTTGGGCGAGAGGATTCTGGCACCGGGGTTTGTGGAGATTCATGTTCACGGAGCGCGAGGGCGCGACGCGATGGAGGGGTCAGCGGATGCGCTCGAAGCAGTCGCTCGCGAGCTGCTGCGGCACGGGACGACGAGCTTTCTGCCGACGACGTTGACGGCTCCGGTTGCAACACTGATTAAGGCGCTCGAAGGACTTGGATCGGCGATTCGATCATGGCAAAGCAGAGGGGGCGCGGATGGCGAGCCGGTGTCGGAGGCGCTCGGAATTCACATGGAAGGGCCGTTTCTGAGCGCCGCGCGCCGGGGCGTGCATCCCGCCGAGAATTTGTTGAAGCCGTCGCCGGAGTTGTTTCAGCGGTTCGCCGATGCGGCCCAGGGAACGATTCGCGTGCTGACGATTGCGCCGGAGCTGGAGGGGGCGCTGGAACTCCAGGCGCTTGCGATTCGCAGCGGCGTGCGGGTTGCGCTGGGGCACTCGGATGCTGAGTTCGACGAGGCGGAAAGGGCGATCGAGGCGGGGGCGTCACATGCCGTCCACGTCTTCAACGCCATGCGGCCGCTGGCGCACCGCGAATGTGGCATCCTCGGCGCGGTGCTCACCGACGACCGGCTCCAGGCCGAGGTGATCGCGGACGGCGTGCATGTCTCGGCGCCCGCGCTGCGATTGCTGCTCCGGGCCAAGGGAGCCTCGCGCGTGGTGTTGGTCTCCGACGGCACCAGCGCCACGGGGATGGGCGAGGGGCGATTCCGCCTGGGAGAGATGGATATTTTTGTCGAACGGGACGCGAGGAGCGGCGAGCTTGTCTGCCGCAATGCGGAGGGGAAGCTGGCCGGAAGCGTTCTGACACAGGACCGCGCGGTGCGAAACATGGCCGCGTTTACAGGCATTGAACTGCGCGAAGCGGTTACAATGGCAAGTTGGAATCCGGCGCGGCTGCTGGGCCTGGAAGATCGCAAAGGCTGCCTTCGTCCGGGAGCCGATGCCGACGTGGTCGTGCTGGAGCCGGATGGGACGGTGGCGGGTGTGATGGCGCGGGGAGTTGGGAATTTTGGTTGAACGGGGAAGGCAGAAGGCAGAAGAAGGAAGGTAGAAGGTAGAAGGTAGAAGAAAAGCAGATCCTTCTCCCGCCCTGCGGGATCAGGATGACAGCCTCGCTCGGCTGCAAGTGATATAGAGCGGTGGCAGGTGATCGGTAGAAGGACAATGTTGTTATTCTAGCTTCTATCTTCTGACTTCTAACTTCTTTTCACGAAACATGGACCGATTCATTATTCACGGGGGACGGCCGTTGCGGGGCACGGTTCGGGCTAGCGGGGCCAAGAATGCGGCGTTGCCGTGCCTGGCGGCATGCCTGCTGACGGAGGGGCCGGTCGAGCTGGAAAACATTCCCGCGGTACGGGACATCCGCACGACCTGCCAGTTGCTCGATGGCCTGGGGGTGACGTTCAATGTGGCGATGAACGATGGCCCGGGCTTTCGAGCGGGGATCGGCGAGCGCGGGAGGATCGAGGTTCAGGCGCGGACGCTCACGAGCGTCGAAGCTTCTTGGGAAATGGTGCGAACCATGCGCGCTTCGACGCTGATCCTGGGGCCGCTGGTGGCGCGGTTCGGCGAGGCACGCGTCTCGATGCCGGGCGGATGCGCCATTGGCGCGCGGCCCATCGATCTGCATTTGAAGGGGCTGGAAAAACTCGGCGCGGAGATCTCAACCGAGCACGGCATGGTGGTGGCGCGCGCCAAACGGTTGCGGGGCGCGCGAGTCTGCTTTGACCGCATCACCGTTACCGGGACCGAGGACCTGATGATGGCCGCGACGCTGGCGGCAGGCGAGACGGTTTTGGAAAACGCGGCGCGCGAGCCGGAAGTCGAGGACCTGGCGCAATTGCTAATCCGCATGGGAGCTAAGATCGAGGGCGCCGGAACGTCCGTGATCCTCATCCAAGGTGTCGCACGGCTGGAAGGCGCCGCGCACACGATTATTCCGGATCGTATCGAGACGGGGACGTTCCTTGCCGCCGCGGGGATTACGGGCGGCGATGTGACCATCGAAGGGTGCCGCCCGGATCATCTTCTGGCCGTGATCGAGAAGTTCCGCGAGACCGGCCTGCGCGTCGAGACGCCGACAGCCTCTAGCATTCGAGTGATCGCGGAGGACATCGGAGCCTTGCGCGCCGCGGACATGAGAACCGAGGAATACCCCGGTTTTCCAACCGATATGCAGGCGCAATACATGGCGCTGGTCACGCAGGCGGAGGGGACCTCGACCATCACCGAAACCATCTTTGAGAACCGCTTCATGCACGGGCCGGAGTTGGTGCGCATGGGCGCGAACATACGGTTCGATGGCAACCGCGCCATCGTCCAAGGTCCCACGCCGCTGAGCGGAGCGGGGGTGACGGCGAGCGACCTGCGCGCCAGCGCCTCGCTGGTCATCGCGGGTCTCGCGGCAAAGGGCGAAACCATTGTCGAGCGGGTCTATCACATCGACCGGGGCTACGAGCGGATCGAGGAGAAGCTGCGAGCGGTGGGGGCTGAGATCGAGCGGGGAGAGGCGTGAGAGTAAATGTGGTCCCGCCGGGCAGGATATTTTTCGCTGCGGGGATGTTCGGAGAGATTACGAACCCACGGCACAAAAAACGTGCCGTGGCTACCAATCGAGCCGGCGCACTCCTTCAATCCGGTCGAAATGGCGGTCCCGGCTGAGAATCGGAAGGTTATGTTGGCGGGATAACGCGGCGATCCACAAGTCGTTGGAAGGGATTGGTGCGCCCTTCTCTTTGAGTTCCAAACGAACTTCGGCGTACCAAATTGCGGTTTGCTCGTTGACGTCGAGCACTCGTGCTTCCGCTACAATCTCCTCCAGCCATTCCTGATACCCTTGTTTTTGTCGCGACTGGGCGATTCCGAAGCGGTACTCGCCCAGTACGATGACAGGAATGGCAGCCTGACTGGCCGACGCCAGTCTTTGCATAGCACCCGTATCTCCCTCGGCCAGAGCCGAAAGGGCATTGGTATCGAAAATCAAGCCCAGTCCTCCGGCTCGATTTTCTCGAACTCCCGTTCAATCAATGCGTTGATCCGCGCATTTTCCTTGCGGAGGTGCCGAAATCGTCCCGCCAACTTGAGAATTGCTTTTACGCCGCCCCGTGATTCCGACTCCAACTTCTCCGATACAGCCTCCGTAACAAACTGGCGAAGCGGAATGTTTCGTTCGGCCGCTCTTGCTTTGGCGCGGCGGAATACTGGATCGGGAATTTCCAGCGTCGCTTTCATGATAGGATGTTCCCATATTTATGGGATGAGGTCAATGGAAGAAGAGACCCCGGAAGAATTCGGCGCTCGGAAATTCGGCAAGGCCGTTGAGATTCTGAATCACGCCGTGCGCGAGCGCGCCTTTCCCGGCGGCGTGTTGGCCATTGGTCATGACAACGAACTGGCGATCCTGCCTGTGGGGCGGTTGAGCTACGACGCGGATTCCGCGCCGGTCACACCGGAGACAATTTACGATATTGCGTCGTTGACGAAGGTGGTGGCTACAGCCACGGCGGCGATGATCCTGGTCGAGCGCGGGATGCTGGCGCTGGACGATTCCGTGACCCGCTACGTTCCCGAATTCGTCGAGCCTTACGACGTTGCGACGGACCCGCTGTGGACCGCTCGCAGCGAAGTCACAGTGCGGCATCTGCTGGCGCACACTGCAGGGCTTCCCGCCTACGAGAAGTTTTTCCTGCGAGCGCGGGAGAAAGCGCACGTTCTGGAAGAAGCCTTGTTGTTGCCGCTCGAAGAGCCGCCGGGCTTGAGAACGCTTTATAGCGACGTTGGTTTTATTCTGTTGGGAGAGATCCTGGAGCGGGTGTCGAAGGAACGGCTCGACTCCTTTTGCGGGCGCGAGATTTTCGAGCCGCTCGGGATGCGGCAAACTTGTTTCAATCCGCCGCAGGAGCTGCGGGAGCGCATCGCTCCGACGGAGTTCGATCAGACCTTCCGGCGGCGGCTGGTGTGGGGCGAAGTGCACGACGAAAACGCATGGGTCATGGGAGGCGTGGCGGGACACGCGGGGCTGTTCGCAACCGCTGGGGACCTGGGGCGCTTCTGCCGCATGATGCTGGGAGAGGGGAAAATTGAAGGAGAACGAATGGCGGGCGGGCTTGAGCGCGGTCCAAACACTCAGCAGTTGATCCAGCCGGAAACGGTTCGGGAATTTACGCGTCCCTCCTTCGCTAAAGCTTCGGAGGGCAGGCCCTCCTATGATGAAGCTTCGGAGGGCGGGGCCGCCGCCGGAACGCCGCGCGGGCTGGGGTGGGATAAACCAAGCGAGGCTTCCAGCTCGGGCCGCTATTTTTCCGCGGCCTCCTATGGACACTTGGGCTACACCGGCACGTCGGTCTGGATCGATCCCGAAAAATCGCTATATGTAATCCTGCTGACTAACCGGGTGCATCCCACGCGTGCGAACGAGGCGATACGGGCCGTGCGTCCAGCGCTGCATGACGCGGTTGTGGAATCGATCCAAGCGGCCGGATAAGGGAAATGGAATACCTCGGAGCGAGTGGTGGGATGGAACGGCGTACCTACTAGGAGGGAATAGTTCCCTTAGCAGACCGGATTTTAATCCCCAGGGAATCCCAGTCTTCCACCATATAAATTATTGAAGTAATGTCGGTTATGCGGGCAATGGACAAGCCGGAATACTTTGGAACGGAACGTGCCTCCATTTGGAACGGAATTTGCTCCGGTCATTTCTGGATTGGTGCATTTTACCGCTAAATTGGTGCATTTTACCGCTAAGGAGGGAACGAAAATGACATCGGACTTTAAGACGTTCGTGAAATCTCCGAAGGTGCTGATCACCGGGGCGCTGTTGGTGGCCTTCGCGGCCGGCGCTGCTCTTGTAAGTTTAACCAAGAGGGGTTCAACCAATGCGGCTTTCGATCCCGCAATGACGCCTGCAACCAGCGTCACGGTTCCGAATCCCAATGCGCCAGTTCCCGGAAACATGACAGCCCCGGTAAGCACGGCAGCTCCTGCGAGCGCCCCGGCCCCGGTTCGCAGCGTTCGCAGCGCGCCTCGCACGGTTCGGCACAAACGCTCCTGGCAGAAAGAAGCGTTGATTATTGGAGGCAGTTCCGCGGCGGGAGCGGCGATTGGAGGGGTAGCGGCTGGCGGTAAAGGCGCCGCAATTGGAGCGCTCTCGGGAGGAGCCGCCGGCACAATATACGACTTGACGACCCGAAATAAGTAAACCGTCAGAGCGTAGGCGGAGTTTTTGGGGAAGCCGCCGCCAATCGCCAAACGGTGGCGGACGCGGGTTCGATCGCGAGACCCGCACGACAAGGGGCCGAATGGGGGGCCGAACGGACCCTCTCACTGCGGTGTCCGGAGCTGAAAGCTAAGGAACGAAAGCAGGCTCCGGGCACCGGCGACGGTGTTTCCGTTTGTAGAAGCGGAATCCGTTATGGAATTGGACGCCGGAGGGGAACTAGTGGTTTCTTCGTTCGCGGCCCGTGCGCCGATCGGCGCCCCTGCGGCGATTCTCGCCATTGTAATTGGCGCTTTTGTTGCGCCGCTTTTCATCTCTGCGTTCTTTGATCGATCGTTTTTCAGCCGCCATTTTGACTCTCCTGGAAATGATTACGAAACATCGCTCGCCTAACTCACCTTCAGTAAACTAAATTTTAATCTGAAGTGCGCGGAAGCGCCAGAGAAAAACTTGCAAAGAGAAAAACTTGCGAGAGAAAGTTGTTAGATCCGGCACTTCTCACGGAGGAGGAATTTGCCTCCGCCGGGATTGCTATCGGAGGCTGGCAGGAATCAACAGCCTTGAAATGAAAGCGCCAATGCTGGACAATTGGGAAGAACCTGCAAGCGGGAACCTGAATATAAGGGCGGCACGCCGCGATGCTGCCGTGATATTGAGATGATCGGCCGATTCCATCTCCGGATGCGCGCGCTCGCCCTGACGGTCTGTGTTCTTGCCGCCGTGGCGTGGGCGGCGAGGCTCGAATTGCAGCCGGCACCGTCGTCGTTTGCCCGGCTTGTGGCGGAGTTGTCCGAGCCGGGCGGATACTTCGACACCGACAATCTCATCTCCAACGAGAGCTCATACCTGCACGTGGCGCCGCGCCTGGAGCGGGGCGGCGTCAGCGGAGGCGTTTACATCGGTGTGGGACCGGATCAGAACTTTTCCTACATCGCCCGCATCCGACCGTCGGTGGCGTTCCTCGTCGATATCCGGCGCGACAACCTGCTGCTGCATCTGCTGTTCAAGGCGCTGTTTGCGGCGTCGCGGAACCGCGTGGAATATTTGAGCCTCCTGACCGGCCGTCCCGCGCCCGACGGCGTCGAGGGCTGGCGCGACGCCAGCATCGAAAAGATCGCGGCCTATATCGACGGCGCGAAGCCGTCCGATACGGCGGCGCTCGACCGGCGGCTTCATGACGCCATCCAACGATTCGGCGTCCCGGTATCGGCGAAAGAACTGGAGACGATTGACCGGTTCCATGCGACCTTCATCCATGCGGGACTGTCGCTGCGTTTCCAGACGTACGGGCGGGAGCCGCAAAGCTACTACCCGAACTATCGCGAGCTGCTGATGGAGACTGACCGGGAGGGACGCCAGCGGAGCTTTCTGGCGTCGGAGGACGACTTCCAGTTCGTGCGGTCGATCGAGGGGCGCGACCGGGTGATTCCGGTGGTGGGCGATCTGGGCGGGACGCATGCCGTGGCGGCGATCGGACGATGGATGAAGGAGCACGACGAGCGTCTGTCGGCTTTCTACGTATCGAACGTGGAGAATTATCTGTTCCGCGACGGCGCCTTCGGGCGCTATATGGAAAACCTCAACCGCCTCCCTCATAACGAGCGAAGCGTGATCGTGCGCTCGATCTTCGGCCGTTTTAATTTGCCCGAGTCGGCGCCGGGCTACTACAGTACCTCGACAGTGCAAAACCTCAACGAACTGCTCGCAAATTTCTCAGCGGGGAGGGTGCGAAGTTACGGCGATCTGCTGGGAAGGTGAAAATCTACCCGGAAACAAGACGCAAGGGAGGCAAGAAGAACTCCTCATGTAGGGGAATTTCCTCCATGAGGAGTAATGGATTTCCTTGCGGTTTCTTCCGCCGCCCCTATCGCCGGCTGAGGCCGAGCGATTTTCTTCTCGCTTTGAGGTCCTTGAGCGTGGTGACGTTGACGCCGGGTTTTCTTAGGTCGTTCTCGTCGGCGAACGCGGGAGTAGCGAAGATGACCTCGCCGCCGAGCATGGTCATTTGCGGGAGCATGTCCTTCATGTCTTCGGGATTTGTCGCCATGAAGTCGTTGTCGAGCACGGCCATGTCGGCCCACTTGCCAACTTCCAGCGAACCGATCTTGTCGCCGCGGAGCACGTAGTCGGCGCCGTTTCGCGTAAAGTAGCGCAGGACCTCCTGATGGTCCAGGCGCTCCTGCGGTCCCCAGACTTTGCCTTGGCGGTCCTTGCGATCCATGAACCATTCGAGATCGCGCCACTTGCTCTTGTCGCCGTCGGACTCGTAGGCGGTGGTCACGCCGTTCTTCATCATGGTCTTGACGGGGATGGAATAGGTGTTGGCCACCTTGTCACCCCAGGTGGCGGCGATGCCGGCCGAGCCGCCGGTCTGGCTATAACAGCTAAACATCGCGCCGAGCTTCGCGGCGTGGGGCAGGTCGGTGGGATCGACCAGGAAGCAATGGTCAAAGGCCCAGCCCTTGACGGCCGCGGGCCCGTACTGCTTGGCAACCTGGTCCATCATGCCCAGCATCATCTTGATCGAGCGGTCGCCGGTGATGTGAGTGTTGGCGAAGCGCGCTCCGTACTGGCCGCTCTTCATGATCCAATTCCGGAAATAATTTTCCTTGATGGCGGCGCCCTTCGCGCCCTTATATTCGATATCGAGAATGCATTGTCCTTTGGGCCACCAGGCGTCTAGCGCGGAAAACTTGCCGTCTTTCTGGAGGTTGGTGCAACTGCGGATGCCAGCTCCATCGACTGCCGAGGGAGCGACTGAAATCACCCATAGCTTTTCCGAGCCGGTGCCCATCTGCTTGGCGATGTCTTTGAGCTTGTCCAGATTTTCGAGGTTTCCGAAATAACTTTCCAGGCCGTAGGGAAGCCGCAGCGGCAACTCGCCTTTCGATTCGAGCAGCTTGAAGGCGGCAATCGAATATTCCGGAATGCGGGTGGAGATGGTCGTGACTCCCTCCGCGTTCAATTCCTCGGCATACATCTTATAGATGGGGGCGACGGTTTCGGCGGGAGGCTTGGGAAGGTAGTCCAGGGCGAGCCGGACGGCGGGGGCCTCCAGGTGTCCGTCGGGTTTGCCGGACGTGTCGATCCAGTACCGCCCGTTATTTTTCAGAAACGTTCCATGATCGGCAAACAATTTGTCGATGATCTTGCTGCTGACCAAAAGGCCGTTTGCAACGGGGAACCCGAGCGACATCACGATTCCATTATTGGGAGCCGCCTTGTCGAGCACATACCGCGTCAGGTCATCGAACAGGATCTTGCTCTGCTCATCGGCGGCTTGCTCGCCCAGGCCGCGGCTGGAGAAATAAACCAGTTCGCCGGGCTTGATTTTGTGGACTTCAATCGCGTTCCGGATCTGGTTGGCCACGTCGTCGGCGCTGGTGACGCCGCGCCAATCCACTGGGTAAGCGAGCAGGCCATCGTTGCCGATATAGCCGCCGTAGTTTTGCTCCGCGTAATCGTGGATATGGTTGTGAGTGTCGATGATGCCGGGAATGACCGTGCGGCCCTTGAGATCGATCTTCTTGGTGTTCGGCCCGGCCATCGCCAGGATCTGCTGGTTGCTCCCGACGGCGGCGATTTGCTTGCCGCGAACGGCAATCGCCTCGGCGATAGTGAAGGTCTTGTCGACGGTCAGAATCTTTCCGTTGTGCAAGACGATGTCGGCGGGTTGCTGCGCGGCGAGCCATGCGGCCTGCAGCAGCAGCCAGCAGAGCATTCCCAGCCACCGAGCTGCAAATCTTGCAGAGAACATTCCCCGAGCCATAATCCGACCTCCAATATGGTTTAGCGATTCTTGCATTGTACCAGTTCCAGCGAGGACTGCCGCGTTTTTCTTCCGCAGTTTGTTCACGCGGTATTTTAGGTATATACTACAAATGTGAAATTCGAATGGGATCCGGCAAAAGCGGAGAGTAACGCCAGAAAACACCGCATGAGTTTTATGATGGCGATTACAATATTTGACGACCCCTTTTGCGCTCATCGCTCCCGACCTCAAGCACTCCGGGGCCGAAGCGCGCGAGTGGATCATTGGCGAATCGGATTCCGGCGTGTTGGTTGTCGTCTTCACCAAGAGATTCGAGGGCAACGTGTACCGGATCATCAGTGCCCGACGCGCGAATCGCCGAGAAAGGAAACTGTATGAAGAAAGCAAGAGACTTTCCCTTTGAAAAGGCACGCAGGATTTCGCCGCAGGAGGTCCGCGCGGCTCGGAGGGCAATTGAGGAGAAAACAGGGGAAAGAAGAAGGACCCGGGGGCGTCCTCCAAAGCCAGGCGGGGACAAATTTGTTCCGACCTCCATTCGACTTCACCCGAGGGTCTTGCAATGGACGAAACGAGAAGCCAAGAGGCGAGGCTGCGGCTATCAAACCATCATCAATCAGATTTTGCTGGAGAAGGCCGTCTGAAGGCTGGGGAAGGTTTTCCGCTCTTCGGTGCTTGGTCCGGTTCCGAGCGGGCTGAAGCAGGTTCTTCAGCCCGACGGAAAGCGTCGGGCTTCAGAATGACAAACTCGAAAGGGTTTCAACGAACTAATTGGTTAGCGGCCCATCTGCACTCCGAGCATTTCTCCGGGAAGCGGAACCATTCTCGAAACCGGCGCTGATTCGGCGCGATCCATATCACGGCGTCGCCCCGGCTCTTCGGATGGACCGCCGTCCAATGGCATCCTCTCCATGCGGATGCCGAGGGTGCGCTCCAACTGTTGTAACTCCGCGCGCTGCTCCCTTCCGAAAAATGTGGAAGCGACGCCGCGCAGTCCGGCGCGTCCGGTGCGGCCGACACGATGGATGAAGTTTTCCGCCACCTCCGGCAGATCGTAGTTAATGACGTGGGCGATATCCTGGACGTGAATGCCGCGGGAAGCCAGGTCGGTCGCGACTAAGATGCGGATGCGTCCCTGCTGAAATCCGGCGAGCGCCGTGGTGCGCTGCGATTGGGAGCGGTCGCCATGGATCATGGCGGCGGCGAAACCCTCGCGACTCAGATTCCGGGCGACCCGCTCGGTCCCGCGCTTGGTGCGCGCGAAGATGAGACAGCGGCCAGTCTCTTTCGAGAGCAAGCGGTGCAAAAGTTCCTGCCTGCGGTCGGGTGAAACTTCAAACGCCTGGACATGCACATTTTCGGAGGGCTTGAGGGTGGAGCCGAACGCGAGGCGCACCGGGCTCTTCAGGGAGTCCTTCACGAGGTGAGCGACCGAGGCTTCGAGCGTGGCGGAGAAGCACATGGTCTGGCGTTCTTTGGGAACCGCGGAGATTATCCTGCGAACCGCCGGCAGAAATCCCATGTCCAACATGCGATCCGCCTCGTCGAGGACGAGAATTTTGAGACGGCGAAAGTCGATCAGCTTGCGGCTGAGATAATCTTCCAGCCGGCCTGGAGTTGCCACAACCAGGCGGGCGCCACGACGGAGCGCACTGAGTTGCTGGTCTTCGGACAAGCCGCCCACGACGAGTGCTCCGGGCGTTAGTTTCTTGCCTCGTAAAGCATTGTACTGATCGAGTACCTGCATCGCGAGCTCGCGCGTGGGAACCAGGACCAGCGCCGCGATACCCGGCGTGTTTTCCCGTAGCAGATGTTCGAGGATCGGGACCAGAAACGCCAGCGTTTTGCCTGTACCGGTTTGGGCGGTGGCAAGTACGTCCTTGCCTTCGAGCGCCGGCGGAATGGCGGCGGCCTGAACCGGCGTCGGTATTGAAAAGCGAGCGGCAGCGAGCCGCTCCTGAGTGTAAGCGGAAATTGAAAGTTGCGAAAAATCGTTCACGATATCCTTAGTCTCTGGCGAAAGCACAGGCCGGAGCGCATGATAGCGAGCCCGGCGACAGGTGTGGCCAGTGTTGTTTTTAAATTACGCTGAAAACGTACGGGAGAAATAAGAGGGCGGGAATTCTCAGATCAGATAGTCAATCGGAGCAGCCGCACTACACAACCGCGGTATTAAGCGCAAAACCAGTGTAACACAGTTGAAGCGGAATGTGTTGAGGAAGATGTAACGGGTGGCGGGTCCGTTCCCGAGTCGGCGTTGTCGCAAGCAAAGCAGGTTCTTCAGCCCGACAAAAAGCGTCGGGCATCAGAATGACAACGTCAAAAGGTTTTCCGACAAACCTCTAGACCGCCTTGCCGGCGGCTTTTAGCGCAGCCAGTACTGTCTGCGCCGTCAGCGGCTGGCGGCGCACGCGGACACCGGTTGCGTCGAAGATGGCGTTCGCAATTGCCGCGGCAGTAGGCCGCGTCGAAGGCTCCCCGGCGCCGCTGGGAGGAATGAACTTACCCCCCGGGCCGTTGCCGTCCGGGCTGACGAGGAAGGCATTCACTTCCGGGACGTCCTTGATGTCGATGGTCGGGTAGGTGATCCAGTCTACCGCCTTGACGCTTTCGGAATCGAAGCTCACGCCCTCATGGAGGGCGCGGCTCATCGACTGCATCAGGTTCGACTCGATTGCGCTCAGGACGTTCTTCTGGTGTACGACGAGACCGGTGTCCTGACCCGTTGTGAACTTTGTCACGCGCACCTGCCCCGTTTTCCGGTCAACGGTGACCTCGGCGACCGTGGCAACATACGATCCTCCGCGCGGCTGGTAGGCGAAGCCGCGGCCGCTCACGACCGTGGCGGTCGGGCTGAATTTGTTGGGCGAGGGCCGCGATGTCCAATTGGCGGCCTTCTTGGTCTGCTGGATGACGGCGACATCGCGACCGGCGGTCGCCGGATCGAGGTAAGAGAGGCGGAAGTCGATCGGGTCCTGCTTCAGCGCCGCGGCAACTTCGTCCACGAACTGCTCGCTCGCAAAGGTCACCTGCGGTCCGTTCGGATCGCGGAAGTGCGCCGTTCGCAGCCCGGTCTGGTAAGCCCATTTCGACGGGATCACGTACGCGATCCGGCGCTTGTTCGGGAAGCCGTAGTTGTCGGCCGGAGATCCGAACTCGCTCTCGTTGAGCGGCTCGTATCCCATGGCCTGGCCGATCAGCGTGTCGCCGGCGATCACCGCGCCAGCCGCCCGCTGGTTGCCGCTCAGCATTCGCGCGTTGTAGTCCCAGGCAATCACCTTGCCGCTCGGGTCGATTCCGGCGCGCATCATCGTCAGATGCGGCGGGCCCTTGGGATCCCACGCGATGCCTTCGTCGCGCATCCATTGGACGCGAACCGGTTGGCCGATCTGCTGCGAGATCCACGCCGCCTCGGCGGCGACATCGTCGGTGTCGTTGGTGCCATACGCTCCCGAGCCCTGGTAGAAAATCACCCGTACTTTCGCAATCGGAATGCCGAGCAAGTCCGATACTGCATTGCGCACGCGGTAAGGCTTCTGACCGCCGAACCAGACGGTCGCGCCGCCGTCTTTCACGTCGGCAACACAACAGCCGGGAGTCATGGAAGCGTGCGACTGGAAGGCGGACTGGTACGTCGCCGTGACGGTCAGCGAGGCGGTTGCGAGCGCCGCATCGACGTCACCGACGTTGAGCGGCTTTGCGTCCTTCTGCGGAGGCGTCTTTTCGAGATACTCGTACATCGCTTCATAGCCGTTCGGGAACACCGGCGTCGCCGGCTTCTTCCAAGTGACTTTCAAGGCGTGGGCCGCCTGGATTGCCTGCCATTCCGTCTTCGCAACCACGGCCACATAGTTGCCCTTGGAGACCACCTTGACCAGTCCCGGAGGATTTCCGCCGTCGAAGCCGTCAACGCTGACGAGAGTCGAACCCGCGACCGGCGGCCGAACGCTTCGCGCGTGCAGCATCCCCGGCAGACGTACGTCCTGGGTGAATTCGAGCTTGCCCGTAACGATCTTTGCGATCTCCGGGCGCAGCGGGCTTTTCTTTCCGATGATCCGGAATTGCGACGGGTTCTTGACCGGGGCCTTATCCGAGAACGAAATGTCGAACTTCCCGTTTCCGATCAGTTCGGCATAGGTCGCAGACTTCGAGCTGCCCGAAGCCGTGATGAGGCCGTCTTTGACGGTGAGGCTCTCCACGGGCACGCCGAGCTTTTTCGAGGCAAGCTGGAGCAACGCCTGGCGAGCAGTCGCGGCGGCCTGCCGGAGAGGACCATAGGTTGTCGAGACGCCGTTGGATGCGCCGGTGCCGCCTTGATCGGGCGTGGCTGCCGTGTCACCGAAGCGCACCTCGACCTTTTCGAGCGGCACGTCGAGCTCTTCAGCGGCCATCATGGCCCAGGAAGTTGGCGTTCCCTGTCCGTTGTTGATCTTGCCGATCTTGATGAGCACGGTCCCATCGCCGTGAATCTCGACGAAGGAATCCACAGCCGTAAGCTCATACTTGGGATAGTCAGGAACCACGACTCCTTGCGCGGCTTGCGCGAGCGCATCCCAAGGGGCGACCCACGGGCACGAAAAGCCGACGACGAGCACACCGGCACCCTGGATGAACTGGCGGCGGCTGAACGCGCCGCGATTTGTGTTGGAGTCGTCTTGTCTTGCCTTCACTGTTCCCTGTTCCCTGTCCACTGTCCCCTGTTTTTCCATCACGCCTCCTCCATCGCTTTCGCAGCGCGCCGGACCGCGCGAAGGATTCCCACTTGCGATCCGCAACGGCACTTGAGCCCGCTCAGCGCCGCCCGGATCTGAGTTTCCGTCGGCTTTTTGACGTTTGACAGCAGGGCGGCCGAGTACATGATCCAACCGTTCTGGCAACTCCCGCATTGCGGCACCTGCTCGTCGATCCAGGCCTGTTGCACCGGATGAAGCTTCAGTGCATCCGGCGCCGAGGCAGTTGCATTGCCGTTTGGGTATGTTGCGGCAAGCCCTTCGAGCGTCGTGATCTTGTGCCCGACCGCGCTCGCAACCGGAGTGATGCACGAACGGATCGGCTTGCCGTCAAGGTGCACGGTGCACGCTCCGCACTGTCCCAGCCCGCACCCGAAGTGTGGGCCGATCAGTTGCAGGTCGTTGCGGAGCACATACAACAGCGGCGTGTCGGCTGCCGCGACGACGCTGCGCTCCTGGCTGTTCACGGTCAACTTCAGGGTCTTCTCAGGCTCGGTCAGAGTCTTCTCGACCGTGCGCCCGATGATTGTCTGTTGCATAGTTCCACCCCTTTGACTGGGTAACGAAACAGTAACTGGAATTCGCCATTTGCTCTGGTGATAATACTACACCCGGACGGTCATTCGGGTGGATGAAAAAAGCACAGCAGGTTCTTCGCTCCGCTCAAAATGACAGCCGTATAAAATCTTTCCACAAACCTTTAATCGGTGGGTTCCACCTTGACGATGGAGGCGCCGTGATTGTTGCCCACCCAGAAGGTGACCGGGTTCGTGGAGTTGTCTACAAACACCCGCCGGACGTTGGTCGTCCTGGGTAGGAGATATTCGACGGCCTGGCCGGTTTTGGTGTCGACGCGCGCGACCTGGTCGGTCAGCATCGAGGCCGTCCATGCCTCGCCGTTCTTGTCGACCACGGCATCGTAGGGAGCGCTCCACGCCGTGGGAATTTTCCATTCCTTGAAGCTGGTGGTCTTGGGGTCGAACATGCCAATTGAATTCGCGCCGTATTCGGCAAACCAGAGGCGGTTTTGCGCATCGAAGCGGCCCCGGCGCGGGCGCGAATTGGGGCTTGGCGTCTGGTAGACGGAGAACTTCCCGGTCTTGGCATCGACCCTTCCGATGTCCTGGCCGCCGAAGTCGAGGAGATACAAATTGTTTTCCTGATCGGCGGGAATCCCGTAGCCGTTTACGGGCTTGTTGGTGGCGGGGTCCTTGAAGGGGCCGAAGACCTCGAATTTGCCCGTTGCAACATCCATTCGCAAAATGTTGTGCGTATTCTGATTGTTGGTCCAAACCTTGCCGTCCACGTGGGACGAGACCGGCATCACCATCGATTCCTGGGTGTGGTCGGCCTGCATTTCAGCGGGAAGGGGAAAGGCCTTGAAGGTCTGGGATTTCTTGTCGAAGCGCGCGATGCCGCCCTGATACATCAGGGAAAGCCACAGGTTTCCGTCATGGTCGGGTTCCAGTTCGAGCGTCCCGACAGGGAAGCCCTTTTTCAGTACGGGCACGGGGAATTCGGTGACCTTCCCGGTCTTGGGGTCCAGTTTCCCTAAGAACTGTTTCCCGAAATCGGAGTACCAAACCATGCCGTCCGGTTCGACGATCACGTCATGGGGCTGAGTGTCCGGGCGGAGCAGATCGTATTCCGTAACCACGACATGGGTGGCCCTGCCGGTGGGACGCGGGAGCGTCTTAAGCGAATACTCCCAAGTGGATGCCTCGCTCAGATTGATACTGGCAAGATATTTCGCGCGGGCCATCACCTCGGGAGTGTGTGCCACGGGATTCCGCGGTCCGCCGACCAGTCTCTGCGGGTTCAATGGCGTGCTGCCATTGTAATAACCGGCCATCCGGTCAAAGACCTGCATGAATTCGTCCGCATCATGGGCGGATCGGACGATGCGCTGGAGCGTATGGCAGCCCACGCAATCGATCAAGGAACGCTTTTGTTCATCCGTCCCTGGAATGCTATTGATCCATTCGGCGTTCGAGAGCAGGCCAGAGGGATTCTTGGCCTTCTTCAGCTTCAGGTCGGCGGTGGCTGGTTTTCCTCCCGCCACGTCCGCCGCCGCAGAGCCGTCCAGATCGTATCCGGCAGCGCGTATCGCGAGCGAGTAATGTCCCGGCTCCAACTTCGCGGCCGGGAAGCTGTAGTGGCCTTTCTGATCGCTGACCACCGTGATCCGGATGGTCGAGCCATCTTTTCTGGCGGTGACCAGAACGCCCTCCATCGGGCCTTCCTCCGCCGAAGTTACCTGCCCGGAGAGCGCGGCCGCGCCTTGCGTATCCGCCGGGGAGGAATGGGAGCTTACCGCAAATAAAATGACCGCTAAACTAGCCGTTACCATTAGCAAAAACTTTTTAGTTAGCATGGAAGCCTCCTCAGCCGTCGATATCGAGCGGGCGTTTCGGTGCGAAATTGGTGGATGAACGCCGGAACCATCATTCTGCCTCATTTCGCCATTCTTGGAAAGGAAAATGCTTGGCTGGGCTAATGTCTCATGATGTAATAATATTTAGCGGTTGGCGGGAAGGCGTAACAGTTGGTTGAGAAAAAGCAGGTTCTTCGCTCCGCTCAGAATGACAGCCGCAAAAGAATTTTCAACGAACTCATAAATCATGAGGGTTTCGGCAGCCGAACTTGAAGGAGAAACAAAATGAAACGATTCGTTTGGATGGCGGTTTTTTGCTTGGTCGCGGCGGTGTCCGCTTGCGCACAGAGTCCGGCGGCGGACCCGGTTACTTCCACATTGCGCCAGGTTCTGGAGCGCTTCTCAAATAATCTGGTTGCAACGGCCGAACAAGTGCCGGTTGAAAAGTACAGCTACCATCCGACGCCGGCGCAAATGACCATTGGACAAACGATGTCGCACGTGGCGGACGTGAATAACCGCGCCTGCTCGATCGTGACGGGCGATGCGGCGCCGGAGCGCCTGAAAATCGGCGAAACGGAAAAGGACAAGCTGGTGGCGGCTCTCAAGGCGTCGATGGAGCTTTGCAAACAGGCGTTCGCAAAGTTGAATGACGCGAAACTGGGAGACCCCGTGACGATGTTTAACGGCAGACAGGGGACGCGGTTCTCGGCCGCGTTGGAGGTCACCAACGACTTGATCGATCACTACGCCGCACTCGCCGTTTACATGCGGCTCAATGACATGCTGCCGCCTACGGCACAGCCGAAGAAGTAGCGGGGAGGCAGGGCTGCGGCTCTGCGGAGAAAACCGCCGTATCGCCGGTCAACCCCTTCCGGGGTTGATGTTCTTCCCCTGGGTTCGGTTTCCGTAGGTTAAAACCTACGGCTATTCACGGTATTGCCCTTCGAGCAATCATGCGGAAGCAGTATGTAAGGATAGCATCGGGCAATGCGGCGAAGACAGTAGGGGTGGCATCGGGCGATGCATCGAAAACCTGCGGATCGCAAGACATCACACGCGCTGTCGGGCTAGCTGAATCATCTCGATCAAAACCGTTCTTGTTTCCTGGGCGCTTCTCACTTCGCGGATGAATGGGATCCGGGCGGAGTGGACGCGGTCTCCCGTTTTCAAGCGCAGATGAAAGCCTAGGCGATCCACCGCTGTCATTTTGGCCTCCTCCGCTTGCTGCCCCGCTAAGGCTCGCGCCAGAAGAACCAAGGCTTCGGCGTGGTCCGCGTTCATGTGTCCGATGATTTCCGATGCGGCGTCGGCCAGGGGGTCAACCTCTGCCCTGGCGTATTCATCCGCCTCGACCCAACCCATCACGCCGAAACCGCCCACGTAGTAGAGATCGACTATCTCCATGCGGTAGAAGGCAAAGTCGCTGAAGTCCACCCAGTACCTGGCGTTCTCATACCGCGCGAGATAGAGATCCCGCAGCGCGGCCAACTCCTCCTCCGGAACCTTTGAAGCCGTTCCCATCAGCGTGGCCCTGGCAGCGCCCAGCGGATCGCGGCTCACGTCCGGATCGGTTACGAGAAGGCTCGCGCGCGAGTCGGCCAAAATATTTTGCGTGTGCATGGCCATGGTGCTGATGAGAAAAGATGGCCGGCCGAGCGGGTCCAATCCGTAGGGCATCACCGAGCCAAAGGGATATCCCGGCTGCTTTCGGGAGAGCGTCGAGAGGCTGCCCGTGCGGCCGAGATGCACCAGGGTACGCGCGCGCTCCGCGTAGGATGGCTCCGGAGGCGGAGGCGCGCCGGTTGCCAGTCCCGGGCCGGCGTGTTGTTGAGAGCGATTGGACACTCGAAATTCCTCCTCTTGCCGTTCTGCTTGTTGAACCGCGCCGGTTACCCATTTTACGCTCGACTGGAAGCCGCTACAATCCGGCGTGGAGAGGCGGGGACAACGGTGGAGGTTCTCGTGAGAGCTAGGCTCCCCGGCAGTCCCATGCGTTGGGTGCAATTGGAAGTGAGAGTCACACCCGACAGAAAAAGCAGATCCTTCCTCCCGTTGGTCGTCAGGATGACATCATCCTGAAATCTTAAAGCACGATGTCCTCCCGAGGAGTCTTCGACGAGGGATCGGC
>Ga0080064_1001633_pt1 | contig 43736 bp, 37 predicted proteins | sample Subgrocontami54m_FD_69260 | JGI IMG/M metagenome (GOLD analysis project Ga0080064, IMG submission 69260) | Subsurface groundwater microbial communities from S. Glens Falls, New York, USA - GMW46 contaminated, 5.4 m (SPADES assembly) (version 2) ...
CTTTTCTGAAACCAGGTCACCCCGACGCAAACGGTGGGCTCGGTCGCGAAGAATTTCATTCTCCCGTTGCAGGACAAAGTTTTCATGGTCGAGCGTCTTCTTCTCCTGCCACAGTCGCCACAGGCGGATGAATCCCCGGTCGCCAAAAGCGGTGAAGAGGGACAACGAGAGCAGGACGCCCGAAATGAGGTAAACAACGCGATGCGCCGGCGCTCTTTGGGGAGGCATTAAAAAAATATAACACACTTCCGGTTCCGGCACACGGATAAACACTGAACCCTGATCCGTCGATAAGGGGCGCTTGCAGCGTTGTCGCTTCGGGCTCGCATCCTCACGTACTGCGCTCGTACGCTCCGGTGCGACCCCTCGCTCCGCCTTGCACCCGCCGCCTTCTCGACGGCCAGGGTTTCCAAGGTGTTGCAAGTTTATCAACGGATTATGGACTGAACGTGTAAAACACTGAACGAGGAGGTTGTGATGAAGATTAAACGGCTCCATGCCCGGGAGATTTTGGACTCGCGGGGCCATCCCACGGTGGAGGTCGACGCGATCCTGACCAACAACACGCTGGGGCGCGCCGCCGTCCCCTCGGGCGCATCCACCGGCAGCCACGAGGCCGTCGAACTTCGGGACGGGGATCAACGCTTTTCAGGAAAAGGGGTCCGGCAGGCGGTCGATCATGTTAACCGGCTCCTCGCCCCGCGCCTGCGCGGCAAAGATGCCAAGGATCAACGGGGCAACGACCGTCTCATGATCGAACTCGATGGAACTCCCAACAAAAAAAAATTGGGCGCCAATGCCATTTTGGGGGTATCGCTGGCCCTAGCGAGAGCGCAGGCTCAAGCCTCAGGCGCGCCTTTTTTCCGCTACCTGGGAGGTCCCAGGGCAAAGACGCTGCCGGTCCCTTTGCTCAACGTCCTGAATGGAGGGGCGCACGCGGACAACAACCTGGACGTGCAAGAGTTTATGATCATTCCGCTCGGATTCAAGAGCTTCGCCGATGCCTTAAGAGCAGGCGCCGAAATTTATTACGGCCTTAAGCAGATCCTCAAACAGAAAGGCTACTCCACGGGCGTGGGGGATGAAGGGGGATTCGCCCCGAATGTGAAGGGCCACCGCGAAGCGATCGAACTCCTCCTGGAAGCGATCCGGCAGGCCGGTTACGCTCCCGGCGAGCAAGTGGCCCTGGGGTTGGACGTGGCCGCGAGCGAGCTCTGGCACGAGGGATCTTACCTCTTCAAAAAATCCGACGGAAAGATGAGAAACCGCGATGAGATGGTGAGGCTCTATGAAGAGTGGGTGCGCGATTATCCCATCGTCTCGTTGGAAGACCCTTTAGGCGAGGACGACTGGGAAGGTTGGGCGCTGCTCACGGAGATTCTGGGAAAAAAGGTCCAGCTCGTGGGAGACGATATCTTCGTGACGAATCCCGAGCGGCTTGAGCGCGGAATTCGATCGGGCGTGGCCAACTCCATCCTGATCAAAGTGAATCAGATCGGCACCGTGAGCGAGACCCTCGAGACCATCAAGCTGGCGAGAGATTCCGGCTATACCACAGTGATCTCGCACCGGTCCGGAGAGACCGAGGACACCTCTATCTCCGACTTGGCCGTTGCCGCCAACGCCGGCCAAATCAAAACCGGCGCGCCATGCCGGGGCGAAAGAACGGCCAAATACAATCAGCTCCTGCGGATCGAAGAGGAGTTGGGAAAAAGAGCGGTCTACGCGGGCAAGAGGGCCTTCAAGGTCCTCACGCCTTGATGTCGAACTTCCCTCCCAAAAAGCGGGCAACCAAAGCGGCTATCACGACCATAGCCACGATCATCACCGCCACGACCGTAGCCCGCTCCAGCTCGGCGCCGGCGGTAAAGTCCAGCATCAACAGAGACATGGTCCTCGTCTGTCCCGTGGCCAGGAGGACGACCGTGCTGATGTTCCGCGCCGCCGAGATGAATTCGAGCAGCCCCACGACAATGATGCAGGGAAGAAGCAGCGGGAAGAGTATGCGCCGGTACGTATAGAGCCAGGACGCCCCGGAGATCCTGGAGGCCTCCTCCAGCTCGTCCCCGAGTTGCATCAGAAAGCTTCTCACGACCTGAACGCTGAGCGAAAGACCGCTGATCGCCATGGCCAGGACCAGGGCGTACATGGTTCCATGCAAGGGAATGAACCTATGGACAAGAAGAAAAGTCCAGAGAAGCGCCATCCCCAGGAGAATTCCGGGAATCGAAAAGGGCAGCCAGGAGATGAAGTCCAGGAAGCCCCTTCCCGCGTATTTCGTCTTCACGATGACGTACGCAATCAGAGAGCTTAGGATGACTCCGACGCACGCCGCGGAAAAACCCAAGATCAAGGTGTTCTTGATGGAGCGGAACAGAATAGGATCTTTCAATACCTGCCGCCAGTTCTCCAGCGTCCAGGGGTCCTGGATGTTGAAGAAGCCGAAGAGCTTCATAAAGGTCCCGATGACGAGAAAAATGGTCGGGAGCACGGTGATCCCAAGGGCCAGCGTGAGAACCGCGATACAAATCGGAATTCTCCAACGGCCCAGGGGCGTGGGGCGGGAGCTGAAGCCCCGGCCGGTGACGGTCGTAAAGACCTTCTTTCCGAGATAGAGCCTCTGAAGCACCACTAAAATCACAAGCACCAGGAGAAAAAGCGTCCCCAGGGCGGTGGCGGGCGGAAACTGGGGCGGCTCATGGGTCACGAAGCTGTGAATCTTGGTGGAGAAGACGTGCAGACCGATCGGCACGCCCAAAATCAGCTCGATCTCGAAGGCCTCGAGAGAGCGGATGACACCCAAAATCGTCGCGACCAATATCGCCGGCATCATCACCGGCACGATCACCCGGAACAGGGTCTTGAGCGGTCCGGCCCCGGCGACGCGGGAAGACTCTTCCAGGGCCGCATCCAGATTCCGAAAGGCGGGTGTGAGCAGCATCACCTTGATCGAGAAGCCCGTGGTCGTCAGGTGGACCCAAATAATGCCCCAGTAAGAATAAACGTCAAAAGGGGCTTGGCTGACCAGGCCGATATTCATCAACAACTGATTCAACAGCCCGTACTTCGGATCCAGCAGCAAGATCCACCCCAGAGTTACGGGGAGGGCGGGAAGAAAAAAGGAAAGCCAAAACATGAACTCCAAAAAGCGCTTGAGCGGGATGTCGGTGCGGGCCAAAAGCCACGCCAGGAAAATTCCGGCTACCGTGGCGATGAGCTGGCGGGTGATTGCCAACGAAAAGCTGTTGGTGATCGCCTCCCGGATCCCCCGACTGGTGAGGGCCAGGCGCCAGCCTTCCATCCCGTAAACGACAGGCTCTCCGGGCTTAGCCACCTGAAAGCTGTTCAATAGGAGCAAAAATAGGGGCGTCAGGATCAGAAAGGCGACCATGGTCAGAAAAAGAGTGAGGAGGAGGGTCTGCCCATTGAGCTGGAAACGGACGCCCCTTGGCTGATCTACTGAAGCTTCGATTGTATCCATCGTTTTACCTTGACCGCCCTCTAAGGCTCATTACGGTTAGGCAGGCCATACGTTGACGGCTTCCCTGGGAAGCTGGAAAGAGACCGATTGTCCTGGATCCATCACCTGACTGCGCGGGACATAAACCAGGATCGATTCCTCGCCCACCTTTATCTGGCATTCCGTTCGCTCCCCGGCAAAGAGTACAGTTTCCACAGTGCCCTTTAAATAATTATCCCCGGATGCATAACCGGCTTCCGTGACCACGACATCCTCCGGCCTGACCGAGACGTAAACTTTCTGCCCGGCGCTCAACGAGTCCGGGCTATGGCACGGACACTCCACCATGACTCCCCCGGCATGGGTCAGCTCTACCCGGAGCCGCTGCCCTTCGACGGCCCGGGCGACGCCTCTCAGGACCACGGTCTTACCTAAAAAGTCGCGAACGAAGGGAGTCTGCGGCTGTTCGTAGAGATCTCGAGGCTTGCCCTGCTGCTCGATTTTCCCCTGGTTCAACACCACCACCTGGTCCGACATGCTCAATGCCTCGAGTTGATCGTGGGTAACATAGATCACCGTGATGCCGAGTTTTCGTTGCAAGAGCTTCAGTTCCAACCGCATCTGCTCTCGGAGCTTCGCATCCAGATTACTCAGAGGCTCATCCAACAACAGAATCTCCGGCTCATAGACCAGGGCGCGCGCCAACGCCACCCGCTGTTGCTGCCCGCCGCTCAGGTTCGGCGCCGGACGGTCCCCCAGACCCTCCAACCCCACTAGGCTCAATACCTTATCGACCTTTTCCTTGATGACAGAGGAGCTTACTTTCCTGAGCTCCAGGGGATAGGCCACGTTCTTGAAGACGGTCATATGGGGCCAGATCGCATAGGACTGGAAGACCATTCCCATCTTCCTCTTCTCCGGCGGAACAAAAATCCTCCGGCTGACCGACACGATGGGCTGGCCCTTGAGAAGAATCTCGCCCGCGTCCGGCCGCTCCAGGCCCGCAATCATGCGTAACGTGGTCGTTTTGCCGCACCCGCTCGGCCCCAGCAGAGTAAAGAGTTGTCCGGATTCGATATCGAGCGATAGATCGTCCACGGCCTTCACCCGGCCAAACCATTTGGTAATGTGCCTCAATACTAGCGCCTTCTCAGCCATATTGTCTTTCCTCCCTCACCCTTCCCACAATCCGATTCGACTGCATGAAACCCCCCTTGGCCCGATGTCATTCAGGACTAGGCGTTTGATGCGATAGAATGATCTCTCGTCTCTCCTTGGCCGATTCCAGAATGGCCAGACATACCTCCAGGGTCGCCTCGCCCCATCTCCCATCATGGAAGACAGGCCGGTCATGTACCACAGCTTGATAGAGTTCGTCTACCTCCGCCTCCCGCCCGGCCTTTCCTCGCGGAAGCTCGATCTCGCGTCTTCCTTCATCGCCGTAGACGATCAGCCCATCGGCGGACTGGCGAATATCGCCTTTTTCACAGCTGACCAGCGTCAACCCGAAGAAAGGCTGGCGCCTTTTTTCTTCCTCATGGCTCCCGGTTCGGCCTCCCACCCACTCGCCCGAACGGCTCCCCGCATAGCGCATCGCTTCTTTGAACTGCTCTTCTTTTTCCGGGTCGCCGATGCTCTTGATCTGTTTTCTCGCCCGCGCATTCGTCTCAGGATCCCGGAATTGCCCCCCCTCTCCGACCCACCAGAAGAGTTCCGCGGTGTCAAAAAAGCCGTAGCCGGTGTAAACAAGAGTCGCCGGGACGCCGTTTTCAAACTCCAGGTAACAAACGTAGCTCCCTTCATGGGGTCGCGCCGGGTCCCATATTCCGGTCATAGAACGTAGGCTCCGCACCAAACCGCCGCCGATCAGCCTCACCACATCCACCTGGTGGGGACCTTGGTTTAAAACCACACCCCGGCTGGTCGCCAGCTCGTGCTTCATCCGGGGACGGTACATAAACTCGTTATAGTTCCAGCTATGGACCATGCACAGTCGGCCCAACTCGCCGCTCTGGATGATCTCGCGGATTTTTCGGATCGGTGGATCGAAACTGTGGGTATGGCCGCAGAGAAGCCTGACTCCGTTTCTGTCCGCGGCCGCGTTCATCGCCTCGCACTCTTCGATCGAGAGGGCCATCGGCTTCTCCACGATGACGTGCTTGCCGTGGTTGGCCGCCGTGATCACGTGCTCGGCATGCAGTTGATTGGGTGTCGCGACATAGACGAAGTCCACGTTCGGGCTTTTGCACATCTCTTCGAAGCTCGGAAAAGTCTCGGCGTCGTATTCCTTGCGAAACCTCTCCAGCGCATCCTTCCGCATGTCCGCCGCAGCGGCGATCTTGATATAGGGAAGCTTCGCCACCGGGGGGAGGATCTGGGTGCTCGCCACCCCAAGACCGCCCATTCCCATTCTCAGAATTCGAGACATCGGTCTCTTTTTAGACCCCGACCCTGGCCTCGACCTTGCGGGCGTAGTCTTTCCAGTCAATGGAACTGGGGACCACCTCGGAGATGACGACCATGTGGGGATAACGGTTCAATTCCGGATCCCTGACCACGTGCAGAGGATCCTTTCCCGCCCGCACATCCTCCATCGCCTTGAGCAGCAACTTACGGGCGCCCGCGACGGCCTTATCTGAGGAGACCAGGTGCTCCCGGGTTCGATCCTCGATGGGCCCCTGGCTTTCCGTGGCAAAGAGATCATGGGATGGAAAGAACGGCCCGAGGCCGGCAAAGCTCTTCGTTTTCATCTCCGCGCGATCCTGGAGATAGCGGTTGGCCCGATAGCGCACTGGTTGATAATCGGGCGTGATCTCCTGCGAGTAACGTTCCCGAAACCGGACTGTATCCAGAGGGGCCTCGCGGCTGAAAACGATCATATATTTCCAGTGATTTTCGTCGTCGATGGGCACGTGCCAGTTGACCAGATAGCCGGCCCCTTGGGTTTCCCCTGGCACCGCGCAGAGATTAGGCATCACGAAGTTTGAGACTCGGAGATAGGCCTTGTCCCCAACGGGCCGCCAGGTGAGAATCCGCTCGCCGAAGTCGGCCAATTCCACTTCAACCGAAGGCGCCAGATTCATGCCCATCAGCCGGTTCGGCGAGTTATCGCTCCCGCGCACCGTCGAGTACTGCGAAGGGCGGTTGCCGCTCGCCATCCCCTCGTCGAACATCCGGTGGAGAAAGGAGAGATGAATCGGATCGATATTTCCTTCGTTTCCCTGCAAATAATTGCAGTCCGAATGGACCTTCATCACAAAGCGACAGTCTTCGGGCACCGTCAAGATCTCGTAGGCCGGTAAAAGGGGCGGCTCTCCCGACCCGAGGTAAGCAAAAATCAAGCCCGCCGCTTCCAAGCAAGGATAGGATTTAAGCCGGATACCCTCATGGGAAGAGCTTCCCGCGGGCTCTCCCGGCTGATCCAGGCAGCGCCCATGAATGTCGTAGAGCCAACCATGATAGATGCAGCGGAGTCCGCCATCCTCTAAACGGCCGTAGCTGAGATCGGCTCCCCGGTGAGCGCAGTGGAGATCCAATAGACCCGCTTTCCCGTGATTGTCCCGGAAAATTACCAGATCTTCGCCCAGGAGACGCACCGGCTTCGGCGCCGCCGCTCCGGACAACTCCTCGGCCAGAGCCACAGGCTGCCAGTAACGCCGAAGAAGCTCTCCCGCCGGAGTGCCCGGGCCGACCCGAGTCAACCGATCATTTTCCTCTTGAGTCATCATAGCGCGCTAACCTCCGACCGATGGTCTCAGGGCTCCAAAGCCGCGAACCATACTATTACATCTTCGGGAAGGGAATGATATTCTGGAAATCCTTGATCGTCTGCTCGCGCAGCTCGCGGCTGGTACGGCTCACCCGAGGAAATTTTTCTTTCCACTCGAAAGGCCGGACCGCGTAGAAAACCCCCCGGCTGTTGGTGTAATCCTGAGAGGCCCGATTGACCGGTGGCATGCGCGGGTCCAGGGGGGTGCTCCAGCACTTGTCCACGATATCGATATTGGTCTTCGGGTCCACGCGGGTCATCATCGCCCACATCACTTCTTTCAGATTGGTCGGATCGATATCCTCATCCACCACGACCACGTAGCGGCCGTTCCGCGCCGAGGCGGAACACGCCAGTGCGGCCATTCCGGCCTGCTTGGCATGGCCGGCGTAGCGCTGCTTGATCGCCACGACCCAAAGATATGGAGTATGGCTGTAAACTCCCACGACGTCCTGGATTCCGGCGCTCTCCATTTGATCCCACAAAAGCCCCGCGGACAGATTCAGATCCATCTTCGGAGCACCGAGCCAGAGAGGCGCCTCGTCCTCCAGGATCGGATCGTTTCTATGGTAGATCGCTTTGACTCGAATGACCGGCTGCAATTCGCCCGTTCCGATCGTTCCGCCGGAATAGTAGCCCGGCCATTCGCCGTAGGGGCCTTCGGCCCTGGCGTCCGTTTTCGGCGGGGGGACTTCCCCTTCGATGGCGATCTCGGCCCGGGCCGGAATCGGGAGACCGGTGATGGGCCCCCGAATATACTCCAGAGGCCTTCCCATCAGACCTCCCACGTAGTCCAGTTCCGACTGGCCCCAGGGAAGCTTGGTATTGGAGGCCATGAAGTTGAGCGGGTGCTGGCCGAAGGTCGCCACCACCGGACAGCTCTTTCCCTGCTCCCAGTATTTCATGCAGATGAGCCGGCCGTGCTGCCCGGGGCTCATCCAGAGCCCGAGGAGATTACGATCATGGAGCTGCATCCGGTAGGTCCCCATATTGATGAAGCCCGACTCGGGCTCCGCGTTGATCAACGTATCCCCGGTCCCCATATAGCGGCCGCCGTCGTGCTCGTGAAAAAGAAGTGCGGGAAATTTGAAGAGATCCACGTCGTTGCCCGTCATGACGTTCTCCATCACCGGCCCGGTTTTGACTTCCTGGGGCGGGATGGGACGAGCGGATTTGATTTTCCGCGCCGCGAGCCTGATGAGCTCCAGCTTGCTCTTATCTGTCGGAAGCCCCAGCGCCACCGCGACCCGCTTGTAGGCGGCGTACATGAGACTCACCACGCGAAAGCCGGGGGGATATCCCTGGATCCGGTCGAAAATCAGCATGGGAGGTTGTGGGACCAACTCCGCCGTCGTCTCTATGAGAGCCCCGATCTGTTTGTCCCAATGGGCCCCCGTGATCTCTTTCCAGTCGCTGACCTTCTTGCAAGCTTCGATAAATTCCCGCAAATCGATGTGGGACCCTTCCATATCCGCCTCCTTACTAACTTATTATTTAAGGATCTGATCCGCAAATTTGGCCGCCGGAACTCTTACATTTAAGTACTTGTCCTCCAGATGATTCCGCAGCCGATGATACTCCTCTACCGTCATCACGTCTTTAGCCGCCTGGATGCCCGATAATGATTTCGTGTCCACATCCAGACGCCGCGTGGCCTGTCCCAGAGCCTTGCCGTAGATCACCTGCCCTTCCCGCCCCAGAAACCAATTCACGAAAAGTTTGGCCGCATTCGGATGAGGCGGATTTTTAACTACGCCGATCACTCCCGAACCGTTACTCGTGGGCAGCCCCTCTTTGGGAGTGGGAAGCTCTTTGACCGGAAGGCCGGCCTTCAAAAACGGCTCAAAGGTATAATAGGTGACGCCGAGACCTACAGCGAGCTTTCCCTTGGCTATCGCTTCGGCGACCTGTCTCTGATCGCGGCTCAAAAAGAGCTCCTGCTGCACCAGCTTGCGCACAAAATCTTCGCCTTTCATCCCCCAGAGAAAAGACCAGATCGACTGACCCGCGCCGGGAGTGCGCGGATCGAGGAGCCCGATCTTTCCCTTCCATTTAGGATGGAGAAGGTCATCGAATGAGCGCAATTCTTCCGCCTTGGCCATGCCGGTATTATACCAGAGCGCTCCCGTTCCGGCGTCCGCGATAAAGGAATAGAGGTAGCGATTCGTCTTGAGATTATCTTCCCAAATATGGCCGCCCCACCAATATTTAGACTCCTTAATCTCCGGCAGAACCCAATAGGGCTCGAAAGGATCGACTATCCCTGATTGGGCGAGCTCTTCATAGGTGCCGGAGCCGCCGAGAAAAACATCGAAAGTACGCACTCCAGCCGGATACTCGGCGGCGATTCTACTGGCGTTTTGCGGACCTCTTCCCGGGAAAAGCTCCAGTTGGACCTTGAATCTGGGCTCAAAAACATCTTCCATGAGCTTTCTGAGCTCCGGCTGAGCGGGGATCCCCACCACAACTTTTCCCTCTTTGCGCGCCCCTTCCAAGACCTTCTCCCATTCTACCTGCCAAGCGGCTTTCCCTTCGGCCGCGGGCAACGCTCGAGGCAGAAAGAAAAATACCGACAGGACGCAACCGAGCCATAATCCATGGGCGGAAAAATTTTTCATCGCTTCTCTCCTCTTCACTTGAGGAACTTGTTGGCCAACTCCACCGCCGGCTCTCTCACCTTGAGCACCGACGATTCCAGGTGAGTCTCCAAACGATAGTAGTCCTCCAGCTTCATAAAATCCTTGCAGGCCTCGACCCCGAACTCCTTGAGCCATTTGGTGTCTACATCCAAGCGCCGCGTACCCTGAATCATGACCCGGCTGTAAAGCTCCTGCCCCTCTTTGCCCAGAAGCCAGTTAAAAAAAACTTTAACGGCATTGGGGTGGGGCGGATTTTTGACGATGGAAATCACCCCGCTGCCATTGTTGGCCTGATCGCCCTCTTTGACCATGGGAACCGGCTTAATAGGGAGAGCCGCTTTCAAAAACGGCTCGAAGTTATAATGGGAAAGACCGATGGTCAGGGCGAGTTTGCCTTTGACCAGCATCTCCGCCATCTGCCGCTGGTTCTGAGTCAGGAAGAGCTCCTGCTGGGAGAGTCGCCTGAGATAGTCCTCTCCCTTCACCTTCCAGAGAAATCCCCAGGTATTTTGCCCGGAGCCGGGATTACGGGGATCCAGAAAGCCGATCTTCCCTTTCCATTTGGGCTGGAGGAGGTCGTCGAAGGAAACGATCTCCCGCGGCTTCACGAGCTCCGTATTGTGCCAAAAAGTCTCGCTGGCATAGCATTGAAAAGCGTAGATGTAACGGTTCCCGCTCACGTTATCTTCCCAGATGTGGCCGCCCCACCAGTTCCGTGGATCCGAAACCTCCGGGAGAGCCATAAAAGGCGCCAGCGGCTCTGCCACCCCCTCTTTGACCATGACCAGAGGTGTCGCCCCGCCGGCAACTAAGGCATCAAAATAGCTCACGCCCGCTTTGGCCTCGGTGATGATCCGGGTAACGTTTTCCGGTCCTCGGGCAGGCAAAAGCTCAACCGGAATTCCCGTTCGCTCGGTAAAGCGGGAGCCCATTTGCTTCCGTAACTCAGCGCTCGCCGGAATTCCCAAGACCAGGGTTCCTTCTTTCTTCCCCATCTCTAAAGTTTTCTCCCATCCTGCCGGCGTCGCCGTCCGCTGGTCGGCTCCATAAACTCCCGCGACTTGGAAGAAGGAGACCAGAAGAATAACTCCCTTAACCTTTTCAGGCAGGCGCAACATGGTCACCTCCATTTAAAATCATGGGACCCTTTACTTTAGAATTTTCTCCGCGAAGTCGGTGGCGGGTATCCTGACCCTGGTGTATTTGTCCTCCAGGTGATTTCTCACCCGGTGATATTCCTCCAGAGTAATGTAATCCTTGGCAGGTTGAACTCCCTGGTCCACCAGCCACTTCGTTTCCACGTCAAGACGCCTTGTCGCATGCCTCATGACCTTGCCATAAAAATCCTGGCCTTCACGGCTAAGAAGCCAGTTGACGAAGATTTTCGTGGCATTCGGATGAGGCGGATTTCTCACAATGCCGAGGACGCCGAATCCATTGCTGGCTGGAAGGCCTTCTTTCGGGGGAGGGAGCTGCTTGAGCGGCAAACCCGACTTGAGAAAAGGTTCCAACTGGCTATAGCCCACGCCGACGCTGACAGCCGCCTTTCCTTTAGCCAGGGCATCGCCGATCTGGCGCAGGTCCCGGCTCAAAAACAGCTCATGCTGCACCAGCTTGCGCAAAAATTCTTCACCCTTGATTTCCCAGAGAAAAGACCAGACTGATTGGCCGGAACTTGGGACGCGAGGGTCGCTGAAGGCGATCCGGCCTTTCCATTTCGGGTTGAGAAAGTCATCAAAAGAACGAAGCTCATCGGCTTTGGCGAGGTCGGCATTATACCAGAGCCCCCCCGTCCCAACTTCCGCCACAAAAGAATAAAGAAATCGTTTTGTTACAAGATTATCTTCCCAGATGTGTCCGCCCCACCACTGCTTGGGTTCCTTGACTTCTGGAAGAATCCAGAAGGATTCCACCGGCTCCAGCATTCCGCCGGCTGCCAGGGACTCGGCGGTCCCGGTCCCGACGATTAGTGAATCAAAATAGCGAACCCCTCCTTTATATTCCGAGGCGATGCGGTTCGCATTAAGAGGTCCCGGGGCTGGAACCAGCTCGACATCAATCCCAAAGCGTTGCTTAAAGACCGCCTCCAGCTGTTTTCTGAGCTCCGCGCTGGGAGGAATGGCGACGACCACCTTGCCTTCCTTCTTCGCCTGAGCCAAGACTTGCTCCCAATCCGAAGCGCTCGCCGCCTTTCCTTCGCCACCGAAGAGCGGCGACTGGACGAAGCCGAGAAAGAGAAGCAGCGCGAGACAGAAAAAAAGATATTTTAAGCCCGCAGTTTTCTTCATGAAACTCTTCTAGGTTCTTATGTCAAAGATATAGGAAATGTCAAACATGGGCCTGGCAAAACAACGGTCCCGGTTTGGTCCGCTTGAGAGTCTCGCTCCGGCCCGAAACGCGCAAGCTTCTTGCCTGCGGAGCACGACCTGTTGTAGGTTGACGACATGACGTTGATCATCAAGGCGGACGATCTCAAGGGACTCATCACCCTCGACGAGGCGATCTCCGCCGTCGAGCAGGGCTTCCGGGAACAGGGAGAAAAACCCACGTTCAGCCTTCCCAGGATGCGCATGCTCTATGAAGACCGGCGTTTAACCATTCATCCGGGCGGATGCCCGAGCCTTGAAGTCGCCGGCACTTTCATTCACTACGAGCGCTTCACCTACACTCGTGAGGCCCAGCACTACGCCGGCGCGGGCAAACGGGTCTATGTCGCGTACCACAGCGAGACTGCCGAGCTTCTCACCGTCATCGTCGGCTCGCTGCCGCTCTTTGACTTCGACCGCGAAGAGGATCGGTTCGCGACGGAAACGGCCCTCACTTCGGCGGTTGGGACCAAATACCTGGCACGCGCCGATGCCCGGGTCATGGGCCTTTACGGCACCGGACGCCAGGCGCGCCGCCATCTCATGACCATGTGCGCGATCCGGCCTATCCAAAAAGTCAGAGTCTACAGCCGCGATCCGAATCACCGTCGCGCCTTCTGCGCGCTAATGGCTCCCCACACTTCGGCGGAGCTGGAGGCGGTGGACCATCCCGAAAAGGCTGCGGAAGGGGCCGATCTCATCGTATGCGCGACCGGCAGCAATGTTCCCGTTCTCTTCGGCGAGTGGTTGAGCCCAGGAGTTCACGTCACTTCCATAGTGGGCAGCAACAAAGAGCTGCTGGCCGAGGGGCTCGTCTCCAGACCTCGGCGGGAAATTGACGATGAAGTGGTCCGGCGCTCGGACGTTATCGTGGCCACGCTTTTAGAGCAGGCCAAGCAGGATGAGCAGGGAGATTTCGTCGAGCCGATCGCGAAGGGAATTCTTCGCTGGGAAAACATCCGGGAATTGGGCCCCTTGGTGGCCGGAAAGGCTCAGGGCCGGACCGGGCCAGCCGAGATTACTCTCTTTAAGCAAAATAGCGATCAAGGCGTCGGCTTCATGGCGCTGGCTCGTCTGGCTTATAATAAGGCGCGAGCGAACGGGCTGGGCACTGAAATATGATGAGCCGTGCTCGTGCTCGTTTCTCGTGCTCGTGAGAGAAGAGGGGGGACGAACCACGAGCCACGAACACGAATAACGATCTCGTTGCGTCGGACCGGAGAGAGATTCTCAGGCCGGCCGATGGCAGGGAGTTTTTTGAAAGAAAAGTGAGGAGAAAGATGGGAATTTCATCAGAGAAAATCCGGGAAGAGATCCTGCTCATCATGGACCGCTCAGCGGCGGCCATGAAGCAAGTTGTAGAAGCTTATGTCGCGGCCAGGACGTGGGAGCGGGACGTCCATTGGCTGGCGTTGCAGGCTTCCAAAGAATACGCGGCGGCTCATCTTCATTCCCGCCGGCTGCTCGGACCGACGGAGCCGCTCAGTAACGTCGAGGAGGTGACCAAAGCCCTTAGGGATGCCTCTGAGGAGGTGGAACACTATGCGTCCTACATGGAGGTCCTGAACTGGCTGTTGGACGGGCGGCCCTGTCCTGTCCCCGAGTGGCAACGCTATGGAAATCCCGGCGCATACCAGTGGCGCTTCGGCGGGAGCTTCGAGGAAACCAAGGCCCGCTGGCCGGCGAGCTATGCTTATTACACCACCAGGGCCGCGCTGTGCGGGGAAAGTTCCGAATGGGGTCGGAGAGCCATCCTGGCCTGTGGGGAAGGAGGCGCGGTAGGCTGGCATTACATGATGAGTCAACTCCAGCCCACCGACGAGTTTCTGCGCCGGATCGCGCCGATCGAGAAGGAGATCGTGGCGGACGAACTCTATCATGGTCCGGAAACGATCGCTCGCCTGGCCAAGACTCCTCCCTCTGAAGAGGAGTTCGATCAGATCAAAGGACGGATTAAAAAAGTACGATCGCTAGAACTGCGCCAGAGAAACGAACAGTTCCGCCACCCACTGAATGAGGCAGCGATAGGGACCATCGAGACCGATTTCCTTCAAGACCGGACCGAGCCCATCGAGCTCTTTCGAACCGTCCATCTGAAATCCCTGACTAAAGACCAAGCCAGACAGAAGATTTGAGAGGGACTGAAAGACCCAGTTTTCAGATCGCAGCTTGCTGGGCTAATGCTACCAATCCATTAGCTCTTTTCTGGCGGGATTATCTTTTCCAAGCCGGTGATGAGCGGCGGCAGGTCAGTGTTGACGGTGTCCCAAAGGATATCGTAGTCCACAAAATCATAGCCATGAATGAGCCTGTTACGCATGCTGACGATCTTCGGCCATGGGATTTCCCAATAGCGGGCCTGAACGTCACGTGGAATTTGGCTGGCAGCCTCGCCAATAAGCTCAACCAGGTGAGTGAGTGCCAAGTTTAACTGGCGGTTTTTGCTCAGTTCCTCGGCAGTTTTACCTTTAGCCATTTCGACAGCTTCCCTGGAGTAGTCGAGCATATGTCGCATGCGGATAAGCGGATCATGCCTGGCCATAGAGAGTCTCTGCTTCCGCGACAACCGCGTCACGGAAATACTTACTCAGGCATCTAGGCGTATTTATTTCAACCCTGCGGCCGCCTAAGATCAGCGACAGTTCCTGCTCCAAATCGTAGAGCTTGAAAAGGCCTACCTTGGCATCCGGCTCAAACTCGACTAGCACGTCTATGTCGCTTTCTGGACCAAAATCATCCCTTAAGACCGACCCGAACAGGGCAAGTCTACGGATGTGGTGGCGGCGGCAAAAATCGGCGACTCTATCTTTAGATATGGCAATATTCTTGGTCATCGGTTCCCTGCCTCGACCCGTAATTGAGGCTTATAATATCACATCCATCGGCCCCTGATAGTCAAGCCAGGCACCTTAGCAAAGAACGCCTCTAAGGAGGTGGAGCACTATGCCATCTATAACGTCATCAACTGGCTCTTGGACTGCCAGCCCTATTCCGATGCGCACAGCAGATCCGGTTAGATTCCCACATGACTCAACGAATCCCCACCTTGGGTTAGATTCTTTAATGGCTTGACAGGCTCGCGGGCGGTTTCCGGATAGCGCTGGACACCGCCCGGCAACTTAAGGTAAGAAAAAAAAGGGGTCGAAAAAGAAAAAGAAAGAAAAAGGGGTCGAGTCCGCTCTTGGCTCAACTTGCCAATCTTCTGACCCTTAGAAACCATCAATACAAAAACCCGGCCGTTAGATCCCGTGCGGGCCAAGAATAGTAAATCAACGATGTGACCGGATCGAGTAACCGAGCCGAAGTTAGTTCCCCGTAAAATAGGGCAAATTTATAGGGAAGACAACAGCCAATAGGCGTCAGGCAAAAGGGGAAATCGTGGCTCGTGGTCGGGCGCGAAATCCGAGCACGAATGTGAGCGTGGCGCACTGTAAGATAGCTTCTGGTCTAGCGTCTCAGGTCTAACTTGGAACTCAAAATCACGGCTGGCACCCGCGAAGGCGCAGATGGGCTTTTTTCAGCGGTCTGCCAACGACCTCGGCGAGGAATCACGCTCCGAGCGGAGGGGCCGGGGTTTCCGCTGCCGCAGTTCGGCCTGAGGCGTGCTGCTTCAAATGAAGAAAGACGTCGCTCCAATGGCGGTCTGCGGGAATGACTTCCGCGATGGAATCGATATGCGGGAAGGAGTTTTGCGCCGCGTTTCGAATGACGTGGGGAGGCTCCTTCCCGGTTTGCAGATCCTTCACCGCCTTGAGCAGAAATCTTCTCAAGGCGATCACCGCCTTGTCGCTCGTCCCCAGGTGCTCTTGGCGGCGGTCGTAGATGGAACCCATGCTCTCGGTGGCGCAAGAATCGTGGTTCAGATAGTCTTCTATCCCGGTGAAGCTCTCTGTCTTTTGAATCTTTCGATCCTGTAGATAGTGGTTCGCGGCATTGCGGATCCTGCGGTAATCGGGGCCGATCTGTTTTCTCCGGTGGACCTCTTCGTCCTTCACGGCTCTCGATCTCCTGAAACCCAGATCGTATCTCCAGCTATGGTGCTCGTCGGCGGGAATGTAGAAATGGATTTCAAAGCCGTCCATGTCTCTGGTGCTGAGCCCGGCGGGGACGCAGCCGGCCAGCGGCATGACGAAACTCGATACGCGGACGTACTGGAGGCCTGTCCCAGCACCCCGGAGCGCCACCATTCTGAGACCGAAATCGGTCTCTTCCACCTCGTATCGAGGGGCAGAGTCTTGTGAATAGAGCGCCTGCCGGCCCGTCGCCTTGAAGCTCCGGTGAAGATAGGAGAGATGAGACGAGTCGCACTCTCCTTCCAGGCCTTGCAGGTAGTTGCACTCCTGCAGGCACTTGGTCACATAGGTTTGATTCTGAGGCACCTGGGTCCATTCATAGGCGGGAAAGAGGGGCATTTTGTCTCGCAGGCCCAGATAGGCGAAGATGATCCCGGCGGCCTCCCGGCAGGGATAGGCGGTATGACGCATCTTTTTCTTGAAGTCGCTTTCCCCTGGCTCCGCGGGAGTATCCACGACGTTCCCCTCCACGTCGTATTTCCAACCGTGATAGATGCATCTCAACCCGCACTCCTCGTTCCGTCCGTAATAAAGAGAGGTGCCCCGGTGGGAACAGTGATCCGCCAGAAGCCCGATCCTGCCCGCGCTGTCGCGAAAAGCAACCAGCTCCTCTCCCAGGAGCTTGACCTGCGCGGGAGGGCCATCGGGAGCGAGGATTTCTTCGGACAGGAGGGCCGGAATCCAATAATGCCGGATCAACTCGCCCATGGGAGTCCCGGGGGCCGTTCTCGTAATGAGATCGTTCTCTTCTTTAGAAAGCACTTTCGTTCCTCCTAGCAGCTCAGCTATCCAAGGTACTCGCAGCAAAGATCTCTTGGTAGGAGAGCTCCGCGCGGATCAGCCCTTGGTCGAGATTATAACGGATGAAAGTATCCATCATCTCTCGATTCGCCTTGAGCCCGTACTTCCAGGGGTCTTCCCAATCTCTCACCTGCTCGACCAGGCGCTCTCTGAGATAAACCACCGAGAAGCCCGCCCGGTCATTCAAGATATCCTCGTAGGCCAACTGCTTCGCCTGTTCAAAGGCCCGATAAAGCTTTCCGGCCAGCTCCGGATGCTCCCGGTCGAGCTTTTTACTCATGACGATCAGATGCATGGGAGTATAGATGCCGGTCTCCCGATATAATTTTCTATCCTCCGCTTCGTAGTCGGAAAAGAGCCGCTTCACTTTGGTGCTCGCTTCCAGCGCTTCGAAGGCTTTGCCGTCCGAGATGTCCGTAATAATCGCATCCACCTCGCCGTCTAGGAGCTGATTCCATGGGCTCTTCTTAGGATCCTTGGCGGCTTCAATCGATACCTGCTTATGGAGCGTAAAGACTCTGCGGTTATTCGCCGCCACCCAACAGAATCGGGAGACATCCACCTGGTGTCGGTCGTGGAGTAGCCCTTGGATCCAAGTGGTAATAGAGGTCGGATAGGAGCCGGTCGCGATCCGTTTCCCTTCCAGATCCTTTGGCTGGTCGATGCCGCGATCCGTGCGGCAGAAAATATAGGTATAGACCGGTTTCCTCTTGGAAAAAACGGGCAAGGCCACGATCTCCCATCCCGCCTCGATGGCTGGGAGAAGGTAGCCCATATTCAAATCCCAGAGCCCGAATCTCCCCTCGCGCAGCTCCGGCACGTCATTGAATACCATCGAGTTGGCTTTGACCGGTTTAAGTTTCACTCCTTCCATCTCCACCCTGCCTTCCAATAAAGGCATCGTATGGTCGTAGCGCATGATGGGAAAGTCGATTTCCAAAGGGGTCATGAAGCGGTCCTCTCGACGCGTTCTAGAAAGTAGCCAATACCATTTTGCCTTATTCTGTCAAGAAATGATCGTTCGTTGCCCAAAAAAGGAGGGACCGTTCTTCGGAGCGCTCGCCTTGGTATCCCGCTAGCCGGGAGTCTCTTTCCGGCCCGATGCAATAGAGTTGTGGCACATTGAAGCTCCTCGTCCGGCGCATCGGTCCTTCAAGATCCTCCCGGCTAGCGCTTGAGAGAGTTCCCGATCCATCGGCTCCTAGAGTCTTTTCAGCAGCCACTCGGGCGTCAACCGAATAGCGTAGCTGTTGAGGAGCGTAATATAGTCGGTGATCAGAAGGAGGCCCAGGATCACCAGGAGCAAACCCGCGATCAGATGGACCACCTGGAGATAACGGCGAAAGCGCTTCGCAAAGCGAAAAAAAACGTTTAACGCGAGAGCGCTGAAGAAAAATGGGAGGGCCAAACCGGCCGCGTAGGAAGAAAGCAAGGCAAGCCCTTGCTCCACTTGAGCCGAGCTCCCGGCCAGGGCCAAGATTCCTCCCAAGATGGGTCCGACGCAGGGAGTCCAAGCCACACCAAAGGTAATGCCCACCAGGACCGATCCGAGATAACCCGCGGGCTTGTCCTTGAGATGGATCTGAAAGTAACGGTCCATCAGAGATATCTTGAAGAGACCCATGAGGTAGAGACCGAGAAGGACCACCAAGACTCCACCCCAGGTCTGGATCCAACCTCGGTAGCCCAGAAAAAGGTTCCCCAAAAAACTGGCGGAAGCACCCAATGAAACAAAAACTAAAGTGAAGCCGCTAATAAAGGCCAGAGAATTGAAGAGCACCCGCCAGCGTACGCGACTCTCCGCCTGGGGAGCGCGCAACTCTTCCAAGGATACTCCCGAAACGAAGGAGATATAGGACGGAATGAGCGGCAAGACGCAGGGAGAAAGAAAAGAGAGAAGCCCTGCGGTAAAGGCGACAAAGATATTGAGATCGGTCATTTCTTCTGTTCCAGGAGCGTTTGAATCAGTTTCCTTGCGCCCGGGCTGTACCAATTCGCCGGGCCCCAGAGTCTGGCCAGTCCCAGCCCGGTGCGGCCGATCAGGTAGGTGGTCGGCAAACCCCACGCGCCGTAAAGGAGACCCGCTTTTCCTTCCGGATCAAAGACCACCGGGTAGGTCAGCTTCAGTTCCTTGACGAACGCCAGGGCGTCTCTTTGCCGGTCCTTGATATCGACCGCCAAGACGATGAACCCCCGGTCTTTAAATTCCTGGTAAAGCTTTTCCATTGCCGGCATTTCTTCGCGACAGGGCTCGCACCAGGTCGCCCAAAAGTTCAGCAAAACAAGCTTCCCCCGGAAATCTTTAAGTGATACCGGCTTTTCCAACGAACGGGGAGAGGTAGACCAACTCCACAAGCGATGCCACAGGGATGTATTTGACGAAGAGTTCTCCTCCGAAAGACGGGGCAGAGTAAAATCAGGGGTGGGCTCCTTCTCCCTCATCGGTTCCAAATTGGGAACGAGCTTGTAGTTCACTCTCTGGCTTTCCGCCAGTTGGGCCCGGACCTGCCCGCTACCCAGCCAGATGTTCAAAACCAGGAGTGATAGAATTACACCCATCGACCGTTTCTTCTTCATGGCTTGGTAAAAACTAACCCACTCAAGTCTAGGAGGCAAACGACCACGCACAGGACGTCCCATAATCCGTAGGTAAGCGCACAACATGTTGGAAATCCTGGCCGTCGAGAAGGAGGCGGGTGCAAGGCGGAACGAAGGCCCGCACCGGAGCGTACGAGGCAGTACGTGAGGATGCGGGCCTGAAGTTCCAACGCCGTAGACGCCCCTTATCGACGGATCAGGGACGTCGCCGTTATTGGGGGAACTGAGCAAGAAGGATCCTCTCCCCCAGCTTTTGAATGACCCAGCGGTGGATCTCCCGCACGATCTTTTGCCCTTCTGTTTCCCCCATCATCCAATGGCCATGGCGAGGATACTCCAAAACCTGGGCGTCGAGTCCCGCGGCCAGCTCGTGAAGAGCCGACGAAGAGAGCAATCGATCTTGACCTCCTCCCGTCACCAGGACCGGGCAGCGGATCCTTGCGGGATCAATCTCCACGCGCCGATAGAAAAACTCCTTGATCAAATGGCGAGATTCTGGAACCACGCCTCTGAGAATCCCCGGACGCCAATTTTCCGGGACTGAGGAAAGCCAATTATTCGAGAAATCTTTTTCCTGGGGTCGAAAAGATCGCCCCAAAAAAACCAAAGGCGAGTACTTGAGACGCAGAAGCCGAAACGGCCGCGTTGGAGCAGCTTCCATTTGAGCTGGAGGCAAAGCCGCCATTAGAACCAGCGCCGACAACTCCGTCGCTTCGGCAACCTTCATCGCTACGAGTCCGCCAAAATTGTGGGCCAAGATGACCGGCGGGTAAGCCGCCGCACGGACTACGCCTTGAAGGTCGTTCACGCAATCCTCAAAGGTAAGGCGAGCGAGAATCTCCTGCGCTTTTTCTTCGGTCCGTCCTCTGAAGTTCACCACCCAACATTCCCAACCAAGATTCGACCATTGGGTAACCCACTCGTGCCAGCTCCAACCACCACTCCATAAGCCATGAACAAAAATCAGCGGAGACTTGAACTTGGGGTTCTCAGGGAGAAAAACGTCCGCCTCGAGTGAGCCGATCTCTCTCTTCATCTAATTCTGATACTGAGTTCGGGTCCAAAAGAAAAGAGGGCCCTCCGATCAACGGATCGGAGAGCCCTCTTTTCTAGGCGGCCAGGACGGCCAACCCATCGCCTGAGACAAGAAGGAGGGTTTGATCGACCTCCGCCACTCCACACCTCATCTTGCTGACGTTATCTTTTTTTCTTCTTGGCCTTCTTCTTCGCTGCCATAGGCACCTCCTTTAAAAATTCCCCGCCGGGGATTCTACTCAAGAGGGAGAAGTTAGAAGCTCAGGCGAAAAGAACGAGTCTAAAACCCTCCCATATTTCGTAGACAAAGCGATTATAGGGACACAACAAATTGTATGTCAAGAAAAAAATGATATTTTAAAATTTTTTTTATTGTAACCCTTCCCTATGCTTAAACACTTTTTGCCAAAATCGTCTCTGTTAAGCTCTCAAGTTGACTCGGTGCGCTTCTGATCGGCCGTTTTATAGCTACCCCATAAGAATTTTTTTAAAAAAATACCAAGAGCTATTGGCGAACTCCGCCCCATTGCCATCAAGCCGAAGCTAAGATAAGTTCTAGCCAAAAATGCAGCGTAGAGCGTTAAAATCACCCATGAGTTCCAGCTCACAATGATCGGCCCCAGCAAATTCCGTGGAGCTCGAGAGTGAACCAAAATTGGCTCGTCACTATTTTCTTTTTCGCTCTCCTCTCGGTCATCCTTTACCTCAGCTTTCTGATCTTAGCCCCTTTTCTCAAACCGATCGCCTGGGCAGCCATCCTTGCCATCACGGTCTACCCCGTTTACGCGTGGCTTCAAAAACTCCTGAAAGGGAGGTCAGCCCTCGCGGCGCTGATCATGACCCTCGTGATCACCTGGCTCTTTCTTTTTCCCGTGTTTCAGATTGCCGGCTTTCTTTCCCATCAAGCTTTGGAATTAGCCAAAACGGCGCGTGACCTCGCCAACGGCGAAGGGTTGGAATCGTGGAAGGAACGACCCTGGGTGAACGAGCTCTACCAGCTCTGGGAGTCCCTCTCTTTTCAGTCGGCGGCTTGGGAGATCGACCTGAAAAAGATCGTGATCGAAGGCAGCCAAGTAGGATCCGCCTTTCTGGCCGCTCAGGTAAAAGAGATCGCCCAGAATGTTTTTGCCTTCACCTTGGACTTCATCATCACCCTCATCACCTTTTTCTTTTTTCTGAGAGATGGCAAGATTTTCTGCGAGCGGATTCGTTCCCTCCTGCCCATGGACCGAAAGGAGCAAGCTCACCTGTTTGAAAATATCGTGAATTCGATCCAGGCCGTGATTCACGGCTCTCTCATCACCGCACTCGTCCAAGGCCTCCTGGCCGGCCTGGCTTACTGGTTCTTAGGCGTGCCCTTCGCGGCGCTCCTCGGAGTGGCAACCATTTTTGCCGCCCTCTTCCCCATTGGGGGATCGGCCCTCATTTGGCTGCCCGCCGCTCTCTATCTCTTTCTTCAGGGAACATATATCCAGGCCATTGCCCTTCTAATCTGGGGCATGGGGATCGTCGCGTCGGTCGACAATCTGCTGAGACCCATTTTGATCGGAAATCGGCTCAAGCTTTCGGTTCTCTTCCTTTTCTTCAGTATTCTGGGCGGCCTGAGCTTATTTGGTGTGTTGGGGTTGATTCTGGGTCCGGTCCTCTTTGCGCTGCTCGCCGCTCTCCTGGATCTTTACCTGAGAGACTACGCGAAAGGATAGCCGCCCGTGCCCAAAGAAAAAATTGTCTACGCCTGCCAAAGTTGCGGCTTCCAGTCCCCCAGATGGCTCGGCAAGTGTACGGATTGCGGCCAGTGGAACAGTCTGGTGGAAGAAAAAACCGACCCTCTCCTGCGCGCGCGGGGCGGAATCGCGATGGGGACCCGGTCCAATCCAATCTCTATTGCGGAGATCTCTACCGACGACGAAAGGAGAACCGCTTCAGGGATTGGTGAGTTCGACCGGGTGTTGGGAGGCGGTCTGGTGCCGGGATCGGTCATTCTCATCGGTGGAGATCCGGGAATAGGTAAATCGACCCTTCTTCTGCAGGCCTTCGCGGCCCTCAGCCAGAAACCGCTGACCTGCCTCTATATCTCAGGGGAAGAATCCGAGAGACAGATCAAGATGCGCGCTGAAAGGCTGCGTATGGACTCGCCCCGTCTCCTGATCTTGAGCGAGACTTCCCTGGAAGGAATCTTGGAGCAGGTCAAAAAAATCAAGCCCTCCGTTTTGGTCATTGACTCGATCCAGACAATCTTCAGCTCTTCCATTCCTTCGGCCCCGGGAAGCATTGGTCAGGTGAGAGAATGTTCCGGCGCCCTGGTCGTTCTGGCTAAAAAAAGCGGTGTGGTCGTTTTCTTGGTCGGCCATGTCACTAAAGACGGCGCCATCGCGGGTCCCAGGATTCTGGAACATATGGTGGATACGGTGCTCTATTTCGAAGGAGAAAGAAACCACCAGTTCCGCATCCTGCGGGCGGTAAAAAATCGCTTTGGCCCTACCAATGAGATCGGCGTCTTCGAGATGGGTGAAATGGGCCTCAGTGAGGTGAGCAATCCCTCCGAGATCTTCCTGATGGAGCGGCCCCTCCAGGTTCCCGGATCGGTGGTGGTCTGCAGCATGGAGGGGACCCGGCCGATCCTGGTAGAGCTTCAGGCGCTGGTGAGCCCATCCTTTTTAGCTGTACCGCGGCGCACAGCGATCGGGGTGGATCACAACCGGGTGGCGCTTCTGGTTGCGGTGTTGGAGAAAAAGATGGGCATCAAGCTTTTCAATCAAGATATTTTTGTCAACGTGGCCGGCGGCGTGCACGTCGATGAACCTGCGGTCGACCTAGGCATCATCGCCGCCGCCACGTCGAGCTATCAGGAGAAGGTGATAGAAGCAAAGACCGTCGTCTTTGGCGAGGTGGGTTTGGCCGGAGAAATTCGTGGGATCGCCCAGGCTGAAGCACGCGTCAAAGAGGCCGGAAAGCTGGGATTCAAACGCTGCATCCTTCCCCTCAGCAACAGCCGCCAGTTGAGTCACATCAAAAGCCCGGAGGTGATCGGGGTAGGCTCGATTCAGGAATGCTGGCAGGTGCTTTTTTAAATGTCATGGCTGGAGGATGAAAAGGACCGCTTGTGTCAGTTAGCAGACTTGGCTATTAATAGCGTTGTTGCCGGAGTGGCGGAACGGCAGACGCGTCGGACTCAAAATCCGATGGAGGCAACTCCGTGGGGGTTCAAGTCCCTTCTCCGGCACCACAACCCTAATTTGTAGCGACAGACACTCCCTCTTTTACCTCAAAATATCCACAGCTTTCCAAATCATCCTATAGGACAGAGTTTGCGCCTTATTGTCCGCAGTTTGCCTCGCAGAAGTTAAGCAGTGACGACAAATGGCATCGGTTCCCCTCATTCAAAAGCTTTTTCGAAAGAAAAAGCGTTATTTATGCTATAATAGGAGCTGGTATAAAGCTTGCTTACAATTCCCGCTAGCTCTTACACCTATGATGTTAGGAAGGAGGAGAGGGTAAGGATGCAAACGAGGAACATTTTATCTCCACGGGTTACTATCCCGCGAAGACAGACTACGGTCAGGGAGAAAAGACCGGTACAATCCATAAAGGTAGTTAATGTTCGGGGGGTCCCGATAACTTTAAAGTGGGTAGAAAGTCTCCAATGCTGGTGTGAGGATCCGAACAGCCTTCTCAAGGCCAGAAGGGAAAAAGCAAAGGTCGCAGAAGGCTCTCCCTGGAGGCTTCCACCGGCTCGGATCCAGAGCCGTAAGCCAGAGCGCAAGAAAATGAGGGCCTGAAAAGACAGTTTTTACAGGACCTTTGCTTTCCATCGCCCGAGATAGAACCAGATACCGGTCCCGGTGCCCCAGGCTACGAGCCCGAGGGATATTGCGAGCCACAAACCGGTCTCCTGAAGACCGAACAAATTCGGAAGAATAAGTGCGGCCGCGACCTGAATCCCGCTCAATGAAATAGCTGAAATTACCATTGGCGCAAATGTATCTCCTGAGCCTCCCAGGGCTCCCCCTAAAACCATGGCCAAGGCAAGAAAGCTGTAAAAAGGCGAGGTTAGCTGTAAAAGCCTAGCACCCCTCATAACCACGTCCGGGTCTTTGTTGAAAAACCCGACGATCTCCAGACCAAAAAATAGAAAAACCAAAGTCACCAGGACGAGGATAGTTCCGTAAACCATGGTAGCCAGCCAGGCGCTTCTCTCCGCCCGCTGTGGTTTACGCGCGCCCAAATTTTGACCGACCATAGTAGAAGCGACACCCGCCATCGCCCAACCCGGCGAATTCACTAAGGTTGTGATCCGCATGGCTACACCGAAGGCAGCCAACGTCGGAGTCCCGAAGCCGGCCACTATCCTTATCATGGCGATATCTGCAAACGCGCGAAACGAGCGTTGAAAGGAGCGCGGAAGACCAATCTTGAAAATCTTCAGTATCACCGGCCAATCCGCCCGCATCCCCCGAAAAGAGATCTTTACCCCCCTGTGGCCGCGGACCAGAACGGAAATCAGGTAAGCGCCGGCAGCGGAGTAACAGATCACGAGAGTGATCGCCGCTCCCGCAACCCCGAACCCGGGGACCGGTCCCCAACCAAAAATGAGGAGCGGCTCCAACGTCAAGGTAATGAGCGTAATGAGAAACATCGCCTGGGCAGGGATCCTCGCCTCTCCCAACGCATGAAGAATCGCGGAAGCGGTATGCGTGAGTAAATACAGAAAGGCCGAGCTGATGATCACTCGAAAATAGAGCGTCGCCGCGGGGACGACCTGGGGCTCGGCCCCGAGGAATATGATGATCGGTCTGGCATAGAATCCGCCGATGATCGCCAGCGGAACGGAAATTAAAAAGACCATCAGGATCGCCTGATTGGAGACATGGGTAGCTTCCGCAAGGTTTCTTGCGCCCGCCGCCCGGGAGATGAACGCCCGGAATCCGAGACTTAGCCCCGAGATGACGGTCCACAACACGTCGATGACCACTCCACCAAGGGCGACCGCGGCGATGGATTCGGGCCCCAACTTGCCGATGAAAAAAATATCGACGACGGTATGAAGGTTCTGCAGAACGTTTCCGAGAACCGTCGGGATCGCGAGCACCCATACTGCCCGAAAAACTGGACCTTCAGTTAGACTTTGATCCTGTTGTCCCACCCTGGATGATCTCACCAATCTGTTCGAGTTCTTCGGGAAGAAGGCGCCAGTCTGAAGCCCGGGCATTGGCCACCACTTGTTCCGTCTTGGTGGCTCCGGGAATAACGGTGCTGACTGTCGGGTTGGCCAGCAACCAGGCGAGGGCAAGCTCGCCTACCGACTTGGAGCGCATTTCAGCAAACCGATGGAGCCCTGCCAGGATGGCGAAATTTTCTTCCGTGAGCAGCCGCTTGTGGTAGCTCGTGCTGCCCGCAAAACGAGTTCCCTGGGCCGGCGGCTCGCCCGGCCGATATTTGCCCGTAAGAAAACCCCCCTCGAGCGGAAAATAAGTGATGACTCCCAGGCCATAGGCGCAACAGAAAGGAATGAGTTCTTGCTCCGCATCACGCCAGAGCAAACTATAGTGGGGCTGGACGGAAACAAACGCATTGAGCCTTAGAGCCTTCGAGGTCCAGATGGCTTCACAGGCCTGCCATGCCGTGACTCCCGAACAGCCGATATATCGGACCTTCCCCTGTCGGATCAGATCGTCCAGCGCTCGCAAGGTTTCCTCGATAGGAGTCGTCGGATCATGAATATGAAGTTGGAAGAGGTCGATATAATCCGTTTGCAATCGGCTGAGGCTCTTCTCAATCTGATCCATAATATGCTGACGCGAGCCGCCGCCGTTATTGGGCTCCGTTCCCATCTCGCGGCCGAACTTGGTTGCAATGAGGGCCTGATGCCGCTTCCCCTTGAGTGCCTTGCCGATGAACTCCTCCGACCGTCCGCTGCTATAGACATTGGCGGTATCGATAAAGTTAATTCCCAGCGCCAGCGCCTGCTCGATCACCCGCTGCGTTCCTTGTTCATCGACGCGCACGCCGAAGTTGTTGCCACCCAAACCAATGTTGGAAACTTTTAGACCTGAAGTGCCGAGGCGACGATACTCCATGAATTTTATCCCTACGAAAGGGCTCCTATCTCCTTAACCCCTGTAAGTCAAATGACGGGCCTTCCGGATCGCCTGAAATTAGCCCGCTCGTGACGCTTGCCGCTATCGCAGTCTCTCCGGAGAATATGCTATACGGGACTCGATGCTTTATCGGTCCCTTTTACGTCCGCTGCTTTTCCGCATGGACCCGGAGCGGGTCCATGAAATCACGCTGTCGCTCTTAGCCAGGCTGAGTTCCCTCGAACCCGTCCTCGAATGGCTCTTCGTTGAAACGGATCCACGTTTTCAAGTCCGCCTCGGATCCTTGAAATTTCCCAACCCGGTCGGATTGGCCGCGGGATTCGACAAGAACGCCAGGGCGGTAAGGATCTGGCCGGCCTTCGGTTTTGGTTTCATTGAAATCGGTGCGGTTACCGCGTTGGCCCAACCTGGGAATCCGAAACCGCGGCTCTTCCGCCTGCCTGAGGACAAGGCATTGATCAACCGCTTGGGATTTAACAACGAAGGGGCAACCGCGATCGCCGCCCGGCTCGATATTCTTCAACGGAAAGGCCGGCTGCCGAAAATCCCGCTCGGGATCAATATCGGAAAGACGAAAGTCATCGACAACCGCGAGGCGACCGAAGATTATCTTTTCACGTTCGAGAAGCTCTATGGTTTGGGTGACTACTTTACCCTGAACGTAAGCTCCCCCAATACACCCCATCTCCGCGAGCTACAGGAAAAAAGTCTCCTTAAGGAACTTGCCCAAGCTATCCAAGAAAAGAACCGCGACTTGGCGGCGAAGAGCCACGCCGGAGAAAAGCCGGTACTGGTAAAAGTGGCCCCTGACATGGAATTCTCCCAGCTCGACGACATCATCGATGTATCGTTATCCTGCGGGGTGACCGGCATCGTCGCGACCAACGCCTCGGCGTTCATGCGCGAGACTCTGTCGCATCCCATCGACGAACCCGGCGGCCTGAGCGGAAGACCCTTGAGGCCCAAGGCGGGAGAATTCGTCCGCCATATCTACACCGCCACGCGGGGACGGCTGCCGGTGATCGGATCGGGCGGGATTTTCACCGCCGAAGACGCTTACGAGAGGATCACGGCAGGCGCCTCTGCGGTGCAGGTCTATACCGGTTTCGTCTACGAGGGGCCCGGCATGGTCAAGCACATCCACCGGGGCCTTTTGCGCTTGCTGGAACATGACGGCTTCAAAAATCTGGAAGAAGCAATCGGCAGCCGCGCTAGGGAATGAAAGTTGGGTTGATAATAGAAAGTTTCTTTTAAGACGCGATCCCTGAAAACTCTAAAATCGCCCCGACGACCGCGCGCCCACCCACAGTTGAGCGGGAACAGACCTCACTGGGCAATGTGCGCTGGCCCGTTATTGTCTTCACCCTGGAACTTGTTAAGATGAAACCTGCTTTTCATGTACCAGGAAGATACCATAGCGGCCGTAGCCACGCCCGCCGGCGAAGGAGGTATTGGAATCGTGCGGGTGAGCGGACCGGAGGCCGAGAGGATCGCCCAGGAAATTTTTTCCCGCGGAACCGGGGGAAATGGAACTTTCCGTTCTCATACCCTTCACCATGGAACTATTCGTGACCCGAGGAACGGGACGATCTTAGACGAAGTTTTGCTCGCCCTGATGCGCAAACCGCGCAGTTATACGGGCGAGGACATCGTGGAGGTTCATTGCCATGGAGGGCCGTTCCTGGTTCGGCAGGTCCTCGAGCTTGTTCTATCGCGCGGCGCACGCCATGCAGAACCTGGGGAATTTACCAAAAGAGCCTTTCTGAACGGCCGGCTGGATCTGGTACAGGCTGAGGGCGTGCTCGATCTGATACGCGCGCGCACAGACAAGGCAGTAAGCGTGGCCGTGGGCCAGGTCCGCGGGGAGCTGTCCAAATGGGTGGGGGAGCTGCGCGAGGAGCTGATGGATATCCTGGTGCAAGTAGAGGCCGCCATCGATTTTCCCGAGGAGGAAATCGAGTTGCTTCGGCGCGATGAGCTCACCAACAAGGCGGAAGCCCTGAGGACAAAGATCTCTGGGTTGATTGCCAGTTACGAGTGGGGGAGACTCTTCCGCGAGGGGGCGCGGGTCTGCATAGCAGGGCGACCCAACGTAGGCAAGTCCAGTCTACTCAACGCCCTTCTCGGCGAAGAGCGGGTTATTGTCACGCCTGTACCAGGGACTACCAGAGATGTGATCGAAGAGACCATCAACCTGGGGGGCTTTCCAGTGGTTTTATGGGATACTGCGGGTATTCGGGAGAGCTCGGATCCAGTGGAAAAAATCGGGGTCAGCCTCGCTCTAAAGCACTTAAAAGAGGCTCAGGCCAGTCTCGCAGTACTAGATGGCTCATTGCCAGCAACTCCTGAAGATCAATCCGTCCTGGCGGCAGTCAGAGAGAAGAGGGGGCTAGTCGTCATAAACAAAAAAGATCTTCTCCAGCAGCTGGACGTTCAATGGGTGAAGGAACAGGCACCGGACAAGGAGATCATCCCAGTCTCAGCAAAAGAGGGAGAAGGCCTACAGGAACTCAAGCAGGCCTTGCGAAGCCTCCTTCTGGATTGCTCTGAGGAGCCATCCATTGTAATTACCAATGTGCGCCACAAAGCGGCACTAGAAAGGGCGGAAGAAAATCTTCTCAAGGCCACGACAGCTTTAAGAATGAAGCTTCCACCGGAGTTTATCGCTGTGGATCTTCAAGAAACCAAAGAGAGTCTTGAGGAAATCGTTGGCGCGATTACTCATGAAGATATTTTAGAACGTATTTTTAGTAATTTTTGTATAGGAAAATAAGATATATATCTATTTTCTATTTAAGACGTTCCACGTGAAACAATGAACGATAAAATCTATGATGTTATTGTAGTCGGGGCTGGCCATGCTGGCATTGAGGCCTGCCTTGCCGCCGCGCGTATGGGGTGCAGGACCATGATGATCACTCTCAACCTGGATCATATTGGCCAGATGTCCTGCAACCCTGCCATAGGGGGAATCGGCAAAGGCCATCTGGTGAAAGAAATCGACGCCCTAGGTGGAGAAATGGCCAAAGCCATAGACGAGACTGGAATTCAGTTTCGGGTATTAAATACCAAGAAAGGGCCGGCAGTAAGGGCCTCTCGGGCTCAGGCGGACAAGGTGCTATATCGTCTGAGAATGAAGAAAGTGTTGGAAAACTGTGTCAACCTTACTTTACGCCAGGGGAGTGTCGAAAGACTTTTAATTGAAAATGGCGAGGTGACGGGGATAGAGACGCAGATAGGGGAAATATTCCTGGGACGAAGAATAATTTTGACTACGGGAACTTTCCTCAAAGGCCTTATCCACGTAGGAGATAAAAATTATGCTGCAGGAAGAGCAGGGGACTTTGCTGCCCAAGGGCTGAGTGAAAGTCTTGATAGTCTAGGATTCAGGATTGGGCGCCTTAAAACCGGCACTTGCCCGCGCCTAGACGGAAGAACGATCGATTACAGCCGATTACAGGTTCAACATGGGGATGAGCAGCCCATTCCTTTTTCATTCTCCACAGAACAGATCACCCAAAAACAGGTTCCTTGCCATATAACCTATACCAATGGCCATACCCATGAGACCATCCGGAGCGCACTCCACCGATCTCCGATGTACTCCGGGATAATAAAGAGTCGCGGGCCCCGATACTGTCCTTCGATCGAGGATAAAGTGGTCCGGTTCGCAGATAAGTCGAGACATCAGATCTTTCTCGAACCCGAAGGTTTAGAGACAACCGAGGTCTATCCTAATGGTCTCTCCACCAGCCTTCCCTTGGATGTCCAGATCGAGATGGTCCACTCTATCGAGGGTCTGGAACGGGCTGAAATTATGCGGCCAGGCTATGCCATAGAATACGACTATATAGAACCGACCCAGCTCTATTCCTCATTGGAAACGAAAACAATTAAGGGACTTTACCACGCGGGTCAGATTAATGGGACTACAGGTTATGAAGAGGCTGCCGCACAGGGAATCATGGCTGGAATCAATGCTACCTTGAGTTTAAGAGGGGTGGAACCGCTTATTTTAGCCCGGGATCAAGCTTATATAGGGGTATTGATCGATGACCTGGTGACCCGGGGAACTGACGGGGAACCTTACCGGATGTTCACGTCACGAGCTGAATATAGACTACTTCTGCGTGAAGACAATGCCGATTTACGCCTTACAGAGATCGGTCACAATATCGGTCTTGCAACCTCTCAAACTTATGAGAGCATGCGAGAGAAAAAACGTAGAATAGCCGAGATATTAGAACTTATGCATGGCTTCAGGCTTAATCCAACCGCAGATGTCAACCAGAAGCTCGAATCAATGGAATCGGCCCGGATTAAAAACAACATTACTTTAGCCCAACTCCTCCGGCGACCAGAGCTCTCTTTCCATAATCTGGCTTCATTTTCCCCCGAGCTGGCTCAGATTTCTCACAGTATAGCCTTGCAGGCAGAGGTGGAAATCAAGTATTCGGGCTACGTTCAGCGCCAACTTGAAGGTGTCAAAAGATTTAAAAAAATGGAGGAAACTCGCCTTCCAACTAGTATAGATTATGGTGCCATCCAGGGGCTATCACGAGAAGCCAGTGAGAAACTTGCGTGTTTTCGTCCACGATCCCTAGGGCAGGCGGCAAGAATCTCGGGTATGACGCCGGCAGCAATCTCCCTCCTGTCAATCTATCTAAAGAAGCAAAAGCTTGCCTGATCGGCGGTCTCAAACAGACTTTGCTACAGCTAGAGAGATTCTTGTCTCCGGGACTGTTTCGCTGGGAATCCAATTATCCTCCAATCAAGTAGATTCATTTCTCTCTTACCTCTCTCTGCTTTTTCAATGGGGTCGTAAGTTCAACCTCACTTCCATCAAAGAACCCGGCCTAGTGGTAAGGCGCCATTTTCTCGACTCGCTTGCAATTCTGCCTTTTTTATCGTCTACCGGAAGACTCCTAGATATTGGTAGCGGGGCGGGGTTTCCAGGTTTACCCCTCAAGATAGTTCTTCCGGAGAAAGAGGTAGTTTTGTTGGAGTCGCACCGAAAAAAGAGCAATTTCCTCCGAGAACTGACCCGTAAACTAAATATCAAAGGGGTACAGATCATCGAAAAAAGGGTAGAGGAACTGAAGACAAATGAGGTTGGATCATTTGATGAAGTAGTGACCCGGGCTTTTGGCTCAGTGGATCTGTTTTTAAAGTTATCTTTCCCTCTACTTTCGAATGAGGGCCGAAGCTTGATCATGCATGGGCCCAAGGGAGTTGAGCTTTTTCGCAGGTTAAAAAGAGCCGCCGTAGATTTTGGGTTTAGCGAAGCTCGACTGGAAGAAGTGAGACTTCCCATGGGAGATGAGCAGAGGCGTATCCTGATTTTTCTAAAGAGATAGAATTTTTTTAATCTGTTTCACGTGAAACTTTCTTTGCTTTGACATCTTAATCTTTAGTGTGATAATAAATGATCTGGCCAATTATATTATAAGTGATTGATTTATAAGGTAATTTTGTGACTAGAATTGTTGCTGTAACCAACCAGAAGGGGGGAGTAGGAAAAACAACAACCGCAATTAACCTTGGGGCTTCGTTGGCAGTAATGGAAAAACGGACGTTGCTGGTGGATTTGGATCCTCAGGGAAATGCCACAACGGGTCTAGGAATCGATCGTGCCAAGCTGGCGAAGAGTATTTACGATGTATTCACCGGTTCTTTGCTGCTCACGGATGTCGTGTGTAAGACCCTTCTCCCATACCTATTCGTTGCACCAGCGACAAAGGACCTCATCGGAGTCGAGATCGAACTCGTGTCCGTAGAGAATAGGGAAGAACGTCTCAAAAGATCTCTTCAGCCGCTGGCAGGAGAATTTGATTACCTTTTAATAGACTGTCCCCCCTCGTTAGGGCTGCTGACTCTCAATGCCTTGACCGCCGCCGATACTCTGATCATTCCTCTTCAATGCGAATATTACGCGCTCGAAGGCCTTAGCTCTTTGCTGGAAACTCTGACGCTCGTTCAAAAGGCGACCAACGCCTCTCTCACTCTCGGGGGAATCTTGCTCACCATGTTCGACAGCCGCAATAAACTCTCGCGCGACGTGGCCGAGGACGCGCGGAAACATTTTCCCGACCATGTCTTTCGCACCGTGATTCATCGCAATGTGCGGCTCAGTGAAAGCCCCAGCCACGGCAAGCCGGCGCTGGTCTATGATTTCTATTGTAATGGGGCGCAGAACTATCTCGAGTTGGCCAAAGAGGTCATCGGCAAGATGGAGGGAAAATAAGATGGAGAAAAAGGGACTGGGGAGAGGATTGAGCGCCCTGATTCCCAGCGCGGAATCAAAAAGTGACCCGCTACCGCTGCAAGTGGAAGTGGAAAGAATCGTCGCCAATTCGCTCCAGCCGCGGAGGTGGTTCGACGAAGCCAAGATCGACGAGCTCGCCGCTTCGGTCCGGGACCAGGGAATTCTTCAGCCGCTGGTCGTGCGCCACCGGGGAAACGGATACGAGCTGATCGCCGGAGAGAGGCGCCTCCGCGCCGCAGTCAAAGCCGGGCTGAAGGCAGTGCCGGTGATCGTGAGGGAGGCGAATGACAACGAGGCGCTCCAGTTGGCGCTGGTGGAGAATCTGCAACGGGAGGACCTCAATCCCGTAGAAGAAGCCCGCGCCTTTGAGCGCCTTCACGAGGAGTTTGGATTGAAGCAGGACGAGATTGCCGATCGCGTGGGAAAGAGCCGCTCAACGGTGGCCAACTCTGTGCGGCTCCTGGCGCTTCCTCAAGAGCTGCAACAGGAGATCGCGCGCGGCCGGCTTTCCATGGGACAGGCTCGAGCCCTCCTCGGCCTCGAGCAGGAGCCGTTGATAATGGCCGCGGCCCGTGAAGTCATGGATAAAGAGCTGTCCGCCCGGGAGACCGAGCGCCTCGTCCGGCGCCTTAAGTCAGAGAAGAAAAAAAGAAAGGAACCGGCGACGGTCGACCCAGACCTTCGCTCGGTGACCGAAAAGCTCCAGCGATGGCTGGGTACAAAAGTCCGGCTGCTGCACGGGGCCAAGGCGGCCAAAGGCAGAGTAGAAATTGAATATTATTCCCTGCCGGATCTGGAGCGGATTATCCGGAGGATCATGCCGGACACGGTCTAGACCGCTTCATTTTTTCTTTTTCGCTGTTTTTGACAATGTTATTCCCCAATGCTATAGAGGAAAAAAGTTGAGCCAAGGCCTTTTCCCTTCCCCGCACCCTACGCTCATTCCAGGCAAGCTTGACATAGCTTCTGGAGATAGGCACGTTCCGTCTGGGGTCGGGTTATCCCTGTTTTCAAATTAGACGGTCAGGATCACGCATTAGAGGCGTCTTAGTTTATGATTGCCATCGATTATTCACTCCCGGTCCAAATTGTAGCCTTTCTCTTCTTGTGGTTCCTTCTGAACAAGCTCCTCTTTCAGCCTTTTCTTCGGCTGATCGAGGAGAGGGAAAAAAGAACCGAAGGAGCTAAAGAGGAAACCGATGCGCTTATCGCCGAGGGTGAACGGTTGAGAACGGAGTATGAGAATCGAATGGCGAAGGCGAGGGATGAGGCGGAGGCCGCCAAGCAGACGATCGTCGCCGAAGCGGGCCGGGCGCGGGAGCAGGTCTTGGCTCGAGCCAGAGAAAGCGCCGCGAGCTCGCTTCAGGCAACTCGACAACAACTCACCCAGGAGATGGCAGCGGCGCGGCGGCTTATCGGACAAGAGGCCCAAGCGGTCGCCCAGCAGATGGCCGAGAAAGTCCTCGGGAGAAGAATCGGATGAGCCTCGCCGGAATTTTTTTCCTCATTCTCCTGGCATGGGCTCAGCCTTCCTACGCAGCCGAGGAACATAGCGCGTCCGTGACCCAGCTCCTCTTTCCACTCATCAATTTTCTCATCTTTCTCTACTTGATGAAGCGCTTCCTGGTTCCGGTGATCCGGGATTTCCTCCGATCGCGCCGGGAGCGACTCCTCAGCGCTCTCGAGGAGGCGCAAAGGGGAAAAAAGAGCGCAGAGGAGACGCATTTGAGCTATCGGAACCGTCTAGCCGGAATCGCGGAGGAGGCCCACGCCCTTTCCGAAACGCTACGCTCGGATGGGGAAAAACAAAAGGCAAAGATCCTTTCGGAAGCTGAGGAGCTGGCACGAAAAATCACGGCCGACGCCGAATTCCAGGCGCAGCAAGAGGTCAAGGTGGCGCAGCAAAGGCTCCGTAATGAGCTTGCCGCGGCGGCACGAGGGGAGGCCGAAAAGTTGATCCGGCGCCACCTCACGCCCGGCGATGAGGAGCGTCTTGTGGGAGAGTTCTTGTCTCAATTGGGAGAGATCCGATGATCCAGGGCGGCCTCAGTCGAAGGTATGCCAAGGGTCTTTTTCTCCTGGCCCTGGAAGGCCGCCGGGAGGAAGAGGCCGCGCAAGAAATCGAGCGCTTTGCCGCCGGATATGAGAATGGCCCATTACCATCGGTCCTCAACAATCCAGCTTTCGACCCGAGCGACCGTAAAAAAATTCTTATCGAAGTGGCAAGGGGGTTTCAGCTCTCTCCGATGGTAGCCCATTTCCTCTGCCTTCTCCTGGACCGGGGGCGTCTGAACCTCCTTACGTCCATCCCTTCCCATTACCGGCGTCTGCTGGATGAAGCGAAAGGCCGGCTGCAGGCCCGGCTGGTCACCGCAAGCCCGATAGAGGAGTCCACGCTTGAGAGATTTCGTAATGCGCTCAGGAAGATTTCAAGCAAAGAAATCGTCCTGAATGCTGAAACCGACCCTGAGCTCATTGGGGGCGCGGTCGTCGAGATAGAAGGCAAAATCTATGACGCCAGCGTACGCGCCCATCTGAATAAGATAAAGGAACACCTGGAGAAAGGATCCTAGGAGGAAAATCAATGGAAATTGGCGCAGCAGAGATCAGCCGGATTATCAAGGAACAGATTCGGGATTACGAAAAAGCCGTGGAGGTGCAGGAGGTCGGCACGGTTCTTTCCACCGGGGACGGCATCGCGCGGATCTATGGGCTCCAGAAAGCCGCTGCAGGAGAACTCCTGGAGTTCCCTCACGGGATCTATGGCATCGCCCTGAATCTGGAAGAAGACAACGTGGGCGCAGCGCTCTTCGGCGAGACCCACATGATCAAAGAAGGGGATACGGTCAAGCGCACGGGCAGGATCGCCGAGGTGCCGGTGGGGAAAGCGCTCATCGGCAGAGTCGTCAACGCCCTGGGAGAGCCGATCGACGGCCGCGGGCCGATTGAGACCAAAGATCGGCGCAGAATCGAGCTCAAAGCTCCCGGGATCGTGGCGCGCCAGCCCGTCAAAGAGCCGCTCCAGACCGGGCTCAAGGCGATCGACGCGATGATCCCGATCGGACGCGGGCAGCGCGAGTTGATCATCGGAGACCGGCAGACGGGCAAGACGGCCCTGGCGATCGATACCATTTTTAACCAAAAGGGCGGGGACGTCGTCTGCATCTATGTCGCTATCGGCCAGAAGCGCTCCACGGTGGCGCAGGTCGTGGATAGGTTCAGGCAGTACGGCGCTATGGACTACACGATCGTCGTTTCCGCCTCCGCCTCGGAGTCCGCCCCGCTCCAATATATCGCGCCCTATAGCGGCTGTACGATGGGAGAGTACTTTCGCGACAACAGCGGCCACGCCCTTTTGATCTATGATGATCTTTCCAAGCACGCGGTCGCCTACCGTCAGCTCTCTCTTCTCCTTCGCCGGCCGCCGGGCCGTGAGGCTTTCCCCGGGGATGTTTTCTATCTCCATTCGCGTCTGCTGGAGCGTGCCGCAAAGCTGAGCGATGCCCGCGGCGGCGGCTCGCTCACCGCCCTCCCTATCATCGAAACCCAGGCCGGCGACGTTTCCGCCTATATCCCGACCAACGTGATTTCGATCACCGACGGCCAGATCTTTCTCGAAAGCGACCTCTTTTACTCCGGCGTCCGTCCGGCCATTAACGTGGGCGTCTCGGTCTCCCGCGTCGGCGGCAACGCGCAAATCAAGGCGATGAAACAGATCGCCGGCAGCCTGCGCCTGGACCTCGCGCAATACCGGGAGATGGCGGCATTTGCCCAGTTCGGCTCCGACCTGGATCCGACGACCCAGAAGCAGATCAACCGGGGCAGCCGGTTGGTGGAGATCTTGAAGCAGGGCCAGTACGAGCCCCTTCCGGTTCAGAAGCAGGTCCTCATCATCTTTGCCGGGACCAACGGATTTGTGGATCACCTGCCGGTCTCAGTGCTCAAGAAATACGAGCAGGAGCTTTATGCCTTCGTCGAATCGAGACACCCGGATCTGCTTTCGGAGATCGTCAAGAAACGGGAGCTGAACGACGAGCTGCGCGCCAAGATAAAAAAGGTTCTGGAGGAGTTCAACGCAAACTTCAAGGAGTGAAGAAGAGCTGTTTTAGCCGCCGGCCTGGGGGTATCTTGAAGGGCCGATGCATCGATTGAGGGACATCGAGCGTTTCTTCGTTTGAAGCGTAGTACGCGCGTATTGCATCGGACCTGAGAGAGACTTTCAGGCCGGCGAATCGGCAGACAACAGACTGTAAAGAGTCATGGCGACTTTAAAGGTTATACGCAAGCGGATCGGCTCGATCCGCAACACGCAGCAGATTACCAAGGCCATGAAGATGGTCTCGGCCGCCAAGCTCCGGCGCGCCCAGGAGGCGGTGCTGGCGGCGCGTCCCTACGCGGAGAAGATGGCGGCGCTGCTCAAAAATCTCTCCGCCCGAGTTTCCGCCGAGGCGCACCCGCTGCTGACGGGACGAGAAGAAAAAAAGACGCAGCTGTTGCTCTTGACCGGAGACCGCGGCCTTTGCGGCGGCTACAACACGAATCTGATCCGGGCAGCGGAGGGCTTCCTGCGCAGCCATGGCGCCGGCAAGGAAATTTCGCTCGCCGTTGTCGGGCGTAAAGGGGTGGACTACTTCCGCCGGCGCAAAGTGGAGATGACCGAGCGCACTATCAATATCGGCAATCGCCCCCCCGAAGAGCTGGCTGCGGAGATCGCGGAAAAGATGATCGCCCGCTTTCTTCACGGGGAATCCGACGCGGTCTATATCCTCTATAGCCGCTTTCGCTCGGCCCTCTCCCAAGTCCCGACCGTGGAACGGCTCATGCCGGTGGGGACCGGGGAAGAAGAAGGCGCGGCGCCGGCCATCGAGTATCTCTACGAGCCGGGCTTGGAGGCGTTGCTCGCCAGCCTGCTGCCCAAGGTGGTGGAGGTGGGAATCTACCGGGCCTTACTGGAGGCATCCGCCAGCGAGCACGGCGCCAGGATGACGGCCATGGATTCCGCCACTGCGAATGCGGCGGAGATGATCAGCACGCTCACTTTGCAGATGAACCGCGCGCGCCAGGCCTCCATCACCAAAGAACTTTTGGAGGTGGTCTCAACTGCGGAGGCGTTGAAGTAAAACTGGAGGAAGTCATGAATATGGGAAAGATTACTCAGGTCACGGGCGCCGTGGTGGACGTCGAGTTCTCGGATAACTCGATTCCGGCGATTTACAATGCCCTCAAGATCACCAACCCCGCCATTAACGACGAAAAGTGGAATCTCGTCGTCGAGGTCGCGCAGCATCTGGGGGAGAACACGGTCCGCTCCATCGCCATGGACACCACTGAAGGGTTGGTCCGGGGGATGGAGGTCATGGATACCGGGGAAGGGATTACGGTGCCGGTCGGACCGGAGACCCTGGGGCGGATCCTCAACGTCATCGGAGAGCCGGTCGATGAAGCGGGGCCGGTCAAGGCGAAAAAACGCTTTCCCATTCACCGCCCCACTCCTGAGTTCGTCGATCTGGAGACGAAGGTCCAGGCCTTCGAGACGGGCATCAAAGTCGTCGATCTACTCGCGCCCTATGCGCGCGGCGGCAAGATCGGCCTCTTCGGCGGGGCGGGCGTCGGCAAAACGGTTATTCTCATGGAGCTGATTCATAACGTGGCGATGAAGCACGGCGGCTACTCGGTTTTTGGCGGCGTCGGCGAGCGGACCCGTGAAGGGAACGATCTCTGGCTGGAGATGAAGGAGTCCGGCGTCATCAACAAGGCGGCCCTGGTCTACGGCCAGATGAACGAGCCGCCAGGAGCGCGCGCAAGGGTCGGGCTGACGGCGCTCACGCTGGCGGAATATTTTCGCGACGAAGAGGGCAAAGACGTTCTCCTCTTTATCGACAACATCTTTCGCTTCACCCAGGCCAACTCCGAGGTCTCCACGCTTCTCGGGCGTATGCCTTCCGCGGTCGGCTATCAGCCGACCCTCGCCACCGACTTGGGCGAGTTGCAGGAGAGGATCACGACCACGCGCAAGGGCTCGATCACCTCGGTCCAGGCGATTTACGTCCCGGCGGACGATCTGACCGACCCGGCGCCGGCGACCACTTTCGCCCATCTGGATGCGACCACGGTGCTCTCGCGCCAGATCGCCGAGCTGGGAATTTACCCGGCGGTGGATCCCCTCGATTCGACTTCCCGAATTCTGGACCCGCGCGTCGTCGGGGAAGAACACTATAATGTGGCGCGCCAGGTGCAGGTGATCCTCCAGCGCTACAAAGATCTCCAGGACATCATCGCGATCCTCGGCATGGATGAGCTTTCAGAGGACGACAGGCTGACCGTGGCCCGCGCGCGCAAAATTCAGCGTTTTCTCTCCCAACCGTTCCATGTCGCCGAGGTCTTTACGGGGATTCCCGGGGCCTACGTGGAGCTGAAGGACACCATCCGCGGCTTCCAGGAGATCGTCGAGGGCAAACATGATGATATTCCCGAGCAGGCCTTCTACATGGTCGGCGCAATCGAGCAGGCCAGGGAGAAAGCTAAAAAGTTGGCGGAGTAACGCGGCTCATGGCAGAAAAAATCAGGCTCAGAGTAGTCACGCCGAGCCGCGTGCTGGTGGACGAGGAGGTCGATGAGGTTACGGGCCCAGGGGCCTTGGGGGAATTCGGCGTCTTGCCCGACCACACCGCTTTCTTTTCTTTACTGGAAATTGGCGAGCTCGCTTACAAGCAAGGACCCGTCCGGCAGCGCCTGGCGATCAGCGGCGGGTATGCCGAAGTCCTGGACAATGTTATGACCCTGCTAACCCAAACCGCGGAGTTCGCCGAAGAAATCGACGCGGAGCGGGCTCGCAGAGCCAAAGAGAGGGCTGAGGCGAGACTCAAGGAATTGAACCGTGACGACAAAGAGTTTCTTGCCGCTGAAGCGGCGCTCCTCCGCGCCCTTATTCGACTTCAGGTCGCCTCCAGAGAAGCGCGCAGATAGGGTCCCAGAAAGGGGTTTCACCCATGAGCGCTCGGGCTGAGAGTCAGGGGGTCCCATTCACCTCCGGCTCCTATACGATGCTTACGCTGGTGAGCGCCGCGCACGCGATGACCCACATGTACGCGGCGCTCTTGCCGCTCACTTTTCCCTTCCTCATTCAGGAGTTCGGGATCAACTACACCATCCTGGGAGCGATTACGGGCATCGCCACCCTCATGGGGGGACTGCTCCAGTTCGTCTTTGGCTATGCCTCACGCTATATCCCGAGAAAACTACTTATCGGCGGAGGCAATCTCTTGTTGGGGCTCAGCACCCTTTGGGGGGGATGGTCGCCCAACTTCGCCCACTACGCGGCCGCGCGGTGGGCTGCGGCCCTCGTGACCAGCCCTCAGCACCCGGTCGGCAACTCGATGATCGCAGACCGCTTTGGGAGGAAGCTCCGCGGCCTGGCCATGGCGATCAACTACGCGGGCGGAAACGCCGGCACCCTGTTTGTCCCGGTCGCCGCCGCTCTCCTGATCGCGGCCTATGGCTGGCGCCAGACCATGCTCATCTTCGCCCTCCCATCGCTCATCGTCGGAATTGTGGCGATTGTCTTTATTGACGATCGGCCGTCGGCCGGTTCAAAAACCGAAGTGGTATCTAAAAAAGAATTCCGTTCCATGATGCGGGAAACCCGTGAGCTGTTTCACAACCGAACCTTTAAATTCCTAATGGCCGCTTCTTTGATCGCCGCCGGTGGCCGCGGCCTCGGGATCGTGCTCAATTTCATTCCTCCTTATCTGGGCGATCCCATAAAAGGGCTGGGTCTGCCCCCCAAGACCGTGGGGCTGATCTATACCCTGCTTCTCTTGGGCAGCATCCTCGGTCCTTTGCTTCTGGGACGGCTCTCGGACCGTCTTGGAGTGCGCAAGCCGGTCGTCATTTTCGCTTATCTCGTCTCAACGGCCTGCGTCTTTTTTCTGGCGATTTCTCCTCAACAGGGCTGGCTCTTGTATCTCGTCATTTTTGTCTTTGGCTGCGCCATCTTTTCCGAATCTCCCCTGATCCAGTCCTTCATGTCGGACGTAACCCCGGCAGGTTCCCGGGACATTATGTTCGGCACCTACTTCGCCATCGCTTTCGGCGTGAGCTCCCTGTGGGTCACGCTTCAGGGATGGCTGGTAGATCAATTCGGCTTCCCCGCCATGTTCACGACCATGGGGGCTTCTTATGTCGTTGCGGCGCTTTTTATTCTAGGGGCGCGCGAAGCTCCCCGGGCAACCCCTGACGAGGGGCTCGGACCATAAAATCCAAACAGGCAAGAAGTTTCACCATGGCAGACAGGGCTGAACCGATCTGGAGTCGCACTTTCCTCTTTTTGTGCTTAACGCAACTTCTGGGCTACTCGCACAATGCCCTCCTCACGCCGACTCTGCCGCTTTATATCACCCACCTGGGCGGCTCCGCTTTTATCGTGGGGTTGACGCTTGCGGCCTTCAGCGTCACGAGCGTGCTCATCCGGCCTGCCATCGGCTATTGGGCCGATACCTGGAGCGATGTCGGTGTGATGGCCTTGGGATTACTTCTTTTGGGTCTCAGCGTGCTCTTGTGCGTTATTCCCTTGGTCGAGACGACCATGGTCGCCAATGCTTTGCGCGGGATAGGCTGGGCGGGGCTCAACACAGGCGGGTACTGTCTCCTGGCGACCCTCGCACCGCATACGCGCCGGGGCGAGGCCGCCGGCTATTACACGGGGATTCAGAGCGCTTCACACATCATCTTTCCTTCGGTCGCGCTCTGGCTCCTCGACGCCCCCGGCGGAGGATTCATTCCCGTCATTCTATTGTCTACCGCTATAGCTGTTTTGGGAAGCCTGCTCGGTTTTCCCGTGCGGGCGGGACGGGCGCAGCTCTCCGCCCCACCACGACCCGTGGCGGGGACGCAGCAGTCGTTAACCACCTCCACCTTCGTGGACCGCGGCGTCCTCGTCGCCACCTCTCTCTTGCTTTGCTTCACTCTCCCGATCCCTGCGTCTTCAGGATTCGTCGTCCTCTACGCCCGCGAGATGGGAATCGAACATATCGGTTGGTATTACATCGTGGGCGGCTCAGCCAGCCTCCTGGCCCGCCCTCTCTTGGGTCGCATCTCGGACCAGACCGGGCGCGCGCGCACGATCGTGGTGGGCCTCACGCTGGAAATCCTGGGCCTGATCCTGCTCGTCATGGCGCGCAGTCTTACCGCCCTCATCATCGCCGGGGTCTTTTATTCGATCGGGGCCGCGGTCGGCACCGCAACCACCATGGCCCTCGCTATCGATCGCGCCGATCCTCAACGACGCGGCGTGGCCATGGCCACTTTTTCCATATCCTTCCCGGCAGGGATGGGGTTGGGCGCCTTGGTGGCGGGAGCGGTGGTGGAGTTGTCCGGATATCGGGTCATGTTCACGACCATAGCGGTCCTGGTGAGCGTGGGGCTCTTTCTCGCCTTTCTCAATTGGTCGCTCCTGGCGCCGCGTCAACCCACTTTAAAATAGTTATTCCATGGCAAGCAAAACAGATCCTATCTTGACCCGTAGTTTCTCTTTTCTCTGTTTAGCCCAGTTCCTGGGCTATTCTCACAATGGGATGCTCACGCCCACCCTTCCCCTTTATATCACCCACCTGGGAGGCTCTCCGTTTCTCGTGGGCTTGACCCTCGCGTCCTTCAGCGTCACCAGCGTTCTTCTCCGCCCCTCTATCGGTCATTGGGCCGACTCCTGGAGCGACGCCGGGGTCATGGTCCTGGGTGTCCTGCTCCTCGGCCTGAGCGTCCTTCTTTGGCTCATCCCCTCCATCGAAGTCATCATGGGGGCCAACGCCATTCGCGGTATCGCCTGGGCCGGGCTCAACACGGGCGGCTATTGTCTCCTGGCCAATACCGCTCCGCCAACTCGCCGGGGCGAGGCCTCGGGATACTATACCGGCGTTCAGAGCGGCCCCACGCTGTTGATCCCCGCGGTAGCGCTTTGGCTGGTCGACGCCCCCTGGGGCGGCTTCCGGGTGGTGATTCTCACGGCAGCCGTGCTGGCGCTATCGGGAGCGATCTTCGGTTTGTTCGTGAAGCCTTCGACCACTCCCCATGGCGCCCCCCAGCCTTCCCCGGCGCGCTCCCCGGTCGCTCCGCCGCGCGCCACATTTCTCGATCACGGGGTGCTGATGGCAACAGTGCTGCTCCTGTGCGTCACGCTACCCAACACCGCGGCGTCCGGCTTTCTGGTCCTTTACGCCCGCAACCTCGGCGTGGAAAACGTCGGCTGGTATTTTGTCGTCAGCGGCTGCACCAGCCTCCTGGTGCGCCCCCTCCTGGGCCGGATCTCGGATCGCGTGGGACGGGCTCAAACGATCGTGGTCGGTCTCCTGTTACAGATCATCGGCCTCATGATCTTCCCGCTCGCGTCCAGTCTCAGCGTCATCATCGTCGCGGGCGCCTTCTATGCCGCCGGCGCCGCCGTGGGGACCGCCGCCACGATGGCACTTGCGATCGATCTTTCCGATCCCGAGCGGCGGGGCGTCGCGATGGCGACCTTTTCCACCGCCTTTCCCATGGGACATGGCCTCGGCGCCCTCGTGGCGGGGTCGGCGGTAGAGCTCGGGGGCTACCCCCGGAGGTTTGTGTGGATCGCCCCCTTGGTCAGCCGCGGCCCCC
>Ga0080064_1001634_pt1 | contig 43722 bp, 49 predicted proteins | sample Subgrocontami54m_FD_69260 | JGI IMG/M metagenome (GOLD analysis project Ga0080064, IMG submission 69260) | Subsurface groundwater microbial communities from S. Glens Falls, New York, USA - GMW46 contaminated, 5.4 m (SPADES assembly) (version 2) ...
CTTTATAAACAATTAAGCTTGTCATATTGGCAAAATGAGCAAAAGCAAAACCAGCATCAATCTCTTCCCGTGGTTCACGAGGCATTACATAGGCATCAACTGCTCCTTCTGCCGACGGTCCGTATATAAAAGCTCCTCCATTCGCAAATGTTCTTCCTTTAATATGCATGGTATCAATCATATCGCGAAACTGAGAATTAATAAGTCTGGAGTATTGATTGCTTCCCGTATACATAGTGATTGTAACGCCCTCATCTCTTATTGATTTTCTTTCGGATTTAAAAATCCTTCTTGGAGGAGTTCCTTTAAGAAAATCATCTATAACATAATTTTTACCCTCAATACTCAAGTATACTTTATTTGTTTCTAAATTGGCAATTACACCTGCTAGAGGATTGTTGTTTAAATCATAAAGCGACATACATGTAAATACTGGTGTAGGCAGACCTCTTTTATATTCGCTGCTATTATCAAATGGGTCTAGAGCGGCTCTAAGTTTTGCTCCTTCTATAGGACCAATAAATGGGTCTGCATGTTCACTATAAACTTGAAGAGGTAAACTTTCTCTTTCTATAATTCCTGTTATAACATTTTCTCCAATTTTGTCTATACCAATTTCTTCATCTTCAGGTCTTCCTATAACTGATCCGACAACATTTCTTCCTACTCCTCTCCCAACAGCTATGTGTAGTTGCGGAAGAGATTCTTTAATATAACTAAGAGCTATGTTTCCCGCCACACGCATCAACTCTTTGTTGGGATATTCGCCAGAAGGCGCAAGTTCTCGTATAGTTGCCATAGGTTGCGAGCCAATATATCACATATTTGACAAAAATGCTACCTTTGTGATAGAGTAGCTATCCTAAGAAAAATCTAAAGCTTGCGTTATAATATCCTATACGTTATAGTATAACATTGTAGATAAATAAAATATTTGATATTATGTTTAAGGAACAGATAGGAAATATGGATCAATATAAGCCTCCGCTTGAAGGAAGATCAAATGGTTTTCTCCTTCTTGATTTTAATGAAAGAACCATACCTCCTCACGCTCTGGTAACACAAAGTATAAAAGAATACGTAGATTCAGGAAGGTTTCAAATCTATCCTGAGTATGGAGACGTTAACAAGATAGTTGCCGATTATGCTTCTGTTAAAGAAAACCAAGTGTGCATAACAAATGGTTCCGATCAGGGTATTGATATAGTCGTTCGTGGCATTGTTAGCAGAGGAGATAAAGTAATACTTCCTGTTCCTACATTTGCAATGCTTGAACAATCAGCGAAAGTTGAGGGGGCAGATATTATTTCACCCCGCTATAGTGGAGAAAACCTAGATTTTCCTTTGGAGGAGGTCATGAATGGAATAAATAAAGATATAAAACTTGTTATAATTTGTAATCCGAATAATCCAACGGGCACAGTCGTAAAAAAAGAACAATCAGAGGCTGTCATAAAAAGGGCAAAAAGCTTTAATGTTCCCGTACTTGTTGATGAAGCCTATCATGAATTTAGTCCAGAAAATACAGTAGCGGATTTGGTAGATAAGTACGATAACCTTTTTGTGACAAGAAGCCTATCTAAAATAATGGGCGTTTCTTCTTTAAGAGCAGGCTATGTCATTTCTCAGAAACAAAATATAGAAGAGTTAAAGAAAATCCGTGGCCCTTACGATGTTAATATGGTTGCCGTTGCTGCCATAAAGGCATTAAGACATCCAGAAGTGGTAGGTAATATGAAGGATTATGTAAAAGAGGTTATGGAAGTTTTAAAGCCAACACTTGAGGATTTTTATAGAGCAAATAATATACAGTTTTTTCCAAGCGGAGCAGGTTTTCATTTAATAAAAGCTGAGGGGCTGTATGATTTTTTAAAGTCTAGTGAGTCTCCATTTCCAATCTTGGTAAGGCCAAGATCAGATCCAAAGGGAACAGTAAGGGTAAGTATAGGAACACGAGAAGATACAGCAAAATATATAATGGCCTTCACGGAGTTTCTTAAAAGGAGAACAGGATAAGAGCTACGTTTAACCTACTACTCATTTTTTGAATTTTACCCAATTTACCAAGAGCCCTTGATATTTAGCAAGTTTGATGTTAAAGTAAAAGCGTTTATGAGCGGGCAAAAAGTAAATTACCTTGATTTTTTTAAAACGGTTGGGAAATCCAAAAGAATATTACGAACAGGTTTTGTAAGAGAAGGGATGAAGAATCCGGAGTCTCTTGCTGAGCATTCTTTCAGAACAGGAGTAATTGCCATGGTGCTTTCCGATAAGTTTGATTATCAGCTTGATAAAGACAAGCTTGTAAAAATGGCCCTTATTCATGATATCGGAGAAATAGTGACAGGAGACGTTGTTGTTCAACGCGGAGAAATTCTGGATTTAAAATTGCGCGATGAAAAAGAAGAACAGGAAAGATCTGGAATAAAACAAATTTTTAATCAGATCCAAGAAGGGAATATCTATGGGAAGATTTTTGAGGAAATGATTGCAAGGAAAAGTCCGGAAGCGAAAATATTTTGGCAATTTGATAAACTGGAAATGGCTCTTACTGCACTTGAATACGAAGAAGAACAAGGAAAGCAATTAGAAGAATTTTTTTTGGACGCCAATACCCACATGAAAGAACCTTTGCTGAAAAAAATTCTTAATGAGATTATAAAAAGCAGAAAAAAAGAATATCAGGAAAGTCTGGCAGAGAAAATGGGAGTTAAGGTATGAAAGTTGTTGATGTAATGTCAAAATATGTTGATTTTGTGTCGGAGAACACAACAGTAGAAAAACTTTCTCTTCTAATTTTTGGTCGCGGCATTAACGGTGTTCCTGTCTGTAGGAATAAAAAAGTTGTAGGGTTTGTTACAGAGAGGGATATTTTATCCAAATTCTATCCCACAGTTTCGGAATATGTGGAAGATCCTTTCCGTTCTTCAGATTTTGAGGGGATGGAAACAAAGGTTAAAGAAATTTTTGAAATGAGAGCAGATCAGATCATGAGTCAAAATCCGGCAACCGTAACTCCCGAAACCCCTCTTCTTCGCGCTCAGTCCCTGATGTTTATTGAAAAAGTAGGAAGACTTCCTGTAGTTGACGAAAAAGGAAATCTGGTTGGAATTATTGCCAAAGGAGATATCTTCAGGGCTTTGGTTGGGGATAAACTTTTATTTTCTGAAGAACAGGATTATACCGATTGGCTTTCAAAAACATACTACGCTTCGGTTGATAATGAAAATAGGCTCAAGCATGAAATTCCGGACCTTCTTAAAGTATTTTCAGAAAATAAAGTTACAACAATTCTTGACGTAGGATGTGGAACAGGGGACCATGTTATCGATCTTGCAAGACGCGGATTTGATGTAATTGGTATTGACAGAAGTAGTGTCATGATAAGCGAAGCAAACAAGAGAAAAAAAGGTCTGTCGGAAAGAGCAAAGAGCAAAGGAAGATTTATTGAGGGAAATGTAGAAAAAATCACTCCCAAATTTAAAAAAGAACCTTTTGATGCAATTCTTTTCATGGGAAATACAATTTCACATAATCCGCGTAAATACAAAGAAACTATTAAGAATGCATCCAGTCTTCTAACAGACAGGGGGGTAATGATATTTCAGGTTACTAATTTTGAAAAAGTTCTAAAAACGCAAAAAAGGTTTCTTAGTTTTAATTTCGCAAAATTAAAAGACGAACCGAATAAAGAGCACGCTTTTTTGGAATTCTACGACGAACCCAATGAACGGGAAAAAACCATATTAAAAATTTTTTCCATTTTGGTTTCTACCGGTGGACGGTGGAAGTCATCCGGAGTAAGAAATAGTCTTTTAGCTTACGTTACAAAAGAAGATTTAAAAGAAACTCTTAACAAAAACGGATTCACAAAAATAGAGTTTTATGGAGGAAGTTTTGACGGAAGGAATTGGGATTATCTTTTCAGAAAACCATTTGAGGAACTGAAAAGCGATTGGCTCAATGTGGTTGCAAAAAGATAAATTTTGCAATAATATAGAATAGAACAATGAAAAGAATAATTTCAATTTCTCTTTCTTTAATACTTCTTATTTTTTTCTTTTCGCACAGTTCATATGCTGCAGAAGAAAAAATGTCAAAAGAAATTAGTCCTACCCCGACAATTATTGAATATCAGCTTCCATATCCCGGTCTTTTGCCTGATAACCCTTTGTATTTTTTTAAAACAATTAGAGACAGAATTGTAAGTTTACTTATTGCAGATCCCTTTAAAAAATCAGAATTTAATTTGCTGCAGGCAGATAAGCGCTTAAGTACGGGGATGTATCTTTTTGAGAAAGGAAAGAAAACTCTGGCAGAGACAACGATTTCAAAAGGAGAAAATTATTTTCAAGAGGCTCTAACCCAAGCGGAAAAAGCAACAAGAGAGGGTAAGGACACAAAAGATTTAATAAGAAGATTAAGTGAAGCATACGCAAAACATAAGGAAGTCTTAACAAATATCGTTGATAAATCGCCTAAAGATTTAAAGGAAAACTTTATGGTAATAGATAAAAAAGTTGCCGGTTTTGAAAAAAGGGTCTCTTCATTAAAGTCCAAGTATTAAACATAAACAACATAAATGATGATATTTCTTACCCTTTAAAATCCTCCCTTCGAAAACACCCCGGAGAGCGGATAAAAACGAAGCTAAAAAATATACTGATCAATTTTGATACAGAGATTGATAGTTGACAGTTCAGATATAGTGTCCTATCCTAGCTCTTAGCGCTATTAGTAGAGTAAAACTATGAAATGTCCTTACTGCGGATCCCAAGAGACAGAAGTTGTAGAAACAAGAGACAGTGAGGATTTACAAACCATTAGAAGAAGAAGGGCATGCTTAAAGTGCGAAAAAAGATTTACAACGTACGAAAGAATAGAGAATATTAATCTGGTAGTTATTAAAAAAGACGGGACAAGAGAGCAGTTTGACAGAGACAAATTAAAAAGCGGAATAATTCGATCATGCGAGAAAACAACAGTTTCAATGGACCAGATAGAAAAAATAGTTACGCAGGCAGAGAGGGAATTATTGAATGCGGAATCGGTTGAAGTGGAAAGCAAAAAGATTGGACAAATGGTAGCGGTAAGACTTAAAAAATTAGACAAAGTTGCATACATTAGATTTTCAAGCGTTTTCAAAAGATTCGTGGACATAGAAGATTTTGAAAAAGAAGTAAAGCGGCTTATTAAGTAATTCTGCAAAGCAGAATAAAAATTATGAAATTGGGAGGAATAAGAGAAAAAGTATTTTTGGACAGATATGCCTTAAAAGGCACAAAGGGACAGTTGTTGGAGCATACTCCGGAGGAAATGTGGAAAAGAGTTTCCCGCGGAATTGCCAAAAACGAGAAACCAAACGCAAGAAAACATTGGCAGAAAAAGTTCTATGATGTGATGGAGGATTTCAAATTTGTCCCGGGTGGAAGAATTCTTTCGGGCGCTGGAACAAATTATCAAGTAACCTATTTTAACTGCTTTGTTATTCCGTCCCCAAAAGATTCAAGAGAGGGAATTTTGGACTCTTTAAAACAACTTGTTGAAATCCAGTCTCGCTCCGGTGGGGTGGGATTAAATCTTTCTTCTCTTCGTCCAAGAGGAGCCAGAGTTAAAAAAGTTAATGGGACATCATCCGGTCCCGTAACTTGGGCGGGACTTTTTTCCTATGCAACCCACGATGTGGTTCAGCAGGGAGGAACAAGAAGAGGTGCAACAATGCTTATGCTTTGGGACTGGCATCCGGATATAGAAGAGTTTATTACGGTTAAACAAGACCTCTCAAAAATTAATGGCGCCAATTTATCTGTTTGTATTTCTGATAGTTTTATGGATGCAGTGAAAAAAAATGGAGATTGGAATTTGATATATCCTGATCTTGATGACCCAAAATATGATGCAAAATGGAATGGTGAAATAGCTGAATGGAAAAAGATGGGTGGTAAAATCAAAGTACATAAGACAATTAAAGCAAGATATTTATGGAACTTAATTTGTGAAGCGGCATGGAGATCTGCCGAACCAGGGCTTCATTTCCTAGAAAGAAGCAACAAAAGATCCAACACTTGGTATTTTGAAAAACTAATTGCGACAAATCCGTGTGGGGAGCAACCCCTTGGGGCTTGGGCAGTTTGTAATCTTGGAGCAATGAATTTAGCATCTTATGTAAAACCTGCCCGCAATGCTTCGCAAAGCGATGCAGGCGGGGAAGAATTTGATTACAAAAGTTTTGGTGAGGATGTAAAAATTGCGATGAGACTTCTTGATAATGTTATTGACCAGACATATTATTTCTTTAAGGAAAATGAAAAATGCGCAAAAGATATAAGACGAACAGGTCTTGGAATAATGGGATTGGGGGATGCCCTGATAAAGATGAAAATTCGTTATGGATCAAAAGAATCATTGCCGGTTGTCGAAAAAATATTCCAAACCCTAAGAGACAACGCATATGAAGCATCATCCGATCTGGCAAAAGAAAAGGGATCTTTCCCGAAGTTTGACAAGAAAAAATATCTTAAGGGCTATCATATTAAAAGCTTACCCAAGGTCTTGCAGAAGCAAATCGCAAGAACCGGCATCAGGAATGCGGTTTTATTAACCATTGCTCCAACCGGCACAACCTCTCTTGTAGCGGGCGTTACATCGGGAATAGAGCCTGTTTATGAATTTACTTTCTTAAGAAAAGATAGAACAGGGGAACATATGATGTATCATCCTTTGTACGAAGAATGGAAGAAAAATAACCCCAATCCGCCAGCCGGCGGAAGGCCGAATTATTTTGTCAGCGCTAATGACTTAACTCCTCTTGAGCATGCACAAACTCAATCTATTGCTCAAAAATATATCGACTCGTCGATATCAAAGACGGTAAATGCTCCCAATAGTCATACGGTTGAAGATGTAAAAGTTCTATATATGGCTTCCTATGATTTGGGTCTTAAAGGAGTAACTTACATGAGGGATGGTTCAAGAGAGGGAGTATTGACAAGAATTGACCCTTCGGCGAGCTCAGGGCAAGTTGATAAAAAACCTGTTGCCCCCAGACCTATACAGCTTGAAGGAGTTACATATCAGATAGAAACACCGGTTGGCAAAACATACATAACCATTAATCATAATCAAGATAAAGAGCCTTTTGAAGTATTTATGACTATTGGAAAAAGCGGTTCTGATGTGGCAGCAATGGCAGATGCATTGGGTAGAATGATTTCATTAAATCTTAGGTTGACCAATGGTTTGTCTCCAAAAGAAAGAATAAGACAAGTCGTGGCCCAATTGGTTGGTATTGGCGGAGCAAGAAGCGTTGGATTTGGAAAAGATAAAGTAAGATCACTGCCGGATGCTGTAGCAAAAATTTTGGCCATGCATTACGGATTTGCAGTGAACGGTAAGGTTGAAGATAGAAAAGTTCTAACCAAGTCTGACTTGGTTGCGCAAAACGGCCATCTATCTAATGGTTTTAATAACGGCAATGGGGTAGTCATTAGCAATGAAAGTAAAGAAATAATAATTGAAAAACCTGAGGGAGCGGTCAAGATGGAACAGCTTGCAATAACAGGCGGGGCAAGCGGAGTTTTCGCTGACACAGCAGCGGTTGATGAATCTATGACAGGACTTTATGATATTTGCCCCGAATGCGGCGGAGGAAGCTTGGCGTATGAAGAAGGCTGCAAAAAATGCTACAATTGCGGATACGCGGAATGCTAATCTATGCCGATTTATACAAGAACCGGAGATAAAGGACAGACTTCTTTATTTAACAAACAGCGGGTTCCCAAATTTCATATTAGGGTTGAGGCTTATGGCACGGTCGACGAATTGAACTCCGCGCTTGGGGTTGTATCAAGTATCAAGTATCAAGCATCAAGTATCAAGAAAGAATTGATTAGGATTCAGAACGATTTGCTAGATATTGGTTCAGCGCTTGCAAATCCCAATACAGAACCTTTAACTTCTTTAAAGAAAAGAGTAAAAGAGTTTGAAAACTTTATTGATAAGATGACAGGGCAGATGAGGCCTTTGAAAAATTTTATTCTGCCGGGCGGGGGAAAATCGGGAGCTCTTCTTCAGTTTGCAAGAACTGTTTCTAGGCGTGCAGAAAGGCGTGTGGTAGAATTGGCAGACAAAGAATCAATTGATTCGAATCTTGTGATTTATATGAATCGCCTTTCGGATTTACTTTTTACTATGGCAAGATTTGCAAATTTCAAAGAAAAGAAAAAAGAAATCATTTGGACAAAGAAATGAAGCCCACCTTCGCTAAAGCTATGGTGGGCAAAGTCGGGTGAAGTCGGTGTAATTCCGACGCTGTGCCGCAACTGTAAGTCCGCCTTCGGCGAGACGAGCCAGAGCCCCGTTACCCAGCCTTCGCTTAAAGCTATGGCGGGTAAATAAGTCTTCCGAGCTAGAAGCAATTTTTTATTTCTCCTCGGAAGCTCCGCCTAGCGGCGAGATAAAAGAGGAGTTTTTTTATGGTTGAACGAAAATCATTGGCATTTAGAAACGAATTTTACGGAAAAGCCCATGAGAGTCAAATAAGAGATGACCTTGTTTCTTATCTTGGGGAATATAGGTTTGAGATATCGGAACACACCTATAGAATGGGCATTATTAGTGGGATATTAACAGACCCAAATACAGATGAACCCATGAGCTTAAAAGTAAAAAAGGCAATAGAAATAAAAAGAAGAGACGGTTTAAATATTTCAAGAGAAGAAGCTGAACTTGCAGGATTTGTTAACCTTGAGAAGGGTCTTTCTCAAAAACCTTTTGGCACTGTTGTCTGGTTTAGTCCGCCGGGTCCAAAAGAAGAGGGATATGGCGATTATGGTTTTGCGTTTGTTGGTAGGAGAAATGGAAGTGAATTGGAAATGACAGCAATAAGGCTCGAAAATCCAAAGATAAACGATTTTAATGAAGCCACAAGCGCTTTATGGGGAGAAAAGGGATATAAAAAAGCAGAAGATTTACTAACGCAGCCAAAAGTAATAGATATTTCTCTGGAAAAAGTCAAAGAATTTATTCGCGGAAATTTTGAAATAAAAGACTCGAGAAATAAGAACGTTTTTAAAAAAGCTCTAGATAAATTGGATGGAATAATCGAAGAGGCGGCTCAGATTATTAAAAACGGGACTTTGGAACAAAAACAAAAGGCCTTTTATACGGTAGAAAACTTAGCGATTGAGTTTAGGGAAAGATTAGATCATCTTTTTAAAGAAAACGTTGTTTTTATGTCGGATTATAGAATGCCCAAACTCTCTACTTTTATGGAAATAGGTAAATATACAAATCAGCCAAGACCAGTTGCCGGTAGTTGTGGCAGCACCAGAAGTAGTAATACATTCAAGAGCAATAATATTTTTAATTCTTTTTCAAGTTTAAATTCTGCATTTTCAGAAGAAAAGGAGTGGTTTGTTTGCCCAATATGCGGTTATAAGGCAGATGGCCCAATTGGGAATACTTGTCCCAAAGATAAAGGCGGTTGCGGATTAACAAAAGAAAAATTTGCTGAAGAATCAGGTGAAAAGATATGCGTTTGATTGTAAATATTTTTGTTTTCGTGCTATTATGATTATATATGGACGATACAAATCAAAATGCGCCAGCCAATCAAACTGCGCTTCCAAATCAGGGTTTAGCAAAGGAGCAAGGGGATGGCGTATCCCAACAAGCGCCTGCATCGGTAATATCGGCGCCGAGCAATAAAGAAAAGAATCCATCTGTTGTTGGAGCTCCCCCTTCAGAATTTATAACCTCCTCAGAGCCGGAACCTACGGTTTTACCCGAGGTAGAAAAAGCCGGCGTTGAAATTATTAAGGATAACCTGCCCATAACAGATGAGCATACGCAGGCTGGCATTCGACCTTCAGGGGAATCAGTTCCACCCATAACTACCCCCTCCGGAATAATCACTTTACCGCGTAATTTGAATGAGGCAAACCAAATGATAAAATCTTCTAAGTTGAAGATCACAGATTCTTTTAGGTGGATGTTAGCAGTATTTCAAAAACTATTCAAAGTTGAAGAACATAAAATGAAAGAGACTAAGGAAGCCGCATAGTTTATGAATATACAAAACTTTTCTTTACAGGGGATAATTTCTTTTTTAACAGCCCTTGGTATAGGATTATTAATGGCAATTATCTTAGTTTTTTTAGGATATTCTTTATTAAAGTATTTAATTATCTGGTACAGAAATAGAAATAGGGAAGGGACGGCTTTGGAGTCAGCGCTTCTCCAAATTTCCATGCCTCGCGATAATGAAGTCAAAATAGATGCGGCCGAGCAATTATTTTCAAGTCTTGCGTCTCTTGGAAGAGGAGGAAAATTTAGCTTTCTTCATTTGGAAGAGAGTATTTCTTTTGAAATTGTCGGAATGCCTGGGGATATCAAGTTTTATGTTCATACTCCAAATAAGTTAAGAGATTTGGTTGAGAAACAAATTAACGGAGCGTATCCCGATGCGGAAATACTAATTGTTGATGAAAAATCTGAAAAAAGAGGAGGAATTATAGGTAACGAGTACAATATCTTTTCCCCAAACGCTAAAACTGCTTTTGCAAGCTTGAAACTTAAGAAGGAAGAATTCATGCCTATTAAAGTTTATAAAGACCTGCCGGTTGATCCTCTTTCATCGATCACCTCGGTTTTGGCAAAGATGACGGAGGGAGAGGGAGCGGCAATTCAAGTTATGGTTGCGCCGGCTAATTCCAAATGGCAAAAAGAAGGGCGATCCTATATATCAACACTTAAAAAAAATGAATCAAATCCGGAAACTGCCAAATATTCTTCAGATCCAAAAGAACTCGAAGGTATTGAGAATAAAATTGGTAAGCCCGGATTTGAATTCCTGGTAAGAATTGTTGTCTCAAGCAGTACTATCCAATCCGCACAATCCCATCTTAACAATATTATCAATGCATTCAGCCAGTTTAATGGGGTAAACTCTTTTACTAAAAATAAGCACAGGTTTAAAGGATTGTTTATGAAAGATTTTATATACCGCTACATGCCAATGACAAAAGGTCAAATATCGATTGTGACAAGTGAAGAGTTAGCGACAATTTTCCATTTTCCAAACAAGTCGGTTACAACGCCAAATATCCACTGGCTTAATTCTAAACGAGCTCCTGCTCCGGTACAGATTCCAACTTCAGGGCTGTATTTGGGAAAAAGTACTTATAGGGGTTTATCAAAACCCGTCTATATGGATATAGATGATAGAAGAAGACACATGTATATTATTGGAAAAACAGGTACGGGAAAATCTGAGTTCTTGAAAGATATGATTATGCAGGATATAAGGAACGGACAGGGGCTTGCGGTAATTGATCCTCATGGAGACTTAATTGATGATATCCTGCCTCTTATCCCTCCACAAAGAGCAGAGGATGTAATTCTTTTTGATCCTTCAGACACGAGCCGTCCAATGGGATTTAACATGCTTGAGGCCCAAACGGAGGAACAAAAACATTATATTGTTTCATCCATCATTGGGCTTATGTACAAACTTTTTGATCCGAATAAAACCGGAATTATCGGTCCGCGATTTGAGCATGCGATTCGAAATGCCATGTTAACCGTGATGTATGAACCGGGTTCAACCTTTGTCGAGGTGGTTCGTATTTTGACAGACCCGGGTTTTGTTCAGGAACTTTTGCCAAAAGTTTCGGATCCGATTATTCGGCGTTACTGGACGGATCAGATTGCTCAGACAAGCGATTTTCACAAATCCGAGGTGCTGGATTATATTGTTTCAAAGTTCGGCCGTTTTGTTACGAACAAAATGATTCGAAATATTATTGGGCAATCAGAAAGTGCATTTAATTTCAGAAAAGTAATGGATGAACAGAAGATTTTATTAATTAATCTTTCAAAAGGAAAAATTGGAGAAGAAAATTCAAACTTTTTAGGATTAGTTCTTGTGCCAAAGATTTTGGTGGCAGCAATGAGCAGGCAGGACATGCCAAAAGAGCAAAGAAAAGACTTCTTCCTTTACGTTGACGAGTTTCAGAATTTTGCAACGCCTGATTTTGCACAGATACTTTCTGAGGCAAGAAAATATAAATTAAATCTTATTGTCGCAAACCAATTTATTGGGCAAATGGAGGAAGAAGTTAAAAATGCTATATTTGGAAACGTTGGTAGCTTAATTTCTTTCAGAGTAGGAGTAACAGATGCGAATTATTTGCAGCATGAATTCCAGCCAGTTTTTACGGAAGCAGATTTGATAAATGTTGAAAGATACAATACGTATATAAAAACAATTGTTGCAGGAGAACCGGCTACTCCATTCTCAATGGACCTGACTCGGGATCTAAACAAAGAACAAGCAATGAAGAATCCTCGAGTTGCGGAATTGATAAAAGAGTTATCAAGGCTTAAATACGGAAGAGATGCCGCAACGGTTGAGGCAGAAATCGCAAAAAGAGCGCGCTTGTAAATTATCCCCGTTGATACCCCGTATTCCTTTTAATACATTTTTTTGGTAAAATAGTAGCGTCGCAGGCCCATAGCTTAATGGTAAAGCGGGTGTCTTATACACACCTGATGCGGGTTCGATTCCCCCTGGGCCTACTATAAAGTAGAGCAAGTCCTCTTATGAAAGATAAAATTATTCTCGCTGTTGGAGCGCATCCGGATGACATAGATTTTGGAGCATCGGGCACTATTGCAAAATGGGTAAGTGAGGGCGCAACGGCGTATTATCTTATTTGTACCGATGGAAGTCGGGGAAGTGATGATCCAAAGATGACCCATGAAAAATTGGCAAAAATAAGAAGAGAAGAACAGATTAAATCCTGCAAAGTATTGGGAGTTAAAAAAGTTTTCTTCCTTAACAATACGGATACTCAACTCGTATCGGACATTAACTTAAAAGAACAAATAGTCAGAATTATCAGAACAGTTCGTCCCAATATTGTAATTACAATGGATCCCGCATTTTATTATTCTTCGGATTTTTATGATGGTCATGGATTTATTAATCACACGGACCACAGGGCTGCGGGATTGGCCACTATGGATGCTTGTTTTCCTCTGTGTCGGGACAGGCTTACATTTCCAGAGCATGAAAAAGAAGGATTAAGTCCGCATAAAGTTGAAGAATTATTATTTGTCAGTTTTGACCGCGCGAAGGGGGATTTACTGGTTGACATCACAAAGACTTTTGATAAAAAAATTAAAGCATTGTCTTTGCACAAAAGCCAATTCTCAGATTTCAAAAAAGTTGAAAAAAGAGTAAGGGATAGAGCGGGAAAATTTGGGAGAAAAAAAGGCTACAAATTTGCCGAAAATTTCATCCGCATCCTCCTCCCCTAGATTATTTTTAGAGAATACAATTAGTTAGTGCAGCTTCCGACCCCTGGGGTCCCCGCACCAAGATTTATGGAGATTATACTTTAATGATATATATCATTAAAGTGACTTATGGATGGAGGAATATCTTTTTAATTTTGAATTAATTTGTGAACTTGAAGGTGGAGAGGATCTGATCAAAAGTTTTATTTGACTGTTCTTCTGTTTGGATAGTATCTTTATTTGGCATAGTATCTTTACTGTCATACCTTATGTTGAAAATAATCCAAAAATATCTACCTGCTTTAGTAAAAATAAAGTCTTGCCTATAGAGAGTCCCTGCGATCCCTGAACCAGAGGTACGATATAAAGTTCCACTTATCTGATCATAGTCTTTAGTTAGAGCCTGAGGTTTTTCTACACCCACACCCCCTAGACGCTCTAGAATTTTTGGGTCTATGTTGTCTGGATTTTTTGGGTCTATCTTGTTTTTTTTCAGCTGTACAATCATTTCTAGATCAATGTCTATTTTTCTAAACTCTTGGCGTGCTATCTCATCGAAAGATGGAATTTCTTCTTTGAAAGCCCAAGTATCGGGATATTTAAATAAATATCCATATTGAGTATTTTCATAAGTTTTCCAGTTGGCGGTTTCGTCAATGGAGGTTGGGGAGGGTTGAGGGATTACTTTTTGAACCGGGGGTTGGGATTTTTTTGTTCCCAAGACATATCCTCCAATTCCAATAACAAGTCCTATTCCAATTACGCCAAGGCCGATACTTAATGTTTTTAACCAATTACTATTTGAGTTTTGGAGTGAAGTTTCTTGCTGAATAGGTGTTTGTTGAGGAATTGATTGATTTATTTCTTCCATAAGCGAAGCTTAACACAACTGTTAACATTTAACAATTTATTAAAGCTCGGTTAAGATATTTGTTTCTTTGGCGCGGTCGGGAACATATTCAAGATATCTTTCGGTTGTTGATACTCTTTTGTGTCCCAAAACTTTTGATATTAAAACCAAAGAAACTCCGTGTTTGAGATGATGGGCAACAAATGTATGACGAAGATCGTTTACTTTTGCATTTTTTATCTCTGCCAATCTTAAATAGCGTTCAAGAGCGGTCCTGATATTTCTTATTAAAAATTGTCTGCCGGATTTTGTTATGAATAAATGATCATTGGTAGCTTTTGGCCTGACTTCCACATACCTCTTCAACGCTTCCTGCGCTCTTTTATTCAAAGGAACAATTCTTTCTTCATGTTTTTCAAATGGGCTGATATGAAGACTGTCTTTTTTGATGTCGGAAAGAGTTAGAGCGGCCAATTCTCCAATGCGGATTCCGGTCTGAAGCAGCAACTCAATAACGGCAAACATTCTAGGGTCTGGCCTTGCGGCATCTCTTAATGCGCGGTACTCAGTTGGAGTTAGAATTCTTGGAGCAGCCAATTGATAATGTGGATGTGCAACCAAAAGGGAAGGATCGTCTGTTACATATTCATTTACCTTTAGGAACCTATAAAAAGTACGAGTGGAATTGAGTTTTCTTGAAATTGATTTTGGGGTGTAGCCTTCTTTTTGCATCTTTGCCAAGAAAGCTTCTATATCTACCTTTGTTGCTTCATAAATATGGTTTTTCTTTAGCTCTGCCAAAAAATTAACCAACTGCTGGATGTCTTTTCCATATGCTACAATAGTAGAACTTGAGCGTCTGTTCTCTTTTAAATAATTTTGAAATTGTTTGTGGGCATCGCCTAAAGTTATTGTTTTCATATTTCGATTTTATTTAAGATGTCCTATAATATCAGTAATTTAGCTTTTCGTCAAGCCTTAAATTAATTATGAAGAAAATTACATTCGTTTTATTTGTAATAATTTCAATTTTTGTTATCAATAGCCTTCTTAGGTCAATATTTAACCTTTGGCATAAAAAAGATCTGGTAACTGTTGCTCAAAAAGAACTCAATAAGGAATTGGAGGAAAATAAGAAATTAAAATCACAGCTCTCATTTGTTGAAAGTAAGGAATTTGTAGAAGAAGCTGCGAGAAATAAATTGTTTATGGTTTTGCCGGGAGAGCAAAAAGTGCTGATAGATAAAAATTCAGCAGATTCGACCTCTTCTGCGAGAAAGGAGCAACAAGGATCGCCAAATTGGAAAAAGTGGTGGGAATTATTTTTCTAAGGTCTGAATAATTGAGAAGTTTTCTTCAACGCTTGGATTATCAAAAAGTTTGTATGCATTGCCGCCTCGCACAAATATTTCCATGAAAGGATCGTTGTGTCCCGATGAGCCGGGAGCAAAAGCTAATTCCCCATCTTTTATATTAAAAACGCCATCGGTATATGTTGCCAAATGTTTTTGATTATGAATCTCAATAGCTATATTTTCCCCCGGTTTATATTTAACCTGCGATTTTTTAATTGATGTTTTGATATTGCCATAGCCATCTATCGAGCAAATGACATTCTCCGGAGGATCGGGAATAATGTTTATGACTGCCTTTTCACCGATAAATTTCTTGTCTTTTTTGACCATTTGAGCTACTGCTTTTGGATAAAAATCTCGCGATCTGAATTGTGAGCCCTGGTTTTGAGTATTTACATAATTAAATTTGCCGATATCGTCTTTAACAAAAGAAAAAACATAGCCTGAATTTACTGCAACAATCTCAAATCCATTATTTAATCTTGCATACATAAGTTTTTCTCCGCTATTATTTTTTTGAGGGTTTTTTTCATGTCTTCTTGGAGCAGTATTTGAAAATATATAGGTATTTTTAGGATTTGAAGTCAAAGCAATCTGATAAATCCAAAAGCCGGTATTTATCGTACTAAAAGGGGGAGTTGATTGGGCGATAATGTAGGCGTTTGGTATTAGAGAGCGAAGCTGTAGGGCAACTTCTGTAAACGACGGATCGCCCGTTCCATAGTCGGCAATTATTATAATATTCGGGTTTGTCATTTCAAAAATAAAACGAGACTTGGGGTCTTAAGTTGTATTATAATAACATCTTTATGATTTTTTGCAAGAGGAGAGTGCTTGACTTTTGTACCAGGGGTGGGGATCGAACCCACAACCGCAGCGTTATGAATGCTGTGCTCCACCATTGAGCTACCCTGGCGTGATTTAGCCTTAAAAGTATATCATCTGATCTTGTGTAAATCAATCTATATTGTTATAATGATCAAACGCGCGGGGTAGTGTAGAGTGCACATGAGGCTCATAATCTCATAGGTCAGGCGCAACTCCTGACCCCGCAACAGCGCACCATTCGGCGCACTGCTTCGCAGCTAAGTTAATAACAGTATTAAATTTAGATTGCGATTGTAAACCAGTAGTGCGCGTCGGGATGTACCGGAGAGATGAACCGAATGGTTCGTTTCGACTGGTACGTCCCAACACTTTTCCAATGAAATTTTTCTATGTTTATGTTCTCAAAAGTAAGATAAAAAATTTTATATATGTAGGTTTTACAGCTAACCTTAAAAAAAGATTCTTTGAACACAATAACAAAGAGGAATTATCTACAAAAGTTTATGCTCCGTTTGATTTGATATTTTATGAAGCGTATCAAAGCGAAAAAGATGCAAAGAGAAGAGAAAAATATTTAAAAACCACAAAAGGAAAAACCACTCTCCGCCTGATGTTAAAGGAATATTTTAAATCTCAATAGATTTCTTCCAATCCCCATAACAAAGAAGTTTAGCTTGTTAAATCAATCCATTCTATATCTCCGAGGGTGGAGGGAGTTAGGAAATCACAGTTGATTAGGATTAAAGATTACCCTATATGTTTCAAATCCTGCGGTTCTGAAGGTCGACCATAGCGCAGAGGTATTTAACTCTTTATCGCCCCTGACTACCCACTTTGCCACTCGTTTTGCCGGTCCATTTTTTGGATCCACTCTTAATATTATACGAGCTTTTTCAAATGCAGATTTCTTAAGTGAATCAAGAGTTGATGGGTCTCCTTGCCCTGTTTCTGTATCGAATACCGATGTTTCTTCGGCAAGTTTTTGATAATATACTCGATTTCCTCTTTCTTGAAAACTTCCCATAGTAGCATTTCCTATATACTCTAATTTAGTGTTTGTGTCAAATTCAAAGCTCCCCCAACTAGACTACATTAGAACCGCTTTTATAGCTATTTGAGTTCAAAAGGGTGGAGGGGGTTAGAACATGGATCATGCCTGCTAATTAAGCTCTAGATTCTTTAGCTTTCTTTAACTTTCTTGCTAGGAATTGTGCAGCTCGGTTTAAGTCTTTATTATCGGTAACTTTTAGTCTAAAACGTGCTTGTACTCCAAATTTCTGAATAGGGACATTATTAAAGTCATCTTCTGATATCGTCGTAAAAATTCCACCTTCTTCTAGGGCTTTTTTGCCCATTCTGCATCTTCTCTTGTTTTAAAAATTCTTATGCAAATCACAGAAATTAAGGATTTGAAACTTTTTTGTCTTATAATCCGATGAGTCCATGAAACAATTATACCAGAAGTTCCCAGCATCGTATATTTAGCATGGGTCAATTTGCTCCCTCTGGTTAACTATGTGGGGAGGTATTACCAGAAGTATTTATTGAAGAATTATGGAACTTTATAGATTTGCTCCGAGGCGTAGAGGAGGTTAGAACCAATTTTGCTTCAATATAATGTATACTAACATTTGTGAGGAGGTGATATATTTGAAAACAATGACATGTAAACAATTACATGGACCGTGTGAGGCACTTATCCATGGTGAATCTGCTGAAGAAATGATGGAGAATAGTAAAAAACACGGAATGGAAATGGCTGCTAAAGGAGATGAAGCGCATATTAAGGTTATGGAAGCTATGAAACAACACATGGATAATCCAGAAGCGGTTAAACAGTTTATGGAAAAGTTTCAAAGTGACTTTGCTGCGACGCCTGAAGATAAGTAGGTTTTTATAAATTGCAGAAAAAATAAGTTCTCTTTTTGAATGCTTATTTTTTTGCTCCCCGGTCAGGACTCAAACTTTTTATTATTGTTATTAGAAGCGTACCTATGCTATCTTAGGTCAGGAATGTGAACGGGTTCGTTTGAGGTCAGAAAGTAGGTTCTGATTTCTTCCAAGCCCCGCAACACAGTCGTTAGTAAAAACCTCTTAGATCGAATATAATATACCCATGAACGATCAACCTATTGGAATTTTGGATTCAGGCGTTGGTGGACTTTCTGTCTGGAGAGAAATTGTTAAACTGCTTCCCAATGAATCAACAATTTATCTCGCAGATTCACTAAATTGTCCCTACGGAACAAAAAAGGAAGAAGAGATTTATAAACTTGCAAAGGGTTTAATTTCATTTCTTCTTGAAAAAAAAGCGAAACTTATCGTTGTTGCGTGCAATACTATTACGGTAACTTGTCTTGACAAGCTAAGGATCGATTTTCCAAACACCCCAATCATTGGTACAGTTCCGGTTATTAAAACTGCTGCGAATGTTTCAAAAAATAAGAAGATCGGAGTTTTATCAACCGAAAGGACGGCGCAAAGCTTATACCAAAAAAATCTTATAGATAAGTTTGCTAATGGATGTAAAGTCGTGACTGTTGGTACAGGCAAACTTGTTCCTTATGTTGAAACGGGAGAAATAGATGGGAAAAAAGTAACAGAAGTTGTGTCAAAGGCTCTTAAACCTTTTATAGAAAATAATGTTGATGCAATAGCTCTTGGATGTTCTCATTTTCCCTTTCTAAGAAATATAATCCAAAAAATAGTAGGGGAAAAAGTCATGGTCCTTGATTCCTCAGGTGCAATAGCAAGACAAACACAGAGGGTTTTAGTTGCAAATAATAGCCTTTCCTCTCCAATAAATCCAAATCATCTTTTTTACACCACAGGAGATAAAAAACAATTTATTAAGGTTTACAAAAAGTTATTAGGAGATAAAATTTCAAAATTAGTTGAGTTTACGGAAAAAGTTGTAATAGGTGAGAGCTGGAAAGGGAAAAAGATCGCAATTTTAGGATTAGGGACAGAAGGAATATCAAGCGCAAAGTTCTTTATTGGTAAGGGAGAAGTAACTGTTCTTGATAGGAAATTGGAAAAGGAATTTGATTTTAAAATATTGAAAGATCTAAAAAAATTTGGGGTTAGATTTGTTTTTGGAAAAGGTTATCTTGATAATCTTAACTTCGATATTATAGTAAAAAGCCCCGGGATTAAGCTAGACACTAAAGAATTACAAAAGGCGAAAGAAAGAGGCATTGTTGTTACCTCTCAGACAAAGATTTTTTTTGATCTTTGCCCATGTCCAATAATTGGGGTCACGGGTACTAAGGGAAAAGGAACAACGGCAACATTAATTTATGAAATGCTAATCGCGCAGGGTTTTGATGCGTATTTGGGAGGGAATATTGGAGAGCCGCCGTTGAACTTTTTGGATAAATTAAATACCCAGTCAAAAGTTATCCTTGAACTATCGAGTTTTCAACTCTTCGACTTGGCTCAGAGTCCTCATATCTCTATAATGCTGATGGTAACATCGGAACATTTGGACTATCACAAAGACTTTGAAGAGTATATAGATTCAAAAAGAAATATTTTGCGATTTCAGAAGCCGACAGATTTTGCGATTATTAATAGGGACTATCCTGCAAGCCAAGAATCTGATATTCATACTGCGGGTAAAATATATTGGGTGAGTAGGAAGAAAGAAGTGGAGGAGGGATGTTTTGTAAAAGACAAGAAAATATTCGTTAGAAGTAACGGTAGCGTTCAGGAGATTATTTCTGCTTCAAATATTTTACTTCCTGGGGCTCATAATCTGGAGAATGTTTGCGCTGCGGTTATGGCGGCAACCCTGTTAGGGGTTACAAAAGAAAATATTGTTGGAGTTTTGAAGCAGTTTAAGGGTCTCGAACATAGATTGGAATTGGTAAAAGTGATTAATGGAGCGAAATACTATAATGATTCATTTTCCACAATTCCGGAGACCGCAATTGCGGCAATAAAGTCTTTTAAAAATCCTGAAATAATTATTTTGGGGGGATCAACCAAAAACAGCGACTTTACAGAACTTGGAGATGTTATAAATAAAGCAGAAAATATAAAGGCAATAATAGGAGTTGGGTTAGAGTGGCCGAAAATAAAATCCGAAATCCGAAATACGAAATCCGAAATATTGTTCGCTGAAGGGGCAAAAGATATGCAAACAATTGTTGCCGCCGCGTCAAAAATTGCAACATCAGGAGACGTAGTGCTGTTATCTCCTGCTTGCGCAAGCTTTGATATGTTTGAGAATTATAAAGACCGCGGAGAACAATTTAAAAAGGAAATAAGCAAGCTCACTTAAATTTTCAATTTTCAATGAATTTTATTTTTTTGATAAAGTTAGAGAATCAATTTTGGAGGGGGGATTCCAAAACTTAAAAAAAGAGTGGATTGACTAATTTTTCCGCGAAGTAAGCTTTGCAAGTTTTTTATCAAGAGTGAGAAGCGGAGCGTCATATTTTTTGCTGAGCCATAAATAGGATGCGTCATAAGTGGTTAGATTGTGTTTTTCTGCCAATAAAAATACCTCTCTAAAATTAACCTCTTGAGCTTCGATTTGGTAATTGAAAAACTCTTCCATACGGCCTAAGCAATAGTCTTTAGTTATCCTCTTTTTCAGAAGAGCAGATTTTAGTCCGTTTGTTACTTCAAATGGCAATATGGGACTTGCTGTTAAGTTTATAAGTGAGGATTTGAATTGGTTAAAGACAGAATCAATTTCTAAGCGACTTTCATCGGGCATTAAAAATGCGATTACAAAGGACGCATCAACTACAAAAGTTTTTTTAATATTTTCTCCCATAATTTATAAGTTCTTTATAATCAATCTTTTTTTTCGATACAAGGCGATTAAAAAGCGTTGATTCTATTGCTTTTGCTCTTTGTTCAAAAACATGCTCTTTCTGATATTTTTCTCCCACAGCCTCACGCACAAGCTGGCCTATTGATATTTCTTTGGCATTAGAAATATCTACAAGCGTTTGCCATAAAGATTGGCCAAACAATATATGAGTCCTTTTATTTAACATACACATACACATTAACATACACATATCCAATTGTCAATGCCCAAGATTCTCTACTTGACAAATGTTTACAATATCAGTATACTAGTATGATGAGATTATTTAATAATAGTAATGTGAATAAAAATCTTGAAGAATTGATGAGAGCGTTTTTAGATGTACAAACAAAAGAGAAGATGTATGATTTTTTGCAAGGGATTTTAACACCAAAAGAAATTTTGGAGCTCTCTAATAGATTGCAAATTGTCAAAATGCTTAAACGCGGCATTTCTCATCATGACATTGCAGGAAAATTGCATGTTGGCGTTGCTACGGTTGCGCGAGGATCAAGAGAATTACAGGAAGGAAGATTTCAAAATGTATAGTTTTTTAAATAGCAAATTAGTAAATGGCTCATGGGTAAAACCTCTTATGTAGGAGGTTTGTTTTCGTGTCAATATAACAACCTCCGAAAGAAGGTTTTTTTTGTGGGAAAAAATTATGAAAAATAAACCAATAGCAATTATAGGAGGAATGGGACCTGAGGCATCAGCATATCTTTACACGACGCTTATAAATAATTCAATCAAATATTTTCATGCGGTAAACAATGATGATTTTCCTGAAATTATTCTCTATTCAATTCCAGTTCCTGATTTCATTTCTAATTGCAATAACAGTAATCAAGCCTTACAAATGCTTAAAAAGAGGGTAATTGATTTAAATAAAATTAGCTTGTCTTGTTTGTCTATGGCTTGTAACACTGCACATTTATTTTTTGATAAATTGCAATCTATTTCGTCTAATAAATTTATATCTATGATAGATGAAGTATCCTTTTTTGTTTCAAAAGATAAAAAAAAGATTGTAGGAATAATGGGTACTCCTTCTACTATAAAATCTGGTTTGTATCAGTCAAAATTAGCGAAATATAATATTCAATCTGTAGTTCCAACATCAAAAGAATTAAAGATTTTAGAAAAAGTTATTAGGAATGTTTTAAAAGGAAAAAAAATAGCTCAAGATCAAAAAAAACTTTTATTAATTAGTGATTCATTGAAGAAGAGAGGAGCGGAGGGAATAATTTTGGGATGTACGGAATTGCCCTTAATATTCCCAGGAAAATATGCTCTCACTGTTTATAATTCTGTTGAGATTTTAGCAATGGTTTTATTGCAAAAGTATTATAAACAAAATACAATATAAATATGAAGAGAGTATATTCTGGTATTCGTGCAACGGGGAGGTTGCATTTGGGGAATTATTTTGGTGCAGTCAAAGGAATGTTGGAACTTCAAAACAAATATGACTGCATTTTTTCCGTGGTTGATTTACATACAATCACAGTCCCATACGATCCCTCAACACTCCAGAGTTCGGTAAGAGAAATAATTATTGACTATCTTGCCGCAGGATTGGATCCGAAAAAATGTAAGCTTGAAATTCAGTCAAAAATTCCACAGCATACGGAACTTGCTTATTTGTTATCAACTATTTATCCGGTTTCCCGTCTTGAGGATTTGCCAACCTACAAAGAAAAACGAGCGCAATATCCTAAGTATTTAAACATGGGACTTCTATATTATCCGGTTCTTATGGCAGCAGATGTACTTTTATACAAAGCAGAATTAGTGCCGGTTGGAATTGATCAAGAACCTCATTTGGAAGTAATGCGGGAAATTGCCCGAAAGTTTAATAGTATGTTCCCTTCGGCGGGCTCAGGGCAAACATTCCCAGAGCCACAGCGTTTTAAAACAGAAGGAGATTATGTTCCTTCTTTGTCAGGCAAGGGCAAGATGAGTAAGTCAATTGAGGGAAGTTATATTAACTTAACTGATGATTTGGAGACTATAAAAAAGCGTTTGGCGTTGGCTCCAACAGACAGCGGGATAGTTGGAGGAGATCCCACTTCGCCAAGGCTTCGCGGGACAGGAGTTGCGAATCTGTTTATGCTTTTAAAACTGTTTAAATTAGATAAAGAGTACACGCAATTTGAACAGGATTATAAAGATAAAAAAATCAGATATTCGGAGCTGAAAGAAGTTTTGGCAAACGCAATTTATAAAGAATTAAAACCCTTTCAAGAAAGAAGAAAAGAATTTGAGAATAATCCGACTTTGGTCGATTCCATAATTAATGATGGAAGAAAAAAATGCCTTGAGATGGCAGAAGAGACAATGAGAGAAGTAAGACAAAAAATGGGACTGTAAATATCTTCTAAAGAATGGTATAATAGCCGCTACTTAGTATGGCAGTAAACGGAAAAAAGCCCATTCGGCTGGCTCCCTTCGGCGCGGCTCAGGGCAAGCAGGGCAAAAATCATAAAAAACCAAAAGTTTTTAAAGTAAAGATAAACACCTCGTGGAAAAACGTTTTTGTTTACTTATTTTTAATATTGTTCGCTACTTTTCTTTTCATAGGTTCCAGCCGGCAACCCTTTGAAAAATCAAATACGGTCCCTCTTTCAAAAGTGATTTCAGATGTAAAAAACGGCAAGGTTTCAGAAATTGACGTTCTGGATAACAAGCTTACTGTACATATCGGTAAAGATATATCAACATCTTTTAAAGAAACAGGATCAAACATTTACCAATTATTTAAGGACGCAGGTATTCCCAAAGAGGCCTTGGAAAAAACAAAAATTGTCATAAAGGACGAGACGGGGCTGAACAGCTGGATAGGAATAATCTCATCCGTATTGCCCGTTATTTTAATGGTTGCATTTTTCTACTTTATTTTTAGACAAGCAAGGGGCGCGCAGGAAAGTATTTTTTCATTTGGCCAGTCCCGAGCAAAACTTTTTAGCAAAGATACGCCAAGAATTAGTTTCAACGATGTTGCGGGCGTTGATGAGGCAAAGCAAGAACTAACAGAAATAGTCGATTTCCTAAAGAATCCTCAAAAATATAAGGCGATGGGCGCTCGTACGCCAAAGGGCGTATTAATGATTGGGCCATCCGGTACAGGCAAAACCCTGCTTGCGCGCGCTACAGCCGGGGAAGCAAACGTTCCTTTTTTTTCAATGGCGGGATCTGAATTTATGGAAATGCTGGTTGGGGTTGGAGCTTCCCGCGTAAGAGATTTATTTAATACTGCAAAAAAATCCCAGCCGGCAATTATTTTTATTGATGAAATAGATGCAATTGGTAGACAAAGAGGATATGGAATAATGGGAGGACACGATGAAAGGGAGCAAACCCTTAACCAAATATTAGTCGAGATGGATGGATTTACTCCCAACGAGCAACTTATAGTTATGGGAGCTACGAACAGGCCTGACGTCTTGGATCCTGCTCTTGTTCGTCCGGGAAGATTCGACAGAAGAGTTGCTTTGGATATGCCTGATATTGTTGGAAGGGAAGCGATCTTAGCAATTCATGCGCGCGGTAAGCCATTTGCGACTGATGTTGAATGGAAAAAAGTTGCAAAAAGAACAGTTGGATTTTCAGGTGCGGATTTGGAAAACATGCTTAATGAGGCAGCTATTTTGGCGGCAAGGTTAGCTAAAAAGGCAATTGACATGAAGGATTTAGAAGAAGCGGCAACAAAAGTAAAATTAGGACCCGAGAAAAAAAGACTTCAGTCAGAAGAAGATAGACGTATGACTGCATATCATGAGGCAGGCCATGCTCTTGTTTCTTGGGAAATGCCCCATATGGATCCTATCCACAGGATATCAATTGTGAGTCGGGGAATGAGTTTGGGGCATACAATGATGGAGCCAACAGAACATATTCATGAGACAAAGACAAGACTTGTGGAACAAATTGCCGTAATGCTTGGAGGCCGCGCCGCGGAGAATATGATTTTTAAAGAGATGACAACTGGCGCAGCGGATGATATTGCAAAAGCAACTGAAGTAGCACGGATGATGGTGGTTGAATATGGGATGAGTGAGTTGGGGCCGATTAATTTGGACAACGAACAGCGGACAATATATGATCAGAAAACTATTTCTCCTGTTATGGCAGGTAAAATTGACGATCAAATTAAAAAGATTACGGATGCTGCCTATAAATCTGCTGTTGCAATTTTGGCGAAATTGAAAGACAAGCTTGATATTTTAGCAGAAGAACTTTTGAAAAAAGAAACAATCGATGCGGATAGTTTTGTAAAACTCCTCGGCTCCAAAAAGCTACTCGCTACAGTAAGAGCATAGCTATAGATATTTTTTAATAAATCTTAGGATTCTTCGGCTTTCTTGCGGAACATTCATAGTGTCGGTACTCAAATAAATTACATCAAGTCCTTTTTTCTCAAGAAATTTTTTCACATTTTGGTAATTGGCGTGAATAAGTTTACGGTCATCAGTAGTGAATTTTCCGCTCATAAAGCTTTTGTCTTTTTCCTCCTTTGAGAGTTTTCTTAAAGATTCTCTGCGAATTGCTTCTTTAACACTGCAATTCGTAACAACTACTAAATCGGGAAGAGGTATACTTTTATTTCTGTGCATATCCCAGATTGTATCCATGGTTATCTCCCGATTGAGAGTTTGATAACTTAATGTTGTTGGTTCTCCGCGATTTGCAATTACCAGTGTTCCAGATAAAAGTTGAGGTATAATTTTTGTTTGATAAAGTTTCTCCCGCTGGTTAATGATTGCTCTTGCAACTTCTTGGTCTCCATGTTGCTTTGCGGCTAGGATTTTCTTCCCATCATAATTTTTTTCTTTTGTCTCTTCGACAGAGATAGCTTTTATGCCCAACCTACTTAAATCTTTAAGGATTTGTTTAATAATACTGTCTTTTCCGCTTGCACTCGGCCCGTCAACTACTATAAAAAAACCTTTCCGTTTCATATTAATAGGTATTATAAACTGCATATCGTAGAATTACCAGAAGTACTAATAAATTGATATAATCATCGTATGGATATGCCAATAAAGTTTATTTATCTTGACGTAGGCGAGGTAATAGTCAAAGGAGCCACTTCTAAACAGCTTGCGGAAAAAAATTTAGGAGTAAGCTACGAAGCCTTTAACAAGGTTTATGAAAAATATAGCACCTCGGCTTATAAAGGCAAAATTACACCTGAGGAACTTGTAAGCATATATAGAAGAGAATTAGAGGGTGTAAAAATTAATCCTCTTTCTTTTTGGCATAATTGGCTAGAAAGCCTGTCACCTATGGAAGAAATTCACACTCTTATTCATCAATTGGTTAACAAGTATAAGCTGGGTATACTTACAAATAGCCATAAGGGACTTTTGGGACAGATACGTAGTAGAAATTTAATTCCAAACATAGATTATGCATATATTATAGAATCATCTGAAGTTGGGTTTGCTAAACCAGAAAAGGAAATTTATCGTTTAGCCCAGAAACTGACAGGTCTTTCTGCCCGGAGCATATTTCTTATTGATAACAGAGAAGAGAATGTCATTGCAGCTAAAAAATTAGGTTGGAGGGGTTTTGTTTTTGATCAAGAAAATCCAAAAAAATCAGTAGAGGAACTACGAAAAATTTTACTATGAGAATAAAAAACTATAAAAAATTTTCTAAGGAAGAATTGATTAAGAAATTAAGAAAGGTAACCCTGCTTAATTCCTCCAGAGATAATCCAATTTTTATCTACGAAAAAGCAGATATCGAACTTGCAACTGTTCCTGTTTCATCTCTTATGCCTGCTCAATTGTATCAGTTAGAAGAGGTTTTGGAAAAAGTTAAGGAGTTACAAGGTGCTTTACAAGAGCACAATCTTGACCTATTTAATTTGAAAGGATATCTTTCTTACGAAACAGATGATAGCGAAAATCTGCGGAATCTACTTCCTGTTATAGTTGAGTATCAACTAGAAGAGGATAAGAAGGTGCACCCTTTGATTTTAGATGGTATTCATAGGGTTATTTTAGCCAGAATTCAAAATTTAGACAAAATTCAAGTTGTTAAGATAGCAAATGTTAATAAAGATTTCCCAGTTTTTGCATATGCGAATCCTAAGGAATGGGAAGACGTAAGGCTTATGAATATAGCTCCTGAACCAAAAGATAAACGGCATTGGAGATTTCCGATAAAAAAAGCGTATAGATATTATCGCAATTTTAACAGCGCTTTTGAGAATGTTGGAAAACCAAGAGAATGAAATTATGCAAAAATTAGTTTTAATAGACGGCAATGCAATTTTACATCGGGCGTTTCATGCGCTTCCCCCATTAACTTCAAAGGATGGTAAGATGATAAATGCAGTTTATGGATTTTTTTCAATGCTTTTTAAAATTCTTGAAGATCAAAAACCGGACTATTTGATAGTTTGTTTTGACAGACCCAAACCCACTTTTAGAAAAGCGTTGTACGTTGGCTACCAGGCAAAGCGTCCCAAGATGTCAGATGATCTTATCCCCCAAATTGTTACAGTTCATGAGCTTTTGGAAAAAATTAAGATTGATGTTTTTGAGGTTGATGGATACGAGGCAGATGATTTGATCGGGACGATCGCAACGCAGGCGGTTGAGGGAAAACTTGATGGTGGGTTGGATGTGATAATTGTAACAGGGGATAGAGATATGCTGCAGCTTGTTAACTCCCATGTGAAAGTCTTGGCTCCAATTATTGGTATAACAAAAATGATTTTATTTGACGAGGCAAAGGTTGTAGAAAAGTATGGACTAAAACCTTCACAATTTGTCGATTACAAAGCTTTGGTTGGAGATCAATCTGATAATTATCCCGGAGTTACGGGGATAGGGCCTAAAACAGCAAGTGAAATTTTGAAGAAATTAGGTACGCTTGAAAATGCATATAAAAATCTTGGAGAATTAGCTCCAAAGGTAGTTGAAAAACTAAGTACAGACGCGGAGCAGGCAATGTTGGCAAAAAAATTAGCCACAATTGTCACAGATGCGCCGATCACTTTAGATCTGGAAAGATGTGCCGTATCGCGTTTTGATATAGAAGGATTTAAAAAAGCTCTGGGAGTGCTGGGCTTTAAAAGTTTGCTTAAGCGAATTGAAGGGAGGGCTTCGGAGGACGGGTCGGCGGGCAAGGAAAAGGTAGAAAAGAATAGCAATCAAATGAAGTTATTATGATCCATTCGATGAGCTCAGGACAAGTCATAATTTTTGACTTTTGATTTTTAAGTTTTGAATTTATGAGAGTAGCGATAGTACATGATTATATAAAAGAATACGGTGGTGCTGAGCGAGTTCTTGAAGCGCTTCATGATATATATCCTTCGGCGCCTATTTTTACACTTGTTTATTGTCCTGGGTTTTTGGGACCACACGAAAATAAGTTTAAGAGCTGGAATATCAAAACTTCTATTTTTCAGCATGTGCCTTTTAAGGAAAAGTTAATAAGCCCTTTAAGGATTTTGGCGCCTTTTCTATTTAGACGGTTTGATTTTTCAGGATTTGATCTAATTATTGTTTCTGCAACAGGGGCATATTCGCCGAATATGATTAACGAAAAGCCAGTTCATCTATGTTACTGCCATACCCCGCCTCGATATCTTTATGGATATGCTACGGCACGAGAATGGAAGAAAAATATTGTTTTTAGAATTTTGGGGGAGTTAGCAAACCACATTTTAAGAATTGTTGATTTCAAAAGCGCACAAAACGTTGACTACTTTATTGCAAATTCAAAAAATGTAGCAGGGAGAATAAGAAAATTCTATAGAAAGGATTCTATTGTAATTTACCCGCCAGTCTCATTGGGCGCTGAGGTCGCCTACGAAAATTCTCTTGCTCGCAGTTCACAAATGACTATTCTTAAGGAGTTCAAAATGCGATGCTTCGAGAATTTTGTAAGCTCCCCGCGCTCTTATTTTCTCGCAGGAGGTCGTATTGCAAGGCCAAAACACATAGATTTAATTGTTGAGACTTTTAATAAACTTGGCTTGCCTCTCAAAGTTTTCGGTCGAACTTTCGCTGGTCATGATTCATCATTAATGATTCACAATTCAAATGTTGAGTTCGTCGGCGAGGTAACGGATGAGGAGAAAATGAAACTTATGATTGGGGCGAAAGCTTTTGTTTTCGCGGGAGAGGATGAGGATTTTGGAATTACACCCGTTGAGGCAATGAGTGTCGGCACTCCCGTGATTGCTTTTGCATCCGGCGGGATATTAGAAACTGTGATTGACGGAAAAACCGGAACCCTTTACCACTTTAATGATATATATCATTTAAGTAAAGCAATTCTTAAATTTGAAAAGACAAAATTTGATAGAGAATTAATAGCCAAATACGCCGAAAAATTTTCAAAAGAAAGATTTGAAAAGGAAATAAAGGAGTTTGTCAAAACTTTGAATATTTCTTAATAAAGTCCGAAAGGTTTTTGCGCGCCTGATTATCTGTGAACTGTACCGGCGGAGATTTCATGAAATAGGACGATGGCGCTTGTAATGGCCCGCCAACTTTATTATCAAGCGCCAACTTACAGCATCTTATAGCATCAATTACAACTCCGGCTGAGTTTGGCGAATCCTCAACGGATAAGCGCACCTCAACATTCATGGGTACATCTCCAAAATGTCTGCTTTCAATTCTTATAAATGCAACTTTATTATCCTTCATCCATGGCACAAAGTCGCTTGGCCCGATATGAACATTTTTTGGGTCGATTGTCATATCGTGAAGCTTGATTTGCGAGGTAACCGATCTGGTCTTGGAGATTTTTTTGGAAGTCAATCTTTTGCGTTCTAACATATTTTGAAAATCAGTATTTCCTCCAACATTTAACTGGTAAGTCCTGTCAATTGGCATACCTCGATCCATGAAAAGATTTACCAGAGTTCTATGGGTAATTGTGGCGCCGACTTGGGATTTAATATCATCTCCTATTATTGGAACTCCTGTCTTTTTAAATTTCTGTGCCCATTTTGGATCAGAGGCAATAAAAACCGGAATGCAGTTTATCATTGCAATGTGGGCATTAAGACAAACATCTGCCCAAAATTCCGTTGCCTCTTGGCTTCCAACAGGAAGATAACTTATTAAAATTTGCGCGCCTGACTTTTTAAGTATTTCTGCAGGATTTGGTATTGATTTTTTGCTCGGATAAACAACATCTTTTAAATATTCGCCTATTCCATCCAAGACTTCTGCGTTTTGCACAATCACTCCTGTTTTCTGAACTTTTGCGAATACAACAGTATTGTTAGGCTCGCAGTGAATCGCATCTGCTACGTCTTTTCCTACTTTTGTTTGGTTTACATCAAATGCCGCTACCAGTTCTATATCTGAAATTCCGTATCCGCCAAGAACCGTATGCATCAAACCAACCACCTGTTCGGAAGGCTTGATGTTTTTGTAATAGGTGAGGCCTTGCACTAAAGAAGAGGCGCAGTTACCAAGCCCAACAATTGCAATCTTTATTTTTTTATCAGCCATTTTGCTATAATAACAAAAGGATTTACAAAAGTAAAATTTATCTTACTTATAAAATATAAATATTATTTATGATAATTGAGATCAAAAGATTTATAGAGGCAGTAGATAAACAGTCAATTACAAAGGCCTCGAAAAGTCTTTATATTACACAGCCCGCGCTTTCTTTGTCAATTGCAAGACTTGAAAAAAGAATTGGCACAAAGCTTTTTAGACGGTTTGGCAAACGTCTTTTGCTAACAGAGGATGGAAAATATGTATATCAGGTAGGCCTTCGAATCTTAAAGCTTTGGGAAAAAATGAAAGAGAAAAAGACAAGAAGAAATGGGGGAAAACCGGTTTATTCAATTGGAGTATTCGATAATGCTTCCTTAAAACTCTCAAAATACTTTCAGAAAAATCTAATAAATAGTGAATTCGGCTTGGAAATTACAATTGAGCGATCAGCCCAGCTTATTGCGGGTTTAAGGAGCGGATTTTATGATTTATGCGTTTGCACAATTCCGCCAGATGGAGATTTTGGGGCAAACGTACAGCTTATAAAAAGATTTTCTGAGCTTCTTTACCCTGTATCGGGAAAGATTTGGAGGACAAATTTAAAATCAATGCCTTTTATTCTTTACAATAAAGGATCTCAAACTAGGGAATACATAGATCCGACTTTCCTCAAACACGGTATTGAACCAAACATAATAGTTGAATCAACGAGTCCTGAATTTATGAAAGAGTTGGCGATTGGAGGATGCGGAGTTGCGCTTTTGCCTAAAAATTTTATCGTTCGTGAGCTTGAGCAAAAAAAACTTCATCTTCATAAGCTTCCTTTTGTCTTCAAAAGAGATATAGGTATTTTTATAAACAAAGAAGGGAACATACGCGAAACCGACCAAGTTGTAAAAGAAATTGCAAGTTTCTTTGAAAACGGGAGCTAATTTTCTTTATTTGACAAATGAAAAAGATAGGAGTATATAAATCTTATGGTAGAAAGAATTGCAGGAAGACCGAACGAAAATGAAGTTAAGAAAAATATAGCAAAAAACGCAGCAGGCGCACTTTTACTTTTGGGTGTCTTTGGTCTGCCTATTGTTGGAGCAGCAGATGCTGCATACACATTTTTAAAAAAGAATAATGTTACTCAAGAGTTACACGAAATAGAGCAAGATATTGCTTCAAATCATAGACTTCAGAGAGCAGATAGTATAATTGAGAAATTTTTTGCTGGAAGGGCAAAGAATTCGCCATCTCCTAGTTTTCAGCAAGTCCAAGCTGCAATTGCACTTAAAGAAAAACAACCTAATTTGTTAAAAACAAGAAGAGATTTAAGATTAGAGATTGAAGGGTTAAAGTCAAGACTATCTTATGATTTTTATCCTGCGTTGCTTGTTGGCGCTGGCTTATTCGTAGGAGGACTTAGCTTATCTATAAGTTCAGCTTTAAGAAGAAGATTAAATCTTGAAGATTAGCTTATAGAGTCCCCAAAAGCAAATACTATATTAAAGGTTTTTAATTTTTCTATGCTATAATTTCCCCATGCCGGAATTGCCAGAAGTTGAGACCATTAGATTAGGACTGCAGAAATATATTGTTGGACATACAATTACGGATCTTGATGTTAGCCTTCCTAAGATTTTAACAGGCGACGTAAAGAATATTATTGGGGCAAAAATAATTGATGTTAAGCGCTTTGGCAAGGGATTGGTAATTGATCTAAATAATGGTTATTCAATCGCAGCCCACATCAAATTGACAGGGCAATTTGTTTATCGGGATTCAGCAACAGCAAAATTAAAACTGTCTCCAAAAGTCGGAACACAAATCCCAAATAAGTTTACTCACGTTACTTTTAAGTTGGACAAAGGGGCATACTTGTATTACAACGACATCCGGCAGTTTGGGTGGGTGAAAGTAATAAAAACAAAAGATTTAAAATCTATTCCTTTTTTCAAAGACCTTGGGCCCGAGCCTTTTAAAGATTTAACCTTTGATATTTTTAAAAATATTGTTTCTAAATCAAATTTGGCCATAAAGCCTCTCATCATGGATCAGAAAAAAATTGCCGGAATTGGGAATATTTACGCAAATGATGCTTTATTTGAAGCGAGAATTGATCCAAGAAAAAAAGCAAAAGACCTTTCTTCAAGCGAAATTAAGAATCTTTACAATGCGGTTTTAAAAGTTTTGAAAAAAGGACTTGAAAATGGGGGAGCGTCAGAACTTAACTACGTAAATGTGTTAGGACAGGAAGGAAAATACCAGCATCATTTTCTAGCTTATGCCCGCGATGGGAAAAAGTGCGTTAGATGCGGAAAAATAATGAAAAAAATAACTTTGGGTGGCCGCGGAACCTACTTTTGTGAAGGCTGCCAGAAATAAGCGATAAGCCTGTTGTTTTCGGGAACAATCTGTGTTAGGATAAACAGCAATGGGAAAAAACGGAAACAATCATTATTCCGAAACCATTATCCTCAAGCTTGGAGGAAGCTTAATTGTCCCAAATGGGGGGCTTGATGTAGATTATATTAAAAAATTCTACACATTTATCCGTAACCAGGTCGCCGAAAAGAATCGGCGATTTTTTATTCTCATTGGAGGAGGAAAACTGTCGCGTCATTATAGAGATGCGGGAGCGGAAATTACAGGACACGAATTGCCAAATGAAGACTTAGACTGGTTGGGAATTCATGCAACAAGGCTTAATGCCCATCTTTTCCGAACAATTTTTAGAGACCTGGCGTATCCAAATATAATCAAAAAGTATGAATTTATCCAGAAGCCCAATAAACCCATTGTTATAGCTGCGGGTTGGAAGCCCGGATGGTCAACTGATTATGATGCCGTGATTCTTGCTCAAGATTACAATATCAAAACAGTAATTAAGATGAGTAACGCCGATCATGTTTACAACAAGGATCCAAGAGAATTTAAAGATGCCAAGCCTTTTGATAAAATCTCATGGAGGCAATATCGCGCAATGGTTGGGGACAAGTGGAATCCGGGCGAACACGCGCCTTTTGATCCAATAGCAGCAAAGCTTGCATCTGAAGTAGAAATAAGGGTTTTGTATGTTGACGGAAGAAAAATTGATAATGTAGCCAAAGCGCTTGATGGGGAGAAGTTTGTTGGCACAATCATTGAATGATTCTAAAATCTATCCTTCTAAAGGATTTCCGCAATTATTCAAAATCAGAATTTGAGTTCACCAAAAATACCACAATTATAGTTGGGCCAAATACTTCGGGGAAAAGCAATTTGATAGAAGGAATTTTTTTTCTCGCCAAAGGAGGAAGTTTCAGGACGGAAAAAGACGAAAACACAATACGATTTGGTCATAATCTAGCTAGGATTAAAGGAAAAGTAAATGGATTGGAGCTGGAGGCTTTGGTTGCAAATAGCGATTTTAACAACAGAGCTTTTAAGAAATATCTTATAAACGGCGTTTCTAGGAAAAGATCGGATTTTGTAGGGAATCTTGTTGGTGTAATTTTCTAACCCCAGAGCCTTGATATTATTATTGGTTCCCCTTCTCAGCGAAGAAGATTTTTGGATGATACTTTAGACCAGATAGACTTACAATATCGCCTTTCATCCAATATTTACGACAAATCCTTGCGGCAAAGAAATGCGCTTCTTCAAAGGGCAAGGGAGTCGGGAATGAGACAGAAAGAACAATTTGAATATTGGGATAATCTTTTAATTGATAATGGCCAAATAATTACAAAAAAAAGAGAAGAGTTTATTAAATTTATCAATAATTACAAAAAAGATATTTTTAGTTTTGAAATTAATTACGATAAAAGTATTATCTCAAAAGAAAGACTCTTGCAATACAAAAATGAAGAGGTTGACGCAGGGGTAACTCTTGTTGGTCCTCATAGAGACGATTTTTTTGTCTTAATGAATGGTAAAGGAGGACAGACGCACGATATAAGATTTTTTGGTTCAAGGGGACAGCAGCGGCTTGCGATTTTGCAGCTTAAAGCTATAGAGCTGGCCTTTATTGATGAAAAAATCCAATCCCGGCCGGTTTTTCTGTTGGACGATATATTTTCAGAGCTTGATAATGATCATATTGATTTAGTTTTCAAAATTATTTCGCAACAGCAAACTATTATTACAACAACCCACAAGGAATTTGTATCTAGGAAGTTTTTAAAAGACGTAGGAGTAATAGAATTAATAAGGGAATAGCATGGACCCCGCACATATTTTTCCATTCCCCCGCCAACAGCTACGCAGTTGCGGGCGGGCGTCATGGTAGCGATTATGCGGGGCAAGTGTGATAGAATTGAGGAAATAAAATAATTATGGACGCATTCGACGAATCAGAACTTAAAAAACTTTATCTCCCGCCTGCAGATTCTCATAAAGGGCAAAATGGACGGCTTATGATTATTGGCGGGTCAAAGCTTTTCCACGCAGCGTCTTTATGGTCACTCAAAGTGGCCTCAAGAATTGTAGATATGGTTTTTTATTCCTCTGTTCCGCAAAACAACGAAATTGTAAAAAACGCAAAAGAAGAATTTAGAGATGGGATAGTAATTTCAAGGCAGAGAATTGAAGATTATATAACTGAAGCAGATTGCATCGTAATTGGACCCGGACTTCCGAGAAAAGAGGGTCAGGAAAAAGGGGATGACGACACCAGAGAATTAACAGAAAAACTGCTTCAAAAATACAAAGATAAAAAATGGGTTATTGATGGCGGAAGCTTGCAAGCAATGGATCCATCGCTTATACCCAATAATGCCATACTTACGCCTCATCCAAAAGAGTTTAAGAAGCTTTTTGAATTAAGAATTAAGAATAAAGAATTAAGAATTGACGAAAAAATAGTGAGGGAAATGGCCAAGGAATATAATTGCATAATTTTATTAAAAGGACCAACAGACATTATTTGCTCAAAAGATAAGTGTGTTGGGGTTTCCGGAGGCAATGCGGGGATGACCAAAGGTGGGACAGGCGATGTGTTGGCGGGATTAGCGGGAGCTTTATATTGTAAAAATCCGGCGTTTTTGGCCGCCGCCTCGGCTTCTTTTATAAATAAAAAAGCAGGAGAAAGTTTATTCAAGAAAACCGGTTATTACTTCAACGCCTCAGACTTAGCCGATGAAATTCCGCAAAAAATGAAAGAACTTCTTTTATAATTTAAGCTGAGGAGCTTTTGTTTTTTATAATCTATTCGGTTATAATTAGGGAAATGTATACGCCTAAATTTATTATTTCGAATAAGATACTTAAGAATATTGGGATTATTGAAGCATCAAGAGAAGTAATTGATCATGCGCCCCTTCTTCCATACTACGAAAAGCAATTTAGAGATGATGCTCTTGTCCGAACTGTTCATTACGGCACTCACATTGAAGGCAACGAACTTAATCTTTCACAGGCAGAAAAAGTATTGCAAGGGGCAGATGTGGTGGGGAGAGAACGCGACATACAAGAGGTTATAAATTACAGAAAAGTCATTGATTATATCGGCTCGGAAAATAATTTTGTAAAAAACAAAGAAGTTACAGAAGATCTTATAAAACATCTTCACAAATTAACTGTTTCTAAAATTTTGGAGGAAGAAAAATGCGGGGTTTTTAGAAAAAATCAGGTTGTTGTCAAAAATAGCAGGACAGGAGAGATTTCTTTTCGTCCTCCTGTTGCAATAGCGGTTCCATATCAGCTTAAGGAATTATTTGCATTTGTGAATAGCACGGAGGGACAAGATATTCATCCCATTTTGAAAAGCGGAGCTACCCATTATGAATTGGTAAGAATTCACCCCTTTGTTGACGGAAACGGTCGAGTTGCCCGCGCACTTTCTACATTTATTCTTTTTATAGAGGGTTATGACATAAGAAAATTTTTCTCTTTGGAGGAATATTTTGATAGCGACGCAAACAGTTACTATGAAGCATTGCAAAGCGTAGAAAAAAGAGATGGGGATTTAACTTTCTTCCTTGAATATTTTACACAAGGTCTGGCAATTGAGCTTTCAAAAATAAAAGATAGAGTAGAAAAAATTTCAGTTGACGCAAATTTGAAAGAAAAGCTTGGAGGTAAGGCTCTGATGCTTACAGACAGGCAATTAAAAATTATCGAGTATGTCCAGAAGACAGGATATTTACAAAATAAAGCATTTGAACAGCTTTTCCCAATGGTATCAGAGGACACTATCTTGAATGAATTGAAATTACTATTGAAAGCCGGAATAATTAAAAAACAGGGTGTAACCAAAGGCGCAAAATACATAATGGGATAAATTTATGAAAAAGATATCAAAAACAGAACTTCTGACTCCACAAGAACATATAATGCTAGGCAGTACGCCTCCAGTGGATCCTAAAAACGATGAGGAATGGTATATTCCAACAGGCGTTCTTATGAGGAGATTAAGTATTAAGATGGCTATGGAAGGAAGAAAAGAGCTTGGGCATCTGGAAAGCGGAATTATGGCAGGGTTGATTGGTCTTAAAAACGAAAGAATAAGTTTGGGGCTGCAAGATTTAGATCCTAAGACCGGAAAAACTTTAAATGACCCGGAAATTTTAGGCGTCTGGGATGATAAGAATAAGGTTGTTCGGGAAGTTAAAGATAGAGATTTGACTAGAGAATTATTTGATAAGTTATTAAATGGAGGTATTGATTTAAGGCTCCGGCCAAATGCTGTGGAAGGCAAAGAGGGGAGAGTTAATTTATCTGAAAATCCGCCAGGATTTAGAAGCTGAGAGAAAACTTAAATTTATGACTTTTGCAAAGCTTTCATTATACTTTGAGAAACTAGAGGGAACCTCGTCCAGGCTTTCTCTTATTGATGTTTTGTCTGACCTATTTAAACATTCGGAAGATCAGGAAATCGAAAAAATCGTTTACCTGACTCAGGGAAGAATCGCGCCATTTTTTGAAGCTACGGAAATCGGAATGGCGGAGAAACAGGTTGCTGGAGCGATTGCGGGAAACTTAAACATCAAACGCGAGGAAGTTTTAAACCTCTATTCAAAACTAGGCGACATGGGGTTGGTAATGCAACAACTAAAATCAAAAATTAAAAATCAAATCTCAAAAATAACTGTGGGAGAAGTGTTTGAGATTTTAACAACGATTGCCAAGACCTCGGGGGCGGGGACAGTTGAGAAGCGGCAGAAACTTCTTTCAGATCTTTTGAAAAAAATCGATTCATCTTCCGCGAAATATTTGGTCAGAATTCCTCTTGGAAATCTCAGGCTTGGGATTGGTGATCCAACAATTCTTGATGGTTTAGCTCTTGCAAAATTTGGCGATAGAACCAAAAGAAAACTTTTGGAAGGGGCATACAACAGAACTTCCGACCTTGGTCTTATTGCCAAGACTCTTTGGAGCGGTGGAATTAAAGAGGTTCAAAAATTAAAGGTTCAGGTTGGAAAACCAATACGATCGGAACTTTGCGAAAGGCTTCCAAATCCTGAAAAAGCGATTGAAAAAATGCAGACCGTTGATGTGCAGTACAAATACGATGGCTTTAGAGTTCAAATCCATAAAGATGGAGATAAAGTCTCGATGTTTTCAAGAAATCTTGAAAATATGACCCATATGTTTCCGGAGCTAATCACAGCAACTCTTAAACAGGTTAAAGCAAAAACAGCAATACTTGATACGGAGGCTTTGGCTTATAATCCGGAGTCGGAAGAATTTTTGCCATTTCAGGAAACTACAAAAAGAAGAAGAAAATATAGAATTGAAGAAATGTCAAAAACCCTGCCACTTAAAGCATTTGTTTTTGATTTGTTATTTAAGGATGGAAAATCCTACATTGATGAGCCCCTTACCGCCAGACTAAAAGTTTTAGGAGAAATAATAGAAGAGGATGGGGTTTTGATTCCAACAAAACATAAAATAGTTTCAACCGGCAAGGAGTTATCAATAATTTTGGAGGATGCGATATCGAAAGGATTGGAAGGAGTAGTTATAAAAAGATTGGATAGCCGTTATGAGGCGGGGGGACGAAACTTCAATTGGGTCAAGCTGAAACGCAATTCTTCAGGAGAGTTGACGGATACTATTGATTGTGTGTTGCTCGGTTACATTTTTGGCCGTGGCAAACGAACAGCATTTGGAGCAGGAGCTTTATTGGTTGGAGTTTACGATGACAATAAAGACGAATTTGTAACTGTTTCAAAAATAGGAACAGGTTTGACAGATGAGGAGTGGCGTGAGATTCATAAAAGAGCGGATAAAATAAAGGTAGATCACAAACCGGCTCGGGTAAATTCTGTTATTGTGCCAAGTGTTTGGATAAAACCGGAAATCGTAATAGAAGTTTTGGCAGATGAGATAACAAGAAGTCCAATTCACACAGCAGGCGCTTTTATTAATTCTTCTGGAGAAAGAGAGGCTGGATATGCGCTACGATTTCCTCGATTAGTTTCATTTAGAACCTTTGACAAAAAAGCAGAAGATGCCACCACCGTTAAAGAATTGATTGAGATGTACAAGTTACAAAATAAAAAATAAAAGATCAAATCTCAGAATGATATTGACAAATGTAAGACATTGTAATACAATATTTATGTTAAAGGATTTTAAGATAGAGTGTTTGATAATTGAGGAAGATCGCCCTTTTCATATATTAAAACATAGAGTAAAAATAGAAGAAGTTTCAGAAATAATTTCTAAAGATTATGCATATATTCAGGCAAAACATGGTCGTTGGCAGCTTATAGGCAAGACAAAAAAGAATCGTTTTCTCACAATTATATTAGGAAAACGTTCAGGGAAAAATACATATGGAATGGTGACAGCACGCCCGGCAAGCAGAAAGGAAAGAAGTTTTTACAAAGAATTCACGTTTCAATTAGATGATGAGGAGGATCAAAATGAAAAAAAACGAGATAAAAATTAAAAAAGTAAAGAAAATGACCATTAACCCAATTCCTCCATTTAAAACATTGGAAGAGGAAGCAAATTATTGGGACACACATTCTATAACAGATGACATAAATGACGGAACTTTAGTTGGTTTTCATTCGGCAAATAAGAATCGGACATTGACTATCCGCTTCAGCAATAAGGTTTTGCAATCATTACGCGAACATGCTTTTAAATTAGGAATTGGTCCTACAACTCTTGCGCGCATGTGGCTTATGGAAAAACTCAGCCATTTGTAATTAAGGTATTTAAATCTTGCAAAAGCAATAACTCTTTGATATACTTCCAATTGATAAGCTGCCCAGAGGCAGTTTTTTTATGGGAAAAGAAGCAAAAGATAGATTACATTATCTAAAACCTGAACAGCAACAATTAATAGAAGAATGGGTAGAGGGCATTCTTCCCCTTATGGAGAAGCACCCAAGAATGAAAGATGTGGACCTAGTTATTGAAGGCGGTGTTGGCACTGGATCCACTCTTCTAGATATTGCAAGAAGATTATTTCCAGATGCTTTATATGTAGGAACGGATATTGCAGAAAGACTAATGACTGGAAAATCAAGAATAAATCGGGCAATTGACAAGAAAACATTAAGTGGAATTCAAGCGGCAAATGATCATCCATCTTTTGGCATGCGAGGCGCAGTAATCCATGGAAATTGTTTTGACACAGAACTTGTTAGGGATATTGCGCAAAAAGCAGGAAAGAGAAATCCTATTCTTGCTACATTTAATGCACTTAATGCATTGCTTGATCGCAAAATGAACCCTTGGGACAGAAAAGACGAGAGTGACAGAATAACACTTGAAGATATGGTATTGTCAAATAGTCCCTATGTGGCACAACTACATGTCGGGGCTGATTGGGATGACGAGGGAGCAACAAGCTTAAGCTCACGCTACTGCCGTCTAGAAAGTGCAGCAAATAGTGTTGGTTGGATAACAGAACGTTTCGATGTAGGCTTGTTGTTACTTCGTCCTTAATTAAGAGGGATCTGTTAACAAATTATGCCGATGGGCTAAAAATGTCAAGAGGGTTTGTGTTAGAATAACCTCATGGATTTTGTAAGTGATCTTCATCTTCACTCAAAATATTCGCGGGCGGTTTCGCAAATGATGATTCTCCCCGAGATGGCGAAATGGGCTGCAAAAAAAGGAATAAATATCCTGACCGCTTCTGATTTTACCCATCCTCTTTGGTTTAGGGAAATAAAAAGTTTGCTTACAGAATCAAGCGAGGGATTGTATAAATTAAAATCAGGAGAGGATAAGGTTAGATTTTTATTGTCAACGGAAATTGCCAGTATTTACAAGCAGGGAGACAAGCTTCGAAGAATCCACAATCTTTTGTTTGCTCCAAATCTTGAGATAGCAGATAAAATTAGTAAGGAACTGGTAAGAAGAGGATGCAATATTTCTTCCGATGGCAGACCAATTGTTGGACTTTCATCAAGAGACCTTCTTGAGCTGGCGTTAAATATCGACAAAAAAATTATTTTAATTCCCTGCCATGCATGGACACCTCATTTTGGAGTGTATGGTTCGGCATCCGGATTTGATTCGATTGCAGAATGTTTTGAAGACCTTTCCCGTTATGTTTATGGAATTGAAACGGGAATTTCATCTGATCCCTGGATGAATTGGCAAGTAAAAGAATTAGATAATCGATCAATTTTATCTTTTTCAGATGCGCATTCAGCTCCAAAAATGGGTAGAGAAGCAACAGTTTTTAGTATTAACAAACAGATTGATACAGTTAGTTATATGGATATTGGTCGCGCAATTGCAAGACCCATTGAAAATTGTCGCATTGCTTACACTATTGAATTTTATCCCGAAGAAGGGAAATATCATTTTGCAGGACACAGAACTTGCAAAATTTCAAAAAGTCCTGAGCAAATAAGAAAAGATGGAAATATTTGTCCTGTTTGCAAGAGAAAATTAACAGAGGGAGTAATGTACAGACTTCAACAGTTGGCAGGCAATTCAGAATTCAAAGTTTATAATTCAGAATTGGACGAAAACGGAGTTAATTGGATAAAAGATCCTCAAAAAAATCATCCACCTTTTGTAAAATTGGTTCCGCTTAATGAAATTATCGCCGAGAGTATGGAAGCGACTGTGCTAAGCGATAAAGTTAAGATTAAATTTGACGAAATGTGTTTGGAGTTTAGTTCAGAGATTAATATTCTTCTCAAAACACCTCTTTCTGATATTACTTCAAAGTTTGGAGGAAAAATCGCAGAAGGAATCACGAAAGTAAGAAAAGGAAATATTGTTATTGAACCGGGATTTGATGGAGAATATGGAAAGGTGAGGATATGGCAAGAAAAAGTCCCTATCTCTGGAGCATCACAGAACCCTCCAGAAACACAGTTAGGCCTCAAGTTTTAATTTTCAATTCGAAATTTAAAATTTGAAATGAAATATAAATGAATAAATTTTCAAATAGAAAATATGATCTAGAAGAAAGGACTGCGAAGTTTGCCGAGAATATAATTGAAGTTTGCAAGAAAGCAGAAAAGAATACAGTTGCAACTCCAATAATTGGTCAATTAGTGAGGAGCGGCACGAGTATTGGCGCAAATTATTGTGAGGCCAATGGAGCAAGCAGTAAGAAAGATTTTAAAAACAAGATATATATTTGTAAAAAAGAGGCTAAGGAAACAAAGTACTGGTTGAGAATGTTAGCAAAAGCAACAGATAGTTTGAAAGAAGAATGTAGGCAGCTATGGCAAGAGGCACAAGAGCTTACTTTAATATTTTCTAAAATTGCAGTAAACACAAAAAGTTGATTTTAAAATTGATTATTGAAAATTCAATGAAAATTAAAAACTGAAAATTTCAAATTACCTAAATATGTTTAGAGATAGAATTGATGCTGGAAGGCTTCTTGCATTGAAGTTAAGGAAAGTTGTTAATGGCAAAGATTTTGTTGTGGCGGGGATAACAAGAGGCGGAGTAGTGATTGCCAAAAAGATTGCCGATTATTTTAAATTTCCTCTTTTTCCTCTGGTAGTCAAAAAATTATCGCCGCCAAATAATAGTGAATTTGCAATTGGGGCAATTGGTCCCAAAAAAACAGTTTATTGGGACAAAGATTATGTGAGGCGTTTTAAAATAAGCAGGAAATATAGAGAAGGGGCAGTTAAGAATAAAAGCAAAGAAGTTGAAAGACTGGAAAAACTGCTAAGGAGTGAAAAAAAATCCCCAGATTTCAAAAATAAAAAAGTTATAGTTGTTGACGATGGTGTGGCAACAGGCGCAACGGTAATTTGCGCCTCCAAATTTTTAAAGAAAGAAAAAGCAGAATTAATCATTTTGGCAACCCCAGTCATAGCGCAAGATTCATTTAGTTATATTAAGAAATATTTTGATATGGTCATTGCTTTGAAAAAAAGTAGAGATTTTTCCTCAGTCGGCCAATTTTATGTTAATTTTGGGCAGGTCGAAAATAAAGAGGTAATTAAGATATTAGGCAATTAAGTACGACTAGGGATTGATAAATATGTCCGTAAAGGCTAAAATAAATTACTAGTTTTCTATTTATGAAATTAATCATTGGGCTCGGAAACCCGGGAGAAAAGTATGAGAAAACCCGCCATAATTTAGGATTCATGGTAGTTGAACATTTCTTAAAGGACTTCGAACCCGTCAAGGATACTTTGTGGGAAGATTCAAAAAAATTTAAAAGCGACATTTGCCAAATAGAATGGCAGAGCCAAAAAAATGGTATGCAAAAGGTTATCTTGACAAAACCAAAAACATACATGAATAATTCGGGCATGGCAGTAAAACTTATTGCCGATTTTTATAGAATTGCGCCGGCGGATATTTGGATAGTCAACGATGATATTGATCTTCCCTTGGGTATGATGAAGATTCGTTTTGGCGGAGCATCTGCCGGGCATCATGGCATCAATTCCATAATTGAGATATTGAGAACTGATAAGTTTTGGAGATTTAGAATGGGCATTGGAAGTCCGATGCAACATATGGACATAAAACATCACAAAATAAAATCTGTTGACGGACTGGTTTTGGGAAGATTCACAGGGGGAGAGAAAGGAAAGTTAAAGGAACTTATCAAAAGAGGAGCAAAAGCGATTGGATTTGGTCTTGAAGAGGGACTTGAAGCCGCAATGAACAGATTCAACACGAAATAATTTATGCAGTCGGTTA